>Ga0228536_1000040_pt1 | contig 320220 bp, 285 predicted proteins | sample SJ1Smetagenome_FD_168611 | JGI IMG/M metagenome (GOLD analysis project Ga0228536, IMG submission 168611) | Enriched culture of PCE-dechlorinating microbial communities from Ithaca, New York, USA - SJ1.S | ecosystem: Engineered > Modeled > Simulated communities (microbial... > Unclassified... | reverse complement strand
TTGTCAAGGTGCAGAGCCGCTTCGTTCCAATGGGGTGGCTCTCACCCCGCGCGCCGATGGCTCTGTTTAAGCGCGGAGGCGGCTCTCATATCTGCGAGCAAGTGGCTCTAAAAAAACGCGTTTCGCAGGAGTCGCACTTTTCCTTCTGCACGTCGAAGCCGATGACGGTAAAGCCAGCCTTAGCCTTCTCCACTGCCAGGGGGAGCCCGACGTAGCCGAGGCCGACGACGCCAACCCGGGCGGTCTTGCCGGTGATTTTTTCCAGAAGTTTCATTCGGGTATCATCCTTTATTTGTCGAAGAATATTTGGTTTTCGATGAGCTGCTCTTTGGGAACGGGCCGGAGAACCTTCGCGGGGGAGCCCACGACGATCGTCCGGGCGGGGACGTCTTTCGTGACCACGCTGCCGGCGGCAACGAGGGCATCTTCTCCAACGGTCACTCCCGGAAGCAGGGTGGCGTTGGCGCCTATCCGGGCACCCTTTTTGAGGGTGGGGCCGCCAAAGTGCTTTTTCCGTTCTTCGGTGCGACCGAGGTAGTTGTCGTTGGTGAAGGCCACGCAGGGAGCGATGAAGCAGTAATCTTCCACGGTGGACATGGCAGTAATGTAGGCCTCGGTCTCGATCTTGCATTTCCGGCCGATGGTTGTCTTGTTCTCAATGGTGACGCCCCGGCCGATGATGGTGAGCTCGCCTATGGCAACGTCCTCGCGGATGGAGGCAAGATCCCCCACGAAGACGCCATCGCCCAGGACCGCCCCCCGGTAGATGACGCAGTTGGCGCCGATGGTGACGGCTCGCCCCAGAACGAGGGGGGGAAGAACTCTGGGTTCTCCCGTGGTGGCGGAGAGGGACGCCTTTGCCGGCTGCTTGCCGAGCACGGCCCCGTCGAGGATCTTGCAGTTTTCGCCGATGCGGACACCGGAACGGATGACCACGTTGTGGCCGATCTCTACTCCATTGCCGATCTCCACATCGTCTTCTATGACCACATTGTGCCCAAGAGTCGCTGTTTCGGGAATGAACACGGTATTCGAAACACTCATAGTCTACCTCTCACTGGATAATTTGTATTCTTTGAGTAATTTTATTGCTCAACATAAAACGAGTCAATCAGCAACGACGATCTTCCTTGCTTTTTCAGGAAATACTATTTTTTCACAATAGGAAAAGCGACTGCTTTGAATTTGGTTTTCCCATCTGAAGAAATTAAAGAAAAGGAAATTTCCTCTGCATTATCCAAAATTTCTCTTCGTAGAGAAATTGCAAAATTCCCCCTCTCCTTTTCCACATCATTAGAGTACTGCATGGGGAAAATACTTGTCCCAACTTTTGCAAAAAGTGCCTTCCCCGCTTTTCCATCAGGATCCAAAGCATTTCCAGCAATCGCACAGACGCTTTCATTTCTTGAGACAACAATTTCATTGTGCTTTCCAACAAATCGAACTTTCAGCGTTTTTTCCGACACCGGCAAATTGAGAAGAGAGAAATCCGACAGAACGGTATGCTGCATATTTTTTAAAGAAAATAACATACTCTGAGGAGAAATAACCCTTTCAACATTTTCCAGCAAAACGACGTCAGGTTCGAAAAAATTAACGAATTCCTCGATATTTTTCAGATTATCAAAGCTATGAATTGCGATTATCTCTGAGAAATTACTGCCATAATACTCATTCAATTTCAAGAAATAGCTGTCGTGGAAAATCATTATCTTCGGTTTATCGGGCTTCTGAAGATTTCTGTAAACTAGCACCCGTCTTTTTTTTATGAAATTCTCAAAATCAGCAATTTGACGCATCTCCGATTTTTTGATCTTATAAACTGGCACATCTTCACTTATCCGAAAATGAGAAACTGGCAGGGAAGTCTTAGTGGTTGTTGAAATCGTAAAATTCCTTTTCTCAACAGGATCGATTTCTGGAAAGTACTCCCTCAATCTTTGAAGAATTAAAGAATGACCGATAAGTGCTCCGTGATCATTCCAATGGCCGGCATCATACTGCTTATTGTAGATTTGGAGGTTTTTTTTCGCTTCAAGAAATTGTTCGAGAGGGAACACAAAAGGAACCCCTTTTCTCTCTAATTTTTCGAGCAGGATCTGTGCTTGTGATTGGGATCCCTTAACGTGAATCGTTTTAGGGAAATATTCTTTGTAAACAGTCTTCTTATCCGGGATAAAAAAATACAAAAATTTGATCTTTCTCTTTTCCAAGTAACGGTAGATACTATCTATGTAACTTGCACATTTCTCAATATAGGCTTCATTGATGTTCAAATGCTGATAATCAGAAATATACCCTCCTTTAAAGAATACGTACCCATCCTCCCCAAACATATAGCTTGGGTGAACCAGCTTTTTAAAAATATCCGCGTTAATTCTCTGATAAACGTCAAGCATTTCCACCCTGAATCCAATTCGGTCGGAAAGATAAGATTCAAATCCTTTTCTAAAACCTGTCCCAATTTTTAACGCAGGGAATTCAACCAATTTTCTATTGTCAATTTCGGAAACCTGATTTTTCCCCCTGTTAATGAGGAGAATGGGAACGAGGAGAATCAAGAAAAAGCACGCGATAAACAAAGAATTAATAAAGTTTCGGTTGTTTTTTACCCTCATAGTATTCACTCTCAATTCCATTAAAACCTGAAGTATATAAAGGGATTGTAACTGCTGTTGACCACAAACACGACACAAAGAACCATAAGGAACAGGAGTGTTGCCGGTTGCACAAACATAACACACTTAGCGTTTTTTATTTTTTCCATTATATAGGAGGGTAAATGCGAACTAAGTACTCCGGCGACGAACAACGTAAACAGGACATGTCTATCAAGGTAATACCAGACAGAGAAACGAATAAAATCACGTTCAATAAAATTAAACATAGACATCAGATAATGAAAAGCTCCCTGTATTCCATCAGCTCGAAAAAGTACCCATCCAATAACTACCACAAACATCGTATAGCCCCATTTAATCAATCCAGGAGCAGAAGTTCGGATTCCCTTTTTCTTGACAATTCTTTCGATAATTAAAAAAAGACCGTGCCATAACCCCCAGCATAAGAAATTCCACGCTGCGCCATGCCATAGTCCCGTAGCAACAAAGACCAGCAGCAAATTAAAATAAACGTTCCCTGACCTGTTTCCCCCCAAGGGAATATAGAGATAATCTCGAAACCACGTAGACAAAGAGATATGCCATCTCCTCCAAAATTCGGTTATGGATTTGGAAATATAGGGAAGATTAAAGTTCTCCATAAAATCAAAACCAAACATCTTTCCAAGCCCAATAGCCATATCGGAATATCCTGAGAAGTCGAAATATATTTGTATTGTATAGCATATTATACCCAGCCATGCTGTAAGAGAATCAACTTGATTGAACGGTGTTCCAAAAATTAAATCCGCAACTTCTCCCAAGACATTTGCCAATAAGATTTTTTTTGAAAGGCCAATAATAAAACGCTTTATACCTTGTGCAAACTTTTCGACATCGATTTTCCTTTCGTTTATTTGAAGATATATGTCAGAATAACGAACAATTGGTCCAGCAATAAGTTGAGGAAACAGGGAAATATAAAGTGCAACCGATATAGGGTTTCTTTGCACCGGAATCTCTCGACGGTACAGGTCAATTATGTACGACATGCCCTGAAAGGTGAAAAAAGAAATTCCGATAGGAAGCGCAATATTCTGGACCACGAGATTAAGGTTAAAAATGTTATTCAGATTCAATACAATGAAGTTGAAATATTTAAAATAGACAAGTAGCGCAAGGTTTAAGAGAACTCCCCCTGCAAGGACAAACACACTTCCCTTTTTACCCATTAGAAGATAAATTTTATCGATAAGCATGCCAATAATATAATTTATCGCTATAGAAGCAATCATTACAAAAATAAACTTTGGTTCTCCCCAAGTATAAAAAAACAAGCTGGAGCATAGTAAAAATACATTTCGAAAAATTGGATTTAGCAGATAATACCCAATAAGGACTGTCGGCAAAAAAGCAAAAAGAAAAACCACAGAACTAAAAACCATTTTCAACCTCCGCTCAATCAGTAATTTGCACAGCTTCTCAAGTTAACTCCAGCCCAATGTAAACTACCCTAACAGTCCAGAGATTTCTTTTATTGTTGATTACTGCAGTGGTCCCACCCCTACCTGAGCCGCCATTTGGCGTAGTTTTTCCAGAAAGTCAGGCGGCAGGGGAATGCCGGTCTTCAGCCGCTCAAGGCGGGTGAGATGTTCCTTTTCCCCCGAAACGAAGATTCTGTCGTGGCCCGGTTCTTTCCGGGAATTCTGCAGATCTCTGAGGATGGATCCGGCAATTTTGCGGAAAGTGCTCACCGGAAGGAATTTTGAGATATCGATGGCAAGAAAGAAGTGTCCCATACCCACACCAGTGACGTGCTTAAGATAGGGTCCGTTCTGGAGAGCGGCGGAGAGCAATTCCACCATTATTGCCAACCCGTACCCTTTGTATCCACCGCCTTCTTCTCCAATCCCGCCAAGGGGCAGAAGAGCAGCGGAGCCCTTGAGCATTTCTTCCAGAATGAGATCAGGTTCTAAGAGGGACTCTCCCGAAGGGCCAATAACAAGTTTTTCGGGAAGCTGAACGTGAAGTCTGTCGTATAGTTCTACGGTACCGCGCTGGATGATGGACGTAGCCGCGTCAAAGAGAAAGGGAAAATCCATATCCGTGGGGGCGGCGAAGGCGATGGGGTTTGTCCCCAGCATGGGTTCAGTTCCAAAAGTAGGGCAGATTGACGGGCGGGCGTTGGTGAATGCCATGCCGATCATTCCTTCACTGACCGCCATGAGAGGGAAGTAACCCGCGAAACCGAAATGGCTGGAGTTTCTAACGGCAATCCCTGCGATGCCCGTTTCCTTCGCCTTCCTGATGGCGAGTTCCATAGCCCGGACAGCTATGACCTGCCCCATGCCGGCGCCTCCATCCAGGAGAGCGATACCGGGGGCTTCTGAAACTACTGTCAGGGGAGCATGGGGATTCTGCTTGCCGGACAGGAGGCGTTCGACGTATATGGAGAGTCGCCCGATGCCATGAGAATCTATACCCCGAAGATCCGCTTCTATCAGGACGTCAGCTGTTATTTTAGCGTCTTCTTCCAGAAGGCCAAGGGCTGCAAGAATCCTTTCCATAAAGGAGCGCAGATTTTCGGCGGGAACAAACACGCTGTCTGGAGCGGGGGTGTGGGCCATTGCGATGCCATCTCTCTTCACAAAGTAATAATAAATTTCTACTTTGAGTAATTTTATTGCTCGTATAGGGGAAAGTCAATTTTTTCGGGGGGTTGTCCTGAGCATAGAGAATGATTTGACTCTGTCGTCCTGAGCAACGCGAAGGACCTGGGTTTAGGGTCTTAAAGACCAAGTTCAGATTCTTCCCCTCCGGGGATGCTCTGCGATCGTCGCTGCGCTCCTCAGAATGACATAATCACGGCGCAAGCCTCGGGTTGGTTGTCGTCCTGAGCAACGCGAAGGACCTCGCTCTGTCGTCCTGAGGGGATGTGAGGAGGGATTTCGGGTTTGAACCCGACAAAACCAAAAGCGAGATCCCTCGGCCATGGAACCGGCCTCGGGATGACACCAAACCGGTGGCATCCCAAACGAACTGAGGGATCACGGTCTTGCCTTTGCTTGTCATCCCGAACGAAGGAGGGATCTCGGGTTAGAATCCGGCAAAACCAAAAGCAATCCCTCCCGCCCTCCGGGGAAGGACCTGGTCTTAGAATCCCGTGTTTCCTCATTCTTCAGCCACTCTAAGGTTCTTTCGAGAAGATGGACAGGGCTATTTTCATGATGTCCCGCTCCCGCCTGGTGGCGGCTAGTTCTTCCCGGAGGGCTTTGAGTTCTTCTTCCGGGGAGAGGACCTTGCCTCCCGATTGAGCGAATGCAACAGCTCCCATTTCCTTTTTCTCATGCTTTCTCCAGGCGTAAATCCGATCTACCGGAATTCCGAAGTCTTCGGCGATTTTAACGGCAGGGCTTCCTTCCGCCACCAGCCGAAGTACTTCCTTCTTGAATTCAGGGTCATATTTTCGGTGTCTTTCTCTCTTTCCCATGTGGGGCACCTCCAGTGAGATTGATCTCATTGTCGGGTTTTTATGACGGTCCGTCAATTCCGGAGAGGGTCACTCGGAGGAAGACCAAACCAACCAGGTCCTTCGGGCGGTGGAACAGCCCTCAGGATGACAGGGCAAAAGCAGGACCAGCTGCTCCCCCTCCGGAGAAGCTCCGTGATCGTCGCCAAAACCGCTCCTCGGAATGACAACAAAGCTGGACCCTGTGTTGTCTGTCATCCCGAGGCCGGTTCCTTGGCCGAGGGATCTCGGGGTGAGGCACTTCAGAATCAAATACGAGATTCCCCCCCTCCGGGGAAGGACCTGGGTTTAAGGACTTCAAAATCAAGCAGATCCTTCGGGCGGTGGAACAGCCCTCAGGATGACAACCCTCGGTCGTCCTGAGCGCAGAGATCCCGTTCGGGACAACAATAATTCACGGCCGGGGGAAAATCCCGGCCGCGGCTGTTATTCTCTGTGCTGTTTGTGGTTTAGACTGCGAAGTCGAAGGTTCCGCCTATGCCCTGTTCCTCCGCCCGCCGGAGCACTACGGCCGCTGCGGCCACGTCCATGGCTCCGGTGCCAATGGGAATGCAGAGGATCCTGGAGCCGGGCGAGGCGATGACGGTTTTCTTTCCAACCGCTAGTTCCCCGAGGGTGGCGGTGATGTTCTTTTCGCTGATTCTGCCCGCCTCGGCGAGGTCCTTGAGGGCTCCCCGGTGGAGGCACTGGGCCACGTGGTCTACCACGATGGCGTCTGCGGAGAGCAGTGTTTCATCCCGGCATTCCTTGTAGGACCCCATGGGGAAGAGTACGGAGCCTGGGGCGAACCATTCCTTCCGGAAGAAGCCGTCCTTGGCGTGAGTGACGGTGATGACGGCGTCCCCTTCGGCGGCCTGTTCGGGAGCTGTGCAGACGGTGATTTTTCCCGTGACTACGGATTCCATGTCGGCGGCAAATTGTGCGGCGGCTTCGGGGAAGATGTCGTAGACCCTGAGTTCGTCGATGCCGAAGAGTTCCGCTATTGCCCTGGTCTGGGTCCTTCCCTGGACTCCGGCGCCGAAGAGGCCCACGGAGAGTGATTTCCGTTCCGGGAAGAGGTATTTCAGCGCCACGGCCGTCTGGGCGCCGGTCCGCAGGTTGGTGATGAGGGTGCCGTCCATCACCCCGGTGAAGATGCCGTTCCGGGGGTTGACAAGAACGATGATGGCGCTGACGTAGGGCAGGCCCAGGGCAGGGTTGTCCATCCATCCGCCGGCCCACTTGATGCCTGCCGTGTCCACCCATCCCACGTAGGCGGGCATGGAGTTGATGTCTGCATGGTAGGGGGGATAGGGACCGCTCTCCCCGAGGTCGAGGGTTCCCTTGGCGGGGTTGACGACGGTTCCCTCGCCCATGCCCCGATAGGTTTTGTCCAGTATTTCCACGATGTCCTTCATGGAGACGAGCTTCTCCACGTCGGACTGGCTCAGCAGCCTGGCCATGTGCTCACACCTTTCAGTCCATCTGGTACTTTTTCTTGAGTTCGTCGAATTCCCCGTTCTTTTTCATGAGGGCGATGGCGTCGTTCACGGCCTTCAGGAAGGCTTCGTCTCCCTTGGGGATTCCGAGGGCGATGCCTTCGCCTTCCCGGTGGATCTTGTTGCGGAAGCCGATCTTGAGGTCTTCGCCGAAGGTCTTGTTGTTCCGGAGGAAGGCGTTGGCCACGGTGAGGTTGAGGACGGAGAAGTCTCCCCTGCCCACCTTGACCTCCATGAGGGCGTCATCGTTCTTCTGGAACCGCTTGATCTCGGCGGGAAGGCCCGTTCCGGTGATGAAGGTGTCCTGGGCGGTGCCGATCTGGACCGTGGCGATTTTCCCCCTGAGATCGTCCAGCGTCGCGATGGAGCCGTCATTGCCGCGGACGACGAAGGCGTTCTCGATGTCGTAGTAGACGTCGGAGAAGTCCACCTTCTTCCGGCGCTCTTCCGTGTTGGTCATTCCGGCGGCCACGAGGTCGATCTTCGCGGTCATCAGGGCGGGGATGAGGCCGTCGAAGGCCATGTCCACGATGTCCACTTTCTTTCCGAGGTGCTTCCCGATGGCCTGGACGACCTCGATGTCGTACCCTACGATCTCGTTCTTGTCGTTCCGGTACTCGAAGGGGGGATAGGTCGCCTCGGTGCCCACCCGGATGACGTCCCGGTCCAGGATGCCCGCGGCCGCGGCGGGCACGGGCGACAGCACGAGGGCTCCGAGCACTACCGCAGCCAGTGCCGACAGCAGGTTCTTCTTCATATTCAGCCACCTCCACATGATATGATCCTTTCCGTAATACGGTCAGAGGATTATAATTCAAGTTTATTGTGATGTCTACAATGTATTTTCGTTTATATTCGGGAGGAGACAGGCTCTATGAAAAGAATCGCTGTTCTGGGGGGAGGCAACGGGGCCCAGGCCCTGGCGGGGCACCTGGCGTCGAAGGGCTTTCCGGTGACGCTGTTCGAGCACCCCGAATTCCGCCACAGTATCCGCCGCCTGGAGGAAACGAAGACCATCGAGCTGACGGGGGCGATCGAGGCCAGGGGAACGCTGGAGGTGATCACCACGGACCCGGCGGCGGTACGGGATGCGGAGATCCTCTATTTCCTGGCGCCTTCCTTCGCCCAGGAGGGCATGTTCTCCCTGATCGCCCCTTACCTGGGGGAGGGACAGAGATTGCTGCTCATGCCGGGGAATTTCGGGTCCCTCGTACTGAAGGAAACCTTCGGAGGCCGGCTGCCGGAGGGGTTTCTTGCGGCGGAATCGGACACCATGCCCTACGCCTGCCGCATCGAGGCCCCCGGGGTAGTGAACGTCTGGGGGATAAAGAACTTCATGGCGGCAGCGGCCCTGCCTGCTTCCGGGACCGGGGATTTCATCGCCTCGGTGCAGGACGCCTTTCCCTTACCGCTGAAGCCCGCGCCGAACGTGCTGTCCATCGGGCTTTCCAACACCAACATGATCCTCCACTGCCCCACCATGATCATGAACGCCGGGAGGATCGAGTCGGAGGACGAGAGGTTCCGGTTTTACGCCGAGGGCATGACCGATTCCGTCTGTGCCGTCATGGACGCCATGGACAGGGAGCGGATGGCCGTGGGGAAGGCCCTGGGGCTTGACCTCCTCTCCACCATGGACGACATGAAGGAGCTCTACTCCATCGGGGGAGATACCCTGCGGGAGACCATCCTCAACAACGGGGCCTACTGCGGCCACGGGCCCGACTCCCCGACGTCCATGAAATACCGGTACATCACCGAGGACGTTCCCTTTCTTCTCGTGCCCGTGTTCGAGATCGGGAAGAAGCTGGGGATCCCTCTGCCCGTGACGGAAAGCATCATCAGGCTGGCCTCCGTCATCGCCGGGGAGGACTACCTCGTTACGGGACGGACTCTCGGCGGGCTGGACCTTGACGGGGTGAACGGGTAAGGGCGGATCCGGTTCTTGTCGTCATGAGCGGAGGGATCTCACTCGCGGCGCAGTCTCTCCGGAATGACGTAGATTTGGTGTCATCCTGAGCGGATGCGAAGGATCTGGTTTTAGGGCCATAAGACATTCAGATAACCCGTCCTGAACGAAAGAATTACGGAGCATCCCCGGAGGGGAGGAACCTCAGTTTGGTTGTCGTCCTGAGCAACGCGAAGGACCTGGTTCTTGTCGTCCTGAGCAACGCGAAGGACCTGGTTCTTGTCGTCCTGAGCAACGTAAAGGATCCCGCTCTGTCGTCCTGAACGAAGTGATCGCGGAGCATCCCCGGAGGGGAAGGACCTGGGTTTAGGATCTTAAAGACCAATGTCAGATTCTTCGTCGCTCCGCTCCTCAGAATGACATAATAATGGTACCGGCCTCGGTTTGGTTGTCGTCCTGAGCAACGCGATCGCACAGCATCCCCGGAGGGGAGAAACCTCAGTTTGAGGTCTTTCAGAATCAAGAGCAGATCCCTCGGTCGCTTCGCTCGCTCGGGATGACAGAAAAAAATAGTGTCATCCCGAGGCCGGTTTCATGGCCGAGGGATCTCGGGGTGAGGTCTTCAGAACCAACCAGATCCTCCCCCTCCGGGGGCGCGATCGGGCGGTGGAACAGCCCTCAGGATGACAGAGCAAAAGCAGGACCAGCAGCTCTCCCTCCGGGGAAGGACCTCGGGCTTGAGTCTTTTCTCTCCGCAATTCATACGGTTGAATTTTCAGAGAAAAAGGCTTAGAATTTAACCAATGAATACATTGATTCCAATGCAATCCGGAAAGGGGCATGGATATGGAACTTGCAAAAATCACGATGCGGGGACAAATCACCATCCCCGTGGAAATTCGGAAAAAATTGGGTGTAAAAGACGGTGACAAGGTTGTTTTTTTGGAGGAAAACGGCCGCATCATCATGGGAAATGCGGCCATGGTCGCGCTGAGGGAAGCACAGGCCGCTTTTGTCGGGGAAGCGGAGCGAATGGGACTGAAAACGGAACAGGACATTGTGGATATGGTAAAAGAGGTGCGCCGCGAGGTTTGGGACGAACGCCATGCGCGTAATGATTGACACCAACATCCTCATTTCTGCGCTTCTTTTCCCAAACTCGCAAATGGATGCGTTGATTGTCAGGGTCACGACGGAGCATCAGCTCGTTCTTTCATCCTATGTCGTAGATGAGTTGCTGAATGTGGTTCGGCGCAAATTCCGGAATAAGTTTGAATCCATGGATTTACTGCTGAGCCGGCTTCCGTACGAGCTTGTTTATACACCGGAACATCCGGAGCCGGGGCTTTTCGATATCCGGGACGAAAAGGACTACCCTGTTTTGTATTCAGCCGTCACGGAGGACGTTGACGTTTTTATAACGGGCGACAAGGATTTTAGCGGACTGAACCTTGAAAAACCGGAAATCCTCGGCCCGGCCGGATTCCTTGAAAAGTATTGATTCAGGGGAATCTGAGTCAAAAAAGAGATTCTTCCCCTGCGGGGATGCTCCGCGATCGTCGCTTCGCTCCTCAGAATGACATCATTCCACGGTCCGGCCTCGGGTTTGGTGTCGTCCTGAGCGGAGTGAAGGACCTGATTTTAAGACCTTCAGAACCATCCAAGATCCTCCCCCTCCGGGGGCGCGATCGGGCGGTAGAACAAGCCCTCAGGATGACAAATTGAAGGCAATGTCAGATTCTTCGTCGCTCCGCTCCTCAGAATGACATAATAATGGTACCGGCCTCGGTTTGGTTGTCGTCCTGAACGGAGTGATCGCGGAGCATCCCCGGAGGGGAAGGACCTGGTTTTAAGACCTTCAGAACCACCCCAAGATCCTCCCCCTCCGGGGGCGCGATCGGGCGATGGAACAGCACTCAGGATGACAGATCCGGATGTCGTCCTGAGCAACGCGATCGTGGAGCATCCCCGGAGGGGAAGGACCTGGTTTTGATCATCCATCAAAAGTTCTCCCTTATTTCAGAATGGAAACACTATTCTTATTTGTAGACGTCTCCCCTGGATCCTATGGAGGCAACTCGTATTTTTCTGTCCGGCTCGTCCACATCAAGAAGGATTCTCCAGCCGCCGATCCGAAGCCTCCATTCAGAACGACCCTTCAGCGGTTTTATGTCGCCGGAAGGGCCGTTGGAAAGAGCGTCGAGGGCGGTGAGGATTCTTCTGCGGTCGGGGTTGGGGATTTTCTCAAGGCGTTTTTTTTTCCTCTGGGGAGAGGAAGACTGCCCAGGAGCTCACCATAGTTCCTTCATGGCTATTTTCAGCGGTATCTCTTTACCTTCGGCGAATTCTGCCCTGGAGATGGAGAGGCACTGTTCTTCGTCTTGTGTCAGGGGAGGCTCACGGTCCTCCAACTCTTCCATTTCGACATGGAGGGCATACATTTTCAGGCGCTCCACGCCCTGGGGAGAGAGGCGCCGAAGAACGCGGCGCACTTCATTGCGCTCTTTTACAAGATCAACCATCACGGGCTGCCTCCTTTCTTTTTTTATACTTATTTTACCTCAGGTGTTCGAGTTATTGCCAAAATTTGATGTATAGATCATCAGTTGCGGGTGAGGAGAAAAAAAGGCAAAAGCAGGATCCTTTCCATCAGGGGGGATTCTCGTTCCTGTCGTCCTGAGCGGAGCGATCGCGGTCGCGGAGCATCCAGGGCGAAGCGGAGGGAGCATCCCCGGAGGGGAAGGATCTGGGTTCTAGGGTTTTAAAGCCTTCAGGGCCAAGCAGATCCTTCGGGCGGTGGAACAAGCCCTCAGGATGACAAAAATCCACGGTAGCGCTCCTCAGAACGACATAATCACGGTCCCAGACTTGGGTTTGATGTCATCCCGAGCGAACGCGATCGCGGAGCATCCCCGGAGGGGAGGGATCTCGGGGTTGAGCCACTTCAGAATCAAATACGAGATTTCCCCCCTTTGGGGGAGGATCTTTAGGGAACAGGAAACTTCAAACCTTCTTTGATATAATGATCGAATCAAGGAGGGAGCGCCATGAAAAACAATGTGAAACCTCAGGAAAGCAGAGTTTCTTGCAAAAATATATCCGTTTCCGTTGCCGGAAAAGGGATTTCGAAAAAGGAAACCTGCCTTTCGGACGAAAAACGAAACATGATGAAAGGAATCCTGAAAAAACGAAAGGCCGCTTTTGATGCCCTTGCCAAGTATTGAGTGGCTTTGCGAGGATGAAATTTGGGAAGCCATTTCGTCACTCAAGGAACAGTATGAAAATGATCCTATCTGTATAATCAATTTCAATCCAATAGGATATATCCTAAAACTCGAGGATATATCCTATTTTTTTGAGGACAACATACTCTTGCTGGCTTCTGTGATAATACGTTCCATTATTCAAGGACATCCTTTACAGGACGGCAACAAACGGCTGGGCATGTTTCTCGGGACGTACTTTCTCGAAAAAAACGGAATTCTTATCACTGCGACCGACGAAGCTTTTTTCGAGACGGCTATGGAAATGGCCTGCGGAAACATACGGGTGGAGCAGCTTTACTGTTGGTTGCAAACCGTCTGCTCGACTGAAGAATAGGCTGACACCTTCGCGGCGTCCCTCTCGTTACGGACTCCAGCCTGGTTATCTCAGGACTTTCCCCCATCGAAAGACCACCGGATGCCTGTTCCTGCCTTGGGTTTTTCTTTTGGATTGAACAATCCAAAAGGTGGGATGAATTGGGTGCCGTCATCTCGAGGCCGGCTTCATGGCTGGTATCAGAGTATTTCCGAGTGGCTTCCAAGTGCTGCCAGCAGCAGACTTTTGCTCTCCCTGTCGATTCGATAAATCAGGATCCAATCGAACTCGATATGGGCATCCCGATAATGAGCCCATTCGCCTTTAAGAGGGTGGTCTGTATACTGCGGCGGCAATGGTTTCTCATTCATCAGCAAGGATGAGGAGCGTATCAAGTTTACGCATATCTTTCCCCTGTGAAAGACATCGGGCGTAATCCTTTTTGAAACGCCTGCTCCAGACTATGGCAAGCATAATCTACTTTTTCATCATCTCGTGAAACGCATTGAGTGAAGCCACCCGCTCCCCTTTTCCTTCATCCAGCTCCTGCATGGCCTTGAGAGTCTCCCGGTTTCTTATGACGCCGTCGAAAGAGAAGGATATTCTGCCCTCGGCCGCTTCCCGCAGGGCCATACGTACCAGGTCGGAAAGAGTGAGCCCCTGCTTCGCCAGTTCCGCCTGGGCCTTTACCTTGAGTTCGTCTTCCACTATTGCCCGAACAACCGTTTGTGCCATTTGCATCACATCCCTATTTATAGCCATAGTATAGCTATTGATCATTATAGCACGGGTGAGGCTTTCGGAATTGATGAGCAGGGGCGGCATAGGGTCGCCCTGAGCAATTGCAGAGGATCCGGGTCTTGTCGTCTTGAGCGAAGCGGAGGGAACATCCCCGGAGGGGAAGAATCTTGCCTTTGGGGAAGTCCGGATTCCAAAACGAGATCCTTCGGGCGGTGGAACAGCCCTCAGGATGACAGGAACGGGTGCCGTCCTGAACAACGAGATCGCGTCCCCGCAGGGGAAAGATGACCTTCCCGGAAGAGCAAAATAACCGGTCCTCTTCATTGACTGATACCGTCCGTTCCCCCACAATGGTATTGGTATGTCTTTTCAGGCTTCGGCCCGGCCGGGAAGTTTGACGCCCTGCAGGTAGGTTGTGCAGGCATGTTGCGCATGGAAGATCATGAGAAAACGGCTTTTATATTCCCCGGCCGCGGGAAGAGCTTCCGGCCGGAAATCGAGGTTCGGAGATGAACGGTGAAGAAATGAGGGAAGAACGGTTTTATCAGTTGAAGATACGGCTGCTCGACATCGAGCCGGAAATCTGGCGGCGTTTCACGGTGCCTGCGTGCATTACCCTGGACCGGCTGCACGACGTCATCCAGATCGTCATGGGATGGAACGACAGCCATCTTCACGAGTTCACCATAGGGAAGAAGCGCTACACCGAATTCCCCGAATCACGGCAGGACGGGCTGGTGTGCGGCCGGTACCGACTGGGGGACCTGATAAAGAAAGAAGGACGGACATTCCTCTACCGGTACGACTTCGGCGACGGATGGGAACATGAGCTGACCCTCGAGGACAGCCATTTTGTCGAGCCCGTGATGCTCTGCTTCGAAGGAGAACGGGCCTGCCCGCCGGATGATGTGGGCGGAGTGCCCGGATATTACGAATTTTGCAGGGCTGTGAAGGCCCCCGCCCATGAAGACCACGAAGAGCTGCTGGAGTGGGTCGGCGGCGAGTACGACGACGAGCATTTCGACCGCGACGCCATCAACTGGATGCTGATGAGTTACCTGCGGTGGTCCCGGGACAGGCACCTGGACTGGGGCCCCATCGAGTGGTATGAATAAGAGGAGGCCGGCCCGTTCCTGAGACGGCGGGGAAGCCGGTTTTGCGGGCTCGGGCGCATCGGAAGCGCTCGCGCAGCACACGGAACGAAGTGGAGGAAGCATCTTTCAGGGGAGCTCGCAGCCATTGTTGTTTGAATGATAGAATGAAACCCACACAACACCATTGAATGGAAGATTGAGTTTTCGGGGAACCTGAAAGAATCCCCCCATAATTCGGTTCGTATTTCCGCACAGGAAAAAAGATGCAAAAAAAGTGGGGTATTTTTTCGCCCTGTAGTGAAGGTGAGTTCAGAACGATGACGAAAGAACAGAGAAACCTAAAATCCTGGGGAGAGGTCACAGAGGCACTCTCCGGCGCTGAAAGCAAAACCGATCGATTTGCCCTGTTTCTCGGGTTCTTCAGTGAAGAATATTTTTCGCGGACAGGAAGGTATCCAATTCTCGTCGGCGGTGGCGCTGTCGAAATTTTCACCCAGGGCGGGTACAGCACCGGGGATCTTGATCTCCTTTGCGACCTGGATATTGCGGGAGATATCTTGAAGCGATGGGAATTTTCCGCCCAGGGTAATTTTCGGGGATTCTTCCGGACTTCCGACGATCTTTACGTGGAAATCCTCGGGGCCCGCGACGTCAACGACGACCCCGAAGCGACGGGCAGGGTGGAGGCGATCCTCCTTGGCGAAAACCGGCAATTCCGCATTATCTCTCTGGAAGACCTGATTATTGACCGAGTCCGTGCGTGTGTGTACTGGGAACATGCGGAAAGCGGTATTTGGGCGCTGGTGATGATGAAAATAGGCATGGAAACGGATGAACCCATCGATTTGGAGTATATAAGAAGAAAACTATCGGGTGCTGACGACCGGGAGGCTCTCGACAGATTCGAAGAATTTCTGCTGTCCCTTCGTCGCCCTGAGGATGGCATTATTCCCTATTCAGAGGAGCAAGAAACATGAGGACTCGACGGTATTCGGAAATAAAAAAAGCAGGGGAAAGAAACCTTTCTTTTCTTCGACTGGCAATGGCTGAAGAAAAAGAGGCATCCCGGAAGAACCGACATCGCCCCAGAACCGGGAGCAAAGTTGCCGGCCTTATAGAATTCTACGGCCGAAAGGGACGTTCCATGCCGTCATTCAGGGATGAACGAACCGGTATGCGTTTGTGGAAATATCCTGTTCGAAGAAAAGGCTTCCCAATGCAGCATCCGTAACCTCGTGTTTGTCGTTCTGAACGAAGGGATCACGTCCCCGGAGGGGAGGGATCTCGGGGTTGAGAAAGCCAGAGTCAAAAACGAGATCCCTCCTCGCTTCGCTCGTTCGGGATGACAGGCTTTTCGCTTCGCCCTTCGGAATGACAACACACAAAAGTCGGGTGTGCTCTGTCATCCCGAGGCCGGTTTCATGGCCGATCGCGCTTGCGCAGCATCCAGAGCGAAGCGGAGGGAGCATCCCCGGAGGGGAGGGATCTCGGGGTTGACTCTGCAACGGAAAAACCAGATTCCTCGTCGCTACGCTCCTCGGAATGACATAACAATGGCGCAGGGCTCAGGTTGGTTGTCTTCCTGAGCAGCACGATCGCGTCCCCGGAGGGAAAGACCTCGTTCTTGTCGTCCTGGACGGAGAAAAGACCTGGTTTTGTCATCCTGAACGGAGAAAAGACCTGGTTTTGTCATCCTGAACGAAGTGAAGGATCTGGCTTTAAGTCCTTCACAATCAGGCCCAGATTCTCCCCCTCCGGGGATGCTGCGCAATCATCGCCCTTCGGAATGACACCACATCAGGGTCCGTTGTGGTCGGTCACCCCGAGGCAGGTTTCATGGCCGGGAAATCTTTTCCCGGAAGCGGTTCGAAAAAAGCTCCCGGTTCACCAGGTAACGGTGATGGTGACGCTTGCCCTGCTCTGCCCCTGCTTCAGGTTCGGATAGACGTAATAGGTTCCCGCCTTCAGCCTGGCTCCGTTCGCCTGGGAAGCTGTATTGAAAACAAGGCGGGCCGCCCCCTCGATCCAAAAACCATCCCCGTCGCAGGCGACGGAGGAAATCGTTCCCACAGTTCCTCCCGGAATGGTAAAGGGATCTCCCCGGAGCTGCGCGTTCGACCCAGCGGAACCTCTCACCTGTTCTCCCCACCCCTTGACGCTCCCTGCGAAAGCCGCCGTTGCCAGTAACGCCGCCACAAGCACGAAAGAAAGCAGAACAACTCTTTTTCTCATATCCGCACCTCCATGGAAACATTATGCATTTCAAAATATTTCTGTGTATTATATCGGAGCTCCTCTTCAATAATCAAGGCCTCCCGCAATATCTGAGGCCGGGCAATCCCGAAGGGACTTACTTTTTTGCGTCTGGAATTGCATAGTCCTGAATATACCTCTCCCAGTCTGCCCGAATACAGGGATCCTTTATTGATGAAGAAGAAGAATTAGCTCCATCGCTCAACCTCACTCCTTTTATCCCCGCGGACACGGCTGCTTTCCGTCCAAGGGCCAATGTTGCCGCAATTGAGAAACTTGCTGTTTTATGCTAGAGTTTGTTGTGCATTCTGTCCGGGGCATGGAACCAGGATAAAAACAACGAAAGGGAGTCGATGGCAATGCACCGTTTTGGTAAAGGTATCGGCAATGGCTTCTTTGTGGGGATGGCACTTGCTTTTCTTCTGTTTTTCGCAGGCGGGGCCTTTGCCTCGATTCCTGCCGGGGCGGAGTATGTTCCGGGTGAGGTCCTGGTGGTATTCAAAGCCGGAGCTTCGTCCTCCGCCGCTTCTCTTGCCGCCTCATCGGTGAACGCCTCGTACCACAGGTTGTTCGGCGCCTTGTCCCGAGCCTCGGGAAAGCAGGTGGCCTTCATCCGCAGCCCCGGGAAAACCACGGAAGAGTTGCTGGCACAATTCCGGAATATGCCGGAGGTGGAGGCCGCCGCACCGAACTACATCCGCCGGATTTCCGCCACGGTTCCGAACGACACCTATTTCGGCAACCAGTGGGGGCTCCGCAACACCGGCTCGTCGGGTGGAACAGCGGGAGCGGACATCAGCGCCCCGGAAGCTTGGGACATCCGCAGAATCGTGACCCCGGGGAAGGTGGTGGCCATCCTGGATACCGGCATGGCCATGAATCATCCCGACCTGCAGGACAACCTGTGGAGGGCCGCCGACGGCACATCGGGGTACGATTTCGTGAACAACGACAACGAACCGGAGGACGACAACGGCCACGGAACCCATGTGGCAGGCATCATCGGTGCCGTGGGGAACAACGGCCTCGGCGTTTCGGGCGTGGCGTGGACCGTGAAGATGATCCCCCTGAAGATCGGCGACGGGGTCGGCAGGGTGTACGACAGCGCGGAGATAGCCGCTCTGAACTGGATACTCGACAAGAAGGACTCGGGCGTGGACATCGTCGCGGTCAACGCGTCCTACGGGGGATACGCCTCTTCGGCGGTCCAGCGGGAGACCATTTCCGCCCTTGCGAACAAGGGGATCATCTTCGTTGCCTCGGCCGGAAACGAAACAAACGACAACGACCTTATGCCCTCCTATCCGGCTTGCTACAACCTGCCGAACATCATCTCCGTGGCGTCGACGGAAAAAGACGACACCCTCTCCGATTTCTCGAACTACGGCAAGAACACGGTCCATCTCGCCGCGCCGGGAGGTGGCATTCTCAGCACCCACACTTCCTACATGCCGGCGGCAGGAGACCCGTTTTTCGACGATCTGCAAAGCGGCGAAGGGAACTGGCTCTCCGGCGCGGAAGCGGGCTCCGTTGACGGGTGGGCTATCGGAACGTACGGTTCGCAGCAGGTATGGCTGAGCGGCTACGAGGCGGACAATACCTCATGGATCATGGCGAAGGATCCCATAGACCTGTCGGGGACACTGGAGAACACGGTCGTCCTCGGTTTTCCCGTGGCGCTGGATATCGTTGAAAACGAAGATTACGTGAGGCTGTACTTCTCCGCGGACAACGGCGTCACCTGGACCAGGGTGTATGAAATTTCCCTGGATACGGACTTCGATGTTATGGATTTTCGGCTCAAGATTCCCGACGGGTTCAAGACGTCGGAATTCCTGTTCAAAATCGAACTGGAGACAGGAAGTTCCGGCGCGGGCCTGAACGGGGTGCTCGTCGGGTCCGCCGGAGTGGGCGTCGCGGAATCCCGGTACGTCTCCATGAGCGGCACGTCCATGGCCGCTCCTTTCGTGACGGGAGCGGTGGCCCTGGCGGCGTCCCAGTTCCCGAACCAGTCGCCGAGGACCCGAGTCCTGGAAAACGTGGACAGGCTCGACTCCCTGAGAGATTTCACCGTAACGGGCGGGCGGCTGAACCTGTACAAAACGCTGTACCAGTACAGGGAACCTGACGGTGCCGTGGAAGGGTGCGCGGCTTCGGCGGTCTCTCCCTGGGGCCTTCTGCTCGCGGTGCCGCTCCTGGTGCTGTTCAGGAAGAAATAGGCCGGTGGTGAAGGGGGGCCGCATGGCCCCCCTTTTTTTGGTTAAGAACAGATACCGGGGCAGATCCTCCCCCTCCGGGGACGCGATCGGGCGGTGGAACAGCCCTCAGGATGACAACCCTCTGTCATCCCGAGGCAACTCCATGTCCAAGGGATCTCGGGGTTGAGAAACCCAGAGTCAAAAACGAGATCCCTCCTCGCTTCGCTCGTTCGGGATGACAAGGCCAGGTTGTCTTCCCGAGCGGACGCGGTCGCGGTCGCGGAGCATCCAGAGCGAAGCGGAGGGAGCATCCCCGGAGGGGAAGGACCTGGTTTTAAGTCTTCAGAACCAACCAGATCCTTCGGGCTTGAAACTGCCCTCAGGATGACAGACAAGTAAATATTCTGAGCGCTACAATCGCGTTCCCTGAGGTCGTGAGGATGACACCATACTGACGACTGCCCTCAGGATGACAGCCCGAGGAAAAACTTCCTACGCCTCGCAGCTTAACCCCTGGTCCAGCTTGCTGCAGATAAGGCCGCCCAGACGCTCGGCCCCGATGCGGATTTTCTCGGGAGGAACCCCGCCGAAGCTGATCCGCATGCAGTCGTTCCCCATGCCGTTGCCCTCGATGAAGAATCCCTCCCCCGCCACGTAGGCCACCCGCACGTCGGGAGCCGCCAGCGATTCGGCCAGCAGGTCGGTGGTGTTGATGCCTCCGGGAAGCCGGGCCCAGGTGAAGAGCCCCCCGTCGGGGAATGTCCGCACCGTTCCCTTCGGAAAGTATGTGTCGATGGACTCGATCATGACGTCCCGCCGTTCCCGGTAGAGGTCGCAGATCATCCTGTGGTGGGCCGGGTAGTACCCCCGCTTGAAGAACTCGGCACAGATGACCTGGGGCAGCATGGACGTGTGGGAATTGGTGGCCGTCTTGGCGTCGAAGAGCTTTGCCGTGATTTCTTCCGACGCGAGGACGTAGCCCAGCCTGCTGCCGGGGGAGAAGATCTTGGAGAAGCTGTTGGCGAGGACGGTGTGCCCTGTGGTGTCGAAGGCCTTGATGGGGGGCAGGTCCGTGCCGCTGTAGCGGATGTCCCGGTAGGGGTCGTCCTCGAGGATGATGGTGTCGTACAGGCTGCCGAGTTCGGCCACTTTCTTCCTCCGTTCGAGGGAGAGGGTGCGGCCGGTGGGGTTCTGGAAGGTGGGGATGACGTAGACCATCTTCGGCCTGTACTCCCGGATCTTGGCCTCCAGGTCCTCGGGGACCATACCGTTCTCGTCCATGGCGACGCTGACGCACCGGGCCTGGAACATTTCGAATATCTCCACGCAGTGGACGAAGGTGGGCGACTCCACCAAAATGACGTCGCCGGGATCGATGAAGAGCTGGCAGAGGAGGTTCATTCCCTCCAGGCCGCCGCTGGTGATAATAATCCTGCCGGCGTCCGCCTCCACGCCCTTTGGGGCGAGGAGCTCGCTCACCACGATTTCACGGAGGTCCGGCAGGCCCATGACGTTGCCGTACTGGAGGGCCTCCACTCCCCTGCCGTCCCTGGTGATCACCTCGTTGGTAATTTCCCGGACGATGTCGATGGGCAGGGCTTCCCTGGCCGGGGCTCCCCCTCCGAAGGAGATGATGCCGGGATCGTTCATGGCGCCGAAGAGGCCCCTGATGATAGAGGCCGATTTTTCCATGGTTTTCATTCTCTGGGCGAATACTGTCATGATGCTCCCCCTTTTTTCGGGCAGATTGGCAACTCGTTCATTGCCTGCATTGTATCATTTCGGGGGGACGGTCGGCAGGAACAAAGACAACCATGAGGTCCTTTGCCTGCGGGGATGCTTCGAAATCGCTTCGTTCGCTCGATTCGACAGAGAATTGTCATCCTGAGCGAACGCGAAGGATCTCGCCCTTGCTGTCATTCTGAGGGCGAAGCCCGATCGCGGAGCATCCCCGGAGGGGAAGAATCTCGATCTTGAGGGACGAAGGATCAATACCGAGATCCTTCCTCGCTGCGCTCCTCAGGATGACAAGCAAAAGCAGCTCCCTCGTCGCTTCGCTCGCTCGGGACGACAGGGCATGTTTGTCATCCCGAGCGAACGCGAAGGATCTCGTTTTCAGGAAAGCAGAACCAACAGCGAGATCCTTCCCCCCCTGCGGGGATGCTTCGAAATCGCTTCGTTCGCTCGATTCGACAGAGGATTGTCATCCTGAGCGGACGCGAAGGATCTCGTTTTTCAGGAAAGCAGAACCAACAGCGAGATCCTTCCCCCCCTCCGGGGATGCTTCGAAATCGCTTCGTTCGCCCGATACGGCAGAGGATTGTCATCCTGAGCGGACGCGAAGGATCTCGTTTTTCAGGAAAGCAGAACCAACAGCGAGATCCTTCCCCCCTGCGGGGATGCTTCGAAATCGCTTCGTTCGCTCGATTCGACAGAGGATTGTCATCCTGAGCGAACGCGAAGGATCTCGGGTTTGAGCAACCCGGAACAAAAAAGCGAGATCCTTCGCTACGCTCAGGATGACAGAAACGCTGCGCTCCTCAGGATGACAAGCCATGGAATTTCAGCGCCTTATTGACAGAATACTCTCTTGATGATAAAAATGGGACAGAATGTCCCATTTTTTGGAGGTTATCGTATGGCACAGGAAAACGGGCAGGGTGGAAAAATGGACGGGGCCGTCAAGGTGACGGCGATCATGGAGGCCCTGTGTTCGTCCCCGTCGCCCCTGACGGTCCGGGAGGTGGAGGAGATCACCGGTATCCCCCGGAGCACGGCGCACCGGTTTCTTCTGTCCCTGGAGGAGCAGCAGTGGGCCTTCCGGGACCCGCTGACCGACGGCTACCGGCCTGGCATCCGCTTCTTTCTTCTTTCCGGGGCCTCGTCCTTCTACGACGAGCTGATCCGCACGGCGGACCCTGAGATGCGGGAGCTGGTGAAGGCTACGGGAAACACGGCGATCCTCAGCGTCACCGAGGGGACTGCGGGACTGTGCATCCACTCGGTGGAGCCCCTGTCGTCGGTGAAGTTCACGGCCCACCGGGGAATGTCCATTCCCCTCCACGCGGGGGCCACGGGCAAGGTACTCCTCGCCCACTGTTCGCCGGAGATCCGGTCCCGGGTGCTGGCCTCGCCCCTCCGTCCGCCCAGGGGAGACGGAATGGTGGACAGGGCGGAACTGGAAAAGGAGCTGGAGCGGATCCGGGAGCAGGGTTTCGCCTTCAGCAGGGAGGAATGGATGCCCCATGCGGGTGATATCAGCGTGCCCCTTTTCGACGGACGGGGCGTTTTCGTGGCCCAGATGGGCGTGGCGGGAATAGCGGACAGCGTCTTCCGGGATTTCGACAGCAACCTGCGCCTGCTGAAAGAGGCGGCCCGCAATGTGGAACGGAAGATGGACACTCATATTTTCGGAGGTGGAAACCATGTTTCAGGTGAATGAACTGAACAGGGAGGCAATGACGATCCGGCTGGAAGGCCCCCTTCCCGACTACCCTGCCTTTGCGGAGGGAATCCGCCGGGCGCCCGACCGGGGCTGGACCCTGAACCGGGCCGAGACGGAGCTGGCGGTGAAGAACGCCCTCCGCTACGTGCCGGAGGAGTACCACGAAGCCCTTCTCCCCGAGTTCCTGGAGGAACTCCGCACCCGGGGGCGGATCTACGCCTACCGTTTCCGCCCCGAGGGCCGGATCCGGGGGCTTTCGGTCAATCAGTACCAGGGGAAATGCCTGGCGGGAAAGGCCTTCCAGGTGATGATCGACAACAACCTCGACTTCGACATCGCCCTCTACCCCTACGAACTGGTCACCTACGGCGAGACGGGCCAGGTGTGCCAGAACTGGCTCCAGTACCGCCTCATCAAAAAATACCTGGAGGAGCTCACCGAGGACACCACCCTCGTGCTCGAGAGCGGACACCCCCTCGGTCTGTTCAAATCGCGGCCCGACGCGCCCCGGGTGATCCTGACCAACGGCATGCTGGTGGGGCTCTTCGACAACCAGGACGAGTGGCACCGGGGGATGCAGCTCGGCGTGACCAACTACGGCCAGATGACCGCCGGAGGCTGGATGTACATCGGCCCCCAGGGGATCGTCCACGGTACTTTCAACACCATACTGAACGCGGCCCGGCAGCGGCTCGGCGTGGGCCAGAAGGAGAATCTCGCCGGCATTCTCTTCGTCTCCTCGGGCCTCGGCGGCATGAGCGGCGCCCAGCCGAAGGCGGTGGAGATCGCCGGAGGGGTGGGGATCGTCGCCGAGGTGGATTCCTCCCGGATCGAGACCCGGCACAGCCAGGGATGGGTCAGCCGGGTGGCGGAGACCTGCGGGGAGGCCTTTTCCATGGCCGCCGAAGCCTGCAGGGAGAAAACACCGTTGTCCATCGCCTACCACGGCAACATCGTGGACCTGCTCCAGTACGCCGTTGACCACGAGATAGAGATCCCCCTGCTGTCGGACCAGACATCCTGCCACGCACCCTACGACGGCGGCTACTGCCCCCAGGGTCTGACCTTCGACGAGCGGACCGCCCTGCTGTCGAAGGATCCGGCGGAGTACCGGCGGCTGGTGGATATTTCCCTCCGGAAGCACTACGAGCTGATCAAGGTTCTTTCCGACCGGGGTACCTTCTTCTTCGACTACGGCAACTCCTTCCTCCGGGCGGTGTTCGACGCCGGGGTGACCGAGGTCTGCAAAAACGGCGAGAACACCTACGACGGCTTCGTCTGGCCCTCCTACGTGGAGGACATCATGGGCCCCGTGCTCTTCGACTACGGCTACGGCCCCTTCCGGTGGGTGTGCCTCAGCGGCGATCCCGAGGACCTGAGGAAGACGGACCGGGCGGCCATGGAGTGCATCGATCCCGACCGGAGAGCCCAGGACTACGACAACTGGGCCTGGATCCGGGACGCGGAAAAGAACGCCCTGGTGGTGGGCACCCAGGCCCGGATCCTCTACCAGGACGCCGAGGGCCGCACCCGCATCGCCCTGAAGTTCAACGAGATGGTCCGGAAGGGCGAGATCGGCCCCGTGATGCTCGGCCGGGACCACCACGACGTCTCCGGCACGGACTCCCCTTACCGGGAGACGGCCAATATCAAGGACGGCAGCAACATCTGCGCCGACATGGCCACAGTTTGCTTCGCCGGAAACGCCGCCCGGGGGATGACCCTCTGCGCCCTGCACAACGGCGGAGGGGTGGGCATCGGCAAGTCGGTCAACGGCGGCTTCGGGCTGCTGCTGGATGGCCGGGAGTCCACCGACGAGATCATCCGTTCGGCCATGATGTGGGACGTCCTCGGCGGCGTGGCCCGCAGGGCCTGGGCCCGGAACCCCAACGCCATGGAGGTCAGCCGGGAAGTGAACCGGAAGTACCCCGGCGGCTACCACATCACCCTCCCCTACTCGGTCTGCGGGAATGCGGTACAGGCGGCCGTGGATGCCCTGTTCAGCGACAAGGAAGGGGACTGACTTCAGCCATGAGGGTGATCCGGAAAACGCCCCGGGATTTCGTGCCGAAGCCCTGGAAAAACGGCCTCGGCGTCACCAGGGAGATCCACATCCATCCCGAAGGGGCAAACTTTGAAACAGACGATTTTCTCTGGAGGCTCAGTTCGGCGGACGTGACCTCGGGTGGGCCCTTCTCCTTCTTCCCGGGCTACGACAGGTCTCTGTTCCTTCTCTCCGGTGAGGGCCTGGACCTGAAGCTCCGGGGCGTGAAGGTCTCCCTGGCGGCTCCCTTCTCCTCCGTCCGCTTCAGGGGAGAGGACGGGGTGATGTGCTCCCTGCCCGGCGGACCCTGCACCGACTTCAACATTTTCTGCTCCCGGAAGGGCGTATCCTGCGAATACAGGAGAATTCCCGTCAGGGAGATGAAAAAACGCCTCTTTCTTCTCGGCGACTGGACGGTGCTCTTCTGCTTCCGGGGGGGCGTGACGGCGGAGTGGGATGAAGAACGGGCTGATCTCGGGGAGATGGGCCTTCTTGTGCTGGAGGACTACCCCGCCGATTTCTCCCTGACCTGCAAAGGAGCCCCGGACGGGGAGATCCTCCTGGTCACTCTCACGGCCAGGGACTGATGCAGCGAAGCCCGGCCTCTCCTCGGGGAAGGCCGGGCTCTTTTGTATTCAGATCAGGAAGGCGTCCAGCAGGGTGATCCACAGGGGCACCGTAAGCCCGGAAAGCAGGGTGCTCGCCGTGATGGCCGCCGCCGACTGGTCAGGGTCCATTCCCAGCACCTGGGAGAGGATGAAGCAGTCCACCGCCACGGGCATGGCGGCGATGAGGATCACCGTGCGGAAGACTACGGGGTTCACGGGGAACAGGAGAAAGAGCCCCCAGGTGACGGCAGGCAGAAAGAGCAGTTTCAGCGTCACGTCCCTCCAGGCCCTGGGCAGCATGGAGGTCAGCGCCTCGAGCTTCAGGGTCGCCCCCAGGGAGAGGAGGGCCGTGCCGCTGGCGATGTTCCCCAGGAGCTTCAGGGTCTCGTCCAGCCACACCGGGAAGGAGTTCAGCCCCGTCACCGCCAGGGTGAACCCGGCGAGGCTCGACAGCACCAGGGGGTTTTTCGCCATGCTCTTCAGGGTGCCCTTCACCGTGTTCCACGAGATGCCCCCCGACAGGGCAAGCTGGGCCCAGGAGATGGAGATTATCTGGTAGCCGATGAAGGTGAAGGCCAGGTAGAGGGACAGCACCTCCACCCCCTGGGTTCCCACCGCCACGGTGACCACCGGAAGGCCGACGAACACCGTGTTGGACCGGATGACCATCAGGGTGGACGACGCGGTGCGCCTCCGCTCCTGCCCGGCGAGCTTCCCGATCAGCCAGGCCGCGGGCGGGGCCGCCAGGAAGGAGAGGTACACGGCCAGCACCATGTTCCTGTCCGCCAGGGCGGACATGTCGGCCCTGCTGGTCATCCGGAGGATGAGGGCCGGTATGGCCGTCCAGTAGATGGCCTTGTTGATCTGGGCGAAGGCCTCGGGGGACACGACCCCGCGGCGGGCCAGCATCCTTCCGGCGGCCATGACCAGCACCACCGGAAGGATGACGAGAAAGCCGTGCATGGACCTAGTTCAGTTCCCTGTGCTTCAGGAGGATCCTCACCGCGTTGGTGGCCGCTCCCACCCGGATGTTGTCCGCCACGTTCCACATCAGGAATCGGGTGTCGTCGAAGGCCCGGACGCGTCCCACGTACGTGAGGTCCGTACCGGCCGCGTCAAGGGGGGTGAACATGTCCCGGGAGAAGACCACGTGCTCGCCCGCTTCCAGCGCCGCCTCGATTCCCGGAAGGTCGAAGGGCTTTCGTGTCTCGGTAAAGATGCTCTCGGAGTGACAGTAGAGCACCGGAACCCGCACGGTGGTGGGCCAGACGGAGATGTCCGGGTCCCGGAGGATCTTCCGGGTCTCGTTCACCATCTTCATTTCCTCGTCGGTGAAGCCGTTCTCGAGCAGCGAGCCGATCTGGGGCACCACGTTGAGGTGGATCTGCTTCACGAACTTCTTCGGGGCGATGTGTCCCCTCATCTGGTCCTCCAGCTCGTTCATGCCGTTTTTGCCCGCCCCGGAGACGGACTGGTAGGTGCTCACCACGATGGACCGGATGCCGTACCGCTCGTGGACCCTGTACAGGGCAAGCACCATCTGGATGGTGGAACAGTTCGGGTTGGCCACTATCCCACGGCAGTACCCTTTCAGGAGGTCGCCGTTGATCTCCGGCACCACCAGCGGGATCGCCGGGTCCATGCGGAAGGCCGACGAGTTGTCGATGACCACGCTCCCCGCCTCCGCCGCGATCGGGGCATACTGCCTGGACACCGCGGCCCCCGCCGAGAAGAGAAGATAGTCGTACCGTTCCCTCATGGCCTCTTCCGTCAGTTCCTTCACCCGGTGTTTCCGCCCGTAAAACTCCACCCCTTCACCGGCGCTCCTGGCCGACGCGAAAAAGCTGATCTCATCAGGCCGCACATTCCGCTCCTGAAGCACCCTGGTCATCATCCGGCCCACTTCGCCTGTGGCGCCCACAACCGCTATCTTCACTGCAATCTCCCCTTTCGTTTCAATACAAAAACGGCCCGCCCCCGAAGGGACGAGCCGGAACTCGCGGTACCACCCTTGTTGGACGGCGAACATCTGCCGTCCCTCTCCGGTCCTGTGACGGGAACCGATCCCGGGAACGTACTCCGCGGCCGACAAAGGCCGCTTTCCGCTCCGGCTCACCGGGCTTTGGGCCCCTTTCCCGCGGCGGAAGCGCCTTTCAGCCTATGGGCGCTTCTCTCTGTCGCCGATTTATGGGAATTGGGCATCCCGGATCATCGCTTTTCAGATATTACCGGGAATTCTAGCAAAAGGGGAATTTTTGTCAACCGTGTTCGGGATGCCTGTTACGAGACTGTGTGCGGGGGGAAAACTCCCGGGTCTGCTGTTGCCTTTGAATGTCGTCCCGAGTGAGCGGAGCGACGAGGGACCTGCCTTTGATTCTGGGCCACTTCAAGTGCAGATTCTTCCCCTCCGGGGATGCTCCGAGATCGCATCCGCTCGGGATCACTACCTGGCCTTGTCGTCCCGACGGAGCGGAGCGACGAGGGACCTGTTTTTCGTTCCGGATTGCCTTAAAACCAGATCCCTCGCATCCGCTCGGGATCACTACCTGGCCTTGTCGTCCCGACGGAGCGGAGCGACGAGGGACCTGCTTTTGATTCTGGGCCACTTCAAGTGCAGATTCTTCCCCTCCGGGGATGCTCCGCGATCGGGCTTCGCCCTCAGAATGACACACCAGAGTCAAGAAAAGACCGAGATCCCTCCCCTTCGGGGATGCTACGCGATCGCATCCGCTCGGGATGACAGAAACAAGGCGCTCCTCAGGATGACAGGCAAAGGCCTGTCTCCTCACTCCTATGGGATGCTTCCGCAAAACAGCACTTCCACACAAAACAGCACTTCCACCTTGACAAGTCGGACGCAATTTGTATAAAATATTTTCGATTCCATTTGGAATGCCGCATGCCGCATTCCAAAAAAATCAGGCCAAATGTCCCGCTTTCAGGAGAAAAATTCCGGAGCGAATCCCATAATTTTTCATGCCGACCAGGGCGGCCCGCGGAGGAAAACCATGATTTCAAAGCTCCCCGCAACGAAGAGTCTGAGCGAAAGAGCCTTCGAAGAACTCCGCTCCGCCATCCTGGAGGGAAAAATCCCCCCCGGAACCCGCCTTGTGGAAAGAACCCTGGCGGAGAGCATGGGCATAAGCAGGACACCCGTCCATGATGCCCTGAACAGCCTCGTGGCGAAGCGGCTTGTCAAAAAGCTCCCGAACAAGGGGTTCGTGGTGGCCAGGCTGGAGAAAAAGGACATCGTCCAGCTCTATACCCTCCGCCTCCATCTTGAGACACTCGCGGTCCAGTGGGCTCTTCCGAACCTGACCGCCGGAATTCTCGAAAAGCTCCGGAACAACGTGAAACGCATGGAGGCCTGCGCTCATCATACGGACATGGAATGCATCATCGAGGCGAACGTGGAGTTCCACAGGATCATCCTCTCCGCCGCCGACAGCTCCATTCTTACGGGCTTCATCGAGCAGGTGCAGAGCAGCGCCCGGCTCTTCCGCATCCGGTCCGTGAATACGCCCAACCGGATCCCCAGGGTCATCGAAGAACACAGGAACCTCATCGCAGCCCTCGAAAATAGGGATGAAGCCGTTGCCGCGGAATGCATCCGGATTCACCTCGGCAACGCTTTGAACTCCATACTGACAACGCTTGATTCCGCTGACGGGGAGGTGGAAAGGAGCACATAGCAGCATGTTCAGGGTTCACCGCACCAGGAGGACAGGGAAACGAATTTGAAGGAGGAATTATTGTGAGAAAAACGAGACTTGCAGCATTTCTGGTTCTTGCGTTCTTCGCGGCTCTGCTTTCCGGGACCGAAGCGGCCTTCGCGGCTTATCCCGAAAAGCCCATCGAATGGGTCATCTGGGCTTCCCCCGGCGGCGGCAGCGACATCTTCGTCCGGAACATGGCCAGGCTCATGGAACCCTATGTGTCCCAGCCCTTCGTGCCCGTGAACAAGAGCGGCGGCGGCGGTGCCGTGGGAATGGCCTACACCGCTTCCAAGCCCGCTGACGGACACACCATCCTCGCCGTCACCACCAACTTCGTCCTGACGCCCGCCCTCGGCCGCTCCCCCAAGGGTCCCGCCGACTTCGACATGATCGCCAGGGTCGCCGTGGAAACCAACGTGGTCGCCGTGAGCACCGACGCCCCCTACAAGACGTGGGAGGAGTTCGTGGCCTACGCGAAGCAGAAGGGCGGCGTGAGCTGGGGAACCTTCGGCGTGGGAACTTCTGACCACGTGGCTTCCGCAAAGCTTTCCAAGCTCTCCGGCATCAAGTCCCGGTTCGTTCCCTTCGAGGGCGGCGCCGACTCCCTGGCGTCCCTCATGGGCGGACACATCGACGTGCTCACCAACAACCCCAGCGAGCTGACCGAGCAGATCGCCGCCGGGCAGGTCAGGCTTCTCGGCAGCTTCAGCGCCGAGCGGTGGGACGCTTTCCCCGAAGTCCCCACCTTCAAGGAACTCGGCTACGACGTGGTGGTTCCCACATGGCGCGGCGTGGTCGCCCCCAAGGGAACCCCGAAGGAAGCCCTTGACTACCTCGCCGCCGCTCTCGAGAAGGTGGTGGCTCAGGAAGGCTTCCAGAAATACCTGGCCGACAACCAGCTTGAGGCCGCCTACCTCAACAGCACCGACTTCGCCCTCTTCGTGGCCGAGCAGGATCTCTTCTACAAGAGAGAACTGAAGGAACTGGGCCTCATCAAGGAAAAGAAGTAGCGCTTTCCCGGGGTGCGCGGTTTCCTCTCCGCGCACCCCGTCCGCATACCGGCACTTTAGACTGTGGGGGCAGAGCATGAAAAATTTTCGATACATGAACACCGTACTCGGAGTGGGTTTATTCGTTTTCGGCTACCTGGTATTCAGGGAAGCCGCGGAATATGTACCCGACATTGAAATTGAAGGTCAGGTGGGAGCCCACGCGTTCCCTCAGCTCTTCGCCGTGGCTCTCATGTTCCTCTCGGCGCTGATGGCCCTTCTCGATATGAAAAAGCTCACGAAGGCGACCACGGCATCCTTTGCCGGCATAGGCGCTGTGGCCGTGACTGCAGGACTATGCTACGCCTTCTGGTATTTCCTTCCCGAAGCGGGTTTCCTGGTCCTGGCGCCCCTTTTCGCCTGCATCATCACGGTCATCACCACCAGGAGGTTCCGGATCATGGACATGGTTCCCGTCCTGCTCATCGTCTTCGCCGTGTACTTCGTTTTCGCAAATCTGCTCAAGGTCCCTGTTCCCAAGGGATTCCTGGGCTAAGGGAGGACCTGGATCATGGAATCCGCCCTCATGATGCTTGAAGGCTTCAAAGATGTGATCACCCTGCAGAACCTGCTAAGCGTGTTCGTGGGAAGCGCCCTGGGAATCGCCATCGGCGCCCTTCCCGGCCTGAACGCCTCCATGGGCATCGCCCTGCTTCTTCCCCTCACCTACGGAATGAGCGCCCTGCCCGCCATCGTCCTGCTGCTCAGCATTTACTGCGGCGCCATCTACGGAGGATCCATCACCGCCATCCTCCTCAGGACCCCCGGAACCACCGCCGCGGCCTGCACCGTTCTCGACGGCTACGAGATGGCCCAGAACGGAGAGCCCGGACGGGCCCTGAGCATGGCCGCCACCGCGTCCTTCATCGGGGGAATCTTCAGCGTGATCGTCCTTATCTTCCTCTCCCCCCCGCTGGCCCGGATGGCCCTCATGTTCGGCCCGGCGGAATACTTCGCCCTGTGCTTTTTCGGCCTGAGCATCATCTCGAGCCTTTCCGCCGAAAACATGGTGAAGGGACTCATCTCCGCGGTCATCGGCCTGCTCCTCGGCACGGTGGGGCTTGACATCGTCACGGGAGTTCCCCGGTTCACCTTCGACATCGTGGAGCTTCTGAACGGCATATCCTTCATCCCCGTGCTCATCGGCCTCTTCGCCGTCTCCCAGATCTTCATCACCGTGGAGAAGGAGATCAAGGAGCTCGGGGGGGTGAAGCAGGCCATTTCCGGCCTCACCATCAGCCTGAAGGACCTGGTTTCCGTGACGGGCACCCTCATCCGCTCCTCCATCATCGGCACCCTCGTCGGCATCCTCCCCGGCGCCGGGGCCACCATGTCCTCCTTCATCAGCTACAACGAGGCCCGCCGGTGGTCAAAGACGCCCGAGAAGTTCGGCACCGGATGCCTTGAAGGCATCGCCGCCCCTGAAGCGGCCAACAACGCCGCCACCGGCGGCGCCATGGTTCCCCTGCTCTCCCTGGGCATTCCGGGTTCAGAGACCACAGCCATCCTGATCGGCGCCTTCATGATCCAGGGCCTCCGCCCCGGCCCCCTTCTTTTCAGGGAAAACCCCGAGCTCGTCTACGGCCTCTTTGCCGGCATGGTCCTGGCCAACATCGCCTTCTTCGTCCTCGGCATGCTGGGAGCGCGCCTCTTCTCCCAGGTCACGAAGATCCCCAACCGGGTCCTGGTGCCCATGATCCTCATCCTGGCCACCATCGGCTCCTTCGCCGAGAACAACAGTCTCTCCGACGTGTTCCTCATGTTCTCCTTCGGCGTGGTGGGCTACTTCATGAGAAAGTTCGAATTTCCCATAGCTCCGCTGGTGCTTGCCCTGGTTCTCGGGCCCATGGCGGAGAGCAACTTCCGGAGGGGGCTCATCATCTCCGCCGGCGAATGGACCACCTTCTTCACCCGCCCCATATCCCTCGTGTTCCTCGCGCTGGGATTCGCGACGCTGATCATGCCCTTCATCCGCATGATCAGGGACCACAGAAAAACGAGAGAGGTTCCCCCTTCCGCATAGGCAGTTTTCCGCGGACCGGCAGAAGGCAGTTCAGAAAAAGAGAAAGGGTGTAGATCAATGACAGTCATCAACAAGGAAAAATGTGTCGGCTGCAAAACGTGCATGAAGTACTGCACCGTGGATGCCATCCACTATATCCCCGAAGAGAAGAAGTGCTGCGTGGACCAGGCCCGGTGCACCGAGTGCTACGTCTGCGTGCGCCAGAAGGTCTGTCCCGTGGGCGCCATCGAGACCGTGGAGCTTGACGGCTTTTTCAAGCAGTTCCAGCACGTCATGAGCGACCCCGTGGAGAACCACGGCGTCACCGGCGTCACGGGCCGGGGAACCGAGGAAGTGAAGACCAACGATGTGAGCGGCCGGGTGAAGAAAGGCTTCGCGGGCTTCTCCATCGACATGGGCCGTCCCGGCCTGGGCGTATTCCTCCGGGACGCCGAGAAAGTGGCCATGGCCATGGCGGAAGTCGGCCTCGTCTTCGAACCGCCCGAGACCACGCCCCTTTCCGCCCTCATGACGGACATGAAGACCGGCAAGCTTGACGACGCATGCCACGACTACCATCTTCTTTCCGTCATTATCGAGGGGAGCTGCCCCCTGGACAAAATGCCCGACGTCTTCCGCGCCCTCCAGAGAGTGGAAAAGGAAATCGACACCGTCTTCTCCGTGGGGCTCATCCTCCGGGTGGATGAAAACGGCGAGAACCCGGTGCTCAGCGAGCTCGACGCCCTCGGTATCCCCCAGCCCCACCGCGGCAAGGTGAACGTCGGCCTCGGCAAACCCCTCAGCACCCTGTAGGGCAGAGAAGAGAACAGGAGGAAGAACGAAATGACCCACTCACTGCACAGATCGGGAGATATCGAGTCCCAGAAGAAGGACTTCAACTGGTTCATGTACCAGACCAAGGGCGTGAACGACAAGAACATCAGGGACAAGGCCCTCGAGTTCATCGCCACCGCCGAGGCATGGCATTCGGAAAACTGGGGCGACGTGAAGACCGGACCTCTGACCCAGTACACCAGTGAAGAGATCAGGAAGAACATCAGCGACAAGTCCCGCATCAGGGGCGTCTTCACCAGCAAGGAGCAGGTGATCGGCTTCCTGAAGGACATCAAGGCCAAGGATCTCGGCATGTCGGTGGTCATCACCGGAGTCCTGTCCGAGGTGCTGCCCGCCTGCAGGGAAGCGGAAGTCACCCCCCACTCCATCAACTATTCCCTCGGCGTCTGGGGCAACAAGAGCCGCCTCCCCGACGACGACACCCTGTCCATCACCACCATGTGCGGCCACCACATGATCCCGCCCAAGTTCGTGGAGGACGTCCAAAAGCAGGTGGACAAGGGAAAACTCACCGCCGAGGAAGGTGCGAGGAAGCTTTCCAACTTCTGCTACTGCGGCATCTTCAACCAGATCCGCTGCGCCGAGATCCTGAACATCGTCTCGGAGAAGAAGAAGCGGGACGCCGCCGGCGCCTGATAAGCAAGAAACGAGCCCCTTCCCGGATGTTCCGGGAAGGGGCTCGTTTTATTTTCCGGCTTCGGCTACAGGGCCGCCAGGGCCCGGCAGACGGCGTCCCCCATGGCATCGGTGCCCGCCGTCCCCCCGAGGTCCGGGGTGACGCTGTCTTTGTCGGACAGCACCCTTCCGAGGGCCGCTTCAATATTCCCCGCCGCCTGCACGGCCTCCCCGTCCCCTTTCCCGTTCCCGAGCCAGGAGAGCAGCATCTGGGCGGACATGATCATGGCGTAGGGATTGGCGATGTTCTTCCCGGCAATGTCCGGGGCCGATCCGTGGGTGGCCTGTGCCATGGCGTACCGGGGCCCTACGCAGAGGCCGGGGGCCATGCCGAGCCCTCCCACCAGCCCAGCCGCTTCGTCGGAGAGAATGTCGCCGAACATGTTGGTGGTGACGACCACGTCAAAATTCGCCGGCCTCATGACGAGGTGCATGGCGAAGGTATCCACCACCGCCGTGCCGAACTCCACGTCGGGGTATTCTTTGCTCACTTCCGTGCAGGTATCGATGAAGAGTCCGCAGCCCAGCTTGAAGACCGTGTTCTTGTGGATAGCCGTGACTTTCTTCTTTCCGTTGCGCTGCCGGGCCAGCTCGAAGGCCGTCCTGGCCACCATGGAAGAATTCCGCCTGGTGATCACCCGGAGGGACAGGGCCATGTCCGGGGTGGGCATGCACTCCCCCATGCCTTTGTACATATTCCTGTCGGGCTGGAAGCCCTCGTTGTTCTCCCGGATGATGACCAGGTCCACGTCCTGCCGGAGGCACGGGAGGGAAGGGTGGGACCTGGCCGGGCGGATGTTGCTCGCCAGGTCGAAATTCCGCCGAAGGATGGGGTGAGGGTTGATGGCCTTCGGATCGTCCTTCGGGTAGGCCATGTGACCGATGGGCCCCAGGATCCACCCGTCCAGGCCGTACAGGGCCTCCAGGGTGGAGGCGGGAAGGGTTTCCCCGCTCTTCAGGTAGGAGGGGTACCCCACGGGCAGCTCGCACCAGTCCAGCGTCACGCCGCCGCACCCGGCGACGGCCGCGTTCAATACCTTCACCGCCTCGGGCACCACTTCAAGCCCGATGTCGTCGCCTTTCAGTATTCCAAGCTTGTAGACGGCCATGTGTCGACTCTCCCTCGCATTCTATTTGAGTACCTCGTGTTTTCTTCCGGGGAGACGCTCCCCGGAACGGGCTTTTCTATTCCGCCGCCCCCCGCTTTTTCCTGAAGTGGTTGCAGTAGACCGCGTAGACCACACTCAGGACCGCAAGGGTGATGATGACCATGGAGATGGGGTTTGTCATGAAGATGGACCAGTCTCCCTTGGAGAGGGTGAGGGACCGCCGGAAGTTCGTCTCCACCAGGTACCCCAGCACGAAGCCGAGGGCCGTGGCCGTGATGGGATAGTCGTAGATCTTCATGATCAGGCCCAGGATGCCGAAGAGGAGGACCGTGAAGATGTCGAACATGCTGTTGTTCACCGAGTAGGCGCCGACGAAGATTATGGCCAGGATGCAGGCGTTCATTATGGTCTCGGGGATGTTGACCACCTTGATGAGGAGCTTGATCAGCAGCAGGGCGACGAAGATCATGAAGATGTTCGAGACGAACAGGGAGACGAAGATCGAGTAGGGTATTTCCGGGTTGGTGACGAAGAGCATGGGGCCCGGCCGGAGGCCGTGGATGATGAGCACGCCCAGCATGATCGCCGTGGAGCTTGAGCCCGGTATGCCCAGGGAGAGGAGGGGCACCATGGCGCCGCCAGTGACGGCGTTGTTCGTGGCCTCCGGCGCGGCTACCCCTTCCAGGGAGCCTTTGCCGAACTCCTCGGGATGACGGGACCACCGCTTCGCCTCGTTGTAGCCCAGCCAGCAGGCGATGGACGCTCCCGCCCCCGGCATGGCGCCCACGAACATCCCGATGACCGATCCTATGAGCATGGAGGGGAGACACCGGATGAAATCCAGGGTGGACGGGTATTTCGAGGTGATCCGGTACTCCACCACCGCCCGCTTGATCTTTTTGAAGATGATGTAGAGCACCTGGCTCAGGGCGAAGATTCCCATGTAGAAGGGGATGATCTCGAATCCCTCGATCAGGTTTTCGCTGCCGAAGCCGAACCGGACGATGCCGGCGAAGGGGTCGAGGCCGATGGTGGCCAGAAGAAGGCCGAGGGCCGCCGCGATGAGCCCCTTGAACACGTCAGTGGACAGAGAGGCTACCAGGGTCAGCCCGAGGAGCGCCAGGGCAAAATACTCGGGGGGGCCGAAGGCAAGGGCCACCTTCGCCAGGGGAATGGCGAAAATCATCAGGGCGACGCTCGAGACGATCCCCCCGAACACGCTGGCGTAGAGGGACATGCCCAGGGCGAGGCCGGTCTTCCCCTGAAGGTGGAGGGGATAGCCGTCCATCACCGTCGCGGCCGAGGACGGCGTCCCGGGGGTGCCGATCAGGACCGACGGAATGGAGCCGCCGTACTGGCCCCCGCAGTAAATGCCCACGTACATGAGGATGGCCACGGTGGGGTCCATCCCCCATGTGAAGGGCAGCAGGATGGCCATGGTCATGGTGGCGTTGATGCCGGGAATGGCTCCGCCGATGGTCCCGGCAACCACACCGGCTATGATGGCCGAGATGCCCTTGAAAGTGAAAACCACGCTCGAACCGAGAGCTATATTCTGCAGAAATTCCATGAGACGCTCAGCCTCCAGTATGACAAGCTTAAAAACTACCCGCGGGCGCAGATTCTCTCAGGGAGCGGGCCCTAGATGAACTCGAGAAAACCGTGGGGCAGAAGAATATGAAGTACCTTGGAAAAAAGCAGGTACAGTACCAGGGCGAACCCGCAGCTGACGAGGATGTTGACTTTCAGTCCCACCTCTCCCTGCACCGCGATGAGCAGAAACAGCAGGAAAACGGTAGCGATGAGGTAGCCCGCCAGGGGCATAAGCCAGATGTACAGCCCGCTGACCACGAGAACGAGAAACATCTTCAGGGCGTTCGAAGGTTCGAAAGTCTCGGGCGCCGCCTCCGCAACGCCCGGCTTTGGGTGCCTGTACAGCACCGCCAGGTTGCCCAGGGAGCAGAGGATGATCACCCCGGACATGAGCTGGGGAAAGATGTGGGGCCCGATGGGATCGAAGGTCCTCGCCTCGCTGTAGGGTATGGAGGTCCACCAGAAACCGGCGGCGATGAGAATCCAGAGGATATTGAGCACGACTTTGCTTTTGACTGTAATGGTCATAATTTCCCTTCCTGTGTTGCCTCCGGCGCCCCGCCGGAGCGGGAGAACCCCGTCCGGGGGGCGCCTCGAGGCAGATTGGTTACGAGAAATCACACAACCTGTACGGGAAAGCAGGCTCTAGTAGAGTCCCTTGCTCATCTCCTTGAAGAAGGCGTGCTGGTCGTCCATGACCTTCTGCATTTTCTCGGCGGGAAGGAATCTGGGGACAAGCATGTTCTCCTTGTAGTATGTCTTGAACTCGGGATCGTCGAAAATCTTGGCGAGGGCGTCCGTCCAAACCTTGACCACCGAATCGGGAACGTCCTTCGGGGCGACGATGCCGCGGATTTTTTCGAACACGAAGTCCACGCCGCTCTCCTTGAGGGTGGGCACGTCGGGAGCCTCTTCCATCCGTTCGGAATTCAGGCAGGCGATGATGCGGATGTTGCCCGCTTCAACCTGGCTGGCGATTTCGGCGTACTCGCCGATGGCCGCGTCTATCCTGCCGGCGATGATCTCCACCATGACGTCGGCTCCGCCTTCGAAGGGAACCACGGTAATCTGCATGTCGGCAAGCTGGGCGACCTTCTCTATGCACATGGTCTCGGCGCTGCCGGGATTTCCGGCGCCCCAGTTCTGCTTTCCGGGATTCGCCTTGGCGTCCTTGATGACGTCATCAAAGGTTTTGAACGGGCTCTTTGCGGGAACAAAAATGACCGTGGGATCGAAGAAGACCTGGGCGACAGGCTTGAAGTCGGCGTAGGAGACCGCCATCTTGGTCTGGAGCGGGCCGGCGATGATGGAGGACGAAATTCCGAGCAGGGTGTATCCGTCGGGCTTCGCGTTTTTGGAGTACATCCAGGCGTTGGAACCGCCGCCGCCCGTCCTGTTCTCCACGATGATGGGCTTTCCGATCTGTTTCTCGATGGCCTTGCCCATGTTCCTCAGGAAGATGTCGCCGCCCGATCCCGCCTGGGAATGGTACACGAGCACGACCGCCTTCGCCGGATAATTGTCGGCGGCGGAAAGCGCGCCCGTGAAGGCCAGAGACACAGCCAGAACCAGCAGTACCAGAAGATGTCTTTTTTTCATTATCGTGTAACCCTCCTTGTCGTTTGTAGTTCATCCCTTCATGCCTGTTCCGCGATAAAAACTTCTTCCATCCCTCCCCTCTTCTTCCGTATTTCCCGGCCGCCGGGCCGGGACTTCATGAGACCGCCCGGTCTCCCAGGGCCATCCTGGCGGCGAGGGCATAGGCGTCCTCAAAGGCGGACGTGGTGCATATCCCCTTTCCCGCGATGTCGTAGGCCGTTCCGTGGGCGGGCGTGGTGATGGGGTGGGGCAGCCCGGCCGAAACGGTAACGCAGTGATGGAACCCCCTGAGCTTGATGGCGATCTGTCCCTGGTCGTGGTACATGGTGACCACGCCGTCGTATTTTCCTTCAAAGGCCCGAATGAACAGAGTATCGGAAGGGAAGGGGCCTTCCACGGCGATCCCTTCGTCCAGGGCCGTCCCGATGGCGGGCAGAAGGATGTCGATCTCCTCCCGGCCACAGGTACCGCTGTCCCCCCCGTGGGGGTTCAGGGCGGCCATGGCCATCCGGGGAATCTCGCAGCCTGCCCGCCGCAACGTTTTGTACCCCAGGCGGATGGAGTCAAGCACCGACTCCACGGTGATGTTCCGGCTCACGTCCTTCAGGGGAATATGACTGGTGACCCGGATATTCCAGAGCCCCTCCAGGACGTTCATCTCGCCGAACCCTTCCGTGATGCCGTACAGGTGGGCGAACATCTCGTGCTCGCTGGGGAAGTTGTACCCTCCGAGCTTGAGGGCCGCCTTGTTCAGGGGGGCGAAGCAGATGCCGTCCAGAAGTCCCCGTTTGCACCCTTCGATGCAGGCCGCCAGGTTGTCGCCCTCTTCTTTTCCGTTGACAGGCGACACTTTGCCCAGCTCGAGGGTTGCGGCGTCCAGGGTGCCGGTGTCCCACAGGGTGAGCCCCTCTCCTGCTGCCGCTTCCTCCAGTGATCCCGCCCTGCGGAAGGGAAACTCCGCCCCGGCGATGTTCATTCCCAGCCGGAGTACTCTCTCATCTCCCACGATCACGGGACGGGCATGCCGTTCAAGAAAGCCGCACGCGGCGACTTTTGCCACAATTTCCGGACCTATTCCCGCCGCATCCCCCAGGGGAACGGCCAGTACGGGCTTTCTGCGGTTCGTTTCCATGAAAAGACTCCCCTCTCCCAATCCAGATCCGCCCCGGCCTAACCGAAGACGCCCGCGCCCTTCTCCCGGAACAGGGGGAAGATGCCCCCCGCCTCGATGATGGAGAGCACGTGGGGAGGCAATGGAGCGAAGGACTTCTCACCGGCGGGTGTGGTGAACACGCCCCTGAGAACATCGAGCTCCCCTTCGTCGCCGTCCCGAAGACCGAGGTCTCCCAGGTCCGGAATTTCCACTACGACCAGCCCGAGGTTCACTGCATTCCGGAAAAAAATCCTGGCGAAGGACCTGGCCGCCACGCCCCCCACCCCCGAGTTTTTCAGGGTGATGACGGCGTGCTCCCGGCTGGAGCCGCAGCCGAAGTTGGTTCCGGCAACGATGATGTCGCCCCGTTTCATTGTCGACGCAAAGGACGGGTCCGCCCCTTCCATGACGTGGGCGGCGATTTCGTCGTGCTCGGTGAGCTCGAGGTATCGTCCGGGATAGATCTGGTCTGTATCGATGTTGTTGCCGAAGGTGAAAATACTTCCCCTGATGATGTCCATTCCCCAGCTCCTCCCTTAGAGCGAATCCGCGCCGCAGAGGCGGCCCATGAGCGCGGTGGCGGCAGCGGTGGCGGGCGACGCGATATAGATGTCCGCCTCGGTGCTTCCCATTCTTCCGGGGAAATTCCGGCTCGACGTGGTGACGCAGGTTTCTCCCGGTGCCAGGATGCCCTCGTGGGCGCCGAGGCAGGGACCGCAGCCGGGAGTGGACAGCACGGCGCCGGCGTTCACCAGCGTTTCGATGTACCCGCCCAGAAGGGCGTCCTGGAAGATCCGTCTCGAGGCGGGAATGACCACGAACCGGGTTCCCGGGGCGACCCGTTTCCCTTCCAGGATCTCCGCCGCGACCCGGATGTCGTTGAGCCGTCCGCCGGTGCAGGTGCCAAGAAATACCTGGTCCACGGGGATCCTCTCCCCCGGAATGGCGGAGACGGCGTCCACGCTCCCCGGCAGGGCCACCCGGGGGGACAGGGAGGATACGTCGTACCGGACCACGGAGTCATACTCGTACCCCGGGTCGGTCGCGGGAATCTCTCCGCCCTTCCAGCCATAGCGGGAGAGATAGTCGAGGGTGATGCCGTCCGGGGCGATGTAGGCCGCCTTGGCCCCCATCTCCACGGCCATGTTGCACAGGACGAAGCGCTCCTCCTGGGCCATCTCCCGGACAGTGCCGCCGCTGAACTCCACCGCCTTGTAGATTGCGGCGTCCTGCCTGAGGTCGCCGATGGCGTGGAGGATCATGTCCTTGGCCATGACGCCTTTGGGAGGAGTGCCCTCGAAGACGATGTTCATCACCCGGGGGACCTTGAACCACAGCTTCCCGGTGATCAGGATGGTGGCCATGTCGGTGGCCCCCACTCCGGTCCCGAAGGCCCCGAGGGCCCCCATGGTGGTGGTGTGGGAATCGGTTTCCACGACGATGGTACCGGGACCGACCATGCCGCTCTCGGTCAGTACCTGGTGGCATACCCCCTCGCCGATGTCGAAGAGGTGGGGAATGCCCTGCCCGGCGCAGAATTCCCTCATTTTTTTGTGGTTGTCCGCTGCTTTGATGGTGGGTGCGGGTGAATAATGATCGAAGACGAAGGATGTCTTTCCGGGGTGGCGGACTTTTTCTCCTCCCAGTTCATGGAAGGATTTGATCACCTGAAGATAGAGGTCGTTGACCTCTGCCAGATCCACGTCCGCCAGGACGATTTCCCCTGCCGATACCTGCGTCTTCCCGGAAGCCCGGGCGAGGGTTTTTTCCAGAGCATGCATGCCGTTATCTCTCCTCATGTCGAAAAAATCCGGTTCCTGAAGCCTCTCCCCGCATGGGTGGAAGGGCTGTTTCCGCCGTTTCTCCGGTCCACTGGAAATGTTTGCTTCGCTTTTGACCGGGTGATTCATGATGTAAGATTTGGCAAGGTGCTATAATGGGCCTGGAAAGTGGCAAGTGGTCCTACCAGTTAAAGCTTTTGAAAAGTATAGCAGATTCTCAGGCGGATGCAAGGGGGATGGAAAAACGTGGCGCTCCAGCAGATCAAGAAGGTCATCGTCAGGGACGCGATCATCGAAAACATAACCAGGTACATCAGGGACAACAATCTGAAGGTGGGGGACCGAATTCCCTCGGAACGGACCCTCGCGGCCGCCATGAAGGTGAGCCGGAGCTCCGTGCGGGAGGCCCTGAAGACCCTGGAGAGCAACGGTCTGCTGGAAATCCGGCACGGAGGCGGAGCATTTCTTCTTTCCACCGCCGCCGTGCCGGTGGCGGAATACAGCACTGCCCAAAGGGACCATTTCGTCTTTCTGCGGCAGCTTATCCAGGCCCGGAGAATGATCGAGGAGCGGGTCGTTGCCGAGGTGGTCCCCCATCTGACGGAATCGCAGATCCTTTCCCTCCGGCGGATGGAGGACGAGCAGCTCGAGGCGGCTGAAAAAGGCCTTGCCGGCGAAGGATCCCGGTTCGAGCTGCCCAACATGAATTTCGAACTGGCCATCACCTCCCTGCTCGACAATCCCGTGATCCGGGAGATGCACAAGAGAGTGGAGGTCCTGTGGAAAAAAACGTTCCGGGGACTGTCCACCACACCCTTCCCGGCAAGAGAGCGGTACAACCACCACATGGAGATCATTCGGACCATGGAGAGCGGCAATGTGAAAGCGGCGGTAAAGGCCATGGCCTTCCACAACAGCATCCTTGCCGACTACATCGACGAGGAGATCAGGAAGCTTGATTCACGGCGGGACGAGGGATGCGGACAGGCCCCGGAAGGTTCCGGCGCGGAACAGGAAGATTGTACGATTCTGAACGGAGGTGCCCGAAAATAATGCGGTTCATTTCGACGGAGGACGCTCCCCGGCCGGGGGGCCATTATTCCCAGGCGGTAGTGCATCAGGGCGTTGTGTACGTGGCGGGGCAGCTTCCCATCGTTCCGGAAACGGGCGAGAAATGCCTCGGTACGGTGGAGGAACAGACAGAACGGACCCTCCTAAACCTAGAGGCGGTGCTGAAGGCCGCCGGGAGCGGCAAGGACAGGGTGCTGCGGGTCACTGTCTACGTGTCGGACATTTCACTCTGGGGCAGGGTGAACGAGGTGTATGCCGGATTTTTCGGCGGCCACAGGCCCGCGCGGACGGTGGTGCCCACGCGGGACCTGCATTACGGCTTCCTGGTGGAGATCGACGCCGTCGCGGCGGCGGATGCCGGAAACGACTGACCCCGGAAGAACGGAGGATCAATGATAATGAAAGACCTGTACAGCAGCCTTGATACCCCGTCCCTCCTTGTGGACAGAACCATTCTGCTCCGCAATATAACCGGAATGCAGGATTTGGCTGACAGGGCGGCCGTCGCCCTGAGGCCCCATACGAAGACCCACAGGACTCCGGCGATCGCGGCCATGCAGATGAAGGCCGGAGCGAAGGGGATCACCGTGGCCAAGCTGGGCGAGGCCGAAGTCATGGCGGGAAACGGCCTGGAGGACATCTTCATCGCCAACGAGATCTTCGGCGACCTGAAGTTCGCCCGGCTGCGGACCCTGGCCGAAAAAGTCCGGCTCAGCGTGGGGGTGGACAACCGGGAACAGGTGACGGCCATCTCCCGGTTCTTCGAGGGCGCTCCCGAGCCGGCGGACGTCGTGATCGAGGTGGAAACGGGAGAGGTGCGGTCGGGCGTGCTCCCCGGGCCGGAGCTGGTGGAGCTTGCGAAATTCATCGCCGCCGCGCCGAACGTGCGGCTGAAGGGCATTTTTTCCCATGAGGGGCACACCTACGGCGCAAAAGACCGGGAACAGTGCGCCGCCTTTTACAGGAAGGCCCAGGAGGACACCCTCGGGGCCGCGGAGATGATCCGCTCGGCGGGCATCCCCGTGGGCACGGTGAGCATCGGCGCCACGCCGTCCATTCTGCTCGGCGGGGACATTCTCCCCGGCGTGACGGAGATCCGTCCCGGAACCTACGTCCTCATGGACGCCGCCCAGGGTGCGGCGGTGGGGAGCTACGGCACCTGCGCCGCCACGGTGCTGGCCACGGTGATGAGCAAGCCCACGGCCGACCGGGTGGTCCTGGACGCGGGGGTCAAGGCGCTGACGGCCTTCACCAGGGAAGGGGGGATCTGCGCCACTCCCGGCCACGGCCTGCTGAAGGGCTTTGACGGTCTGAGGATCGGCAAGCTCTACGACGAGCACGGCCTGGTCTACGGCCGGGAGGCGAACGAGCGGCTCTCCCTGGGAGACCGGGTGGAGATCATTCCCAACCACATCTGCCCCACCTGCAACCTCTACGACCGGATGTACCTCGTGGAGGACGGCCGGGTCGCGGACGAGCTGCCTATTCTCTGCAGAGGGAAGTCGCAGTAGGGTTAGGGTAAGGGCAGGATACAAAGAATCAAGGACAACGGCGAGATCCTTCCCCTCCGGGGATGCTCCGCGATCGTCGCTCTGTCATCCCGAGGCCGGCACCATGGGCTCTGTCATCCCGAGCTGGTTGTCATCCTGAGCGGAGCGAAGGATCTCGGGTTTGAACAACCCTGAACCCAAAAAAGCGAGATCCTTCGCTCCGCTCAGGATGACAGAAATACTGCGCTCGTTCGGGATGACAACAAAAACATTTCCCTCTCTGGCAAAGGCGGCGGAAATGGAGTATCATATCTCCGAAATCTTCGGGGCGGGGTGAAATTCCCCACCGGCGGTGAAGGGCTTCCAGGTCCGCAGCCCGCGAGCCGAAAGGCTGATCCGGTGCGATTCCGGAGCCGACTGTGAAGCGGACGGAGCGAGTCGTCCGCCAAGTCAGGATGGAAGAAGATGGCGAGATCCGCATTTTTGCCCCGGATGCCTTTGCGTCCGGGGCTTTTCTTTTTCGGGAGGCGAATTCTTCATGGAAGCGACGACGGTCAACTCAACCCGCCGCATGGTCTGGACCGCCCTTCTGTCCGCCGTGGCGGCAGTGCTCATGTACATCGACATGGCAGTTCCCCTGTTCCCCCGTTTTCTCAAGCTCGACCTGTCGGACCTTCCGGCCCTGGTGGCCGCCTTCGCCTGGGGACCGGCCGCGGGCGTCTTCACCGAGCTGATCAAGAACCTGATCCATTCGCTGACCACGTCCACCGCCGGGGTTGGCGAACTGGCGAATTTCCTCATGGGGAGCGCCCTGGTGGTTCCGGCGGGCATGATCTACCGGCGGAACAGGAGCCGGAAAGGAGCCCTTGCCGGGCTGGCGGCGGGCACCCTCTCCATGACCGTCACTGCGGCCCTGGCAAACTATTTCTTTCTGCTTCCCTTCTATTCGAACTTCATTCCGCTGGAAAAGATCATCGCCATGTCCTCGGCGGCCATCCCCGCGGTGCACGACCTGGGGACCCTGGTTTTGTACGCCGTGGTGCCCTTCAACCTCCTGAAGGGGACAGTGGTCTCCCTTGCAACGGTCCAGCTCTACAAGCGCATCAGCACCCTCATCCGGTAAAAAACAGCCCCTCCGGGCAAAACAAAAAAAGACGGAAAAGACTGTATAATCATTCCATATCCCCTGACCGGAGGTGGTCCGGAAGATGAACCGTTCCGTCGCTGCGCTGCTGTGCCTGCTGTGGCTGGGGCTCCCTTCCCCGAATGCCTGGAGTGCCCCGAAAGTTCCCCCCGGAAGCGGCGCGGGGGAGATTCTTCAGGCCGTTCCCGTATCCCTTCCCGTTCTGTCCCGGATCGGGCAGAGGGTCTCCCTGTCCGGTTTTTACTACGGCGGGTCCATCCCCATGGTCATCGACGATATCTCGCGGACCGACTACAACATGGAGCTTCCGGCGGGCTGTTTCGTTCCCCTGGAGGGCCCCCGCCCTGCGGGGCTGAAGTCCGGCGACAGGATCACCGTCGCGGGCGTCCTGAAGCGGCCGGGAAAGACGTCCCCCCTGAAGAATTCCCCGGCCGTGCTGAAGATCGCCTCGCCTGAAAACGTCCGCATCGTCACTCCCCGCATTCTTCCCCCCGCGAAAATGAAGCCGAGGAAACCGGAAATTCTCCGGAGGCTTGAGAAATACCGCCCCGGGGACCTCGTCCCGGGGCGGAGGTTCGCCGTTCTCATCGCCGGAGGGGGCGGGCCTGAGAACAACCACATCCGCTACTGGAACGACCTGCTCACCATGTACAACATCCTTCTGGGAAGGGGCTTCGCCGCCGCCGACATTTTCGTGTACTACGCCGACGGCGCCCCTCCGGGCGACGTGGAGGGCAAGATCGACGGCACCATGCCCGTCAGCGGCACGGCGAGCAGAACGAACATCCAGCGGTGCTTCAGGAACATCGGTGCCGTGTCGCGGGACAACGACTTCATCTTCATCCTCGCCAACGACCACGGGGGAGGCTTTCTCGAGGTCCGGACCGGCTCCCTCGATCCCGGTCTGTACGGAGGCCGGATCACCGCGGCCGGGGAACCGGACGATTCCATTTCCGAGGCGCAGTTCAACCTCGACCTCAACGGAGACGGCGACAAAAACGACGTGCTTCGGGCGGACGAGAGCCTGAGCATGTGGAGCGGCCGGTATTACGACGACGACTTCTCCGCCGACCTGAACCGGATCACCCGGTACGGCACCATGGTGATACACCTGGAGCAGTGCTTCTCCGGCGGCTTTCTCGACGACCTCAGGGCCCCCCGGAGGATCATCTTCTCCGCCGCAGGCGAGCAGCGTGTCTCCAGGGCCCATTCGGCGAGCCCCGCAAATCCCCAGGCCGTTCAGCCCTACAACGAGATTTTCTACTGGTTCGTCACCGCCCTTCTCGGGGAGACGCCCGACGGAGACTACGCCGCGGACCGGAACGGCGCCCCCTGGAGCCCGAACGCCGATTACGACGGCAACGGCAGGGTCAGCGTGTTCGAGGCCTTCATGTTCGCCCGGAGGATGAACCTGAAGGACGGCACGCCCTGGTACGAGGACAACAACCAGCCGGGCTGCATCACCGTGACGGTGGACACCCGGAACGTTCCCGAGGGCAGGGACGGGTGGCTCGGCAGCAGGACGTTCTTCTGAGAAACGACCTTCTCCCCGGAAAAAACGATTCCGGAGAAAAAACCCCGGCCGGCGGCCGGGGTTTTTTCTTGACAGGAAGAAAAAGAGGGGTACAATGAAGTCAACATGTTAAATGTCGACATTTACGGAAGGAGGGCGTTTCATGGCCCCGGCAAATCCGTTCCGCCCCAAGACCCTCGCCGAAGAAGTGGCCTCCTACGTCCGGAAGGAGCTTCTCCTCTCCGATACGTATCCCCCCGGCTCCTTCATCCGGGAAGAAGAACTCGCCACAAAGCTCGGCGTCAGCCGCGCACCGGTCCGCGAGGGGCTGAAGATTCTGGAGGGGCTGGGCCTCCTCCGCTCCATCCCCCAGAAAGGCTCCCTCGTGGTGGCCTTTACCCCGGGGGAAATCGAAGAACTCTACGACATCCGCTATGCCCTCGAGGAAATTCTCTTCCGGGAGATCATCCGCAAGGGCACATTCACCGGGGAACAGCAGGGAGCCCTGAAGAAAATCCTCTCCCGGATGGGGCTCCTTGGTTCCTCCGGTGATTCCCGCGACGAAATCCTTCTCGAATTCAGCTCGCTGGACATGGAGTTCCACCTCTCCCTGGCGGCCCTCGCAGGACGGGAATGGACCCTGCGGCTCCTCAGAACGGTGTACCACCAGATTCAGCACGCCCTCATCCGCGACCTCGCCACAGAGTCCGACATGGACGCCCTGGTGGCGGAGCACGAGGAGATCCTCCTCGGCCTGCAGCGGGGAGACCTCGAGGAACTCAGGAAAGGCCGCTTCTTCAGCTATTTCGAGCGCAGGCTCGATCCGAACAAGGGAAAAGTGCGCCCGGAGCCGTCGGAAGCCACGGGCGAAGATCAAACCCGACAGAAGAAAGGGGAAAAAGCATGATGAAAAGAAAAGGAGCCCTCGAGGGACTTCGCGTCCTGGATCTCACCCGGGTGCTTGCAGGGCCGTTCTGCACCATGATGTTCGCCGACATGGGGGCGGAGATCATCAAGATCGAGCAGGCAGGCAGCGGTGACGACACCCGGCAGATGGGGCCGTTCAGGAACGGCGAAAGCGCCTATTTCATGAACCTCAACAGGAACAAGAAGGGCGTCACCCTGAACCTGAAGAACCCGAAGGGGAAGGCCATCTTCCTCGACCTGGTGAAACAGTCGGACGTGGTGATCGAGAACTTCCGGCCCGGCACCATGGAAAAGCTCGGTCTCGGCTACGAGGACCTGAAGAAGGTCAACCCCGCCATCGTCTACGCCGCCATTTCCGGTTTCGGTCACACGGGCCGCTACAGCCAGCGCCCCGGCTACGACATCATCTCCCAGGCCATGAGCGGCCTCATGAGCACCACCGGCTGGCCGGGGGGCGAACCCACCCGCACCGGCACCGCCATGGGGGACGTGCTCGGCGGTCTCTCCTGCGCCATCGGCATCCTGGCGGCGGTGTTCAACAAGATCCAGACCGGCGAAGGGCAGAAGGTGGACGTGGCCCTGGTGGACTCGGCGGTGGCCAGCCTCGAGATCATCAACATGATCTACCTCGTGGAAGGCCGGATTCCCCAGCGCATCGGCAACCGGTACGAATCCACCTACCCCTACGACTCCTTCCGGGGCTCTGACGGCAGCCTGGTCATCGGCGCCGGGAACGACAAGCTCTGGGTCAGCCTCTGCAAGGTCATGGGAAAGCCGGAACTCGCCGAAGACCCCCGGTACCTTCATGTACCCGACCGGGTGGCCAGGCACGAGGAGCTGAAAGCCATCGTGGAGGAATGGTCCACGAAGCTCACGGTGGACGAGATCTACGAAAAGGTCAACAATGCGGGCATTCCCTGCGCCCCCATCTACAACATCGAGCAGGTCGTCCATGACCCCCACATCGCCGGGGACCGGGAGATGTTCGTGGAGATGGACCACCCTACGGCCGGCAAACTCAAGGTGACGGGAAGCCACATCAAGCTCTCCGGCACTCCGTCGGGCGTGCGCACCCCCTCCCCGACCCTGGGCCAGCACAACGGAGACGTGCTCGGCGAACTCCTCGGCCTGACCGGAGAAGACCTGAAGGCCCTCAGCGAAGAGGGAGCGATCTGACATGGCCTTTCCGTCCCTCCCCCAAAAGATCGAGATTATGGAGGTCTGCCCCCGGGACGGCTTCCAGAGCGTGAAGGAGTTCATCCCCACGGAGCACAAGGTGGCCATCATCGACGGCCTGGCCGGAACGGGCATATCCTCCATGGAAGTGACCTCCTTCGTGAGTCCGAAAGCCATTCCCCAGATGGCGGATGCCGCCGACGTAATGGCGGAATTCAAAAAGAAGTGGCAGGGGAAGGTCACGTCCATCGCCCTCATCCCGAACCTCCGGGGGGCCGAAGGCGCCCTGGCCTCCGGCGTGGACTGGATGAACTTCGTCATCTCCGCCAGCCAGGACCACAACATGGCGAACACGAAGCGGACGGTGGACGAATCAATAGCGGAGATGGAGAAAGTCGCCGCCCTGAAGGGGTCCACGAAGCTCAGGGTCTCCGTGGCCACCGCCTTCGCCTGCCCTTTTGCCGGTCCCGTGGCGCCGGAAAAAGTGCTCAGGGTCATCGACAGGGCCCTTGAGGCAGGAGCGGACGGCATCACCATGGCGGACACCATCGGCACCGCCGACCCGAAATACGTGACATCCACCCTGTCGGTCATCCGGCAGAAATACGGCGACTACCCCTTCACCCTCCATCTTCACGACACCTACGGCATGGCCCTGTCGAACATGGTCGCCGCCATGGGCCTCGGCTTTGCGTCCTTCGACGCGGCCGCCGGCGGCCTGGGAGGGTGCCCCTTCGCACCGGGTGCGGCGGGGAACGCCGCCACGGAGGACATGGCCAACATGGCGGAGAGCATGGGAATTGCCACGGGCATCGATATCCTGAAGGTCCTTTCCGTGGTGCGGACCATGGAGTCGGCCTATGGCCTGAAGATCAACAGCCACCTGGCGGCAACGAAGATGGGCCGGGAGAGCGGCGAGGGAAGCTGCTCCTGAGAAGCTGACAATTAGCCGAAGTGTCCGGAAATCTTCGGCCTGGGGTTGCATTATGCAGGCTGTGTATTATATTATCAAGAGCGAAATTCACCGTGCCCCTTCCGTAGAAGGAGCACGGTTTTTTTCAAAAGGGAGGTCGGGAGATGAAGGAACAGGTCTGGAAGCTCGTGGACGAAGTGAAGAAGTTTGTGGTCGAGGCGCGGCACCGCATTCATGAGAACCCGGAGCTCGGATTCAAAGAATTCGAGACCACGGCGTTCGTCACAAAGGAACTTGAAGCCGCGGGGATCGAAGTGGTTCCTCTGGATCTTGAAACCGGCGTGCTCGGCATCATCAGGGGCACGGCGGAATGGAAGGGACAGGGGGAACCCCCCGTGGTGGGGCTTCGGGCCGACATGGACGCCCTTCCCATCGAAGAAGCCACCGGCGTGCCCTATTCCTCGAAAAACAGCGGCGTCATGCACGCCTGCGGCCACGACGGCCACACGGCCATCCTGCTGGGGACGGCAAAGGCACTCCAGAAAGCCCGTTCCTCCTTCGCCGGAACGGTGAAGCTCTTCTTCCAGCCCGCCGAAGAAACCCTCTATGGCGCAGACAAAATGATCGCCTGCGGCATCCTGGACAACCCGAAGGTAGACTTCGTGGCCGCCCTTCACGGCGGCGTGGAGGTTCCCGTCGGCTCCGTGGGCGTCTACGCAGGCCCCTTCATGGCATCGGGCGACATCTTCAAAGTGAAGTTCGTCGGCAAGGGAACCCACGGCGCCTACCCCCACAGGGGAAGCGACGCCCTGGCGGCGGCGGCCCAGGCGGTCATCAGCCTCCAGATGATCCTCGCCCGGGAGATCGAGGCAAACGACCGGGCCGTCCTGTCCGTCTGCCAGATCCACGGCGGCAGCGCCTTCAACATCGTGCCCCAGGAAGTGGAGATCGGCGGCACCGTCCGCTGCTTCTCCCCCGACGTCCGGCAGAAGATCCGGGACAGGCTCGTCTCCATCTGCACCCACGTGGCGGCGTCCTACCGGTGCGAGGCCCTCTGCGACTACCAGTTCGGCATCCCGCCCGTGGTCAACGACGCCGGAGAGACGGAGCGCATCGCCCGGGCGGCGGCGGACGTCCTCGGAGAGGACAGGGTCATCCGTCTCGCCGCCCCCATGATGGGCTCGGAGGACTTCGCCTATTTCATCCAGGGCGTGCCCGCAGGGGTCATCTTCCGCCTCGGCGTGGGCGGAGAGATCCCGGTGTCCCTCCACAACCCGGGGTTCAACTTCCCCGACGAGGCCCTGCCCCTCGGGGTGGCGGTCTTCATCCGGTATATTTTCGACCTTCTCGCCCCCGAAGGGGCGAAATCCCAAACAGCGTAAAGGAGAGAGAGCAATGGCGGAAGCAGTACAGAAAAAGAGCAGGGTACCCCACGTATTCGCGCTGATGTTCATCATCACCGTCCTCATGGCGGTGCTGACGTGGCTCATTCCCGCCGGGCAGTACGAGCGGGTGAAGGAAGGGACGGTCACCAAGGTGGTGGCGGATTCCTTCAAGGTGGTGGACGCGAACCCCCAGGGCTTCTGGGAAATTTTCAACTCGGTGGTGAAAGGCTGGGTCCAGTCCGCCTCCATGATCTTCATGGTCTTCTTCGTCGGGGGAGCCATCAGGATCCTTGAGGAAACGGGCACCATCCGGGTTGGCATGAACCGGATCGTCCACAAGCTGAAGGGCAAGGAGCTCTGGGCCGTGGCCATCATCATGCTCCTCATGTCCATCGGCGGCGCCACCGGCGTCTTCGCCAACCCCGTGGTGGCCCTCATCCCGCTGGGCATCCTCCTGGCGAAGGGCCTGGGCTACGACACCGTGGTGGGCTTCGCCATGATTTACCTCGGCTCCTACGCCGGCTTCAACGTGGGCTGGGGCAACGTCTTCACCGTGGGCATCGCCCACACCGTGGCGGAGCTTCCCATGTTCTCCGGCTTCGGAGTCAGGGTGTTCTTCCACATCGTGAACCTGCTGCTTACCTTCGGCTTCGTATATCTCTACATCCGGAAGGTCAAGGCCGACCCCACGAAGAGCCTTGTCTACTCCGCCGAGGAGGCGGCCCAGCAGGCCAACCACTTTGAAGAGCACGAATCCATGGACCTCCGGCACATGATCTGCACGGCCATAGTGGTCATATCCTTCGGCGCCATCATCTACGGCTCCCTGCAGCTCAAGTGGGGAATTGACCACTACTCCGTGGTCTTCTTCATGATGGCCGTCTCCTGCGGTCTCATCGGCGGCCTCGGCATGAACGGCACCGCCGTGGCCTTCGTCAAGGGATGCGGCTCCATGGCCTATGCCGCCCTCGTCATCGGCATGGCCCGGGCCATCTCCGTGGTCATGACCGACGGCAAGATCATCGACACGGTGGTCTACTACCTCTCCCTGCCCATCTCCAAGTACGGCCCTGTCATCGGCGCGAACCTCATGTTCTTCGCCAACATCGTCATCAACTTCTTCATTCCCTCCGGCTCCGGACAGGCGGTCACCGTCATGCCCATCATGGTGCCCCTGGCTGACCTCACGGGGATCACCCGGCAGGTGGCCGTCCAGGCCTTCCAGTTCGGCGACGGCTTCACCAACTGCTTCATCCCCACGGCGAGCGTGGTTATGGGCTGCCTTGGCATTGCGGGCATCGCCTACGAGAAGTACGTGAAGTGGATCTTCCCCCTCATTGCCCTCCAGATCGTCCTTGCCATGGTGGCCCTCACGGTGCTCCAGACCATCGGCTGGTCCTAGACGAAACAGCGAGTACACGACGACTGCCGCGCCGCCTCCCTTCCGGAGGCGGCGTTTTTTCTACGGTGCAAAAACGTACCTTTCGTGATACCCTACTCTCACCATACCATACTGTCATAAAGGAGGCCTGTTCTTCGTGAAGACCTACGAACCCTTCAGAATCAAGGATCTCGAGCTGAAAAACCGGATCGTCATGCCCCCCATGTGCATGTACAGCGCCCCGGATTCCGCTCCTGCCGATTTTCACTTCCTCCACTACGGCGCCCGCGCCCTCGGAGGCGCAGGACTCATCATCGTGGAAGCCACGGGAGTCGTCCCGGAGGGCCGCATCTCGGACAACTGCCTCGGCCTCTGGAGCGACGACCAGATCGCCCCTCTCGCCCGGCTGGCGGATCATGTTCACAGTCTCGGGGCAAAAATCGGCATCCAGCTCAACCACGCGGGCAGAAAGTGCGGCGCCGCGGTCGGGAAAATATACGGCCCCAGCGCGCTGAACTACAGCGACGACGGAAGATACCCCGACCCGGTCGAAATGTCCAGGGAGGACATCGACTTCGTCGCCGGGGCCTTCGCCTCGGCCGCCGGCCGGGCCCTGAAGGCGGGGTTCGACGTGGTGGAAATCCACGGCGCCCACGGCTATCTCATCAACCAGTTCCTCTCCCCCCTGAGCAACAAGCGGCACGACGGCTACGGCGTGAACTTCGAGGGCCGTTCCCGGTTCCTCCAGGAGGTGGTCCGGGCCGTCCGGACCGAATGGCCTGAAGAAAAACCCCTCTTCCTCCGGGTCTCCGCCGAGGATTACGCCGAAGGCGGCATGACCCCCACGGAGATGGCCCGCATCATCGACCGGGTGACCCGGGACGTGGATGTGGTCCATGTAAGCTCCGGCGGGGTGACGCCCGTTCCTCCCCCCGTCTATCCCGGCTACCAGATCTCCTTCGCGGAGATGATCAAGGTTGCCTGCGGGGTGCCCACCATCGCCGTAGGGATGATCACCACCCTGGAGATGGTGGAGGAAACCCTCTGCAATCACCGGGCCGACCTGGTGGCCCTCGGCAGGGAACTCCTCAGGAACCCATTCTTCCCCCTTCTTGAAGCCCGGAAGCGGGGAATCGAGCTGCCCTGGCCGGAACAGTACAAACGGGCCTTCAGCTGAGGTACGCCGCCGGGCACCCATGAAAAAAAGCATTGCCGCTGCGCTGGTTCTCGCGGTTTTCTTCCAGATTCCTTCCGCCGCCCGTGCCGGGGAGGGGCGTCCCGCCCCCTCCGGCACGGTGGTGTTCGCCCTCCGGGAACAGCCTGCGGGCGAAAAAGGAACGCTTTCCGCCCGCTCCCTTCTCGCGGGAGCAGGCATTTTTTCCTCCGGTCTGCGGAGGCTCGAACGGACCGGGGTGTACCTCGCCGACGGAGGAGACGACCCTGAAGCCGCCGCCCGGAAGCTCGCTGGACTCGAAGGTGTGGCCTGGGCGGAGCCCTCCCTTCCCCTCATCTGGTTCGACGCCCCGGAGGACGAACACTACTGGGTCCAGTGGAGCCTCTCCAACACGGCCTCCCCCTACGCCGTCGAAGAACTGGAATGGCTCAACGGCGCCCCCTTCCCCCTCACCGCCGGGGCGGACGTGGACGCTCCGCGGGCCTGGACCGTCACCAGGGGAGACCCGTCGGTGGTGGTGGCCGTCATGGACACGGGGATAGGACCCTACATCCACGACCTCGAGGACAACCTCTGGGTGAACGGGGGCGAGATCCCCGGAAACAACATCGACGACGACGGCAACGGCTACATCGACGACGTGAACGGCTGGAACGCCCTGGAGGGCACGGGAGACATCAGCGACGGAAACGAACACGGCAGCCACTGCGCCGGCATCATCGCCGCCCGGCAGGACGAATATGGTATCACCGGCATCGCCCCCAACGTGCGGGTCATGGCGCTGGTGGGCTTCGAAACCGCCCACGTGCTGGCCAACACAGAGTACCTTCTCGCCCAGAAGGCACGGGGCGTGAACGTGCGGGCGGTGAACATGTCCTTCGGAACGGGCATCCCCTACAGCCGGGCCATCGAGGAAGCCCTGGCGAAACTCGAGGAAGGGGGCGTCCTGGTCTTCGCCGCGGCGGGCAACTTCGCCACGGACAACGACTTCGCCTCGTTCAGCTACCCGTCCTCCCTCCCCTACGGGAACATCGTCTCCGTGGGGTCCACCGGGGGGACCGACGAGCCCTCCAATTTCTCCCAGTGGGGACGGAGGTCGGTGGACATCCACGCCCCCGGGGAGGCCATCCTCTCCACCATTCCGAGCAAGGTCGTTCCCAACGGCTACTCCTCCAGGATCGGGGGAACCTGGAACACATGGGTCTTCAAATCCGGAACCTCCATGGCAACGCCGCTGACCCTGGGGGCCGCCGCCCTGCTCTTCTCCGCTTATCCGGAGGCGGACTGGAGGGCCGTGAAGGCCCAGCTTCTCTCCACCGCCGACAGGCTGCCCTCCCTCGAAGGCCTCAGCCGAACGGAAGGGCGGCTCAGCGCGGGACGGGCCCTCACGGAACCCCTGCGCACCCGGCCGGCCCTCTTCCGGCTCTCGAGCCAGTTCCCCATGCCGGGGGGGCAGGTCAGGCTCTCAGGCTACAATCTCACCGAGGGGGGAGTTCTTTCCCTCGTCCTCAATGACGGCCGGAGGGTCATCCTCCCGGAAGACGGGCGGACCTCCGGCGAAACGGTCATCACCCTGCCCCCGGGGGAGCTTCCCGACGGCAGGGTGACCCTGGAAATCGGGGCGGACGGACAGGACAGGCTGACGTCCCTCCCCTTCCTGCTCACCCGTCCCGGGGAAGCTGCCCCGGCGGACATCGTGTACTTTTCCGAAGGCGGCAGGGATTTCCATGCCGTTCCCGTGTCCGGACAGGCCGCCGCGGCGGGAGAATCCGTCTACGGCACCGCCGGATTCGAGGAGCTGAACGAGTACGGCAACCTGGTGCGCCGCTATCTTCCCGCCGTTTTTTCCCTCCGGGACCGGACCCTGCGGAAAGCTCCCCTGGGCGGGGAAGGGGAAGAATGGGCCCGGACCGACCTCGACTTCCGCTACACGAGCTACTGCGCACTGGGAACGACGGTGTTCCTGACGGGACAGTCATCGGAAGGCTGGGTCTACGCCTACGACACAGAACGGGGAGAGCTCCGCCGGCTCACCCGCCTGCCCGAAGAACTCCGGGAAAGCCGTCTCGGCTCCCCGGCAACGGCGGCGGAAGGGAAATACTTCTATATGGCCGGGGGATTTGTGGTGGGCTCTTTCCTGGACCTTCATGACAAGACCGTCGATTCCGTCTACCGGCTCGACCTCGAGACCCTCGAATGGCAGCGATGGGGGACCCTGTCGGAGAAGCGCTTCGCCGCGGCAGCCGCCATAGAGGACGGGAAGCTCTTCGTCGCCGGCGGGAAACACTACGAACTGTTCACCGTGGGATCCACCTCTTCGACGGTGGAAATCCCCACGTCATCGGTGAACGTCTTTTCCCTGGAGGACGGTTCACGGCAGGACGCCTCCCTTCCCTTCAGCACGTGGAAGGGGTCGCTGGCCTTCGACGGGGAAAGGGAGGCCGTCCTCCTCTTCGGCGGTCTCGTGTATTTCGGCGACCTCAGCATGGCCTCTCCCCTGGCCGCCTGGACACGCCCCGACGGAAGCGGCAGTGAATGGGGGCTGGCCTCTCCCCGCTTTCCCTTTATCTCCGGAGACGGAGGATGGGCCTTTACTTCGGGAGGAACCCACCATCTTCTCGCGAGAGGGTGGGGAGACCAGTACGACAGGGGATACCAGCTCTTCTCCCTGCCCGCCCCGTCGGAGAATCCGTCCGCTCCGGGGTGCTCCGGAGGAGTGTCCCCCTGGGGAATTCTCCTTCTCCTTCCCCTTGCCGCCCTGCTGAAAAAACGATAGAAAAACGGCCCCCGGAAAAATCCGGGGGCCGTTGCTGCAGCAAACGGGATAAATTACAGTCCCTTTTTCTCCATCAGCACGAAGGACAGGAGGAAGACCACCGAGACTCCCGCAATGACGATCCAGTGGTTGACGCCGAGAAGCTGGGGAAGGGTGATCTTTCCGTAGTCGTGCATCTTCAGCAGGGTATCCTGCAGGTAGGGGAACATCTCGGCATAGAGGGCCGCGCCGACGATGGCGCCGAGGATGCCCCAGAGGGCATCGGTCCGCCCTTCGCCCAGGGCTCCCATGGACGTGCCGGGGCAGTAGCCCAGAAGGGCCCAGCCGACTCCGAAGAGGACGCCTCCGGTGATGGTCCCGCCCAGGATGGTGGGTTTTATGGAAAGCTTCACCAGTCCCTGGTCGTAGAGGAAATACGTCCCGATCATGCCGACGATGATTGCCGACATCATGAACTTCAGGATGGTGAAATCCTTGAAACGGAGGGCTGCGAGCTGCTTGTCGTAGCGAAGCACCCTGGCCCTCTGGAGAAGGACGCCGAATACCATTCCGGTGACCAGGCCGAAACGGAGCTCGAGGTCGACGGCGTTGGCTATGCCCTTGAGGGAGACGAGAATTTCATTCAGATGGACTACGATCTGGTCAAGATCCATTCTGCCCACCTCCTCCGTATATCATTCTGGCCACTATGGCACCTGCGATGAAAAAGCAGATGAGAGCCAAAAAACCGCTGGCAGCAAGCTGCATGGTCCCGCTCAGCCCGTGTCCGCTGGGGCATCCGTCGGCCAGGCGGGCGCCGAACATGGCCACCGCACCGCCGAGAAAGGCCACCACACCCCTGGACACGGCGCTTTCACCGAAGTGTTTCTTCCACATGTCCGGCACGGCCTGGAACTTGAAATCGCCGAACAATGTAGCCGAAAGCAGGGCACCGATAAAAATGCCGATAAGCAACATCATCTGCCAGTCCATTTTTGCGGCGTTCTTCACCAGGTATTCAAGTGTCGCCGCCCGTTCCGGAATGACCTTATCCTCCACGAAGGCCGCAGCCCTCACGAAGGATGTGGACGCGCCGAAAAATTTTCCGGTATAGTAGGTCGACCATACGGAAAGCAGTCCGGCCAGTCCGCCGAGAAGATAAGGATTCCATCCTTCCCGCGTTTTGCTCACACCCATCCCTCCTTTGCTGATAAAAAATCCGGTATCGCTTCGTTATGGTATTACTAAAGCGAAGCGCAGTCAATAACGGACAAAGCAACTTCTTTTCTGCCGGACTTACTTCATTTCCGGGAGGGGACGGACGAAAACGCATCCCTTCTGCAGTTCGGCGATGGCTTCCACGGCCGCTTCGGCCGCGGAAGTCGTCGTCGTATACGGAATTTTCCTGCGGACCGCCTCGATGCGCATCTCCCGCCCGCCCGACAGGCTGCGGGATCCGAAGGGCGTATTGATGAGCAGCTGGATCTTTCCCCCCCTCATGTGGTCCACCACGTTCGGCCGCCCTTCGTGGACCTTGAGGACCACTTCGGGAAAGAGTCCCCTGTCGAAGAGATACCGGGCGGTCCCCCTGGTGGCCGCGAGGGAAAAACCGAGATCCGCCAGCTTTTTCGCCGCCGGAAAAATTGTGGCCTTGTCGAAATCGTTCACCGAAATAAAAACCGTCCCCCGCACGGGGAGCATGGTCCCCCCCGCAGCCTGGCTTTTGGCGAAGGCCTCCCCCACCGTGGACCCCGTTCCCATGACTTCGCCGGTGGAGCGCATTTCGGGTCCGAGGACCGGGTCCACGGAGGCGAAACGGTCAAAGGAGAACACCGCCTCCTTCACCGCCCATTCCGTGAGGCACCGTCCCTCTCCGTACCCGTCCTTCGTGAGCCCCTGGGCCTCCAGGTCTTCCCCCTGCCAGATCCGGACGGCGGCTTTCACCAGGTTGACGCCGCCGGCCTTGGAAAGAAAGGGGACTGTCCGGGATGCCCTGGGGTTGACCTCGAGAATGTACAGTTCCCCGCCTTTCGCCGCGAACTGGATATTGAGAAACCCCTTCACGCCGGTCTCCCTCGCGATTCGTACCGCCGCCTCCGTCATCTCCCGGTGCAGCGCCGGAGTGCATTTATAGGCCGGAAAGACGCAGGCGCTGTCCCCGGAATGGATCCCCGCCGCCTCGATATGTTCCGGCACGCCTGCCACGTAGACGTTCCGCCCGTCGCTGAGGGCGTCCAGGTCATATTCAAAGGCATCCTCGAGAAAGCGGTCAACCAGAAGCCGGTGTTCCCGGTCCAGGGGCAGCCCCCTGGAAAGGTAGCGTTCCAGTTCCTCTTCCGTGTGGGCGATGAACATGTTCTTTCCTCCCAGGACATAGGAGGGGCGGAGAAGGACGGGGAAGCCGATTTCAGCCGCAGCCTCCGCCACTTCTCCGGGAGACGCAGCCATCCTGCTCTCGGGCTGGCGGAGGCCGAGACGCTTCAGCAGGGCGGAAAACCTGCCCCTGTCCTCCGCCTCGTCGATGCCCGCCAGGGAGGTTCCCACGATACGGGCGCCCCATTTCTCAAGCTCTTCCGCCAGGTTGAGGGGCGTCTGGCCTCCGAGCTGCACCATAACATCGCGAAGGCCCTCCTTCGCCAGGACGGCCTTCACGTGCTCCGCCGTGAGAGGCTCCAGGTACAGCCTGTCGGAAACGTTGTAGTCGGTAGAGACGGTCTCGGGGTTGGAATTGATGATCACCGTCCGCCGCCCCAGCTCCTTCCATGCGAGGGACGCCAGGGTGCAGCAGGTATCGAACTCCAGCCCCTGGCCGATCCGGTTGGGCCCTGAAGCCAGAATGGCGACGCCCGTTTCTCCCGCAGGCTCCCCTTCGTCGATTTCACCCCAGGTGGAGTAGAAATAGGGGGTGGCCGCCGCAAACTCCCCCGCGCACGTATCCACGAAATGGAAGCAGGGTTCGATGCCCAGGTCCTTCCTGAGGGCCTCGACTGCCCCTTCCTTCATGGAGGAAAGAGCGGCGATCCGCTTGTCGGAAAGGCCGGACCGCTTCGCCTCCAGGAGAAGATCTTCCGTCAGCGGCCCGTCGGCTATTTTCTCTTCCAGCTCCGCCTGGTCAGCCATCTGGGAGAGGAACCAGGGATCGTAGGCCGTTTTTTCCGCCAGCGCCTTCAGGGACCGCCGCCCTTCCCGCTTCAGCACCGTGTAGGCGGCGAAAAGTTTTTTCGGGTGGGACGTCGTCAGCATGGCATCGAGGCCGTCGTACCCCATGGAAAGCTCGTGAATGCCGTCGAAGCCCTGTTCCAAAGCCCTGGCGGCCTTGTTCGCGGCCTCCATGAAGGTGCGCCCGAGGGCGAGGGATTCCCCGACGGACTTCATCTGGGTCCCGAGCAGGTCGTATTCCGCCGGGAACTTGTCCGTCTCGAACCTGGGAAACTTCACGGCCACATAATCCAGCGCCGGCTCGAAACAGGCGGTAGTTTCTCCGGTAATCTCGTTGGGAATCTCGTCGAGGGTGTACCCCACGGCCAGCCTGGCGGCAGCCCGGGCGATGGGAAACCCCGTCGCCTTGGACGCAAGGGCCGACGACCGGCTCACCCGGGGGTTCATCTCGATCACCGTCATCCTTCCCGAGGACGGATGCACGGCGAACTGCACGTTGGACCCTCCGCAGTCCACCCCTACGGCCCGGAGGACGTCGATGGCGGCGGTCCGCATTGTCTGGTATTCCCTGTCGCTCAGGGTCTGTATGGGGGCCACGGTGATGCTGTCACCGGTATGGACTCCCATGGGGTCGATATTCTCTATGGAGCAGATCACCACGGCATTGTCCTTTCTGTCCCGCATGACCTCCATCTCGAACTCTTTCCATCCCAGGAGGGATTCTTCCACGAGGGCCGATTTCACGGGGCTCTCCAGAAGCGCCCGCTCCACCTGCGCCCTGAGCTGCCCCCATGTGGAAGCGATGGCCCCGCCCACGCCCCCGAGGGTGAAGGAGGGACGTATGACCACCGGCAGGCCGGTCCGGACGGCAAACTCTTCGGCCTCCTGCACCGAACGGACGAGGACAGATTTCGGGACGTCAAGGCCGATATCCTCCATGGCTTTCTTGAACCGTCCCCGGTCCTCGGCAAGGCGGATGGATTCTGCGGAGGCGCCGATGACCTCCACTCCCCACTTTTCCAGGATGCCCCCATCGTCCAGCTCCAGGAGGAGATTCAGGGCCGTCTGCCCTCCCATGGTGGGCAGGACGGCATCGGGCCGCTCCTTCCGTATGATCTCCTCCACGTAGGGAATCTTGAGGGGCTCGAGGTAAATCGTGTCGGCGATTCCCGGCGTGGTCATCACCGTTGCCGGGTTGGGGTTCACCACCACCACATCGTACCCTTCCTCCTTGAGAACCTTTGCCGCCTGGACACCTGAATAGTCGAACTCGCAGGCCTGCCCGATGACGATGGCCCCCGACCCCAGAAGGAGGATTTTTTTCAGATCTTTGCGGGCGGGCATGAGTGTGCCTCCTTATGGGCGGCATAAACAGCCGCCATGTGTACGAACTCGTCGAAAATCCACAGGGAGTCCCTGGGGCCGGGCGCGGCCTCCGGATGGAACTGGCAGGAGAGAAGGGGCAGGGAGTCATGGGAGAGCCCCTCCACCGTGCCGTCATTGGCGTTGCGGAACCGGATTATCACCCCGGGGGGAAGGGAGGAACCGTCAACTTCGAAACCGTGGTTCTGGCTGGTCACCTGGACCTGTCCCGTCCGCTCGTCCCGGACCGGGTGATTGCACCCGTGGTGGCCGAATTTCATCTTTTTCGTGGTTCCGCCCAGGGCATGGGCGAATACCTGGTGCCCCAGGCAGATGCCGAAGACCGGAAGGCGGCCCAGAAGGGTCCGGATGACATCCGCAAGGGGCGTCAGGACAGCCGGATCTCCCGGCCCGTTGGAAAAGAGAACGCCGTCGGGGGAGGACCGGAGAATGTCCTCCGGCGCGGCCGTCCATGGATACACTGTGGAAGAGACTCCCCTGAGGGAGAGTTCCCTGAGGATGTTCCCCTTCACACCGCAGTCCACCACCGCGAAATGGAGGGTTCCCCGGCCCCCGGGATGTTTCTCCGTCCTGGTTCCCACCGACGGGAGAAGGTTCCGCCCCGCCATGGACGGCACACTTCCAAGGTAGGCGAGAACACGGCTCATTTCCTCTCCGGACAGGGCGCCTTCCGGGGAACTCACTATGACGCCGGCGCAGCTTCCCCCGGTCCGGAGCCGAAGGGTCAGGGCACGAGTGTCCACCCCCTGTATCCCCGGTATGCCGTGTTTTTTCAGGAATTCGTGGAGGGTCGTCCTTCCCCCGGGCACGGGACCGGAGTGCAGGGACCGCACCACCAGACCCGACAGCTTGATTTCCGGCATGGAGGGCTCGTCGGGACCGCGTTCCGACCATTCGTCCAGGCATCCGTAATTGCCTGCGTGAGGGCAGGTGAGCGCCACGATCTGGCCGGTGTAGGACGGATCGGTCAGCATCTCGTGATATCCGCCCATGGCCGTGTTGAAAACCACTTCACCCGCTGCCGCGCCTTCCGTCCCGGAAACAAGGCCGGAAACCCCGGGAGCCCTGCTCCCGAAGGATGTGCCGCCGAAACATTCCCCGCTGCCAAGTACAAGAAAACAGTTCCTCATTTCAGATCGATCGTCCTTCCCGCTGACATAAATAAATTTATTTACATAAATATCAACCAAATAAACTTTAGTTGCGCATACGGTACAGGAGGAAACGAAATTTGTCAATCTGAAAAGAAGCCCGAAAAGAAGCCTCTGCATCCGCTGGCAGCGGCCCAAATCCGCAGCTTTTCCTGGCAGCGGGGAACCTCACCGGCAATCGCAGATTGAGGAAGCCAATAAAAAACGCCCCTCCGGAGAGGGGCGCCCATGAAGTCGAATCCGGCTACATCTTTTCCTGCAGCCCTTTCGTCAGAACCGAGAAGACTTCTTCGTTGCCATAGTTCTCGATAGTGCCGCTGTCGGCCATCTCCGCCAGTGCGGGGTCAAGGGGGAGGCTCCCCCAGAAGGAAGCGCCGAGGTGCTCAAGGAGAGCCGGAGAATGGCTTTTGCCGAAGAGCTCCACCCGCTTTCCGCAGTCGGGGCAGACAAAGGCGCTCATGTTCTCCACCACGCCCACGAGGGGTATGGAGAGCATTTCCGCCATCTTCGCCGCCTTCCGCACCACCAGGGAGGCGATCTCCTGGGGGGAGGTCACCAGGAGGAAGCCGTCGAGGGGAATGGTCTGCATTACTGTGAGTACTGCATCGGCCGTTCCCGGGGGAAGGTCGATGAAGAGCACGTCGAGATCGTCCCACTTCACTTCAGTGAAGAACTGGGTCACGGCATTGCCGAGCAGGGGCCCTCTCCAGACCACGGGCTTCGCCGGGTCATCCAGCAGGAGGTTCATGGAGATGACCCTGATTCCGAGCTTCGTCTTCGGCGGCTCGATCCCCTCGGCGTTCCCGAAAGGAAAGGTTCTGAGCCCGAAGAAGGTGGGAATGGACGGCCCGGTGATGTCGGCATCCATGATGCCCACTTTTTTTCCCTGACGGGCTGCTGCCACGGCGAGAAGGGACGTGACGGAGCTCTTGCCCACGCCGCCCTTTCCGCTGCCCACGGCGTAGATTTTTTTGATCTGCTTTTTGTCGCTTTTCGGCGGTAGAGTCATGAATGATGTCCGCTCCTTCTATTTGGCTATTTTTTCAAGGGATGAGTTTTTGTATCCGTCCAGGGCCTGCCTGACCGTCATTCCATCGGCACAGAATGCCTCCATATTCGCCTGCTGCAGAAAACCGAGGGCGTTCGGTCCCATCCTGGGAGCCAGCAGAACGGAAACCTGTTTCTGCGACAGGGTCATAAGGGCTTTGGACGCCGCTCCGTGCTGCTCTGCCCCGGCGTCGTTTTCAAAAGCCTCCAGGATGTTTCCTTCTTCGTCAGCTATGATGAAAAAGGGTGCGCGGGCAAACCTGTCCGCCACCTGAGATGTTTCCTCTTTTCCCGATGCCGCGACTGCGATTCGGATCATTGTTCCAGCCTCCCTGTTTTTCGTATTGAACCCCACAGTGCCGGCAGTGCGTCCCCCATCTCGGGGACGGGTATGCGGCCTGCGCCTACGGCCTCTGCGATTCTTTCGTCGAAAGGAACCGTGCCGAGAAGGGGCCATCCTTGCTCCCCGCACGTTTTCTTCAGGGTTTCCGTGAGTTCCTCCGAGAGGTTCCACCGGTTGATCACGATACCGAAAGGCACCGCCAGTATACCGCACAATTCCGCAGCCCGACGGAGATCCGACAGGGCGGACCGGGAGGGCTCGGAAACGATCACAGCGAAATCGGCCCCCGTTACCGACGAGGTTACCGGGCAGCCGATGCCCGGAGGCCCGTCGGTGATTATGAGCGTCGCCCCGATTCTTTTCGCTTCCTTCCGGGCTTCCTTCCGCAGAAGGGCCACCATCAGGCCGGTGTTCTCTCCGCCGGGATTCAGCCGGGCATGCCACAGGGGCCCCAGGGCAGTATCTCCCCGGCGTATGGTTCCCCGCTCGATCTTTTTTTGGGAAATGCACTGCTCGGGGCACACGAAAAGGCACACCCTGCACCCCTCGCAGAAGCCTTCGTCCACGACGGCCTTTCCGTCCCGGACATGGATGGCGTCGTACCTGCAGGCCGATTCGCAGATCCCGCATCCGCTGCACCGTTCCCGGTCCGCGTCAGCTATGGACATGCCCGAAAAGGGCTCACGGTGCGTCTCTGCGGGATGCAGCAGAAGGTCCAGGTTCGGCGCGTCCACGTCAGCGTCCGCAAGGATTTTTCGCTCTTCAGCGACGGCTGCGAGAGAGGCCGTCAGGGTGGTCTTTCCGGTTCCGCCCTTGCCGCTGATGATGACAACCTCCCGGATGCTCATGAGAATCTCCTTTCGATCTCCGACCAGAGCGACCGTGTGGTTTCAGCCCATCCGGCATCGGTTTTGAAGGGCGATTCCCCCCGGGCCCCGCATTCCGCCGCGGAGCGGGAGAAAGGGAAACGGGCGAGGATCTCCACGCCGAACCGTCTGCACAGGTCTTCGAGCAGGACGTTGCCGATGCCCGTCTTGTTGATCACGAGAGCGGAAGGAATTCTCATGTCCGCCGTCAGTTCAAGCATGCCCTCCAGGTCGGACCTTCCGAAGGGTGTGGGCTCCGTCACCAGCAGGGCCAGATCGGCATGACGGAGGGACGCCGCCACGGGGCAGGCAGTGCCGGGAGGGCAGTCCATCACCCAGTCGGAAGCCCCAAGCGTTTCCGCCTTTTTGACCGTTTCCCCGATGACGTGCACCGTATTGACGCTTCCGACCCGGAGTCTTCCCTCAAGGAAAGAAATGCCACCGCACTTTCCTGACCTGACCTCGCCGACCGCCTGTTCCTCCTCGAAAATCGCCCCCGGGGGGCATACCCTGGAACAGAGCCCACACCCCCGGCACAGGGATTCGTTGATGACGGGAATCCCCCCGCCCAGCCAGGCAATGGCCCCGAAGGCGCACGCCTTCGCGCATGTGCCGCACGAAACGCATGCGCTCCCGTCGATTTTCGCCGACGGCATCGTTACGGACAGGGCTTCAGTTTCAGCGCAGCCGAGCAGAATGGAAAGGTTCGGCTCCTCCACGTCAAGATCGACCGCCAGTACCCGAGGCCTCGCAAGCACAAGGGAGGCCGAGATGCTTGTCTTTCCCGTGCCTCCCTTGCCGCTGGCCACCGCTATTTTCATTTTCCGCAGTCGTGACCGGATTCGGGGCTGCAGTCATGGTCCGCTCCGTGACCGCAGTCGGTTTCCACTGTCCGGACTGTTCCCAGAAGAAGGGCTTTCACACCCTCTTCAACATCCATGGAAGGCACCGTGAGGACCCGGACTCCGAGGGCCTGGAAAAACTGCTTTGCCTTGACGCCCATGCCCCCCGCCATAACGACGTCCGCCCCCATGGATTTCACCCAGTTGGGGAAAACGCCAGGGGCGTGATCGGCCGAAGGTGCCGGGATGACCTCCCTGGAAAGCTCTTTCCCATCCTCAAAGGTCACGAAAAGAAACTCCCGGACTTTCCCGAAGTGTTCCGAAATGATATTCCCGTCCAGAGCGATGGCCGCCTTCGTCATTCTCCCCTGTCCTTTCCGAGCCGCGCCTGAAGCTCATCCATCCTGGATCTGAGCATTTCCATCTCCTGCCGGAGAGCCTGCTCCTCCATCTCCGGCGTGACCGGGGCCGCCCATACGCCGCCGAACCCCCGTCCCATGCCGAACCTGCCGTATCCGGCGAAGCCACGGCCCATACCTCTGCCGCCGCCGCACCATCCTCTTCCCCAACCTGTCATGGGCCCCATTCCGAGGGGTCCCGTTCCGTTCCGTGCAGGCATTGTTCATTCCTCCTTTAATGATACTGATTATCAGTTGCATAATAGACCCCTTTGTGCCATTATGTCAAGAGGAAAACCATGATTCCCCTGCAGGAGGAGATTCTATGGACGAACAGCAGCATGAAAGCGCCGTGACCGGCTTTCTTGAAAAACTGAAAGGCAGGGGCCTCCGGCTCACTGCCCAGCGGGAGGTGCTCTTCCGGGTAATCGCCGAAAACCTCGGCGTGCCTTCCACGGTGCAGGACATCTGGGGAAAAACCCGGTACCTCGACCCCTCCATCGGCATCGCCACGGTCTACAGGACCATCAACCTTCTCGCCGAGATGGGCGTGGTGAACGTCATCTATCTGAACGAGGGGGAATTCAGGCTCGAAATGCCGGAACAGAAGCTCCATATCTCCGCCTTCTGCCGCCACTGCGGGTCCCTCGTTCCCCTGGGAGAAGAGGCACAAAAACAGGAAACCCTGGAACAGTGGCTTGCGGATGCGGGTTTGGAGCTGCTGCCCCAGTCCCTCGCCATCGCCGGCCTGTGCGGAAAATGCCGGGAAGAGCTGAAGGACGAGAACGCCTCCCCGGCGGACCAGGGACCCTTCGGACGGCCGGGACACTGCCCGAGGCGCCGGAGGTTTCGCGGAGGACAGGGGCGGTAATAAAAAACAGGACCTCCCGGACAATCCGGAAGGCCCTGTTTTTTTACGGTTGAAAAAACCGGCCGCTAGAAAAAGATTTCCTTGGCGATAAAGAGAACCGCCAGGCCGAGCATGATGGGGCTGACTTCCTTCGCTTTGCCGCCGAGGATCTTGAGCACGGCGAAAGAGATGATGCCGAACTCGATGCCGTGGGCGATGCTGTAGGTGAAGGGCATGACGAAGAGGGCCACGCACGCGGGGACAAAGTTCGTCCAGTCTGTGAAGTCCAGGTCCTTGAGGCTCGCCATCATGAAGATGCCCACGAGGACCAGCGCGGGAGCCGTGGCACAGGCGGGCACGATGGAGACGATGGGGGAGAAGAAAAGGGCCAGCAGGAAGAGAATTCCCGTGACGAAGGCCGTGAGGCCCGTCCGGCCTCCCTGCTCCACGCCGCTGGCGCTTTCCACGTAGGAGGTCACCGTGGAGGTTCCGAGCACGGCTCCCGCCGTGGTTCCGATGGCGTCCGCCATGAGGGCCCGGCTCGCCCTTGGCAGCCTGCCCTCGGAGTCGAGCATGCCGGCCCGGTTTGTGACGCCCACGAGGGTTCCCACCGTGTCGAAGAAGTCAACGAAGAAGAAAGAGAACATGACAATCCAGAAGTTGGGGTTGGCCAGCCCCGAGAAGTCCATCTTCCCGAAGATGGGCATGACGGAAGGAGGCATGGAGAGAACGCCGTCGGGCATTTTCGTCACGCCGAGAGCCACGGCGAGTGCCGTGACGGCGAGGATGCCCCAGAGGATGGACCCTCTCACCTTCCGGACTTCCAGGGTCACCATGATGAAGAATCCGGCGAAGGCGAGAAGGACCTCCACGGACTTCATGTTCCCCAGGCCGACGAGGACCGCGTCATTCTTCACGATGATTCCGGCGCTCTGGAGGCCGATGAAGGCTATGAACAGGCCGATTCCCGTGGAGATGCCTATCTTCAGCGACTTGGGAATGCCGTTGACGATGCTCTCCCGGACTTTCGTGAGGGTGAGAAGGATGAAGAGGATACCCTCGATGAAGATGGCGGCCAGGGCCACCTGCCAGGAGATTCCCATGCCGAGGACCACGCCGAAGGCGAAGAACGCGTTGAGCCCCATGCCCGGCGCGAGGGCGATGGGGTAGTTGGCCATGAAGGCCATGAGGAACGTGGCCAGGGCGCTCGCCAGACATGTGGCCGTCATGAGGGCACCGAAAGGCATGCCGGCGTTCTGCAGAATTCCGGGGTTTACGAAGATGATGTACGCCATGGTCATGAACGTGGTGATTCCTGCCAGGACCTCCGTGCGGACGTCCGTTCCCGCCTCCTTCAGATGAAAGCGGTTTTCAAGCAATGAAGCCATTGCAACTCCTCCCCTTCTATTGAGAATGAATTCATTCCGTAAAGAGTGACTGGATGCCTCCCCTGCCCAGATCCACGTACCCCTGGTCGGTGAGCTTGAGTTCGGGGATCACCGACAGGGAGAGGAAGCTCATGGCCATGAAGGGATGGTCCACGGTGGTGCCGAGGGACCGGGCCGCCTCTTCCGCCGCCTCCAGGCCCTTTATGACCTCATCGGCGCTTCCCGGATTCATGAGGCCTCCCACCGGAAGGCCGAGGGAGCCAAGGACTTCCCCGCCCCGGACCGCCACAATACCGCCTCCCTCGGAGGCCAAAAATCCGAGGGCCGTTCTCAGGGAAAGGATGTCCGTTCCGGCGGCCACAAAATTGTGGGCGTCGTGGGCCACGGAGGACCCTATGGCCCCTTCTTTCAGCCCCAGACCATGGACGAAGCCCAAGGCAAGGCGTCCGGTGCCGCGGTTCTTCTCCAGAACGGCCAGCCAGCAGATGTCCCTGGAGGGGTCGGCGGCCGCCAGCCCGTCTGAGACAGGGGGATCCATCACCAGGTGGTCCGTCACCACCTGCCCGGGACGGAGTCCCACCACCCGGATCTTCGCTCCACCGGGAACAAAAACTTCAAAAGCTTCTTTTTCGGGGACGGAGATGTTCCCCCGGGCGGAAGCAGGCGCCTCCACCCTCGGGACAGGTCCGCAGAGGAGCCTGCCGTCCCGGGCAACGAGCCTTCCCCGCTTCCATACTCTTTTCACGGAGCAGTTCTCCAGGGAGTCCACCGCTGCAAGGTCGGCGATCCTTCCCGGCGCCACCGCTCCCCTGTCTTTCCACCCGAAGTATTCCGCCGGGGTGAGGGTCACCATACGAAGGGCCGCCAGGGGCGAAATGCCGGACTTCACGGCGAGGCGGATCTTCTCGTCCATGTGCCCCCGGTCGCGGAGATAGCGGGCGGAGAGGTCGTCGCTCACCATCATGCACCGGCTCGACCGGGCCTCGTTTCCCCGCACCAGGCAGGCCAGCTCCTCCAGGTTGTGCTCCGTGGCCCCTTCCCGGATCATGAGCATCATGCCCCGGCGGAGCTTGTCCAGCCCCTCTTCGGCGCTGAAGCTCTCGTGATCGGAATCGCACCCGCTGAGGAGATAGGCGCACAGATCCTTCCCCGTCAGGCCGGGAGCATGGCCGGACTTGGCCCGCGTTCCCGAAGCGTAGAGTTTCGCCCAGAGGGCGGGGTCACCGCCGGTCACACCGGGATAGTTCATCACTTCGCCGAGGGAATCGCACCACCCTCTGGCGAACATCTCGGCCACCGCCCCCGCGTCGAGCTCCTCGAAGGGCGTCTCGAAGGATGAAGCGGGAACGCAGGACGGCGCCGTGAAGAAGAGATCCACCGGGCAGCTGAGGCTCTCCCTCCACATGTATTCCACTCCCGCCATGCCGCAGGTGTTGGCGATCTCGTGGGGATCGGGGGCAGCCGCAGTGGTGCCACGGACCGCGGCGAGTTCCGAAAAGGCGGCGGGGGTGAGCATGGTGCTCTCGATGTGGCAGTGGCCGTCGATGAAGCCGGGAACGATGACCATCCCCGACAGGTCTTCTTCCCTGACGCCTTCGTAGCCCTTGCCGACCCCGGCAATCCGTCCCCCGAAAAGGGCCACGTCCGCTTCTTCGTACTCCAGGGTGAAGACGTTGGCCACCCGAGCTCCCCGGAGCACCAGGTCCGCGGGGCGGTCACCCCTGGCAACAGCGAGATATTCCGAAACATTCACAGGTTCATCCCCCCGTTCTTTTCCATGGTGAAGTGTAGCGGAAAGGCTTGCGGAGCGCAATACCGGAAGGCATCCCTTGTTACCGGAAGGCATCCCTAAATCCGCAGGCAGCGGGGAGCGTCACCGGTGCTCGCTTGGGCCGCCGGTGCAGATTGTCATCCTTGACAACTGCACCTGAAACCGACATCCATGTCGGTTTCTCGGCCCGGGCGCTGTGCCCGGCGACACTCCCTCTGCCAGGAGAAGCTGCGGATTTAGGACATCGCTTCCGCCTTCCCTCTCTTGGATGCGCGGCGTGATCATGATAGAATTCTCTTGCACATTCGGGGAGGTGACATTCCATGACCAGGCAATTCAGTGTGATCATCGAGCAGGACCGGGACGGTTATTACGTCGCTTCGGTACCTTCCCTGCGGGGATGCCATACCCAGGCAAAATCGCTTGATGAGCTTTCAGTCCGCATAAAGGAGGCAATCGAGCTGTGCCTTGAAGTGGAGGGCGACGATCCGGAATTTCTTGACTTCATCGGGGTTCAGCAGGTCAGCGTTCCGGTATGACGCCGCTGCCTGCCCTCACCGGAAAAATACTGGTGACCGCCCTGGCAAAAGCAGGATTCAACGTTGTCCGTATCAGGGGCAGCCATTATTTTCTGCGGCACACGGACGGCCGCTGCACCGTTGTCCCTGTTCATGCCGGTGAAACCATAGGACACGGTCTGCTGGCAAAAATCCTCAAAGACTGCGACCTTTCCCGGGAGACTCTCGAACAGCTTCTTTAGGACATCCAGGCTGATTCTGCCATTTTCCCGGAATCAGTTTTTTTCGAAACACCGCCCCCCCCCGGGCAGCGGTTCCTTCGGGAACCCATACTCCTTCGGCACATGCCTCCTGAAGAGCTCACCGTAACCATTTTCCTCAATCCGGCATAGTCCCTCTTGAGGCAGGAAGGGCCATCCTGTTCAGCCGGTCCGCGAGAAGCCGTCCGGGCAGATGGTCGGACAGGTCCGATCCCAGGTCGAGGGTAGAGATAACGTTTTTCCCCACCACGTGCCGGCCTTCCTTTCCGTTCCGTTCGGTCCGTATGCCCCACATGTTGTGCAGGACAAGGGGCTCTCCCCTGTACGTGCCGATGTAGAGCATGACGTGCCCCGGCATTCCGAGGAGCGTCAGGAAGGGAACGCCCTTTCCGGCGATGAGGGCCTTCTTTTCAGCGGGGGAAAGACCGTCCAGGGGGATCACTTCACCCGTTCCGGCCTGGGCCGCAGAGTTGCGGGGAAGCCAGATGCCGAAGGGCAGCAGCAGGTCCCGGGTCATGGCGCTGCAGTCCCGGTTGCCCAGAAACCCGCCCCAGCCGTAGAGTTCACCCGTAAACTCCTCCGCCGCGGAGGCCAGCCTCCATGGCGTCAGGGGCAGCGGCACGGGCTCCACATCATCGGCAGAAACGGCAGCCTGGCTCACCCCGAGGTTCCCGTCCCTGTCGCGGAAGGGAACGGCCACCAGGTGTCCGGCAATGCCCTTCCGAACCAGGGGCAGGAGGGTTCCCACCTTCGCCCGGAAGAGGGCCGTCCCCTCGCGGCGGAACACTGTGTTCTCGGAAACCACGGCGGCGAGGGGGAAGCCCATCCATCGCTCCGCCGCCGCTCTGTCGGCGAAGGCCAGATCGTGGAGTTTCATCCACCCCGAGGCATAGGACGTGTCGCACCACGCCCAGAGGCCGTCCTCCGACAGGTGGGAGACGAAAAGGGGCTCACCGGGGTGAACGAGGCTGTTCTGGAGATAATCGAAGGGATATCCCTCTCCCGGAAGGTCGGGGGACAGGAAGACGGGTTCGTCGGTGGGCATGAGCCTCAGGGAGGAGGGCCGCACGGAGGCGGCGAGCCGGTTCAGCTCCCCTGCCGCCCCGATCCTGGATGCCTTCCGCTGTTCCTCCGCCCACGAGAAAGACCTGGGCTGGAGGTTCTCGCCGAAAATGCCGCCCTTTCCGTAGCGGTCGAAAACCCATTCCAGGGTTTCTTTCGCCTTCCTCGGCTCCGTCTGTGCCCAGGGGGAGAAAAAGCGTTCCCTCATCTCATGGAGGAGCTCCTTCCGCCGTTCCGCCGGAACAAGGGGAACGTCCGGGAGGGAAGCCGCGTGGAACATGGGAGACTGGGAAACCGACAGCCCCGCCAGGGCCTCGCCCCGTACGGGGGACAGGAACAGGCAGGCAAGAAGAAAAAATAACCGGAAAAACCCTTTGCTCGTTTTCGTTGTTTCCATTAAGCCCCTCTCCTCCATTTCCGTACCTTTCCGTCCGGGAAACGTCTCTCCGGACGGCGGGAAAGCATCTGCGGCATCCGGTCCGCCCCGGGAAGACACACTTTCTTTTTTGATTATATAACGGACCGGGACGGAAAAGAGAGTTTTACATGAGCAGCGCCTTTGCCGCCGTAAATCCGCCGAAGAGAGAGAGAAGCCCCACCGAGTTCTCGACGAGAAGGTTGAGGTGCACCGCAAGCCAGTCAGCCTTTTTGATCAGTCCTGCCGTGTCGACGATAACGCTGGAAAAGGTTGTGAAGGCTCCCATGAACCCTACCATAACGACGACCCTGAGGTCGTGGTTGAGGTGAAGCCTTGTTTCGGCGTACTCGAGAAAAAGCCCCGCCATAAAGCAGCCCGTCATGTTGACCACAAGGGTCCCGAGGGGAAGAGAAGCCGTTGCCTTCGACTTGACAAGCTCAATAATCAGAAACCTGGCCAGGGTACCCAGGGCTCCGGCCAGGGCAAGAAAAAAAAGTCTCTGAATCATGGGGGAATCAGCCTCCGGAAAAAAATTTGCGGGCACAAAAAAACTCCCGCCGGGATACCGGCAGGAGTCATCAGCCTCGAGGGCATTTCAGGGGAACTCCATCCCCTTGGCACAGAGGATATTCTTACACCCCTTCAGGAAAAAAGCAATCCCTTAAAAACACATCTTTCCCATGGGGACTGCAAAAAGGCGGGGCTATTCGCCCCGCCTTTCCGTCTGACCGGTTATTTGAACAGCAGATCCGGAAGCCAGGTTACGATCCTGGGGAACAGGATGCACAGTACCAGGCAGAAAAGCTGGGTTGTAACAAAGGGAACGATGGAGCGGTAAATGTCCGACATGGTGACTTCCTTCGGGGCAATGCCCTTCATCATAAACAGCATGGTACCGAAGGGAGGCGTCAGATACCCCGTCTGGGTGTTCACCGCGTACAGAACCCCCAGCCACAGGGGATCGAATCCATACAGCGGCATGAGGGGAAGAATGATGGGAAGGGTTATCATGAGGATGCTCCACGCGTCGATCACGCACCCGAGGAGGAACCAGACAACCTGTATGCCGATCAGCATGGTCCACCAGCCGACCTGGTATTCCTGGACGAGACCGACCACCATCCTGGAGGCGCCCAGACCCATGTAGACGGCAGCGAATCCCTGGGCGGCAAAGAGTATCCACATCATGAAGCCCTGGACCTGTATGGTGGTGTAGGCCACGCTCTTGATCAGGTCCCAGGTCAGCCGCCTGTGAATGGCGCTGCAGACGAAAGCGCCCAGGGCCCCCACCGCGGCGGCCTCCGTCGGCGTGGCGATGCCGCTGTAGATGGATCCCAGAACGGCGGTGATAAGGAGAAGGGGAAGGATGACTCCCTTGAGCGAGGCTATTTTCGCGTCCCAGTCGGCCCGCTCTTCCACGGGAATGGCCGGTCCCATTTTCGGATTGATATAGCACCTGATGAGAATGTAGCCTACGATCAGCAGGGAACAGACCAGGCCCGCGGCCATTCCGCCGGCGAAGAGCCCGCCGATGGATACCTGGGCCATGGTGCCGTACAGCACCAGGGCTATGCTGGGAGGGATGAGGGGCCCCAAAACTCCTCCGGCCAGAATGCAGCCGGTGGCGATCCTCTTGTCGTATCCTCTCTTCAGCATCTCGGGCAGTGCCATGACGCCCATCATGACGACTCCGGTGGAGGCAATGCCGGACATGGCGGCTATCAGGGTGCAGACAAGAACCGTACCCACCGCCAGCCCGCCCTTGACGCCCCCGGACCAGCGGTACATCATCTCGTAGAGGTCTTCCGCCACGCCGGAACGCTCAAGAACCACCGCCATAAGGACGAAAAGGGGTGCCGCCACGAGGGTCGTGCTGGACATCATGGAAAAGGTCCTGGCCAGAATTATGAACAGCGATTCAGGGCCCCAGAACACTCCGGTGAAGACCACAGCCAGCCCTCCGAGGACGAAGGCGACGGGAAGGCCCGAGACCAGGAGAAGGAGCATGCTGCCGAAGAGCAGAATCGAAATGAGCTCGATACTCATAACATCACCTCAGTTTCCGGCAGCGGTTTCAGCATCCGCCGCGACGACAAAGTCCCGCCCGGTCACGGCCAGGTACGCGTCCTTGATGGTCTTGGTCATCCCCTGGAGAAGCATGAGAAGGGAGGCAAAGGGTATGGTCATCTTGATCGGCCAGACGTAAGGCCCCCAGGTGCTGTCGGAAAATTCGCGCACCGAAAAGCTTTCCCATGCCCAGGGAATGCTTTTCCAGAGCAATGTTCCCACAAAGACGTAGAACATGGTCCATGTAATAAGGTCGAGAACTGCCCTTCCCCGTTTGGAAAGGCGGATATAGAGAACCTCCACGTTGACGAAGGCGCCCCTCTGGAGGGCGTAGGCGCCGCCGATCACAAAGTGCGCGCCGTAGAGCATGCAGGACGTCTCGTGAGCCCAGATGGTCGGGCGGGTAAAATAATAGCGCATGACAACCTCGTACACCAGCACGAGCATGGTCGGATAAATAAGAAAGCTCGCGGTCTTGCCGATAAAGTCAATCGCGGCATCAACGCATCGAACGAAACCTCTTAAAAACTGCAATCGCCTCACCCCATCGAAAGATTCCGCCGCGGACGGCGTAAAAAGAAATACCCCCTCCCGGAGAAAAGAAGGGGGTACCCTTGCGGATGAACTCTTATTTTATGTATCCGTAGTCCTTCATGAACTGCTTGATTATCTCGACGGCCTTGATGACCCTCGGATCCTTCTTTCCCTGCTCTTCGGCGATCTTGTCAAGATAGGGAAGGCTGAATTCCTGGGTAATCCTGACCACTTCTTCAGGGCTGAACTCGGTGTAGGTGGTCCCCCACTCCTTGAAGGACTTGTTGAACATTTCCTTTTCCTGCATGGTCACGGCGTCCATGTAATCCTTGTTGAAAACTTCGGCCGCCGCCTCGACAATGGCCTGAAGATCCGCAGGCAGTTCATTCCATGCTTTCTGTGAAGCCCAGAGTTCCATACCCTGGGGTACCTGGAAGGCGGGACCAACGAAGTACTTGCAGACCTCGTAGAGCTTCAGGTCGCGGTACAGCCACCATGCGGTGCCGCTGCCGTCAAGAGTGCCCATGGCGATGGCCATGTAGGTCTCCGGATGGGGAAGCATGACGGGGGAAGCGCCGAAGTGCTCCACAAAGTCGGACATGGAGCCGAAGAAACGGACTTTGAACCCCTTGAGATCTTCCAGGGAATTGATGGGCTTCTTGCTCCAGAAGTAGGTGTTGCCCACGCTGTGGCATCCGAGGTACTTGATGCCCCGCTCGGCAAGGGCTTCTCCCACCAGCTGGTCGATTCCCCTGTGATGGAACAGTTCGTTGAACTCGTCGTTGGTCCTGGTAACGAAAGGAGGCATATTGGGGGCGGTGATCCATCCCATGGGGATGGCACCCCTGAAGAACAGGGAACTTGTGTTGGAGATCTGGATCATGTTCGCCTGGAGGGCCTTGTCCACTTCCGCGTAATCAACAAGCTCTCCCGCATAGTGCAGGCTCATTTTCAGCCTGCCGCCCGACATTTTTTCCACTCTTTCGATAAACGGCTTGATTACGGATTCGACTGCAAGAGAACCGGGGGTATGATGGCTCTGGAATTTCCACTGAAACACCTTTCCATCCGCGGCAAGGGCGGGTGAAATAAAACCGACTGCGAAAACGCTTGCGACAAATGCTGCTACCACGAACAATGCACCAAGGTTTCTGTTCCTCATTAAAGCACCTCCCTCAAGATTAATTCCGTGTTTCTAGAAAACTCAAATATCTTGGAGCATGGCTTTTTATTATCCTCAACATGGGTATATTGTCAAGGGACCAGGCTGCGGAAAAACACCGCCGCGCTTGACAGGGACACGCGAAAGATATACTCTGTTGCCATTCACGCAAAACAATATTTTGACAGTCAAAACGAGGATTTCGGAATGAAATCGGAAGATCGGCTGCTTGTCGTCATGGTGGTGTCAATCTTTTTGGGATACATGCCCTGGTACGGTTTTTCGGCCGTATCATCACTGATGTCGCAGGAGTTCGGCCTGACTACATCCGATATGGGCCTCATACTCGCGGTTTTCCAGCTGGGGTATGTCCTCACGGTCATCGCGAGCGGCATGCTTGCCGACAGGATAGGAAACAAACCCGTGCTCGTGGGGGCCACCCTTGCGACAGGCATTTTTTCCCTTCTATTCGCGCTCTTTTCCCGGGGCTTTCTGAGCATCCTCGTCTTTCGCCTGCTGACCGGCCTCTCCGCAGGGGCCATATATGCTCCCGGCATGTCGCTCCTCTCTTCGTGGTATCCGCCCCGCAGGCGCGGCATGGCCCTCGGAGCCTACACTGCAGCCCTCACCGCCTCGTATGCCGGCGGATACGGCATCGCCGCCCCCCTTGCCTCGATGTTTTCGTGGCGCTGGGGCATCACGGCGATCTCCCTGCCGGTTTTCGCGGCAACCGTCCTTCTTTGGCGATGTGTTGAGGAAAAGCCTGCTTCCTCAGGGGAACCGGCCCCGGCAGCAGTTCCGAAAGAACCCTTTCGCCTCCGCGCCATGTTTCCGGGCGGCCTGAAAGCTCCCATTCTGCTGACCGTCGCATACTGCGGCCATATGTGGGAACTGTACGCCTTCTGGGGATGGATCGGACCTTTTCTCGCCGCATGCGCCCTCTCACGGGGGTGGACCATGGAAGGAGCTTCGGCTTTCTCGGGGATTGCCGCCGCCGGCATCATTCTTTTCGGAAGCGTCGCGGTGGTCGCCGTGGGAAACCTCTCCGACCGGGCGGGACGGCGACGGGCAATCCTGATCGCCGGGACGGCGAGCGTCATCGGAGAATTCTTTTTCGGCTTTCTTGAGGGAATGCCGCTCCTCCTCGTTCTGTTGCCGGCAGCGTGGATCGGCTTCTGGTCGGTGGCGGATTCAGCGGTGTACAAGGCGGGTCTTGCCGATCTCACGGCGCCCGGGATGCGGGGAACCGCCCTGGGCATCCAGTCGGCGGCCGGCTTCCTGTGCACTGTGATTTCACCTGTCGTTTTCGGGCGGCTTGTGGAGGCAGGAAACGGCTCCGGATGGGGAACGGCCTTCCTGAGCCTGGCCCTGGGAGCGATGATCGCGCCGCTGGCCGTCTTCTTTCTTCCGGACGGCCGGACGGGGAAGAAATTGGGAGGGGCTCCGTCGTGAGAAGGAAAGAAAATCCGCGTCAGCTGCTCCAGTCCGTCATCCGGGCGTTCCGGATCGCCGAGATGCTTGCCGAAGAGGGGGAACTCGGGGTTACAGAGATCGACGGCCGGCTCGGCATCGACAAGAGTACGGCCTACAGGATTCTCGCGACCCTGAGGGAAATGGGCTATGTGCGGCAGAACCCCCTGAACAGCAAATACTCCAATACCCCGAAGTTCTCCCTTCTGGGGGGGACGGCTCCGGATATGCAGCTGATCCGGGAGCGGGCACGGCCCGTGCTGCGCTCCCTGTCCGAAAGGGTGGGCGAGGCGGTGAATCTCGGCTGTCTTGATGGAACCGACATCGTGTACGTGGAAAGGATCCAGTGCAACGAAATGATCCAGGTAAACCTTCCGGTGGGCCGGAGGATGCCCGCCTACTGCTCGGCTCTCGGGAAGGCCATTCTCGCCTTTCTGCCCGCGGAAACCGTGGAAAAACTCTTCTCCGGCACATCCTTCGTGCAGTACACGGAACGGACGGTACAATCGCTGAGCATTCTCCTGGCGGAACTTGAAGCGATCCGGTCGGACCGCTTCGCCCGGGATCTGCAGGAGTCCCACCCGGGGCTTTCCTGCCTTGCGGCCCCGGTCTTCCTTGCCTCGGGAAAGGTCGGAGCGGGCATCAGCGTTTCCTTTCCGGCCTTCCGCCATCCCGACATGGAGGAGGCCGAAAGAACCATCGTCCCCGCCCTTCTGGACGCAGCGGTAAACATAAGCGGGGAACTGGGGTACAGCGGACGGAACCATGAACACGACCTTCCGGGCAGGCAGCCGGTCCCGGAGAAAAAACGACAGGAGGAATGAACATGGCAGTAACGCTTGATGCAGTGTCAAAAATGATGGAACAGGCGGGAATTCCCGGACGGGACCTTTACGACCGGCCCGCGAGCGGAAAGAGTTTCCCCGACGGATGCCACTATCGCATCGAAATGTCGGGCGTGGAGGGGCCGAAGGTCCTCGAGGCCCTGATCAGGGAGCGGAGAAAGCGCAACGTCCCCATTCACCGGCTGGTCTCTTTCTGCCAGGGAGGAACCCTCTACGACGACGCGGAACTGAAGGACTTCGCCCAGATGGCCGCCGAGGAAAAGATGGAAGTCATTGCCATCCCCGGACCGAGGAACGCGTGGGACATCGGGCGGCAGTTCGTCACCCCCGACGGCCAGCGCTGCGGGGGGCTGAATCATCGCGGATCGGACGAAATCCGCAAGGTAATCGCCGACATACTGAGAATGTACGAGATCGGTTTCCGGGGCTTCATGCTCGTTGACCGGGGCGTTCTGGCCCTCGTGGGCAAAATGCAGGAGCAGGGGAACTTCCCGAAGGACATCGTCATCAAGCTGTCCGTCTGGGCGGGAGTATCCTCCCCCGCGGGAGCCCTTCTGGCCCAGCAGCTCGGCGCAAGCTCCTTCAACCCCGTGGCGGACCTCACCCTGCCCCAGATGGCCGCCATCCGGTCGGTGACGGACATCCCCATCGACTTCTATATCTGGACTTTCGACTCCTACGGCGGATCGAACCGCATGTACGACGCCCCGGAAGTCGCGAAGGTCTACGCGCCCTGCTACTTCAAGTTCGAGCCGGCGCCGACCGCAGGCTACTACAACCCCTTCAACTCCGACGAGGAGCACATGCGCCTCATGGAGAAAAAGGTCAAGTGGGCTGAATGGGCCATCGAGCACGTCGCCCTCAACGAGCCGGGGGTGCGCGTTTCGCCCCAGGGAGCGCCGGACCTGCACGTTCCGAAGGTCTGACGGACAGATATCCTGCCGGAAAAAAAGCGGACCCTTTTCAGGGTCCGCTTTCGATTTTTTTCTCCGCCCCCGTATTCCCCCGGAATCTGTTAGAGCCTCATGCTGAAGCTGATCATAAAAATATCGGCGCCCATGTCATGGGAGCGGGAATTGCGGATTCCCTCCGAGGACCGCTCTTCGAAATGTCTGTCGCCGGCGATCAGGTACGTGTAGGCGAAATCCAGGGCCCAGTTGTCCTTGGAGTAGCCGAAGCCGATGGACAGAAGCTGCCGGTCTCCCGTGGGTACCTGGTAGTCCAGCGTCGAGAGGGGCATGGGCTCCTGGTCGTAGGTGTAGCCCAGCCTCCAGGTCCACTCGGGAGAATGTTTGTATTCGAAACCGATCTGGTACCGCCAGACGCTGCCCCAGTTCTTCGGAGTGAAGGACCTGGTGGGCAGTATCCCCAGGAGGGGCTTGTCGAAGTTGATGATCAGGGACTCATAGCTGTCCCACCCGGTATAGATGGCCCCGGCCTCCACGTTGAGCTTCGGGGTGAACTGCCTGCTGACACCGAACATGAACATCTCCGGCAGGGTGAGGTCCACGCTGCCCCCCGTGGAGTCGGACCCCATGAACCCTTTTGCGGTCGCGGTGCCCGAAAGGGCGAGCTTCACCCTGCTCCGGTAATGGAGCCCGATCCTCGTCGCTTCGTCCATCCTGTAGTGGAGTCCCACGTTCCAGCCGAAGGCGATGTCGTCCCCCTTGAGCCGGAAGTCGATATCCGTGGCAGGGTTCGGTGCGGCGCCCCTGGTCGGATCGATCTTCTTTCCCAGGTCGGCCTCGAGCCACAGGGCCTCCGCGCCCAGGGAAAGGGAGAGGGACTCATTGACCTTCCATGCGATGTTCGGGTTGACCGAAACAGATTCGATCATCGCACGGTAGCTGTTGTACCTGCCGAACCAGTCCTCGGGGAAATCGGTCCCGAGACCGAAGCGGGGCATCACGGCGACGCCGAACCAGAGACTGTCGTTCATCTGCCTCGTATAGTACATGGCCGGCAGGATGAAGGTCCGGTCGTTCTGGTCCGTGCCCGCTCCTCCTAGGGGGGAAATCTTTCCGTAGGGAAGGAGAAAGGCGGCGGAGGTCAGAAAGGCGCTCCCGGGGATCTGGGTGATGCCCGCGGGGTTCAGGGCGAGAGCCGAGGGATCGTCCGCCCGTCCCACCAGAGCCCCGCCGAGGGCGTTCCCCCTGGCGCTGAAGTCGTAGAGGGCAAACCCGGCCCCGAAGGCCGCCGATCCTGCCGCGAGGGACAACAAAAGCGCGATGGATGCGATGCGTACGAGATGCTTCAAGCCTTCCACCCCTTCCGGAAATGTTCAGCAGTTCCTGCAGCCGTCGGCCGCCTTCACGAACCGTTCACTGCCCATTCAGTCTTCAGTTTTCCAGGATCACGGCGAACCCGGCCGACCCCGGTCCCGTATTGATTCCGATCACCGGCGAGATCTCCATGGTGTATTCAGGAGCCCTGCCGCAGGCTTCTTCCAGGGCGGCCGCCAGCTCTTCCGCCGCGCCGGGGGCTTCGGCGTGGAGAACCGCGTATTTCCACAAACCATGGCTGCCGGTCAGCCTTTTGAACTCGTCCAGCATCTTCCTCCGGTTGGCCCGCTCGCTGCCGGGCCTGCCGAAGCCGGACGCCTTCCCTTCCGGGTCCACGGTGATCATGGGGAAGAGATTCAGCATGGTCCCCACGAAGCCCGCCATGGCCCCCGCCCGTCCTCCCCGCACAAGGTAGCGGAGGGAGTTCAGCCCCGCGAAGATCCTCGTCCGGGGAATGGCCTTACCGACGATCTCCAGTATCTCCCCGGCACTCTTCCCTGCAGCGGCTGCTTCGGCGGCCTTCAGCACCAGGAGGCCGAGGGCGCCGGACAGATTTTTGCTGTCAAGAACATGGATTCCCTCGCCGCCCACGTGGTCGGCGGCCTTCCGGCTCACGCTCCAGGTTCCGCTGAGGGCGGACGAGAGATGAATGGAAATGACGCTGTCATAGCAGGATTTCAGAAAGGAGTACCGCTTCACGAATTCGCCGAAGGCGGGCTGGGATGTGCTGAACGTTCTTTTCGTCTCCCTGAGGTCCGAATAGATCTCTGCGGGCTTCAGGGTCAGCCTGTCCAGGTATTCGCACCCCCCGGAAGATATGGTGAGGGGGACGGTGTGTACCTGGTACCTGTCCAGGAACTCCTGGGGCAGGTCGCAGCAGGAATCGGTCAGCAGCGCCACGGACGACAGGGGGTGATTCCGCGCCTCCACCTGCCTCCGCATGTCGTCCACCTTCTGGAAGCTCAGTCTCCCCATTCGCGAGAGGCGGCCCATCACCCCGGCGGGGTGGTCTGTGTGGACATGAACCCTGAACTTCCCCCCGCCGCCTCCGGCCACCACCGAGTCACCGTGCCGGGAGAGAATGTCGATGAGCTCCGGGCGGGAAATCCCCTCCCCGTGGAGGACTGCCTCCGTGCAGTAGCGGAAGGAGGGCATTTCATCCTCGTGGACGTGCTCCCCGTCCCGGGGGGGAACGGCCGAAGCGGAGCTTCCCGGGAACTGCCTCGGATTTCCCTTCTCCACAAAGTCAGCCACACCCTCGAGGAAGTCCACGAACCCCTGGGCGCCCGCATCCACCACATGCTCCCGGGCCAGCAGCTCCATTTTTTCCGGAGTCTCGCTCAGGGAACGTCTGGCCGCTTCCAGCGACAGGGGAAGCAGAACGGCGAAATCCCTTTCCTTTTCGCTGATCCGCCGGACGGCGTGGGCCCAGTCCCTCATGACCGTCAGGATGGTTCCCTCGACGGGCCTGTGCAGGGCTTCCTCCGCGAAGGGAACCGCCGCGAGGAGGCTCTCGGCGAACACGGGCGCGTCCGCCCTCGGATAGGGCTCGAACGCCCTGGCGAGTCCGTGGATGAACTGGCAGAAGATGATCCCCGAATTGCCCCGGGCCCCGGAAAATGCGGCCTCCGCCATGGAGGCCGCCGTCTCGGCGAGTGACCTGGAGGGATGCGTATGCTCCGCGATGGACCTGCAGGTGAACACCATATTGTCTCCCGTATCCCCGTCCGGGACCGGAAAAACGTTGATCCTGTTGAGATGCTCCCTCCGCCGCTCAAGAGCGGCGGTTCCCGCCAGGAAGGCGTTCCGGAATCTCTCTCCGTCGATACGTCGAACTTTCATCCTCAAGGGCGGAAAAACCTCCGTCGTCGGTTTTGCCGGCGAGCACGGCGGGAAAAAAGTCATGCTCCCCGGAAAGAACCGGGAATTGGCGGTAAGGATCGCTTTCTTTCTTCAGGAATGCTTCGCTGATTTTCGGCATTATATCGTTTTTTGCCCGGCTATGTCACCCCGAAGTGACATGGAGACCAGGACCTTTTTCCGGAACACGCGGTTCCAGATGAAAGCCCTTCAGCCTTCTTTATTGTGTTCAAAAATACAACAGAAAATGGGACACCATTCTTTGACAAAATACAGCGTGCATGGTATTTGTTATTTGCTGTGTGATATATTTGACTTTCGCCAGTTGTTGTTTTTTGATTCACAACATATCAGACCGAGCACCCGTCCCGAACGCCGGGGAAAGGAGGCCTGCAGGCAATTCCGGCTCCATTCGCTAAGAAGGCCGTTTTTGGAGAGCACCCGGAAGGGTGTCCATGTCCAGCAGAAAAAGGAGATGACCATGGTGAAGCAGAGATTTCTGAGGTTCAGCGTTTCATTCTTCCTTCTTTTCGCCCTGATGCTTTCCCCCCTGTCCATGCAGACCGGTTTCGCCCAGAGCAAGGAAACCGATGCCGAAAAGGCACCCTTCATGTACTCCCTGGCGGCTACCTGGGAAGGGAAGGGAATCGTCCGGTACCGCATCGCCGTCCAGCCTGCGGAGGACACCGTTCTTGAAGGCCTGAAGATCGTTGCGGCAAACCCGGCGAAGGGGAAAGTTTCCGTGGTGACCGCCGGAGCGGCCGCAGCGGAGGACAAAGTGGTCCTCGCGATGGACAAGACAACCCCGGGAAAGGTACCCATGCTTGAGTACACCGTCCTCACAGACGCCGCAGGTCCAGACGCGGTGAAACCCGTCTCCGCGGAAATCTTCTGGAAGGACAACGGGAAGGACGTCTCGACGAAGACGGACGCCGTGGGCGGCGACGGTTTTGTGGGCGGCGAATGCACGGTCATCGACAAGTATGCCCGTACCCCCGAGCTTCCGAAGTATTACCCCTCCGGCAAGGACCTCGGTGTGCTGACCGGCTCGTGGTACGAGATGGGCGTCCAGTACGGCGAACGCTCCGGCCGTGAGATCGTCGATTTCTTCGACTACCGGTTCGGTGCCCACGTGGAGAAATACGGTCTCAAGCACCTGCTCGAGGATATCAGCCGCTACGAGGCCCAGGCGAAACTCTTCTTCCCCGAGGGACTCGAGTTCGCCAGGGGCATCGGCGACGGTGCAGAGAAATTCCTCTCCCAGTCGAAGTTCCACGGAGACATTTCCAACTACCTCAAGATCGTCTTCATGAACTGCGACAACTGCCTCTTCTACGGACACCCCGGACCTGCGGACGCCGACCACGGCCTTCCTCCCAGCAGACTGGCCGACGTCAGGGAAACCTCACCGGTCCAGGACGCCTGCTCCATGATCGCCCTTCTCGGCTCGAAAGGAGCCACCGCCGACGGCACCTCCATGCTGGTCCACAACAACGACGGCGACTTCATCGACGAGACCTGGAGATACACCTACATCGCCGCACCGACGAACGGCAACGCCTTCTGGTCCTCCACCACGCCGGGCAAGTTCTTCGACATTATGGGTGCCAACAACCAGGGACTGGCCATGGCCCTCACCGTGGGAGGAAACAAGACCTGGATCCCCAGCCAGAACATCTATGAGCGGGCCTTCGGCGTCACCTTCCAGTACATCCTCCTCAAAGCCCTTTCCACGGCGAAAAGCGTTCCCGAAGCCCTTGAGCTGGTGACAGTGGCAACTCCTGAATACCGCAAGGCCACGGGAAGGAAAACGCTCCTGAGAACCCGGCACAACAACTACATCATGCTGGACAAAAACGAGGCCCTGGTGGTCGAAGTCACGGCCAACAGGTATGCCGTCCGGCGGCCCGGCGACTACGGCGAGGATCCCGGCTACATCGTGGCCACCAACCACTTCGTGGCCGACCACAGCTACGACGTCAACAACGAGAAGACCGAATTCCCCATGACCTTCTTCGGAGACGACGTGTACGCCCCCATGAGCGCCACCCGCTACTACACCGGGTTCTGGCAGGCCAAGATGAACTTCGGAAAGCTCGATGCAGACAAGATCCGGAAGATCTGGACCTCCCACTCCTACATCACGAAGAAGGGCGAGCTCGTGGAAAAGATCACCGACGGGAAACAGTGGATCTCCGCCCATCTTGCCAGCAACACCGTCTGCAGCCATGACGGCGGGTACCCGGAAAGCTACATCGGTTCGACCACGGACACCAAGATCGTGACCGTGGACTTCAACCAGGTCCGGTACTCCGTGGGCAGGCCCTGCGAGTACGAGGGAATGCCCAGGATTTTCGATCTCCACCCGTACAAATAGAAAACGCCAGTGCACAGGGAAGCGGACCCTCCGGGGTCCGCTTCCTCTTTTTCGGGCCCCGCCCACCCATTTCCGGAAAAAATCCCCTTGCCCTTCCGCCCCGGGGAGGATACGCTAGTGTGCATTCATGGAGATACAAAGGAGGCGATCCCGTGAAACCGGGACCAACAGCCCTTGATCAGTTTGTAAAGGCGACGGATTCCCTCCGGAAAAGGGCCGCGGAAGAAGGCAGGGACGCATTCCTCGCCCTCCTTCCCGAAGAGGGAATTCCCGGGGCCGGGGACACCCGTACGGCTGCGGCCCGTGCGGAAAGCCGGGCCCTGGAGGTTGCCTCGCCCGGTTTCGCCCGGGTCCTCGGCCTGGAGGATGAAGGGAAGGCAGCTCTCTTTGCGCTGAGACTGCAGGAGCACCTCCCCCCCTTTCCGGTGTCCGCACCTGCAGTGGACCGGAGCATCCCGCCTCTCCGGACGGGGCTGGCTGCCGCAGCGGGGGCCCTGATCGGCATGGGGCTTATCTCTCCTCTCACGGCCCTCTTTTTCGGCTCCCGGGAGGCGGGATTCCTTCTCGGCGCGTCCCTGGGGGCCTTCGGCCTCTCCCTGGCCGCCCTCCGCCTTCCCGAAAACCGGAAGCTGCTCTGGGCACTGGCGGCCCTCCTCGGCCTGGCCACACTCCGGGAGGCTCTCGTCTTCCTCGGGTCAGGATCCCTTCTCTCCCGGGGCTGGAAGCTCCTCCGGACGAACCGGGGCTCCCTTTCCCGCCTTGTGCTCTTTCCCGTCCTCCTGGCCCTGGTGCTCCTGCTCGGCGGAAGAACGGAACAGATAGACAGGAGGGCCTCGGCAGAGAGAATCAAAGAAGACCTCTCCTCCTGGCTCGAAGGGGCCGCCCGGGTGGCCTTCCTGATGGGGACTACTGAAACGGGTGCCGGATCAGCCCCCGCCGGCGGGGAACTGGCTGCCCTCGCGGCGAAAATTCTCACCCTGGAGGGGGCTGCCCAGGACGACCTGGCTGCCGGAATGGACGAACTCGCCGGGGACATCCGCAATCTCGGCTTCGGCAGCGGCGGGGAGACGGGGGAATTCGCCTGGGATCCCCAGGCGGCGGACCGGTTCGAGGTCTTCGGGTATATCGAACCGGGCGACCGGGTGAGGGTGGAGCGCCCTCCCCTCATGAAGGACGGCAGGGTTCTCCGCCGGGGGCTGGTGCGGAAGGTGCGCAGGCCATGAGCGGCCGCTCCGTGCTCGCCGCCGATTTCGGCACCACAAAGACCTACTTCTCCAAGTGCCCCGGTGACGACCCCTCGCCGGTGAGCATCGATTTCGGTGACGGAAGGGACGGTATCCCCTCCGCCATCCTCTACAGGGAGGGGAAGGAGCCCCTGGTGGGGCAGACGGCCCTGGACACCTACGGCGAGGCCTCACCGGAAGAGCGGCGCACCCTGCGTCTGCGCACCAACTTCAAGGCCGACCTCGTCCGTTCGGAAGCGGCAAGAGCCGCGGCAGCCGACTTCCTGGCCGCCGTGCTTGCCGGTGCGAGAAAACAGCATCTCGACCTGGAGCCGGACCGACGGCAGGTTCTGTTCGGCGTTCCAAGCGAGGCGGACGATTCCTTCCGGTCCGCCCTCCGGGAAACGGCCAGGCGGGGGGGCTTCGGCCTCCCGGATCTCGTGGACGAGCCGAAGGGGGCCCTGCTCTACCACATCAGGCAGGGGGACATTTCCGCCGAGCAGGCCCTGGAGGGCGTCCTCGTGGCGGACTTCGGGGGCGGCACCTGCGACTTCGCCTTCCTGGAAGGAGGGAAACCGGTCCACTCCTGGGGGGACATGAACCTGGGCGGGCGGCTTTTCGACGACCTCTTCTACCAGTGGCTCCTCGACCGGAATCCCGGCCTGGAAGAGAAACTGGAGGAACAGGGATCCGCCTACTTCGTCCAGTCCCACCTCTGCCGGGAAGCGAAGGAGTTCTTCTCCCGGTCCATGGCCCGGGACAGGGACGAAGCCGTATCGAAGGTCCTCCCGGGCTACGGGGGAATACGGAACATGACGTGGGCGGAATTCCGGCGCCGGGGATCCTCCTGGTCCCCCTCGGCCTTTCTGCGGCGGGAGGCGCAGGGGGAGGGCGGCACAGGATTTCCGGCAGAAGGTGCGGACCTTTTCGGCCTGTTCAGGGAGTGCCTCCTCTCGGGACTGAAAGAGAAGGGGATCGATCCCCTGAGGATCACCCTGGTCATCCTCGCGGGGGGGAGCAGCCTCTGGCCCTTCGTCCCGGACATCCTCAGGGAGGAACTCCGCTTTCCCCTCCCTGCACCACAGGCTCAGGAGGGGAGAACCCTTCTCCGGAGCGAACGGCCCTATGCCGTCATCTCCATGGGACTGGCCCTTCTCCCGGCTCTGACGGCGAAGTTCGCCTCCGTCAGGGAGGCGCTCGCTTCGGAGCTTCCCGGCTTTCTGGAGCACGAGATGGGGCCCGTCCTCGCCAGGAGGTGCGCCGCCGTGAAGGAACGCATCCTCGCCGGGGCGGGGAACGAATTCTTCCGGAAGAAGCTGCGCCCCCTGCTGGAGGAGTTCCGGAACGCGGGGGGATCCCTCGCGTCCCTCCGGAGGCGGCTCGACGAACGGCTCGCCGCGGAGGCTCCCCTGCTCCGGAAAAGCCTGGAGCATAATTTTCCCCTGGTGCTTCCAGGCCTGGCGGAGGAAACCCGGGAGCTCACCGTCCGGTGGTTCGCCCGCCACGGCGTCGCGGCTCCTCCGGGAAGGGCCTCCCTCAGCGCCGGGAACGGCCGGAAGGAAGATTCCATCTCCCTTGAAATTTCGGGAATGGACGGCGTGGTGAACGTCCTCGCCGGAGTTCTCGGCAGCCTGGTCACCGCCGGAGGGGCCCTGCTCTGCGGGGGCTCCGGCGCGGCACTGGTGGCCGCGGGCCCGGTGGGGCTGGCGGTGGGCGGAGCTGCCGGGCTTGCCCTGTCGGTACTCCTGGTGCGGTGGGGACGGGACAGGGTGAAGAAAATGGCGGAGGAGATTCCCCTCCCCCCCGCTGCCGCCGTTCTTCTCATGACGGAAGCGGGTATGGAGGAAGCGGAAAGGAACCTCGAGGAAGCCATGGGAGCCTGGCTTGATTCCAGGCTTGCCGCGACCAGGAAAGAGCTTGAAGATCATGTCCGCACCCTGGTGGCGGACGAACTGAAATCCCTGACGGAGATCGGAGGGCTGCGGCCGGCCCCCTGACCCGAGCCGAAGGAGGAAACGCCATGGAATGGACCGCCTTTCTCACCTATGTTCTCATCGCGTCCCACACCCCGGGACCGAACATCATCTTCGCCATGAACACCGCCAGAATCCACGGCTTTTTCGGAGCCCTGCCCCTGGTGTCCGGCATGATCTCCGGGCTCGTGATCATAATGACGGGCTGCGCGGCCTTCAACCTGCTGCTCGTCCGGCTTCTCCCGGCAGTCCTCCCCTGGTTCAGGGCGGCGGGGGCGGCCTACATCCTCTGGCTCGCATGGAAGATCGCCTTCCCGAAACCGCGGGAGGGAGGGGAAGAAGGCTCCGTTCCTGCGGCACCCGGCTTCCGGCAGGGATTCGTCCTTCAGTTCCTGAACCCGAAGGTCATCCTCTTCGGCCTGACGGCCCTCTCCGCTTTCGTCATTCCATGGACATCCTCGAAAGCCTGGCTCTTCGGGACCGGCCTCTTCCTCGCCCTGGCCTGCTCGAGCGGAGTGACGGTCTGGACTGCCCTCGGTGCGGCCCAAAAACGGATCATGTCCAGACAGGGGCGGGCCGTGGATCTGATCATGGGCGGCCTGCTCGCCTGGTGCGCCTTCTCCGTCTCCGGCCTCGGAAATATCATCTTCCGGTAACGGTTTATTTGGATCGGCACGAAAAACGACGCCGCCTTCCGGTTCGGCCGGAGACGGCGTCGTTGGTGTTTTTTTCAGTACAGCCTATTTTCGGGGGAGAAGCCCCGTCTCTTTTGCCACGGTGAATCCCGAGAGCAGCCGGTCGATCTTCTCCGCGTTCTCCGCCAGGGCCTGGGCTTCCGCGGCCAGGTTCCGGGAGGCATCCACCGTTTCGCCCGAGGCGTTCCTGATATGCCTGATGGCTTCCATGACCTCGGACGTGGACCGTGAAACCTGCTCCACCCCGGCGGTCATCTCCTCGGCGGACGCGGCCTGTTCCTGGGCCACCGCAGCTATGCCCTGCATGGCGTCGGTGGACTTGGCGATCTGGGCCATGGCCCGGTTGAGCTCCTGCAGGGCCCCTTCAGCCGCCTTCACCGTGTTCGCCATGATGGTGCTCGCCTCTCCGGTGACGGACAGGGAACGCTCGGCCCCCTTCTCGAGGGCGGCGATGAGCTTCTGGACTTCAAGGGCGGCCTGGCCGGACTGCTCGGCCAGCTTCCTCACTTCGTCGGCCACCACGGCGAACCCCCTGCCGTGCTCCCCGGCCCGGGCAGCCTCGATGGCCGCGTTGAGGGCGAGGAGGTTCGTCTGGTCGGCGATGGACGTGATGGTGGCCACGAAGCCGGAAATGGAATTCACGGCCTTTGCCACCTCCTGCATCTCCCTGGAGGTCTCCTGGACTTTCTGCCCGCCGTCCCGGATCAGGCGTATAGAGTGTTCCACTTCCTTCACGGCCTTTTCGCTGGTCTCCCTGGTGGCGGCGGCAGCCTCGGCCCCTTCCTCGGAAGCCCGGGCCGCGGAGGAGGCGCTCTCCGCCACCTCGTGAACCCCCGCGCCCGTCTCCTGGAGAGCGGCGGCGCTGTGCTCCGACAGGGCGGTCACCCGGTCCACCTGGCCGCCCACTTCCTCCATGGAGGCAAGACTCTCCTCGGAGAGGGCCGCCAGGGACTGGGCCCTCTGGGCGGACACCATGGCATCGTCCCGAAGCTCGGTGATGACGGTGCAGAGCTTCGAGGTCATGGAAGCAAGTGCGTCGGCCATGTCACCCACCTCGTCCCTCGAGCGGACGTCGAAGTCCTCCCGGGCGGCGCAGAGGCGCCCTTCTTCGGCTTCCTTCATGTACAGCACCATGGAGCGTATCCCTTTCACGATCTTCCGCACGAGCCATCCCTGGAAGAGCAGCCCCACGAGCAGAACAGCCGCTGCCAGCATCGCCACCGTCCGGACCACGGAGCCCCTGGCCTCGTCGAGGGCCTGCATGGGAATGCCGGAGAAGTAAATACCTATGGATTTGCCGTCAGGACCGGGAATCGGGTGATAGGCCGTGAGAAAGGGCATCCCGAGGATAGTCGCCCGGCCCTCGTAATCCTGTCCGGCAAGGACCTTCGAGGCTATGGCGGGATCGAGCTTTGTTCCCACAACCCGTTTTCCGTCCTGGATAATGGTGGTCATGAGCCTGGTGTCCCCGGCGAAGATGGTCACCTCGGCGTTGAAAAGATCCTTCACCTGGTCGACGAAGGCCTCCCGGGAGAAGGAGAGCCCCGCGGACACGGCGCCGATCACCTTTCCTGATGCGTCCGTCACCGGCACCCCGGTCCGGGCGGACAGTGGCACCTGGGTACCGGGCTCGATGACGGTGGTTACCTGCCCCGCCAGGGCTCCCTGGACGTTCGCCTGGTTCGCCAGGGAATCTCCCTTCTTGTCCGGCTCGTGAAGTCGTGCGAGGACTATGCCTTTGGCGTCCAGCACCGTCACGAAGTCGAGGTCGGTCTCCTTCCACATGGGGGTGAGCTTTGCGATGAGCGCCGCTGTGTCCCCCCGGGCGACATCCTCGGCGATATTGCCGTACCGGGCCAGAAAGAGGGTGACTGCACGGGTCTCGTCTTTTTTGGACGTCAGGATATTCTCCAGGCCGTGAACTGCCTGGACAGACTTGTGCCGTGCCTCGTCCTCGAGAAAGCCTGAAAAGATCATCACTGCGGCCCCCACGGTAATCACCGTCACCAGCACCACCAGAAGGGCGGTGCCTCCCCCGAGCTTCATCATGAGCGACATTCTGCGGCCGTTCCTCTTTGCCTTCATCGAAGCACCTCTTTCACGCATTTAGATTAGTCTTTTTTCATCAATAGCTATAAAATTTTACGGCACACTATGCCGTATTGCAACATATCCAGGCTATGCCAAAAATAATTTTTATGAATAAAAGAAATTTAAATACCTATCAGGAGTTTTTCACTGTAACTTTCGATCTTTTTGTTCCGCCAGCAAACCTACCGGCAGGGATAGGGGGAAACGGAATTAAATAGCACAGAATCATTCTTTCGTGCTACTATATGGGCCGTCCAGGTTCATCTTCCGAAAAGGAGTGGGGTTTCATGAATAGGTTCCAGACAGGGTTTCTCTACGTTCTCATTCTTCTTTCAATCGCCTTTCCCGCCCGGGCGGGGGAGATCACCGTGACCGACAGCCTTGGCCGGGCCGTCGCCGTCCCGGCGTCCCCGGAGCGGATTATCGGCTCGGGGTCCGGGGCGCTCCGGCTGATCGTCTATCTTCAGGCCCAGGACAGGGTGGTCGCCGTCGACTCCGCCGAACGACGGGTTCCCGGCCTTGCCGTCCTGACGTCGGCCCGGGCCTATTCAATCGCCAATCCCCAATTCCAGGAGCTTCCCGTCTTCGGCGAGTTCCGGGGGATGGACAATCCCGAACTGATCGCCGGGCTCGCCCCCCAGCCCCAGGTGATCTTCAAGGTCTCCCCCCTCTCGGGCCCTCATCCGGACCATCTCACCGCCAAGACGGGCATTCCGGTGGTAGGCCTGGAGTACGGCAACCTCACCGACAAAAGGGAGGAGTTCTATTCTTCCCTCCGCCTGATGGGAAAAATCCTCGGTAAAGCTGAACGGGCTGAGGAAGTCATCGCCTTCTTCGAGGGACACCTGGCGGAACTTGCGGCCCGCACGGCGGACATCCCCGGCGGCAGGCGCCCCTCCTGCTATATCGGCGGCGTGGCTTCCCGGGGAGCCCACGGCTTCACCTCCACGGAGCCCGGATACCCGCCCTTCCTGTACACTGGGGCGAAAAACCCGGCGGCAGCGCCGGGAGAAAAGACGTCGGCCGTCGTCCAGATTTCAAAAGAAAAACTCCTCGAATGGGATCCGGATATCCTCTTCGTGGACCTGAGCACCACCACGGCCGGGGAGCAGGCAAACGCCCTCCACCAGCTCCGGCACGATCCGGTCTTCTCCTCCCTGGCCGCAGTGCGGGAGGGGAGGATATGGGGTGTCCTGCCCTACAATTCCTACACCATCAACTACGGGTCGGTGCTCGCCAACGGCTATTTCGTCGGCAAGGTCCTCTACCCCGAACGGTTCGAAGACGTGGATCCTGGGGCGAAGGCCGACGAGATCTTTACGTTCCTGGTGGGAAAGCCGGTCTTTTCGGTCATGAACGAGGGGTTTTCGGGGCGGATTTTCTCGAAGATCATTCTTGAGGAGTAGCGCCGTGCATCTGGAAGGACACGGCCTCTCCCCGGACTACGAACGGCACGTGGGGCGCAAGAGGATCTTTCTTTTCGGACTGGCGGCCGCCTGCCTGGTGATGGGAATTTTCTCCGTCTCCCGGGGGGCCGTCTCCATCCCTGTCGCCGACGTGGTGAGCACCCTCCTCGGCGGCGGGGAGGCGAAGTGGCGCATCATCGTGATGAACATCCGCCTTCCCCAGACCCTCGCGGCCCTCCTTGCGGGCGGAGGTCTCTCTCTGGCGGGGACGGTGATGCAGTCGGCGCTCCGGAACCCCCTGGGCTCCCCCTTCACCCTCGGCCTGTCCAACGCCGCGGCTTTCGGCGCCGCCTTCTCCATCATCGTGCTGGGAACGGGCAGCATGCAGAGCAGCGCCGTAAACGCCGTCACCATCGTCAACCCGTGGCTGACCACCGGGGCGGCCTTTCTCTCGTCTCTCCTCTGCATGGGGATCGTGCTCGTCATCTCGTCGGTCACCAGGGGCATGCCGGACGTAATGATCCTCGCGGGGGTGGCCCTCAGCTCCCTCTTCACCGCGGGGACCATGTTCCTGCAGTACTTCGCCGACGACAGCCAGATCGCCGCCACGGTCTTCTGGACCTTCGGGGATGTCTCCCGGGCCTCCTGGCGGGACATTCCCCTTATGGGAGGCCTGCTGGCCGCGGCCTTTCTCCTGTTCTTCCTCCGCCGGTTCGACCTCAACGCCGTCGACTGCGGCGACGAGACGGCCCTTTCGCTGGGAGTCCCGGCGTCCCGGATCCGCATGGAGGCCATGGTGGTCACGTCCCTGCTGTCGGCGGTGATGGTGGCTCTTCTCGGAGTGATCGGCTTCGTGGGGCTGGTCTGCCCCCACATGCTCCGGCGCTTCCTCGGGTCGGACCACCGCTTTCTCATCCCCGGATCGGTGCTGATGGGGGGACTGCTTCTGCTGGCCGCCGACACGGGCGCCAGGCTCGCCTTCGCGCCCCGGACCCTCCCGGTGTCCGTTTTCACGGCCTTCCTGGGGGCGCCGGTCTTTCTCGCCCTCATCGCCCGGAGGCGGCGGACATGATCCTCTCGGTGAACGGAATCTCCTTCGCCTACAGGGGAGTGCCTGTGCTCGAGGACGTGACCTTTTCCCTTGCCGAAGGGGAGATGGCGGCGCTGCTGGGCCCCAACGGCACGGGAAAAACGACCCTGCTGAGGACGATCAACGGCATTCTCCGCCCCGGGGGGGGTACGGTGCTCATGGAGTCCAGGGACGCCCATGTTTGCCCTCCCCGGGAACGGGCGAAGTTTTTCGCCTACGTTCCCCAGCGGGGGGAACCGGTCAGGCTCACCGTCTTCGACGCCGTGCTGCTCGGCCGCCGGCCCCACCTGGGGTGGGCCGTGGAGCGGCGGGATCTGGAAAAGGTGGAATCCGCCCTGGAAAGCCTCTCTCTTGAACGGTTCGCCCTCCGTTACCTTGACGAGCTCAGCGGAGGGGAGTTCCAGAAGGTCCTCCTGGCCCGTGCCCTGGTCCAGGAACCCCGGGTACTGCTCCTCGACGAGCCCACGAGCAGTCTCGACCTGAAAAACCAGCTCGACATGCTGGCCACCCTCAGGAAAGTGGTCAAGGGGCACGGCGTGGTCGCCCTCCTGAGCCTCCACGACCTGAACACCGCCTTCCGGTACGCCGACAGGCTGCTCTTCCTGAAGGACGGATGCATCCGGGGGATGTTCCTTCCGTCGGAGGTTCCGGGGGAAATCATCGCCGAGGTCTACGGCGTGCCCGTGGACATCGTCCGCCACAAAGGCGTCCCCCTGGTGGTGCCGTCGTGACTTCCTGCGCCCTCTTCCGCCCGGAAAAGGGCGCAGCGTTCACTTCTCCGGCAATGCACGGGAAAAACCTTTCTTGTTTTTCATTCCCTGCATCACCCCCGCAAGGGCTCCGTATCATAGCACGGAACAACATACACTTCCTTTCCTGATTACCGTGCCCTGGAACATGCTTTCCGAATAGATCATTTACACAACAAGAGGCGGCGTATTGTATGCCCCTCCGGTCAATCAGCATCCTCCGCATGCATATATAGAAATTTTTGCATGTTTATGGTCATGTGATATGATGCATTGTATTAACATAAAATTCACTTCATCTGTTTCTGTCTTGTATTCCAGGTATTTGGGGTGGCTGAACGCAACGAACCGTTTCCTCCGGCTGCAGGAAAAACAGGCATGAGGAATACACGGCGCCATCGAAGGGTCTAATGCCGCACTCCCGGCTCCGTCCGTCGGATTCGGAAGTGTGGCATTTGTAAAGTTTCCGGTTCCGGGATTTTCCCCCGGAAAAGAAATATATAATTCACGGACGATCAGACGAAGCGACTCTCGACGAAAGATTGCCTATCCTGACCGAAAGGCGGTGAATACGATGTTCAATACCTTATACCGTCTTGGAGCGGCCCGCTTCCTCCTCTACTTCGCCGCAGTGTTCCTTCTTTCCGGGACGGGACCATCCTGTGCTTCTCCGCAGTATGAAGAATTCAACTGGGAAGCTCTTCCGGTGCACCTCCTCTTTGAAAACCACGGAGCCCCCATGATGCTGCTCGACCCGGAGACGGGGGTCATCCTCCACGCAAACCGTGCTGCGCGGATTTTCTACGGCTACCCGGATCTCTCAGGAATGAATATCAGCCGGATCAACACCCTTTCTCCCGAGGAGATTTACCGCGAGATGCAGCGGGCGCGCAGCCAGAAGGAGAACCACTTCAACTTCCGCCACAGACTGGCGGACGGTTCCGTCCGGGACGTGGAAGTCTACTCCTACGCCGTCACCGTTGAGGGACGGGACCTGCTTTACACCGTGGTAATCGACCGGACGGAGGTAGCCGCAGCCCTTGGGGCGTTGAAAAAACGAAACTTATGGATCGTCGGACTGCTGGTCGCCGCCATTCTGGCCCAGTCCGGCGTTCTTCTGCTGCTGTCGAGGGCTGTGGCACGCCGGAAAAAAGCGGAGAGCGCACTCGAAAAGCAGCTCGCTTTCGCCCGCTCGCTGATCGAAGTCATCCCCAATCCTGTCTTCGTAAAAGACAATGCGGGGCGCTGCCTGAGCTGCAATGAGGCTTACAGGAAAATGACGGGACAGCCGGAGCAGGAAATACCTGGAAAACCCGTCCAGGATATTCATTCCATGGAGAAAGATGACGAATGCTGGGAAAGGGACGATGAAGCCCCTGTTTCACATGGAACACGGAAATATGAACGGCAGACGATGAACAAGGCTTCGGGTGAACGCAGAACCGTTATTTTCAACGAGGCTCCCTTCCTTGACGAAAGAGGGGAAATTGCGGGCCTCGTCGCCGTCATCACCGACATTACGGAACGGAAGCGGGCCGAGGAGGATCTCCGGAGAACCCGCGACTACCTCGACAAGCTGATCCAGCATGCCAACGCACCGATCATCGTGTGGGGCAGGGATTTTCGAATCATTCGGTTCAATCACGCCTTTGAGCACATGACAGGATATTCCGCCGATGAAGTGCTCGGCCGTCGGCTTGACATCCTCTTTCCCGACGGAAGCCGCGAACAGTCTCTCGAACTGATAGAGGAAACTCTCGGCGGGGAATTCTGGGAGATGGTCGAGATACCTATCAGGCGCAAAAGCGGCGAAATCCGCTTTGCCCTGTGGAATTCGGCAAATGTCTTCGCCGACGACGGAGCCGACCTCATTGCCACCATCGCACAGGGTGTCGATATCACCGAACGAAAGCTCGCCGAGGAACGGCTCCGGGAGACCCTTGCCAACACCCGCGTGCTCCAGAAGGAAGCCGAGTCCGCCAACCGGGCGAAATCGGCCTTCCTGGCAAACATGAGCCATGAAATACGCACGCCCCTCAACGGCGTCATGGGCTTCATCGAGCTGCTCGCTGATACGCGGCTCGACGACACCCAGCGCGAGTACATAGGCCATATCAACACCTCCGCCCACCTTCTGCTGGATATTATCAGCAACGTTCTCGACATTTCAAAAATCGAGGCGGAGCGGTTCGAGCTGAATCCCGTTCCGTCGGACATTCGCCGGCTGATTGAATGCTCCCTCGTTCCCGTCCGTACATCCGCCGACAAAAAGGGCATTCTGCTTTCCGCACGAGTGGAGGAGAACGTTCCGGCGAACGCCGTCTTCGACCCTGTCAGGCTGGAACAGGTACTCGTCAACCTGCTGAGCAACGCCGTCAAGTTCACGGACAGGGGAAGCGTGGAACTTCTGCTGAGCTTCGCCCCGCTGGCGGAAAACCGGGGAGCCTTCACCTTCTCCGTCAGGGACACCGGCATCGGTATTTCGCCCGGGGAGATTAAGCACATCTTCGACCCCTTCTACCAGGCTGACTCGTCCAAAACGCGAAAATACGGCGGAACCGGGCTCGGACTTTCCATATCCCGGCGCCTTCTGCAGCAGATGGGAAGCTCGCTCGAGGTGGAGACCGCTCCGGGCCGGGGAAGCAGATTCTTCTTCACGGTGTGCCTGCCGTGCGAATCAGGAACGGAAGAGGCAATTCCGGCAGACCGCAATGCCCTTCCCCAGGGAAACCCGGTTCCGTCCGGGACCGGCAGCTTAAAAGAAAAAACCGTCATACTCATTGCCGAGGACGAGCGGGTGAACAGGAAGATGCTCTCCATACTCCTCTCAAAACTCGCCCCTTCCGCCTCCCTGGTACAGGCCGAAGACGGGGAACAGGCCGTCGCCCTCTTCCGGGAACACAGGCCGGACCTCGTTTTCATGGACCTCCAGATGCCCGGGAAAGACGGTTTTCAGGCGACCGCCGAAATCCGGGCGATGGAGACGGAAAAGACTCCAGCGGAGAGGCGTTCCTTCATCGTCGCCATCACGGCAGACGCACAGCGGGAAACCAGGGAAGAGTGCCTCGCCCGGGGGATGGACGACTACCTGTCGAAACCGATACACCGGGACGCCATAAGGGCAGTCCTCGATCATTGCCTCGGAACGGAGAGACCATAGAGAGGAACAACGAATTCCGGCCCCCGGCGAAAAAAGGTTGAGCCGGAACAGCATCCCCCTCAGGGCAGGATCCGGACCGTTTTCAGCGACCTGCCGCAGTCCCGCAGCACCGTGGCGTCTCCTTTGATTCTGCCGAGGAGGGCTCCCGGCGACGCCATTCTCGGCTCGCTTCCGGAACTTGCCGGGGTGGGGCCGAAAAAGATGCACAGGGCGTTGCCCGCGGGCCAGAGAGCCACGTCGCCGATTTCAAAGACGTCCTGGAGTCTGTCGGCGCCGGAGTCCACCTTTTCTTTCAGGGTGCCGTAAAACTCGTCGCCCCAGCGGGACATGGCAATCTCCTGGGGCAGCGTCTTCACAAGGTTCCGCGCGGCGTCGCCGCAGCCGAGCTCCACTTCGAAGGTGTGCTTTTCCGTCTGGATGATCATGATCTCATACCTCCTTTTGATTTTCTTTTCCGCTCATTCTATACCATGACTAACTCCTCAGGCAGCGGGGAGCGTCACCGATGCTCGCTTGGGCCGCCGGTGCAGATTGTCGTCCTTGACAACTGCACCTGAAACCGACATCCTTGTCGGTTTCTCGGCCCGGGCGCTGTGCCCAGCGAAACTCCCTCTGCCAGAAAAAGCTGCGTATTGAGGTCATGGCCGGAAAATGTATGCAGAAGAGGGATCCGTGGTACAATTTAAGAAAACGGAACCGAAGGGAACGTGGGATCAGCATGATGGAATCTCCCCTGGCTTTTCTCGCCGGAGAGAAAGAAACATCCTCCGGCCCCGTCAGGCGAACTCTGGAGTTTGCCCTTTTCGACCTGGACGGAACCCTCATCGACAGCGAAGACAATCACTACGAAAGCGACCGGATCCTCCTCTCCCGGCGGGGCATTTCCTTCTCCAGGGAAGACAAGGCCGCCTACGTGGGAAAGGACATCTACGAGATGGTCCGGCGCATCAGGGCCAACTACGGCCTGGAGGACGACGTGCAGGCCCTCGTGGACGAGAAGAACGCCCTGTACCGGAAGATCGCTCTTACGTCGAGCAGGCTCTATCCGCCCATGCAGCCCCTTCTGGAAGGACTCGCGGAAAGAGGGCTCCCCATGGCGGTGGCCACGGGATCCAACAGCGCCATCGCCTCGGAAATCCTTGACGTGCTGGGCGTCCGCTCCTTTTTCACCCATATCGTCTCCTCGTCGGAAGTCCGCCGGGGAAAGCCCGCACCGGACATCTTTCTCGAGGCCGCCCGGAGAATGAACAGGGCCCCTGAAGCATCAGTGGTCTTCGAGGACACGAAATACGGCGTGGAAGCGGCCCTGAACGCGGGAATGACCTGCGTCGCCCTGCCCGCCCCCGGCGAGAGGACCGACGATCCACTCTTCCGGAAAGCCTCATACCTCGTATCCGGAGGACCTGACGCCCTGGACACGGGCGACTTCTTCAGGTGGCTCGACCCCCTTCTGTAACCGCCCGCCCTCCCCGGGAAATCCGCGGGGAGGGCTTCTCTCTTCCGGGGCCCCAGGACCCGGCACTATTGAGAACAATGGATTCTGCCTGGGGCATTCTTTTCCTGATATAATACCGCCACGGCCCGGAAAAACCTTTCCGGCCCACCGACCCTGAAGGAGAGCCTCCCATGGCGGAAAAACCGCAGGCTGCGGCAGACAACATGGAAAAGGTCGTTCAGTCCGCCGGAGAGCGGGTGTTCTTCCGCACCTTCCTCCAGACCATGGCTCCTGTTTCTCTGCTCCTGGTCCTCCTTTTCGCCGTTATCTTCGGTGTTCTGCTCCCCCTCCTCGAAAAAAGCCACATGGCGGAAAAAAGAAATCTCTGCAAAAACCTCATACTGGTGCAGCTCCATTATCTCGACGCCCTGCACAGGGAGGAACTCGCCGGGAACATCCCGCCGGGGGAGGGACAGGCCCGGGCTCTCGCCCGCATCCGCTCCCTCCGCTTCGGCGAGGAGGACAAGGACTACTTCTGGATCCTCGGACCCGAAAGAACTCTCCTCGTGCACCCCTACCGGACCGACCTCGAGGGCGTAAATCCCGACACCGCCGCCGGCCCGGACGGCGTTCTTCTCCGCCAGCTCTTCGACAGGATCGAAATCGCCGTCTCGTCCCCCGAGCGGGGAGGAATAGTGGATTACCAGTGGCACTTCAAGGACGATCTGAACTCCATCGCCCCGAAAACATCCTACGTGGCCCTTTTCGAACCGTGGAACTGGATCGTGGGAACGGGAGTCTACATCGACGACGCGGAAAAAAGCATCGCCGCGTGGAAAATGCGGTTCGTGGCCGCAGGGCTCCTTTCCATCGCCGCCGCGGGGGCAGTCTCCCTCTTCCTTAGCATCAGGGCGGCCCTCCTGGGGAAAAAGGCGGCCCAGGCAGCGCTCCTGGACCGGAGCCTGAAGGAAAAAACCAGTGAGCTTGCCCGTTCAGAGAGCCAGCTCGCCCTCATCACCCAGATCTACCGGAACGCCGCCGAGGGAATCATCATCACAGACGCAGCCGGACGCATCCTGGAGGTCAACCGGGCCTTCTGCGCCATCACGGGGTACGGTCCCGAAGAACTGATAGGCAACACCCCGGACATGCTGAAGTCGGACAAGCACGGCCCCGACTTTTACCGGGAAATGCGGGACGCCCTCAGGCAGGACGGCCACTGGTCGGGAGAGATATGGGACCGGCGGAAGAACGGAGAGGCCTTCCCCTCCAGGCTGAACATCTTCGCCTACAGGGACGGCGAGGGAAAAGTGACCCGCCACATCGGCGTCTACCAGGATCTGAGCGAGCTCCACCGGAGCCGGGACCTGCTGCAGCACGAGGTGAACCACGACGGCCTGACGGGCCTGCCCAACCGCTTCCTTTTCCATGACAGGCTCTCCCTCGCCCTCTCAAGGGCCCGGGAGAAGCGGCGTATCCTCTCGGTGGTCATGATCGGCCTGGACCGGTTCGGCGCAGTGAACAAAACCCTGGGCTACCCTGTGGGGGACGGGCTGCTCCAGGAAGCGGGGAAGAGGCTCGCCGGTGCGGCCGCCGAACCCGGTGCCGTCGCCCGCTTCGGCGGGGACGAGTTCGTCGTCCTGCTCACCGGGGGAGGCACCTATTCCTCCTGCCTCCGGACGGTGGAACGGATGCTGGCGGCTCTCAGGAACACCTTTTCCGTGGGGGACCATTCCTGCAGGATCACCGCCAGCGCCGGAGTCACGTTTTTTCCCCGGGACGGGGAATCCCCGGAGGAACTTCTCCAGAACGCATCCCTCTCCATGGAGCGGGCCAAGCGGGAAGGGGGGAACACCTGGAGGCTGTTCACCGAAGACCTCGACAGGAAAGTCCAGCACAGGATGCGCCTCGAAGCCGACCTTCGGAGGGGATTCGACGCCGGGGAGTTCCACCTTTTCTACCAGCCCAGGATCAGCCTGGAAGAACGAAAAACCGTGGGGCTGGAGGCCCTGCTCCGCTGGACTTCGGGGGACGGGACCATGATCCCTCCCGACGCCTTCATCCCCCTGGCGGAGGAAATCGGCGAAATCCGCGCCCTCGGCGCTTTCGCCCTTGAAAAGGTCTGCCTCCAGTGGGTGGAGTGGTCCGCCCGGGGCATGGAAATTCCCGTGGCGGTGAACCTCTCGGCGAAACAGATATCGTCGCAGTCTTTCGTGAGAGATGTCCTGGAAACCGTTGACCGGACGGGCATGAACCCCTACCTCCTCCAGTTCGAGATCACCGAGTCCGCCTTCATGGAGGACCCGGACCACGCCCAGGAAGTCATGGCGGAGCTGGGAGCGAAGGGGATCCGCTTCTCCCTGGACGACTTCGGCACGGGTTTCTCCTCCCTCTCGAAGCTCCGCATGCTGCCCATATCGGAACTCAAGATCGACCGGTCCTTCATACTGGACATGGAAAGCGAAAAAACCAGGGGTGTGGTCTCCACCATGATCCATCTCGCCGGAAGCCTGGGGATGGAACTGACCTTCGAAGGCGTGGAAACCAGGGAACAGCTCGAAAAGCTGAGAAGCCTCATTCCCGGGGGGATGTCGGCTTCCATCCAGGGCTACCTCTTCTCCCGGCCCCTGCCGCCGGAGCGGATTCCCCAGTTCCTCGCCTCGGAGCTTCCGGACGTTTTCTGAAAACAGAGAAATTTCCCTCCCCCATTGCACTCCTGCGAAAAAGCCTTATTATGATGTATCTGATTTCACAACCGGTCCGGAAATCCGGCCAAGGAGGGTCCTTCGTGCTTCCCTGCATCCAGCACCACCGCCCATACCGTCAGATAGCCGTCGCCGCGTTCCTCGCGGCGGCGTTTTGCTTGCTTCCCGCCTGCTCCCGGGCATCTGAGGAGCCTCCACCCGCCCGGGCGGCGGCTCTGCCCTTCTCCTTCGACGATGTGAAGAACAAGGCTGAAGAACTGGCATCCCGCCCTTTCGAGGACCCGGAGGGTCAGGTTCCCGATTTTCTTCTGAACATCAGCTACGACCAGTGGCGGAAAATCCGGTTCCGACCTTCGGAAGCTCTGTGGAGGGACGAAGGTCTGCCCTTCGAAGTGCAGTTTTTCCATCCCGGCCTTTTCTACAACCGCCTGGTGGCCGTCAACATCGTTGACCGCGGCCAGGCGGCCAAAATCCCCTTCTCTCCGTCCGCCTTCGAATACGGGGATGAGGAATTCGCCGCGAAGGTCGCCGGGACGCCCCTTGATTTCGCCGGTTTCCGCATCCACTACAACCTGAACACCGGAAAGTACAAGGACGAGGTCGCCGTCTTCCTCGGGGCCACCTACTTCCGTGCCGTGGCCCGGGACGTGCAGTACGGCCTCTCCGCCAGGGGACTTGCCGTGGACACGGCCCTCCAGTCCGGAGAGGAATTTCCCTACTTCCGGGAATTCTGGATTGAAAAACCCGAAGAGGACAGCGATTCCATCACCGTCCACGCCCTCCTCGACAGTCCGAGCCTCGCAGGAGCCTGCACCTTCACCATCACTCCGGGAAAAGAGACGGCCATGGACACCGAGTGCGTCCTTTTCATGAGGAAGGACGTCCAGAAACTGGGCATCGCCCCCCTGACGAGCATGTTCCTCTACGGGGAGACGGAAAACGGCCGGAAGGGGGATTATCGCCCCGAGGTCCACGATTCCGACGGCCTCCTGGTCCATACAGGGTCGGGGGAATGGATCTGGCGTCCCCTGGCCAATCCGGAGCGCCTCGCCGTGGTGCCCTTTCCTCTGGAAAATCCCGCCGGTTTCGGCCTGATGCAGCGTGACTGGGTTTTCGACCATTACCAGGACCTGGAGGCCCGGTACGAACGGCGCCCCTCCCTCTGGATAGAGCCCCTGGGGAACTGGGGACCGGGACGGGTGGAACTGGTGGAAATTCCTTCGGAACTGGAGATCCACGACAATATGGTGGCCTACTGGGTTCCCGAAAAAATGGCGGAGAAGGGTCCTGACGGCCGGCCCGTCAGCGACGTCCGGAAATACCCCCGGAAGATGTCCTTCGCCTACCGGATGCGGTGGCTGAATCCCAGGGAAACCCTCCACACCATTGGAAGGGCGGCGGCGACCCGGATTGCCGCAGGCCCCCGGGACGGAAGCCTTCGCTTCATCCTGGATTTCGAGGGAGGAGAGCTGGAGAACCTGCCGGCAGACGCCGGGCTGACAAGCGTGGTCACCCTGGACGAGGGGGCCAGGCTTCTGGAGAAACAGCTTCACAAGAACGAAGCCACAGGGGGATGGCGGCTCGTCCTCACCGTCGCCGTAGAACCGGAAGGGGCATTCAAGACCCTCTTCCCCACGGCCCCGGCGCGGCCCCTCATTCGCCTTTCCGCCCTGCTGAAAAAGGGAGAGAACCTCCCCGAGCCTCTCACGGAGACGTGGACCTATGACATCCGCCCCTGAGACCGGAACGGAACGGCCCGCCGCTTCCTCCGATGACTGGCGCTATTCCAGGGACAGGGTTCTCCTCTATGTCCGGGCCCTCGACCTGCCCCCCTTCAGGGGGCTCGACCTCGCCGTGGAGAGCCTCAAGTCCGCAGGCCCCGCTTCCGCGTCGGAGGCCATGAAAAAGCTCCGGGAGCTCCTGGCGGAAAACGGCCTCGACCGGGGAATCCGGGACGGAGAAGGACGGCACCTCGCCTCGGTTCCGCCCCTGAACAGGGGGGTCATGGTAGCCGCCCCCCTTGAGCGGGCACCATGGAAATCGGCTTTTGCCCGCTTCCTCCGCCGGTGGAGGCGGAATCTTTTCGGCCCCTGGGAGAGAAACGGCCATGCGTGACGCTCCGATACCCAATCCTGCATGGAACCGCGCCGCCAGCTGGCGGCGCATCCTCCTTATCGCCCTGGTTCTCCTGCCCACGATCGCAGCCTCCCGGACCATGGCGGCCCTGCTGCCGTCCCGGGGCGGCACGGCCCTGGAACTCCTCCTCGTCGTTGTGTTCGCCGTGCTGTTCGCCTGGATTTCCGTAGGCTTCTGGACGGCCTCCATGGGCTTCGTCCTCCTGCTGTTCAAAAACAACCGGTTCTCCGTCTCCCGGGCCTGCGAGGGGATGGACTTGACCATCGCGGACAAGAGTGCCCGGACCGCCGTCCTCATTCCCATCTACAACGAGGACGTCAGGCGTGTGCTGGCGGGGCTCCGCACCGTCTATACGTCCCTCGGGAAAACCGGCTCCTCCGACCGGTTCGACTTCTTTCTGCTGAGCGACACCACCGACCCCGACATCTGGGTAGCGGAGGAGGAAGGGTGGCACCGGTTCTGCCGGGAGGAAAACGCCTCGGGACGGGTATTCTACCGCAGGCGCTCCAGCAACTCCCGGCGGAAGAGCGGGAACGTGGCAGACTTCTGCCGCCGGTGGGGAAAGAACTACCGCTACATGATCGTCTTCGACGCCGACAGCATCATGGCAGGAACCACCATGGTCCGCATGGTGCAGATCATGGAGGCCCGGCCGGACATGGGCATTCTCCAGACGCCTCCCGCCGGAGTGAACAGGGAAACCCTCATCGCCCGGGCCCAGCAGTTCGCAAACCACGTCTACGGCCCCATGTTCGCCGCAGGCCTCCATTTCTGGCAGCTGGGCGACGCCCAGTACTGGGGGCACAACGCCATCATCCGGACGGAGCCCTTCATGAAGCACTGCCAGGTGCCCCGCCTTCCGGGAAAGGGCCCCCTGGCAGGCGACATCCTCAGCCACGATTTCGTGGAGGCCGCCCTCATGCGGCGGGCGGGCTACGGCGTCTGGCTGGCCTACGACCTCGGCGGAAGCTGGGAGGAAACGCCGCCCACCCTTCTGGACGAGCTGAAGCGGGACCGCCGGTGGTGCCAGGGCAACCTCCAGCACATGCGCCTCATCTTCACCCGGGGGTTCTTCCCTGCCCACCGGGCCCTGTTCCTGAACGGAATCCTCTCCTACGGGTCCGCCCTCCTGTGGCTGGCCTTCCTGCTGCTGAGCTCAGCCCAGGCAGTGGCGGAAGTCTTCTTCGAGCCGGTGTACTTCACCGGAACGAAGACCCTCTTTCCCCAGTGGCCCGTGTGGCACCCCCACTGGGCGCTCACCCTTCTCGGCTCCACGGCGGTGCTGCTGTTCCTCCCCAAGCTTTTCAGCATGGTCCTGATACTGCTGAAGGATCCCCCGGCGCGCTCTTTCGGCGGCAGGGCGAACCTCGCCTCGGGCATCCTGCTGGAAGTGGGGCTCTCCACCCTCCTCGCCCCGGTGAGAATGATCTTCCACAGTCTCTTCGTGGCCGCCACCCTCCTGGGAAAAAGCGTGGGGTGGGGCACCCAGTCCCGGGACGACCGGGGGTCATCCTGGAGCGAGGCGGTTTCCGCCCACTGGTGGGGAACCCTCTTCGGAGCCCTCTGGGGAGCTCTGGTCTACCTGGCCAACCCGTCCTTCTTCCCGTGGATCTCCCCCATCGTGGTCTCGCTGGTCCTCTCGGGGCCCCTCTCGGTCTTCACAAGCCGGGCATCCCTCGGGAGAGCCTTCCGGAACGCCGGGCTGCTTCTCATCCCGGAAGAGGTGGAACTTCCCGCCGAACTCGCCGCCCTGGAGGAAAATCTCAGGCGGCCGGAGCCCTATTCACCCTTCGCCATCCCGGGGAGAGAGGGCTTTCTCCGGGCGGTGACGGAGCCCCTGGTCCATGCCCTCCACACCTCTCTGCTGCTGCGCTACAGAAAGGGCGCTCCCGCAGCGGAGGCGGCGCAGGAGCACCTGGTGGAAAAGGCCCTTGCCGGAGGCCCCGGCAGCCTCACCGCAGGGGAAAAGATGAAGCTCCTGAAGGACCCCCGCCACCTGGCGGAACTCCACCGCCGGGTCTGGGAACTGGAGGACCGGGAGGCGGCAGCCCTCTGGGGGCTGGTCCTGCCCCCCGCCGGTCGGGGATAGCGAACACCTTAATCCGCAGGCAGCGGGGAGCATCACCGGTGCCCGCGGATTTGGAGCAAACACCCCCGTCCCTTGCAGGACGGACGGAATCCCCGTATGATGTCACAGGCATCATGAACACAAGACCGAACCGCCAGGAGGTTTTCCCGGTGCACCCACAACAAGCTTTTCCGGGGGGCGGCGTTCATTCCGGACGCTCCTCTTTAGATTTCCGCTCCCTCGCGGCATCTCCCCGTTCGGGGGAGCAATCGTGAACTCCGCGGCCGAACGGCCCGAAGGCATCCTTCCGGGACTTTCCGCCGGTCAGAGGGCTGCCCGGGACAGGGTGCTGCTGTACATCAAGGGGCTCGACCTTCCGCCGGACCGGGGGCTCTTCCTCGCCGCCCGGAGCCTGGAGGAAGCCCCGGCATCCCCTGAAGGAGCCATGGACGCCCTGGAGCGGCTGCTCCGGGAAGAAGGCTTTTCTCCGGACCTTGTGGACCGGGGAGGCCGGCGCATCTCCTCCTTTCCTCCGCTGAACCGGACCGTCATGGTGGCGGAGGAAATGGACCGCCTGCCCTGGAGGACGTCCCTCGTCCGTTTTCTCCGGCGGTGGGGCCGGGAACTCTTCGGAGGAAAAACCAATGGCTGACGGCGTACCCGTTCCGGCCTGGAGGCGCACGGGCAGCAGGCGGCGCCTTCTGCTGCTCCTGATCGTCCTCATCCCGACCGTCATCTCCAGCAACACCATGGCCAGGCTCCTGCCCGACCGGGGCAGCATCCTGCTGGACACGTTCCTCGTGGCGGTGTTCACCACACTCTTCGCCTGGATTTCCGTGGGCTTCTGGACTTCCATAGCGGGACTGGTCATCCTTCTGACCAAAAAGGACGCCTACCGGGTCTCCAGGGCCTGCGACGGCCTCGGCCTCACCATCGCCGACGGAGCGGCCCGGACGGCCATTCTCATCCCCATCTACAACGAAGAGGTACAGCGTGTCATCGCCGGACTGCGGACGACCTACGCTTCCGTCCGGGCGACGGGCTCCCTGGACCGGTTCGACTTCTTCCTGCTGAGCGACACCACCGATCCCGACGTCTGGGTGGAGGAGGAGGAAGCCTGGCACAGGTTCTGCTCTGAGGAAGACGCCTTCGGGCGGGTCTTCTACCGGAAGCGGACAAGCAACACCAAGCGGAAGAGCGGCAACGTGGCAGACTTCTGCCGCCGGTGGGGCAAAAGCTACCGGTACATGGCCGTCTTCGACGCGGACAGCATCATGAGCGGCGAGACCCTGGTGCGGCTGGTGCAGATCATGGAGGCCCGGCCGGACATCGGCATACTCCAGACGCCTCCCAAGGCGGTGAACCGGGAGACGCTCATCGCCCGGGTGCAGCAGTTCGCCAACCACGTCTACGGCCCCCTGCTGGCCGCGGGGCTCCATTTCTGGCAGCTCGGCGACGCCCAGTACTGCGGCCATAACGCCCTTATCCGGGTGGAGCCCTTCATGAAGCACTGCGAGCTTCCCCGCCTTCCCGGCAAAGGCCCCCTGAGCGGCGACATCCTCAGCCACGACTACGTGGAATCGGCCCTCATGTGCCGGGCCGGGTACGGCATCTGGCTCACCTACGACCTCAGGGGAAGCTGGGAGGAAACGCCTCCCACCCTCATCGACGAACTCAAGCGGGACCGCCGGTGGTGCCAGGGCAACCTCCAGCACACCCGCCTGCTCTTCACCCGGGGCTTCTTCCCGGCCCACCGGGCCCTGTTCATCAACGGCATTCTCTCCTACGGCTCGGCCCTTCTCTGGCTGGCCTTCCTGACGGTCAACTCCGCCCAGGCCATATCGGAAGTCCTCTTCGAGCCGGTGTACATGCCCATTCTCCGGAAATTCCTTCCCGAGCTGCCTGTCTGGCGCCCCCACTGGGCCATCTCGCTGCTGGGGTCCACCACTCTCCTCCTCTTCCTGCCGAAATTTCTCGGCGCTTTTCCCATCCTCCTCGCCGATTTCAAGGCCAGGCTCTACGGAGGGAAAATCCGCCTTTTCCTGAGCATTCTCCTCGAGGTGGTTTTGTCCATGATCCTCACCCCCATCCGGATGGTCTTCCACAGCCTCTTCGTAGTGTCCACCCTCCTGGGAAAAAGCGTGGGGTGGGGAGCCCAGTCCCGGGACGACCGGGGAACCACCTGGAGGGAAGCCCTCCGGGCACACTGGTGGGGCACCCTTCTCGGCATCGGCTGGGGCGCGGTGGTCTACTGGATCACCCCGTCCTTTTTCTGGTGGATCTCCCCCATCACCTTCTCCCTGGCCCTCTCAATCCCCATCTCCGTCGTCACCGGACGGGCCGGTGTGGGACGGCTGTTCCGGAAAGCGGGGCTCTTCCTCATCCCCGAGGAGGTGGAGCTGCCCCCCGAACTGCAGGCCCTGGAGGACAATCTCCTGCGGCCGGAGCCCTACTTCCCCTTCTTCTTCTCCCGGAAAAAGGGTTTTCTCCGGGCGGTGGTGGATCCCCTGGTCCACAGCCTCCACACGTCCCTGCTGCTCCGGTTCCGGAGGGGAGCTCCTTCCCGGGAGCGATCCCGGGACAGGATCGTGGAAAAGGCCCTGGCCGGGGGGCCTGACGCCCTGAACAGGAAGGAGAAGACGGCCCTTCTCCGGGCCCCGCACCATCTGCGGGAACTCCACAGGAAGGTGTGGCGTCTCGGCGGCGAGCAGGCCGCCGCCCGGTGGGGCCTGGTTCCTCCCGAAAAGAAATAGAAAACGGCCTGTCTGTCATTCCGAAGGACGAAGTCCGGGGAATCTGCTTTTCCACAGAAACCCGGGAGCGGGTTTTTTTCAGTCAGCCGAAGACCACATGGGGATTCCCCGCCGGGAAGATACCGCTCCCCGGGATGACACAACAGAAAAACAGGGCCTTCGGCCCTCAGAAAACGTGCCCCGTCTCCCTGTCGCTGACCACCATCTGCCCCCGGCAGTCGTCGAGGGTATCGCACAGGGTGTTTGGCCAGGGACGGCCCCGCAGAATGTCCAGGGTTTCGCTCTCCGCCCTGAAGGTCAGCCGGGGGTGCTTCCCCCAGTCCCTGGTGTAGCGCATCACGCAGCTCATCTGCCCCGTGGAGGGGCTGATGTCGAGCGCCATTATAGCCTTCTCCACATCGGCTCCCTTCGGCAGGGTCTCCCTGAGCGACCGGTAATGGTGGGAAATGCCCAGCCCGTGGCAGGCCTCGTGGATCGCGGTCATGGCCACGGCCCCGGCGACCTGCCCCTCGAACCATGCGGCGTCCGGGCGGAGCCCCCGCTGCGCCAGGGCATTGGTGAGCTCGGGACGGTTCTCCCCCACTGTCCTCTCGAGGTCCGCCCTGATCTGGTCCGCGTAGACCAGCACGTACCGGTCGGCCGTCCGGGGCGGCCCGATTTCCGGCGGCCCCTCGCAGGCTCCCCAGTTGAAGGGATCCGGCTCGGGGAGGGTGTCCTTCCTGATCCAGAGACAGTGCTGGTCCACCAGGTGAGAAAAGCCGGACCGGAAATTCACCACCCGGGCCCTGTCGTCCGTCCCGGTGCACCGCCCTTCCTCCGGTTCGACGTAATGGACCGCCAGCCCGGTGACCCGTCCAAAGCCGGCTTTCTCCGCAAGGCCGTCGGGATCGTACACGAAGAGATCCTTTGTGTTCGGGTCGAGGCGCCCGTGCCTGCCCTTCACGAAAAAGCCCCGGTATTCCTCGTAGCCGGAGAGCCCGTCGCCGGGGGCCTTTCCTTCCGGCTCCCCGTCGTCGTCCGAGTCTGCGGCGCAGGGCCAGATGCCGTGAGCCTTCTCCCAGCAGTCGGCGATGCCGTTTCCGTTCCCGTCCAGGGGAAGAGTCACCCAGTGCTCTCCGGTCCTCTTCAAAACCGCCCGGACGTCCATCTCTTTCCCGCCCGCCTGGACCGCCGCGGTGGCGGAAAGCTTCCCCCGTGCGCCGAAATCCTTTGCCTGAATCACGATCTCGGCCTCGTTCACCTCATCGAGGGTCACGGCGCTCTGGCCGTCCTCCGCGATGTTCAGCCCGGAACCGCTCATTTCCGAAATCACCAGGTCGGGAGCCTCCTCCCGGTCAACAAAGGGGAAATTCATGCAGACACCGGGCTCCCGGCTCACGTCCTCAAGGGAAAAACGGATTTTTCCTGCCTGCCCCGCAGGCTCCACGATCTTCGCCCTCACCCGGACAAAATTCCCCACGCCCCAGATCAGCTCCGGCATCCAGTTTTCGTAGTCCCCCACCGGTTCCAGCTCCACCCGGACCGGTACTTTCCCGATATTCAGGCTCCATGTGACCGTCCACGTTCCCGAGTACATTCCGGGGGTCTTTCCCGCCGCGCCGGAGAACTCTTCCGCAAGCCCGGAATACCCGGAGAGGAGTTCTTCCTTCAGGCCGGAAAGCTCCGGCGGAAAGGATCCGAGCCCCCTGCGGATCAGGTCCATGTCGATCCCGCCCGGAGGAAGGGCATAGGTGAAGGACCCCGCCACCACGCCGCTTCCCGGGCTGTACCGGAGAGTCTCCCTGTCCGGCTCCGACGGAATCCAGTCCACCGGTCCCAGCCCGTGCCAGGGTTCCCGCTCCTCGAGCCGCAGGTCCGGGGCGGAATAGACCATCACCGTTTCCCCCGTGCCGTCCCCGAGGTATATGGAAGGGAAGGACAGGGCGTAGCGCCCCTCCTTCGGGTTGACGGTCAGCCTGCACCAGCCGTCAATGTTTTCGGAACTGAAGGCATGCTCTTCCCTTGCGGAATGGGAGTAGTGCGACGTTATGGAAACATGCTTCGCCCGGAAGTTCTCCCGTTCCGTCACCCGGCCCGTCACGTACCCCACGGGCTGGTACCCGGTCACATTCCCCTCCCCGTCAGGGATCGGCTCCGATCCTGTGATCATGGCCGAAAGAAAGGCCGAACTGCTCCCCGACCAGGATGAGCTGCCTTCCTGATCTGAGGACGGACTCCCCCCGTTCTCCTTCCGCCCTGACCACCGCCAGTCCTTTTTTCCTGGCAGAGGCGCCTTTCCGCCCTCCCCTGCCTCCTTCATCACCGCCGAACCGGACAAACTCCGGGAAACCGTTATGGTTCCCGTAAAGGGAACCTCCGTCCATCCGTCGCCGGGCTCCTTCCCGTCGCTCTCTTCCCTGTCCTTCTCTCCTTTCAGCAGCTCCTCCACGGCTTTCGCCAGTTCCTCCATCAATTCCGGGGACAGGCCCCGGCCCGATTTCACGCTCTCCTCGATCGCCTTCTCGAGCTCTCCGATTCTCCGTTCCAGGTCCTCCGCCGGCGCCGCACCGCAGATTCCCGCGGCAAGGGCGCAGGCGAGAAACACGAACGGAACCACGAACGCCCATCGTTTCATGACGGATACCTCCTCCCGCTCTCTTCCGGCTGCCCGGGCACCATATATTATAACAATAAAGAGTTTTCCGACACATAGCCTCCCCTAAGTAAAGACGGCTAACACTCCGGTTCGGTAGAACAGCGGTACCAGCCCCGGGTCTTCCGCCTAAAATAAAGATTAAACCCATGGGTCGTTTTGTTCATCCTCCGCCGGCCGGGCTGTCAGTTTTTCTTCCGGCGGCGGAACAAAGAAAGGAGGCGATTTTTCATGGAAGATACGCCGCGCCGTTTCAGCCGTCCGCCCCTGGTCCTGTTTTCAGCCCTTGCCGTCCTGTCTGCGGTATCCTTCTCTCTTCCTGCCGAAGCAGCCCCCACGTTTTCGTCGAAGAGTTCGGCCGTCATTTCCATTCCGGCGGCTTCCCCGCCGCTGTCTGCTCTCCCCGCCCCCGCAGCAGCGGGCGACGAGCTTTCCTTCGCCGAAGTCCTGGCGGAAGCGGAAAGCGGAGACCCCGAAATGGGATTTCTCGCAGGTCTCGGCTATGACAGGGGCGAAAGGGGCGCCCCGGAAGACCATCTCCAGGCGGCCTACTGGTACGAACGGAGCGCCGCGGGGGGAAACCCCATGGCCCGGGCCATGCTGGCCTACCATTACCACACCGGATACGGCCGGAGGGTGGACAGAAGGAGAGCCCTCATCCTCTGGAGAGACGCCCTTCCCGGACTGGTGCTGGAATACAGGAAAGGAAACTTCTACGCTTCCCTCATCCTCGACCTCTTTTACTACAGGGACCGGGACAGGTGGCATCCCAGGGGGTACGCCCCCCGTCATCCCCTTCCCCCGAGGAGGCATTACTCCGACTACCTGCGGAGGGCTCCATTCCCGCCCAGGTACAGACATCACGACTACCGGAGAACTCCTCCCGGGCACAGGTGGGGCCCTCCCGTACATCCGGGCCATCCTCCCGTCCACTACGGCCCGCCGAAGGGCGGCCCAGGCCATCCGCCGCAGTACGGGCCTCCCCCGAAAGGCCCGGGCGGTCCGGGGAAGGATAAGCCGAAGGCACCGCCGCCCAAGCACGGACCTCCGCCGAAACACGGAAAGAAGAAATAGCCCCGGGTGAAGAGCCCGGAGAGAAGAGTCCCCGGAGCACAATCCCGGGGGCTCTTCTTTTTGGGATATAATGTTTCTGTCTGTTCCACCGGGGCAGTGTGAGGTTCCCCGGGAGCGGGATCTTCTGCAGCACCCGGCAGGAACAGGAAAATACGGACATTGGAGGCCCTGGCATGACGTTCTCCCGCCCTGGAGGCGAATGGCTGCTCTTTCAGAAGGATCTTTTGCTGGTCAAATCGAAATCCCCCCTCTCTCTCCCGCCGTCGGAGGACGAACCCCTCTTCCGGGACAGGCTCACGGTCACCGGCGTCCTTCCTCCGACACGGGGAAGCTTTCCCTGGGGGGAATACCCGGGCGATGATGCGCCGCCCCCGGGGTATGAGGCGGTGGGCCTGCGGGAACTGTGGGCCCTCGGTGGAGAACCCCTGTTCCACGCGGCGGGCACGGCCTTCCAGATGATGGACTGGAAACGGAACAGCCGGTTCTGCCCGCGGTGCGGCGCCTCCATGAACCTCGCGGACAGCGATCGGGCCTATGGCTGCCAGGAATGCGGCTACATGGCCTATCCCATCCTCAGTCCCGCGGTCATCGTGGCGGTGACCAGGGACGACAGACTCCTTTTGGCACGGGGCCCCCAGTTTCCGAAGGGGCGGTACAGCGTCCTCGCCGGGTTCGTGGAACCGGGAGAGAGCCTCGAAGAGGCCGTGGAAAGGGAAATCTTCGAGGAGGTGGGCATCCGGGTGAAGAACATCACCTATTTCGGAAGCCAGCCCTGGCCCTTTCCCCACTCTCTCATGCTCGGCTTCACGGCCGAATGGGCGGGGGGCGAGCTGACCCCCGACGGCAAGGAAATCGAGGATGCCGGGTGGTTCACTCCCTCGACCATGCCCGAAATTCCGCCGTCCATCAGCATATCCAGAAGGCTTATCGAACACTGGCTCGCCGGGAGGACAAAATAGAGAATACTTAGGAGGTGGACCTATGAAAAGTATTGCGGTTTTCGGAGTGACGCTCCTGCTGGTGGTCCTGTTCGCCACGGGGGCGGGGGCGGACGGCACGCCGGAGGCGCGGGGAGTGTCGAGAAGCGGTGTGAGGCTGTCTCTCTTCACCGATTCGGAGATGGACTTCCAGATTCTCCGCAGCTTGGGAGCAGACGCGGCGGGAGGAGGCACCGCCGGGGAAATCCTGCTTGCCGCGGGGCAGATTGAGGACGGGAACCCCGCGTCGTGGTCGGCGGCCTTTCTTTCCCTCGCCCAGCGTCTCGAAAAGGACGGGACGGCGAGGCTGGAACGGGGGCATACGGTGAGCGCCAGGGAGAGCTTTCTCCGGGCATCCTCCTATTACCGGGCGGCGGAGTACTACGGCGATCCTCTGTCGGAAGACACCCGGTCATGGGGAATGAAGTGCCGGGAGACCTTTCTCAAGGCCATGGAACATTTTCCGTGGAAGACGGAAGCGGTCTTCATTCCCACGGGAAAGGGCGAGGATTTCTACCCCGGCTATTTCATCACCCAAGGGAAGGGCGGCGAACGGCGGAAAACCCTGATCGCCCAAAGCGGTTTCGACGGAACGGCGGAGGAGATGTTCCTGTCGGTGGGCAGGGCCGCCCTGGACAGGGGATACAACGTCCTCCTCTTCGAGGGGCCGGGACAGGCAGGAAAACGGCGGTTCCACCCGGATTCGACTTTCGTTTCCGACCTGGGGCCCACGGTCCGCACGGTCACGGACTTTTTGCTGAAGCGGCCCGAAGTAAACCCAAAGCAGGTCGCCCTCTACGGGGCGAGCTTCGGGGGCTACTTCGCCCTGAGCGGCGCCCTGGGTGAACCCCGCCTCGGGGCGCTCATCCTCAACTCGCCCCTGACGGACATACATGAGTACTTCCTCGCTTCCCTGGGTGAACAGACCGTGGACATGCTCAAAAAGAACAACCTTACCGTGGAAGATCTCAAGACCCTTTCGGAGAAGGACATGCCGCCCAAATACCGGCTCTCCCTGCTGAATCTGTGCGTCCGGTTCGGCAGGCCCTCCGTCGCGGAGACCTTTGCCGCCTTCTCCTTCTTCCGCATTCCCGACGACCGGCTGCGGAACCTCGCCATGCCCGCCCTGGGGATGCTGAGCGCCGGAGAGGGGCCGACGCCGCTGGAACAGGCGAACCATTTCGCCACAACGGCTCCGAATGCCGCCCTTTATGTTTTCGAAAGGGAGAGCGGCGCCAACGCCCACTGCCAGCTCGACAACCCCGCCCTCTCGTGGGCGGTGGCCCTCGACTGGCTGGACGAACTGTTCAGGTAGACTGAAGAGCGGCCCGGACGAATACGCCCGGGCCGCTCTCTTTTCGGCCGTCTCTCGGCTCTCGGCGGGGATCAGGCGCCGATGATCCTGCTCCCCGTCATGTTCTTCAGCACGAAGAGAGTGCTGAGACAGGCCTGGTATGTGGTCTTCGGGTTCTCGGGAACCGGCGTGTTCTCGAAGAGAACCGTCACTTTTCCCGTGGCGCCTTCCCAGCGGATCTCGTGGGTGTTGTACTCCACCGTGGGGTCGGCGTAGATTTTGATGATCGTCCGGTCGAAGCCTATCCCCGCGATGCTCAGGGCCGCGCCGATGTTGATGCTCTGGGGGTATTTTTTCATGCACTCCCTGGCGGGCCCTTCGAAAAGAAGGAGGGGCTCCTTCAGGTTCTCCAGGTCGACACCGAGCTCGTCCACGGCGGGAATGCCCTTCCACGTGGTGGAGTATTTCCTGGTGGTCATGGTCACCTTCTCCACGCCGCCGATCAGGGCGGTCTGCAGGGCGTCCAGGGCTCCGATGCCCCCCGAGGGGATGTGAAGCCTGCTGCCGCCCTTTTCCGCAGCAGCCGTCATGGTCTCCATGAGACCGGCGTCCACGAAGGCCCCGAGGCTCAGGGGGATAAAATCCACGCCCCTCTTCAGGATTTCCGGCCCCATGGCCACCACCGCGTCATGGGTGGATGCCTCCACCACCACGTCGGGAGAAAACCCGAGGAGGTCTTCGAGGCTGGTGACCCAGGGGATCTTTCTCGACTCGAGATGCTCCCTTCCCCTGGATTCCGGCGAACGGAGATAGACCGCCACCGGTTCGCACCCGGGCACCACCCCGTCGGCGAGGTGATCAAGGACAAACCGCCCTATGGTTCCGCAGCCAAGGATGGCCACGCGCAGTTTTTTCAACGGTGCTCCTCCTCTCTATTTCTTCGGTGAAACGTCGATCCCCTTTTCGGCATAGAACTTCACGGCCCCGGGGTGGAAGGGCAGGGAGGCGATCTTCGACACGTTCTCCAGGGTAATGTAGCTTCCCACCGAGTGGATGCCCTTCAGGAAATCGGTGTGCTCGAAAATGGTCTTCGTCATGTCGTAGACATCCTGTTCGGGAAGGTCGCCCCTGCCTGACAGGGTGATCCACACGGCGAAGGTGGGAACGTCCTTTTCAAGGGACTTGTAGGCTTCTTTGGGGATTTCGGCGGAGACGAAATGGCCGAACTTCCCGGTGAACTTCTCGATCTCTTCCTTCGAAAGCTCGATGAGCTTGACTGCGTGGCTTGTCTCCAGGTCCACCACCCACGGCGCGGGGGCGGCGGTGTTCACTATGGCCGCGTCAACGGAGCCGTCACGGAAGGCGTTGGTGGTCTCCGCGAAGGAGAGATACTGGGGCTGGATATCGTCCAGCGTCATTCCCATGGTCTCCAGGATGATCTGGTTCGTGGCGAGGATGCCGCTTCCGGGAGAACCCACGGAAATCCGCTTGCCCTTCAGGTCCGAGAAGGAGTTGATGGGGGAATCCTTCAGCGTGACGATCTGGATCACGTTGGGGTACAGGGGAGCGATGGCCACCATGTCCACCGGGGCCTTGAACTGGGCCTTTCCCGCCAGGGCGTTCTGCATGACGTCCACCTGCATGACGCCGAGTTCCACCCTCTTGCTGTCCAGGAGCTTGACGTTTTCCACCGAGCCCGCCGTCACCTCGGCCACGGAGTTCACGCCGAGCTGCTTGCCGAACAGGTCGGCGATTCCGGCGGCCATGATGTAAAACGTTCCCGCCGTACCGGCTCCCGCTATGGAAACCTGCTTCAGCTCAAGGGCCGAAGCCGTCACAGGAACCCCGAAACACATCATGAGCGCCGCCGCAAGTGCTATTCCTTTCCATGCCTTTCCTTTCATCTTCTCTTCCTCCTTTGTATGGTGTGCTCTCTTTTTCACCGCCGTCCGAAAAAGACGCTGAACCGTGTATCATTTCCTCATATTCTTCCGGAATGCCCATACTGCAACAGCCAGCAGAATACCTGCGATATTGCTCGGCCACCCCGGCAGAATAAGGAGAATGCCGGCGACGCAGAGCACCGCCCGTTCCGGAAGGGATACCTTCAGGAAATACCAGCCCGACAGTCCCGCCCCGAGAATGACGGCCCCGAGCAGGCCGCTCCCTCCCGCGGAAAGAACGGAAAACACGTCCCCCAACCCCACCAGCGAGGGGTGGAAGACGAACATGTACGGTACAACGAAGGCCGGAAGGGCCAGGAGAAGGGACTGCTTCGACGTCTTCCAGAAATCCGCTTCCGCGATGCACGACGCGGCATAGACAGCCAGCCCCACCGGCGGAGTGATCATGGACATGCAGCCGAAATAGAAGACGAAGAGGTGGGCAGCCAGGGGTTCGACACCCAGTCTCACCAGGGTCGGGGCCCCGAGGACCGCCAGGATGAGGTACGCCGGCGTGGTGGGAAGCCCCATGCCCAGAAGCAGGCTCGCGAGCATGATCATGATCAGCACGAGGATCAGGCTGTTTCCCCCCACGGCGAGCACGAGGCTGGAAAACTTCATGCCCAGGCCGGTCAGGTTCATGACCGCCACGATGATCCCGGCACATGCGGTAGAGGCGATGACCACCAGGGAAACCCTGGCGCCGCTCTCGAAGGCGGTTATGATGTCCCGCCAGCCCATCCGCTTCTTGAAAAAACCCACCAGGACCGTGGCGAGAAGGGAATAGACGGCCGCTTTCATTACGGAGTACTGGGCGATGATCATGAAGTAGATCAGCACGAGAAGGGGAATGAAAAAGATGCCCTGCTCCCGGAGAAGGGTCTTCATGGGAGGAAGAGAATCCCGGGCCGTTCCCGAGAGGCCGAGGATCTTCGCCCTGCAGTGGACCATGGTGAACACCGTGCCGTAGAAAATCAGGGCGGGGATGAGGGCCCCCAGGGCCACCTTGTAATAGGGAACGGCCAAAATCTCCGCCATGATGAAGGCCGCCGCGCCCATGAGGGGAGGCATGATCTGGCCTCCCGTGGACGCCACCGCCTCCACCGCCGCCGCGAATTCCGGCCTGTACCCGATGGAGCGCATGAGGGGAATGGTCACCGCTCCCGTACCCGCCACGTTTGCCACGGCGCTGCCCGAAACGGACCCGAAGAGGCTGCTTGCCACCACTGCGGCCTTCGCCGGACCTCCGGCGCTTCCGCCGACGGATTTTACCGCAAAGTCGATGTAGAACTGGCCCGCCCCGGTGATCTCAAGGAAGGCTCCGAAGAGGACGAAAATAAAGACGTAGCTCGCCGACACGCCGAGGGGAGTGCCGAAAATACCTTCGGTGCTCAGGGAGATCTGGTAGATGATCCGGGTCAGGTCGTACCCCCTGTGCCAGAGCATCCCCGGCAGATAGGGGCCGGCGACGGCGTAGAGGAGAAACACCACGGCGATCCCGGGAAGAATATTCCCCACCGATCGCCGGGCAAAGTCGAGAACGAGCACGATGAGAACCGTACCCACCGCCAGGTCCAGGGCGTCCGGGTCGCCGAACCGGAGGATCATGGCCTGGAAGTTGACGATGAAATGGCCCAGGCAGAAAAGGGACGCTACGGAGGCCAGCAGCGGGAAAATCTTCTCCCGCTTCAGGGACGCCCCGGCGACCGCGGTCAGGTAACAGATGAGAAAACCGAAGGTAAGATGGATACTCCGCTGCCAGAGGGCGGTCAGCACCCCGAAAAAAGCCGTGTAGACGTGAAAAATTCCCATGGCCGCAGAAACGGCCGTAACCAACAGGTTCGTTTTTTTCTCAGGAAAACAATCCAAAATATAGGTCCCCCCCACTCGGTAACTTTTCCTGCTTCCCCAACGCACAAAAACTTCTATTCCATCCGGCCGTTCCCTGCGCCTTCAGGCCGGCAACCCCCGGTTTCGTCCTTCGGAGGGCCGTCCTGGAGGGCCATGATGAATCTCTGGGCCTTCTCAATTTCGTCAATATGCCGGGCCATCTGCAGGGCGGCATCGTCGGGAGACCGTTTCCGAAGGGCATGGAGCACTCTTTTATGTCCCTCGAGGGCTTTTTTCCGTCCCTGGGGAAAAGTGATGGTGGTGGAACGGCCTTTCTGAAGATGGGAATCCACCTCCTGGAGAAGATGGAGAAGCACGGGATTTCCCGTGGATTTTGCAAGGCTGTAATGAAAATCGAGGTCGGACTGAACCACCCTGTCGGGGTCCGCTTCACCCTCGCCGCCTTCCAGAACGGACAGAACCGACTCCATCCTTTCCAGGTCTTCGTCGGAAGCCCTTTCTGCGGCAAGACGGGCCAGACTGCTCTCCAGCACCTTTCTCGCCTCCATGAAGTGGGCCAGGGCGCTGGATGAAGGGTCGGCCATATCGGGAAGGGGGGTATAGTGTTTTTTGAGGAAGGTGCCCTTTCCCTGGATAATCTCCACAACCCCCTCCTGGCGGAGGACAGAAAGGGCTTCCCGGACGCAGGTCCTGCTCACCTTGAAGATTCTCATCAATTCCTGCTCCGTGGGAATTTTATCCCCCGGCCGGAGAGAATCCGCCTCGATGAGCACCTTGATCTCGTCAATGAGCAGTTCCGTGAGCTTCTTTGCCCTCAGGGGCGACGGCATGGGCGGTTCCTCCTTCTCTTTTGTCGCTTCATCCTATCATACGATGAATTTGGTTTCAATATTTCCCGATAAAAAAGGGGGCTGCGTTCACGCAGCCCCCTGGAGGAAAAACCCGCCGCCACGGGCGGGACGATCTTTGAAGAACCTTTTTTTATTTCGCTTCCTTGTACAGGCCCACCTGCTGCAGAAGATCCTTGAACTGGGCGTCCTGCTTCGTGAGAAATTCCGTGGACTGTTTCTGGTCCCAGGTGAGAATCATGGAGCCGGACTCGTTCATGAACTTCTGGAAGGTCTCGCTCTCGGCGGCAGCCTTGAAGGCGGCATAGAGCTTGTCCACCACTTCCTTCGGCGTGCCCTTGGGGGCGAGAACCTGCCGGGTGTTGTGCATAACCACGTCATACCCCTGCTCCATGAAGGTGGGGATGTCGGGGAAGGCTTCGACCCGGACTTCGCTCATGACGCCCAGGGGCCGGATTTCTCCCGCTTCGTAGAGCGACTTGGCAGTGACGGGGGCAGCCTGGCATGCGTCCACGTGCCCGCCGGCCACGAGGGAAGGTCCCTTGGCCTCTCCGCCGGCCTGGCTGGCGATCTTGAACTTCACGTTCTCCTTCAGCTCGAGAAGCTGAAGGCCGAGACGGGTGATGGATCCGGGGTTGGACGCCGCCACGGTGATGGTGTCAGGCCGCTTCCGGGCATCCTCTATGAACTCCTTCAGGTCCTTCCATGGAGCGTCCTTCTTCACCCAGAGACCGCCCGGGTCGGAGTTGAAGGTGATGACCACTTCGAAGGCCTCATGGCCGATGGGAATGACGCCCATGAACTTGTGGGTCGAAATGGTGCCCGTGGTGTTGCCGATGGTGTAGCCGTCGGGCCTGGCCTGGGAAATTTCCACGTAGGCCTTGGCGCCGGAGCCGCCCGGCTTGTTGACGATGACGATGGGCTGTCCCAGGTGTTTCTCCGCCTCGGCACACAGTACCCTGCTCACCAGGTCCGAACCGCCGCCGGTCTCCCAGCCGATAATATAGGTCACCGGACGGGTGGGATAATCCGCCGCCAGGGCGGGAACCGCGAAAAGAACCGCCAGACAAACTGCTGCCGCTGCTGCTGCCTTTCTCAACTTCATGAACTGCACCTCCCCTTTCTTATTCCGTTCCGCATTTTTTGAGCATGAGCATCTTGCACACAGGGTACAGGATCATTGCCGCCGTCAGCACCCAGAGCACGATGCAGATGGGCGACGTAAAAATGGGCGCCACTCCGGAAATTTCGATGGTGCTCCGGAGGTTGTTTTCGAACATGGGACCGAGGATCAGCCCCAGGATGATCGTTCCGGGCTTCACCCCCACCTTGTTGAGGAAGAATCCCGCAATGCCGGAGACCAGCATGATCCCCACGTCAAACAGGCTGTTGCTGAGCGCGAAGGCCCCGATCACGCAGAGAACGGCGATGACCGGGAGCATCATCTCCTTCCGAACCGCCAGTATCCACGGGGCGATCCGTGCCGTGGCAAGCCCCCAGAGCAGCAGGGAGAACTGGGCCACCAGGAGCCCGATGAAAATGGTGTTGATGAGCAGGGGCTGGGTGGTGAAAAGCATGGGACCCGGCCGCAGGTTGTGGATAAGAAGGGCTCCCAGCAGAATAGCCGCGGGAGAGCTTCCCGGAACGCCCAGGGTGAGCAGGGGCACCATGGCGCCGCCTACGGAAGCGTTGTTCGCCGTCTCGGCGGCGATGATGCCTTCGGGAGCGCCGGTGCCGAATTTCTCCGGCTCCTTCGAGGACTGCATGGCATGGTTGTAGCTGATGATGGACGCAATGGTCCCCCCTGCGCCGGGAAGCACGCCGATGACGATGCCGATGAGGCTCGCCGGAAGAAAGCCCTTCAGGACCTTGGCGAAATCGCTCGCCGAAAGGAAGAGCCTGTTGATGGTCTTTGTGATGACCCCTTCCTTTGAACTCTCGAGAATCTGGGAAATCACTTCCGCGAGACCGAACAGGCCTATCACCACGGGGATGAAGTTGATCCCCGACATCAGGTCGAGGGAGCCGAAGGTGAACCGGGACACGTTGGTGAAGTTGTCCATCCCCACCGTGGACAGAAGGACGCCGAGGGTCGCCCCGGCGAATCCCTTCGCAAGCGCCTTGCCCGACACGGCCACGATGGCGCTCAGGCCGAAGACGGCGAGGACGGTATATTCTGCGGGGCCGAACCTCAGGGCGAACCGGGCCAGAACGGGGGCGATGATTATCAGGGCGATGACCCCGGCGATGCCTCCCAGAGTCGAGCCCACCGTGGCCAGGCTGATGGCCCGCCCCGCTTCGCCCCGCTGCGCCATGGGATATCCGTCCAGGGACGTCATGACCGAAGGGGGAGCGCCGGGGATGTTCAGCAATATTGCGGAATAGGCTCCTCCGAAAACCGCACCGGTGTAGAGGCCGAGGAGCATGAGGATACCCTCGGAAGGAGGCATGTAGAACGTGATGGGGAGCATGAGGGCCATGCCCATGGTGGCCGAAAGCCCGGGAAGGGCCCCCACGATGATCCCGAGGGCGCTGCCCCCGAAGATGAGGGCGATCATCTTGAAAGTAAAAACCGTCTCCAAAGCTGCTAAAATATCCATCACACTCATCCTTTCACTGACGGCGGGCAGGGAAAGCCATCGTCAGAATCCCCACGGGCCCAGCGGAAGGGGAACGTGAAGCAGGCCGGAGAAGAGATAATTCACGAGAAAAACAAACACACCCGTGCGCAGGATATTCAAAAGAAGGTGTTTTTCCCCCAGAAGGAACTGGGATACGAGCATGAAAAGACACGTCACAAGCACAAAACCCAGGGAGGAAAGGAAAAAGAGGTACGCCCCCACCAGGAAGATGAAAAGGATCGCCCGGACAACTGCCTGTTTTTCAGGGCGTTCGCTGAAAACGGGCTTTTCCGGACGCCGCATTCCCTGGACAAAGATCACCGCTCCAAGGAAAAGAAGCGTCCAACCCAGAAGGTCCGGGAAAAATTTCGGGGAGAGTGCCCGAAACTCTTCGGCCGCTGTGGAAAACTGCGACACGAGATACAACACTCCCCCGCTGAAGAGGATCAGGCCCGAACCCAGTATGGTGGATGGATTCTTCGTCAGCATGACATCACGGCCCGTCTACCGCTTGAACTCGTCTTTTACCTCAGACTCGGGAACTCCCTTTTCCGGCTCTTTTCTCTCGCCGTCGCACATCTGGAGACGCCAGCCGTCGGGGTCGCGAAGACGGACATTGCCCCGCCCCGTGTGGCGGTTTCTGTAGGGCTCGTTGCTGAACTCGATGCCGGCCGCCTTCAGCTCTTCATAGGTTGTGATCAGGTCGTCGGTCTTGAAGGCGATGTGGTTGACGCCGATGTTTTCTTCGTCGATAACCGTGTGGATCTCGAAAATGGGCTGGTTCGGTCCGGGAAGCTGAAGCTCCGCCGAGCCGCCGTGATGGTCCGTCCACTGGAGGAGTTTGAAGCCGAGCTTCTGGTAAAAATCAACGTACTCCTTGACGTCCTTCACGATGATCTCGATATGGTCAATCTGGGTAATCACGGTGTTTTCCCTCCTCATTCACCGGCATCCCCTCTGGCGGGAAGCCGATTTTCGCCATGACCTTACCAGACAAACGTTTATTTTGTCAAGTATATAATATAAGATGCAGGGGATGGATAAAATATACCGGCGGGCTCGGAAGTTTCCTCCTCCGTCCGCCGGTCAGTTTTTCTTGTTCCTTACCTATTTACCGGTCGTTCTCCCCCGGCGGGAAAAAATTTTTCCCTTTTTCCCGGAGCATGACGTCCCTCGCGCCCGGGGTTACCCCGGTCATGGGTTGAAGGTGAGGGTCGCGCTTCCGTTTACCATATCATCGCTGGTTTCTTTCAGTTTAATGTGCCTGAAATACACCTTCCTCCCGCCGTCGACAGGGTCGTCCGGACTCCCTTTGAACGCCTGTTTCGGATGGATGATCACGGGCAGAGGGCGATCTACATCCGCCTTCCCCGCCCAGACCTTTCCGCCGCCCGTGGCGTAATACCCGAAGTCCTGCGCAGTGAGGGCGTACTGAGCATCCTTGAAAGTGAACGTTTTCGACTCTCCCGCCTTGACGTTGTACCAGCCGATCCGCCTGTCGTCGGGCTTGTCGAACCCGGCCCAGCAGAAAGCGAACGACAAATTGTGGTCGCGGTTGTTATGTATCGTGATTGTGACAGCGGCGCAGGACGATGAGGCAAAAATCAATGACGCAGCCAATACGCAGAAAACCGATACGAATTTCAGAAAGTTTTTCATCCCGTCACTTCTCCTTCCGGACCTTCACAGTATGCAACCCGCCTCTTTCAGCACCCCATTTTTCATCTCCGGCGCCGTGACTGTTCCCGGCTTTCTGTTCTCCCGAGATTCCTTCGTACCTAAAACAGATCGCCGAGCTGCCGGAGGGCCTCCTCAAATTCCTGGAGGGACTTCTCCAGCTCATTCATCGCCCCGGCGAGGCCTGGTTCCGCGGTTCCGCTTCCTTTGCCCCCGGCAAACAGGAGAACGGTGTAATATCCGCTGCCGAGCCGGCAGATTCCAGCCCCCACGTGGGTATACTCCCCGGCCAGCATGGAATTTCGGGTCTTTCCGTCGTTAAAAAACTCCCGGAATATTTCAAGTGCGTCGGCCTCCGGCGTGTCAACCCCAGATGTCGATGCCCCGGCAAAGACCAGGCCGCTGTCCCTCAGGACTGTATCGAACGTTCTTCCGTCAGGCCTGGTGACGATGTCGAATTTCACGTTCATCTCCCGTGCCCTGGTCAGGGCCGCACTGGTGAGGGCATCGTCCGTCCGCAGGGGGACACGCCCGGAACGGGTCCTCTCGTTGTTGATAAGGTTCACCACATTGGCAGCCGCAAAGGCGAGACCGTCCCCGGGCAGGGGCGGGGTGTTTCCGGCTCCCCCGCCCTCTCCCGTGAAGAGTTCCACGCAGTAGGTCCTGCCCCCTTCCTCGTGAAAAGCCAGCCCCACGGCGGAATACTCGGGGTTCAGCAGAACTTTTTTATGCCCGGGAGAATTCATGAACTGTTCATGGAAATGAGAGGCCTTCAGGGTTTTCGTATTTGAAGCCACGTTTTCTCCGCTTCTTGCCGGATTGAGATTGAACTCGGCGAAGACGGAGCTGTAGCTTTGTCCGTTCGGACGGGTGTGGCCCCACACCTTCGGCTGTTCCGAAGCCCGGCGGGCCGCCGCCTTCGACAGGGTCGCATCCAGTTTCAGATCCCGGGCGCCGGTCTTTCTGCGGTCGGCATTGATGAGTTTCAGCAGTTCATTGCTTACCGCCGAAAAAGTGTGTCCTCCCCCTGCGGGAAGGGGCTCCCCCGTCTTCACCGGCCTGTAGTCCACGCGACCGTTTTTTGCCGCGTACCTGGTGAACTTTGCTGTCCTCCTGTCGGGACCGGCGGGGCATGTTTCGCCGTCCTCGTACACAAAGGCCTTGGACATGACCACCCTTGTAATGTCCCCTTTTCCCCAGGAGATTTTATTCCTGCCGGACAGATAGGAATGGAGATACATGGTCGGTTTGGAGGTGGAAAAGTTGATGGTCCGCGATTCGCGGGGCCTCACCACGTACCAGCCTCTGGTCGTCCATGCGCCGGTGGAGTCGCAGTAATAGACCACGGCTGTGTTGAGGCTGTCTGCGAAGTCGTTTCGGATCGTCAGTTTCAGGGCAAAGGCCGCCGGCAGGGGTCCCATCAGGAAAAGAGCGGTAAGACACAGGACCGCCAGGCTTCGCAGCCCTATCGGCATTTTTTTCAGAACGGCCTCCTCCTTTTTCGCACCTCTAAAGCTCCCTCCGCACAGCTTCAAAAGCCGGCGCTTTTTGCATGAACAGCGGCCTTACTTGTGGCTGCGGACCCCGAAATCAAAAGACAGTGTATTCGGCTTGAAATTAAAGCCTCTGGACGCCGCTTCATTGGTCTTTTTCCAGTTGCCCCCGAAAGGCTTGATGAGTTTATTGAGGGAGACGGAGATGTCGTACTTGTACACCTGTCCGGGATACCATTCTCCTTTTATCGGATTGGAATATGTGCCGGAATAACTGACGTTCCACGTTGCAGGTCTCCATCCCTGCGACTGTATCACGCCGTTCTGGACAAGGCCCTGTTCCATCTTGTGGATGGTGAACACTCCTTTGTAGCTTATTTTTCTGTCGTAGATGGCCGTAATGATATCGCCGTTCTTGCTGTTGTTGATGATGTCGAAGTACAGAACCAGTGTTCTGTGGTTGCCGTCTGTTACCTTCGTGTTCTTTCGCGTCGAAAGTTTGCATCCCGTGTACTTGACCGTCACCCAGTCGGGTTTCGCCAGGGCGGCGGAGGCGAATGCCAGCAACATCAGCACCGCTATGCCCGTTAAGAGTCCGAATCTGTTCTTTCCTCTCATGTATTGCCCCCCTTTGCTGAATGAACGTTCCGTCCTTCCGTACCGCAAATACCCCGTACGATGGTCACCGCTGTTCCCCCAAAAACGGGATCCGAAACAGCACCCGAAATTTCCAGGGCGTTAGAGAATATCCGATGTGCCCTCAAAGTGAATGGGTGTTTCTTTTCGAACCTCATCCCGCAGCAGGGACCTCGACGGTAATTTCCGAGTCCTTGTGCTTCTCCACGTCTTCCCAGTCTTTTTCGGCATCGACGGATGTGACGATAACGCTGATCTCGTTTTCCTTTTCGCCGGGGCCCATGACGGTGAAATTCTCTTTCCCGGTCGCACCTTTCAGTATGACGTAGCCTTCGTCCACAGCCGGATCATAGAGCGCCGCCGACACCCCCCACATACCCGCAGCTTCGGGACGTTCGATCTTTTCATCGATGAGCGTGAAGGCGAACCTCACATCGTCGATGAAAAACAGGTCGCTGTACCCCCAGAAGGATTTTTCCAGTTCCAGCGTTTCGACTTCGTACACCCACAGCCCGGTCGCGAAACGGTTCACGCTGCAGCAGAGGACCATTCTTTGTTTATCGGGGCTGAAGAAGACGTTTTCGACGCGGGTCTGTTCTTCCGCCGTGGGCAGGAAAAAATATTTTTCCGCGTCCCCGTCGTACATCAGAACACCGCGCTCCAAACCTTCCGCTGCCGGGTCGTTTTCCGGGTCAACGGCGTACCAGTACATATTCTGATCCAGCGAAATACCGCGGGGACCATCGGCCTCACCGCCGGATTTCAGAACCCAGTCGCTCTCCTTTTCGCTCACCGCGAAAACGTCCTCCGCATTTTTCGCTTCCGCCGCCTGTGAAAAGACAGCCGTGAAAGCAATCGCCGCGAGAACAGCCGTCAGCAAAATTCTGGAATTTTTCATTTCCCACAACCTCCCTCAAAGAATTTGAACCTTGTGCGGGAAGCCCGTCTCCCGCAGCACATACGCCCCACAACAGGCGCTCCCGAAAAATACCTTACCCTGCCGGGGGAATCTCTATTCTGAGTTCCCGCGTTTTGATTTTTTCCTCGTCGCCCCAATCCTTTTCCGACGTCACGGAATCTTCACTGATGATGAGCGAGGCGCCGTCGTCCGTCACTCCGCCGCACCAGTAATTTTTCTTTGCGGTCGCTTCTTTCAGAACGACCAGCTCTTCCGCTACGGTGTCATACATCACTGCCGAGAGGCGAAGCGCAGCCATGGTAAATGTTCCGCTCTCCGTCTCGCGCACGTCGTCGATCCGGGTCATCACAAAACGTCCCGCGTCAATCCACGCAGCCGATCCTCTTGTCCCGGGAATTTCGATTCTCTTCTCCATCGTCTCCGTCTCGTACAGAATGTACGTCATGTCAGCCCGTACTCCGCTTCCGCTCATCAGCAGGAAAAAGCTTCCGTCCGGGCTGAAAAGGATGTCTCGGCACTCGTCCGCGCTCTCGAGGGGCAGGAACGCCAGAAAGGCCCCGTCTTCCGCAAAAAAACGGACGCCGGTTTCGTCTTCCGCCACGGGGCTCGATTCATCCGCCCCGACGGCGCTCCAGAAGCGCACCGGGCCTTCGATTTCCGGCGGCACGCCGTTCACTTCCGCTTCAACGATTTCTTCGCCCCTGAAAAGGCGCCCGTCCTTCAGCCAAAATACGGAAACGTCCGGCCCGGCGGCTTCCATCCCTTCCTGCTCGACAAAAACCAGCTCCGCAAGAATTTTCTCGGCGTCGCTTTTTTTGAATTTTTTGTTCGCTGTCTCCCAGGTAATCTCAGCCATGAAAAGAAAAGGGTCGGTCTCAATGAACAGAACCGTGTGGGAGAGCCCCATATCCGATTCCGCGTATCTCACGACCTGGCAGGGATAGGAGAGGCCGGCGCTTATTTTTTCCGGGGCTTCCGTGAACGTCAGTTTTTTCGCGTCGGGACTTTCCCAGAAAGCTACCGAGCCTATGAATTCGCGAAGAACATTCTTGTCGAGGTTCAGCAGTTTTTCCTCCATGTCCGCCGAAGGAGGGAAACGCCCCACGCCGAGCGTCACGGCAGGTCCGTCGCCGCCCTTTCCCCAACTGTAGACGAACCATGGCTTTTCATCGTCACCGTCGGAATAATCTTCGAGCACCGCGTCTTTGGGCAGCCCGACCGCCTGTATCCACAGCCCTTTCACCCACCCATCCGGTGAATCGTCTGCGTTGGCCGCAGTTCCAAAGCAGAATGCCGCAGCGGCAAAAACACAGAAAAGCGAAATGTACAGCATGACCTTTTTCATTTCCCTGAAACCTCCTGTCTGTGCATGCATCTGAACCTGAAAACCGGGGGTCATCCTGCCGAACAGGTATTCAGCCCGTTTTCTGTGCCTCTTTTTTCCGGCGCTCTTTTTTTCTATTATTTGAATATCTCCGGGTCGACGTTGAGAATCAGGCACGCCGTATCCCACACGCTCAGGTCCTTGCGCCAGTCGTAAAAATTATTCATCATCCGGGCGAAGCTGTCAGCCTCCCATTCGTCCATATCAACCCCCAGGTCGCTGAAAATCCTGATCAGCTCTCTGCCAAGCTTGACGCGCTCCGCGTCCTTCGTCGTGCCGTACCAGTCCATCTCCGCCGCACCCTGGAAGCGCCGGATTCTTTTTGCGTGGATTTTAAGGGCTTTCGCTGCGGCCGCCGTGTCAAGATCCATCTCCCCGAAGACATTCCCGTTTTCCGACTGGACCTCAAACCATGCAAGGGCGAAATCCGGGTCCGGCTCCTCTATCCGCTCGACTTTAAGGGACGACGCCCAGCGTTTCAGATCACCGAGGTCTTCTTCGTTATCCTCGATTTCTGCGCTCTCGCCGCCGAATTTCGAGTGCTGGTAAAGGGTGACCCTGTACCCCGGACATACGGCGACGGAACAGACGCTGTCGTTGGGCAGACCGAATCCGCTGCCCAGGTCATATTCGCCCGGCGCAGGGATGTGCCACGCGACCCCCCGAAACTCCGGCAGCGAGTAGACGACGGCGACGAAATCCATTTCCCGGCCGCCGTTCTCCCCAGTTTCGTCATCGAACAGATCGCCTCTGCCTTCTTCGCCTTCGTTTTCATCTTCTCCGGACGTTGAGCCGCCCACGAATTTCATCCCCTCGAACCACACCTGGGTCCTGTCGGTGTAGTCGTCGAACGAATCCGCCTGGACCCCCGCCTGGACGAGGAAAACGTAGTCGTCAGTAAACACGCCGATCACCGCGAATTTTTTTGCGTCCCCGTTCTCGCCGATTTCGTACTCAGCGGTCAGGCACGGGTAGGAGAGCAATTCGGCGAAGTCCTCCGCCGCCGTATCGAACTCGATGTCGTCAGCGTCGCCGCCTCTGTTCGTTACGCTCTCCGCGATGGTTTCCTTCAATTTTTCGGGCGTCATTTCGTCGCCGGCGGGCATCCTGAAGACGCCCAGCACAAACCTGCCGTCGTCGATGGAGCGAATGTAGGTGACTTCGCCGTCCTCATCCGCGGAAAACTCGTCAACGTCCGCATCGTCCGGAAATTCCGGAATCCGAAGCCACAAACCTTCGACCCCCGCGTCCTCACCCGCCGCATACACCACAGAAGCGGAAAGGGAAAACAAAACCGCCGCGCAGAAAACGAAACACGATACTCTGAAAAACCTGCCTGTGTACTTCATACAACTCACTCCTCACAAATATGATTCTTTTGTTAGAAAATCGGCCCGTAATCCGGTCCGTCCATCGTCCGGTCCACAAGCATCAGGTCGGCGAAGTCCGCCGGGCCGATACGGATTTCCGCCGCTCCGGGTTTCACGAACAGGATACAATTGCCGTCCGTCCGGACGCTGTTGAACAGGTCATCGTCCACGAGCGCCCCGAATCTCATCGTACCGAGGCGGGATGTGAAATCGAACACGATATGTGTGTCCGTCTCCATCACCACCTCCAGTTTGTGTTGAGGCAGAGGCTGTACGCTTCGAAAAAATCCCGCCTGTGTCTCCACGGCATCCTCCCGGGTGAATGCACTACGGCAACGGTATCCCTGCAGCAGAAGGTAACCGGTTTTTTGTGTCGGGAACAGGGTTATCCGTTATGCACCATTGTATTGAGACCTGATTTTTTTGCCTCCCCCGAAAGGGGGGGTTTCAGGAGGGGTGACCATTAACTTCGGAATGCCGTATTTCGAAGGGAAGAAAAACACGATTTTCAGATCAAACCTGCCATCCGGAAGTTTGATGCGGAAGAAGAACAGGGGATACTGCAGGACCCTTTACAACGTTATTTTTTTCAGCTCCGCTCTCGAATGAATTCCGAGTTTGCCGTAAATGACCTTGCGGGCTGATTTTACAGTGTTTTCGGATATGAAAAGCCGGGCTGCGATTTCACCCGTTTGGAAACCTTCCTTCACCAACAGGGCGATTTCCCGTTCGCGGGGCGCAAGAGCCGACGTTCCGCCCTCCGCCTGTCTGACAATATTCGCCGCTCCTTCCGAAAATCTTTCACAGAGCGCGATGATGCTGTCCATTTTTTCCGAATCGAAAGTGCCCTTCAGTTCCACGAGCAGCGGCACAAGTTCGTTTCCGAACTCCGCGAACGGGAGGTATACCCTGTCGGGCAGGGTCATCTCAAGCGCGGCAGATAGTTTCTCCAATGCTGCCCGTTTCCTTCCCTCCCGTTTTTCCGCCGCCGACAGATACAGGAGATGACTGACCCGGGGCAGCAGGAAATTCACCCTGCGGGACAGGTCCATCACCCCTTCGGTGAGGGCTTCGAGTTCCGTGTGGCGGCGGTCCGCCAGCAGCAGCGCGCCCAGGATGGAAAATGCGTACGGCCGGGCGTGAATGAACAGCATGTTGTTAATGCCGTCTGCGGTTAACAGCCAATCGGGAATTTCGTCCCGCTGGCCGAGAACGACGCCGAGAGAAGCCCGGGCCAGTTCGCCGAGCAGAAACACCGCCCTCTGGCCGGCGTTCCGTGCACGGGCCGTGAGTTCCTCCCGAAGGGAAATGTAGGCAGCCCTGTCCCCGCGTAAAATTGCAATTCTCGCCAAAACGAGTTCCGCGCAGATGCGATTGCCGATCTGGTTTTCCTCCGAAGCGCGGTACAACGCTCTGTGGGCTGCGACTTCAGCTGCCCTGTCGTCGCCCCGCATGAGCATCGCCTCCGCGCGCATGACGTGCTCCCCGCCGGCGCCGTGTCCTCCGGAAATCGTCACGTAATAGGGCACGCACTCATCCATTGCTTCGAGCTCCCTGTCCAGCTCGCCGGTTTTGCGCCAGTAAAGGGAGAACACCGACGAGCAGCCGAACGTCCACGGAATGTTGCCGCCGAAAAACGACGACCGGGGCGGACATTCCCCAGCCGCCTCGAAAAACCTCAGGGCCTCCCTGTGGTATGCGCTCATTTCCACGATGTCGTTGAACCTGGAGAACGACATCAGCAGCGCAAATTCGCCTTTTATTTTCAATACATCCCTGTCCTGGGGGCGGTTCGGGTCGTCCAGTATGGAACGTATCAGGCCTGCAAGTTCATGGAATTGTTCGCGCCGTCCGTTCCTGAACATGAAATAGGCCGCCATGACGAGGAACATGGGGTTCCCGCCGACGACCTCCGCCGGGCATTCCTTCACGAATCGTTCGAGAAAGCCGAGCATGCCGGCATCGAAATTATTGTAAAAATACCGCACGGTGAAAGGCAGCTTTATTACCGCCTCGTAATCCCCGGCCTCGAAATAAAAACGGGACGCGCCGAAGTAGTCTCCGGCTTCAGACAGGGCCATTCCCGCCCGGTGCACCAGCTCGCGCCGGATTTCGGGCTCGATTTCATCGAAACGGCTCCGCAGATAATCCCGCAAAAGGCTGTGCATGGAATACACGCCTTTGTCCTCCACGTACGGAATGAAAAAGTTTCCCCTCAACAGCCGGGCCATGTCGTCCGGGACGGACTGCCAATTCCCCATTATGGCCGCCTGTTTCAGGGTAAAGCCGTCGAGCAGGGAAAGGGCCGTCAGAAATTCGCGGCTTCTCTCGGGCACCCTGTTCCACACGGTATTTTCGATGAGGAAGTTCATGTCGTTCGTCTTCACCAGAGAACCCGTTCTTCTGTAGTTGTCGGTTTGGAGGCATATGGCGGCGATCCAGCCCTCGGAAACATTTTTTATGTACTCTATCTCTCTCTCGGAAATATCGATTTTTGCCCCTCGGCAGTATTGGGCGATGCTGTGCCGGTCGAACAGGAAATCCTTCGTGCCGATTCTGTGGATGTTGGGGTTGTGGACGCTCATGGGGCTTGCCGCAAGGGGCTGGGTGACGAAGACGATGTGGACATGGGGATTCGTGTGCACGGAGAAGGCATCCATCAGCCTGGACGGTATGGTGTTCCGGAAGAGCTGGTAATTGTCGATGACGAGAAATGTTTCTCTCCCGCAGACAAGTTCGCGCACCGACGCGGCAATGTCGGAGAGCGTTTCCATCGTCGGGGGGTACAGCTCCTTCAATTTCCGCGAGACCTCCCCGTCCACCTCCCCGAACATGCGGCAGATGCTTTCCCACGTCTTCGCCGGGGGTTCACCGAAGCAGGTATGCCAGACTGCGCGGGCGTTGCCGGGCAGGTTCCGCAGGAATTCCCTCATCGCGGTCGTCTTGCCGTAACCGGAGTCCGCTTCGATGGAAGTGACCGGATACTCCGGGATCGCGGCGAGGGCTTTTCGCAGATGTTCGGGAAAGTAGTACGGACACGGGGAGTTTTTTTCGGAAATTGTTTTGGAAGGCATCGCTTTCTCTCCTTCACGGACCGCCATATTCTGGGGAGCCGCCTGTCCCGTATTTCAGCAGTTTTCCGCCTGCCCGCCCTGGGACACGCACCTCTGGATGAACAGGTTCTTTTCCGCCGCCAGGTCCACCAGCACGGGATGGGGGTAATGGTTTCCGTCCCTGTCGGTCCGGAGGCAGACCCTCGGCTTCAGGATGCTCCGCTCACCGGGAGCGGCCACCACGCCGCACCTGCCGTCGGAGAGCTCCACCTCCGTCCCCGGAGGATACATGCCGAAGGCGCTGACGAAGGTCCGCACCACCAGGGGATCCAGGTGATTTCCCGCGCTCGCTATGATCTCCGAAATTCCCTTGTACCCGGGAAGACGTTTCTTGTAGGACCGCTCCGACGTGATGGCGTCGTAGGCATCGGCCACCGCGGCGATCCTGGCGGCCATGGAGACGGACCGTCCCTCGAGACCGTCAGGGTAGCCGGAACCGTCCATCTTTTCGTGGTGATGGCGCACGATCTTCAGGACCAGGGGATCGTCGATCCCCGCCTTTTTCAGCAGCGCCTCCCCCACCTCGGGATGCCGCCGGATGAGGGCGAATTCCCCTTCCGTCAGTCGCCCGGGCTTGTTCAGAATTCCCTCGGGAACGAACTGCTTGCCAATATCGTGAAGAAGTCCGCCCACTGCCGCGGAGGCGATCACCCCGGTCTGTTCGGGAAAAAGCCGGTGGGCGAGGAAGGCGCAGAGCAGCCCCACGCTGAGGGAATGGGAGAGGAGGAAATAGTCCCTCGGCCGTTCCCGGACGAGGCACAACAATATCCCGGGGTTGGCCGACACCGACTCGGCGAGAAACCGGCCGATGCGCAGCAGGGGAAAAACGTGGATGTTTCCGGGCGAACCGAAGAGGACGTCCTTGCAGTAGCTCGTCACGAACTGGAGGGTGGCCTCGAAAAGATCCCGTTCGTCCCTGGCGGAAGGGCGCGTTCCGCTGCGGAATATGTCGAGGATCTCGTCCAGCGATTGTTCGGCCCGCTCCTGGACTGCGACACGGTCCACTCCCTGCCTGGCGAGAGTGGCGGCCAGGTTTCTGCGGCCCGGCGGCTCGATATGCGCAAAATCGGCGCCCTTCGGAAGAAGAAGAGCGCCCTTCGGAGACACCACATCCTCGGCTATGCGCCCGCAGAAGGTGGTGAGGTCCCAGACAGGAAGTCGAAATACGAAGGTGTCGAACATGAAGGCCCCCGGCCGATGATTTTGCACGCACTGTAGAGTATAGCATCCTGAACTGCATCCAACCTGAGAAAAAGCACCACCTTTTCCGTGACAATAGGTTCAGAATGAAAGCGAACCCGTCCTCCCAAAGCAGGACGGAAGGCCCGGGGCCCTCTGAGCGGACCGATGCGGTCAGCAGAAGAAATACGGACATGCCCCTTTTCCGCGGCAAAGGGTTCAGGAAGATCGAAAAGATGTTCCCCCTGAACCTCAGAACACGCCCCGAAGCGGCAATGATTTCAGTTGTCGTTCCCGGCCGGCGGGAAAGGCATCCTCCAGGGAATCACCAATTCACGGAGCGGCCGTTTCACTTTGTGCCTGTTTATACTATTATTGGGGAACTATCCGGAACCTTTTTCCGAAAAGAAGCACCCGGACGGCAGAGAAGGAAAACACAGGGGGAAACGGCATGATCACCGGAGAAATCAAATCCCGCATCGACCGCATATGGGACACCATGTGGTCCGGGGGCATCTCCAACCCGCTCTCGGTCATCGAGCAGCTCACCTACCTGCTCTTCATCAAGCGGCTCGACGAACTCCAGACCCTGAAGGAAAGCAGGGCGGCCCGCACGGGAAAAATCCTGGACAATCCCGTCTTTCCCCCCGACCGGCAGCACCTCCGTTGGTCCCGCTTCCGGGACATGGCCCCCGAGCAGATGTACGGGGTCGTCAGGGACGAAGTCTTCCCCTTCATCAAGAACCTCGGCGGAGGAAACGGCGGCAACGGCGAACGAACCAGCACCTACAGCCGCCACATGAAGGACGCCATGTTCCTCATACCCGCCCCCAGGGTGCTGGCAAGCGTGGTGGACCAGCTCGACGCCGTCGACATGCACGACCGGGACACCAAGGGCGACCTCTACGAGTACATGCTGGGCAAAATTGCCACGGCGGGGCAGAACGGCCAGTTCCGCACCCCCCGGCACATCATCCGCCTCATGACGGACATGACCGCTCCCGTCCCCGAGGACGTGATCTGCGACCCCGCCTGCGGCACGGCGGGCTTCCTCGTGGCTGCCTCGGAATACCTCGAAAAACACCACGGCGACGCTGTCTTCCGGGACGCCGCCTCCCGCCGCCGCTTCAGCGAGGCTACCTTCCACGGCTACGACTTCGACACCACCATGCTCCGCATCGGCAGCATGAACATGATGCTCCACGGGGTGGAGAACCCTGACATCCGGTATCGGGACTCCCTGGCCCAGTCCGGAGAGGACGACGCCGAAAAGTACACCCTCATCCTGGCCAATCCCCCCTTCGCCGGCAGCCTGGACTACGAGTCCACGGCAAAGGACCTGCTGCAGGCGGTGAAGACCAAAAAGACGGAACTCCTCTTCCTGGCCCTCTTCCTGAGACTGCTCAAGAAGGGCGGACGGGCCGCCGTCATCGTTCCCGACGGCGTGCTCTTCGGGTCAAGCAACGCCCACAAAAGGCTCCGCACCACTCTGGTGGAGGAACATAAGCTCGACGCCGTCATCTCCATGCCCTCGGGGGTGTTCAGGCCCTACGCCGGTGTCAGCACCGCCGTGCTGCTCTTCACCAGGACGGGCTCCGGCGGCACGGACACCGTCTGGTTCTACGACATGCACAGCGACGGCTTCTCCCTGGACGACAAGCGCACCCCCCTGCCCGACAGCGACCTGCCCGACATCCTCCGCCGGTGGAAGAACAGGGATGCCGAGGGTGAGCGGAAGCGCACCGACAGGAGCTTCCTCGTGCCGAAGGCCGAGATTGCCGAAAACGGCTACGACCTCTCCATCAACCGGTACAGGGAAGTGACCTACCGGGCGGTGGAGTATGACCCGCCCCATGTGATACTGGAGCGCCTCGCCGCCCTGGAGGAGGAGATCGCCGGGGGGCGGAGGGAATTGGAGGAGCTGCTGGGATGAAGTTTTGCCGGGAACGGGAGACTGATAAAGAGCCGTTTACCGAAATTCATCGCATTGGAGGGGGCACCATTTGAACGGTTGGCATTCTACAACTTTTCTTTCATCCGTTTGTGATATTGCAATGGGGCAAGCTCCTGATGGAAGTAGCTATAATTATGAAGGCAAGGGCTTTCCCTTAATTGCTGGTGCCGGTGATTTTGGTTTGCTAACGCCGAAACCACATAAGTATACAGATGCACCGACTAAGTTGTCCCAAGAAGGAGACATCATTCTTTGTGTTCGTGCTACGATTGGTGACCGAAACTGGGCCGATAGCCGGTATTGCTTGGGGCGAGGAGTTGCCGGTTTGAGGGCAAAAAACGACAAACTATTTCAAAATTATCTCTGGCATTGGTTGGGATTCATTGCTCCAGCATTAAAGGTAAAGGGGCGAGGAGCAACTTTCCTGCAAGTTTCAAAGCCTGACATTACCTCTCTTCAGATCCCCCTTCCGCCGATTGAGGAGCAGAAGCGGATCGCGGCGGTTCTGGACGCGGCGGATGCCCTGCGGGCCAAGCGCCGCGAGGCCATCGCCCAACTGGATGCCCTGCTGCAGTCCACCTTCCTCGACATGTTCGGCGATCCCGTCACCAACCCGAAGGGGTGGGATGATACTCACAAACTTGGCGAGTTGACAGATATTGTTTCGGGAGTAACGAAAGGTCGCAGGATAAACGGCCAAAAAACCCGTGAAATCGCATATCTGGCAGTTGTTAACGTTCAGGATCGATATTTGTCTCTAAAATCAGTCAAAACGATAGAAGCAACACTGGATGAGATTGCAAAATATTCTCTTCGCTTCAATGATATTTTGCTTACTGAAGGCGGAGATCCTGATAAACTAGGGCGCGGAAGCCTTTGGCATGAAGAGTTACGGGAATGTATCCATCAAAATCATATTTTCAGAGTGAGGGTATCGAACCCAGAAAAATTACATCCTGTGTTCTTGAATTGGCTTATCGGGAGCATCAGAGGAAAAACTTATTTTTTACGGTCAGCAAAACAAACTACTGGTATTGCATCAATAAACATGACACAACTTCGTGCTTTTCCGGTTCTAATTCCTCCATTCGACCTGCAGCGCCGCTTCGCCTCCATCGTGGAGGCGGCGGAACGCCAGAAGGCTAAAATGCGCGCCCATCTGGACGAACTGGATACCCTCTTCGCCTCCCTCCAGTCCCGGGCCTTCAAAGGGGAGCTGTGAAACGCCATGAATAAGGAATGCTTTCCCATCGACAACCTTCGGGAAGATATCGAAACCGAGGCCAAACTTGCTGCAGGGAAGGACGGTAAAGGTGCGCTCCCCTCAGATTTCTGGGCAACTTACTCCGCTTTCGCCAACACAGATGGAGGGATAATCCTGTTGGGTGTTTCGGAAAAGGAGAACGGCGTATTTGAAGTGATCGGGGTGGAAGAACCCGGCCGTGTACTGCAGTCTCTATGGACTCTTCTGAACAATCCACAGAAGATCAGCCGTAACCTGCTCTCCGACGCTTCGGTGAGACAGTATCCCACCCGGAACGGCCGATGGGTCATCGAGATAGAGGTTCGGCGAGCGACACGGAAAGAACGCCCGGTTTTTATCAACGGCAATCCTCTGACCGGCACATACAAGCGCCTGCATTCCGGCGATTGTCGCTGTCTGGAGGAAGATGTGAAGCGAATGCTCGCCGAGCAGATGGAAGATACCCGCGACTCGAGGATACTACACGGTTTCGGCCTGGATGACCTGAACATGGAAACTGTAGATGCCTACCGTAACCGACTGTCGGCTGTGAAATCCGATCACCCTTTCCTTAGTGCGAAAACCCCCGAATTCCTCCGAAAGCTGGGATGTTTCGGCAAGGATAGAAACACCGGTGAAGAAGGTCTTACCCTGGCCGGGTTGCTGATGTTCGGAAGGCAGGAGACGATTTTGGAAGCTCTCCCGTACTTCTTCCTGGACTACCGGGAAATTCCTGCCAGCGGAACAAAAACCGAGTGGACCGACCGTCTTGTTCCTGATGGTACATGGTCGGGTAATCTCTACGATTTCTACCGAATGGTTATTCTGCGACTCTTCCGTGATCTTAAGGTTCCATTCAGACTGAATCTCGACGAACGGCAAGATGATACTCCCGTACACAAATCGCTGCGGGAAGCTCTGGTTAATACAATCATCCACGCTGATTACTCACTCAGCACGGCGTTGTTGATAGTAAAGGGCCCAGACTACTTCGAGTTCCGCAATCCCGGGAGAATGCGCGTTCCCATGACGGAAGCCCTTGAAGGCGGGCAAAGCGACTGCCGCAACCGCATAATGCAGAGATTATTCAGTCTGATTGGCCTGGGAGAACAGGCCGGATCGGGAATTCCACGGATGCTTGAAAATTGGAAGTCCCAGCACTATCGCCCCCCGGAACTGTTCGAGAGTGTTCTGCCGGAATTCACCACAATGCGCCTCAGGACCGTCAGCCTCCTTCCTGAGCCAATTCTGGCTGAACTGCGGGAACATTTCGGAGAATCCTTCGAGAAGCTTAGCGTGAATGAACGCATGGCACTTGTCACTGCAAGGATAGAGGGGTATGTGTCCAACATCCGGCTTCGACAGATATTTTCTCTCCATCCCCATGACATTACACTCCTTCTCAGGGAATTGGTTGGCAAGCACCTGTTCGAATCCGACGGAAAGGGACGGGGAATGACCTACCGTATTGCCGGTATTCGGCCAGTTGACCGAGGCAGCTCCATACAGGCAAATGAAGAAAGCCCCACACATAAGGATCCCGGCTCCACACATAAGGATCCCGGCTCCACACACAAGGATCCCAGCTCCACACACAAGGATCCCGGCTCCACACATAAGGATCCCGGCTCCACACACAAGGATCCCGGCTCCACACATAAGGATCCCGGCTCCACACATAAGGATCCCGGCTCCACACATGGCGAGGTTGCAAGCGACCCCTGCGGCAACCCGGCACTGACAGGAATTGTTCAAAAAGTTCAAAGCAAGAGCAGAGCAAATAGAAATGATGTGCGATCGGCTATTCTGGAACTATGCAAAGAAGGTTTTCAGACTCCGCAACAGCTCAGTAAGCTTTTGAATCGATCTCAGGAGGGACTTCGAGAACGATATATTAAACCCTTAATCAACGAAATGCTTTTGGAACGCAGATACCCCTATCAACCGAACCATGAACAGCAGGCCTACAGAACACGGAGAAGGGAAGAATGAGCAACTTCGCCTTTCTGCCTGATGTTTTCAGATCCATAGCCGAATCAGCCGCCCGGGCGGAGGGGTACATCCGGGGCGACCCGAGGGCGGCGTGCTTCCATGCCCGGTTCACCCTCGAGGCTGCGGTGCACTGGCTCTACCGCCACGACCCATCCCTTTCCCTGCCCTACGACGACAGCCTCGGTGCCCTGCTCCACGAGCCTTCCTTCCAGAACCTGGTGCCCCAGGCGGTTTTCCAGAAAACCCGGGTGATCCGGAAGCTGGGCAACCGGGCGGTCCACGACGCCCGTCCCGTGACGGAATCAGAGGCGCTCCAGGCGGTGAAGGAGCTTCACCACCTCTGCTACTGGCTGGCCCGGACCTACGCCCCGGAGGTCCTTTCGGGCGATGTCTCCTGGCAGGACTCCCTCGTTCCCTCCCCTCCCTCTCCCGCCGTCATTACACGGAAAGAACTGGAAGAACTCGAGCGAAGGCTGGAAGAACAGAACAGCCTCGCCCTGAAGCACCGCCAGGAACGGGACGCCCTGGACGGTGAACTGCAGGCACTGAGGGCACGGCTTGCGGAGGTCCGGGCCGCCGGGACCGCCGGGGCCGACACCCACGATTATTCCGAGGCGGAGACCAGGCGGTCCCTCATCGACGTGGAACTGCGCCGTGCGGGCTGGCCTCTGGACGGAACCCGGGACCGGGAGTACAGGGTCACCGGAATGCCGAACCGGGAGGGAACGGGCTACGCTGATTATGTCCTCTGGGGCGACGACGGCAAACCCCTGGGAGTGGTGGAGGCCAAGAGGACCACCGCAGACCCGGAAAAGGGCAGGCAGCAGGCCAAACTGTACGCCGACTGCATCGAGGCCATGCACGGGCAGCGTCCGGTCATATTCTTCACCAACGGATACGAGACCTGGATCTGGGACGATACCGCCTATCCTCCCCGGCGGGCGGCGGGGTTTTATTCCAAAGACGATCTTTCCCGCCTCGTGACGCGCCGCACCCTGCGGAAGCAACTGGACGTGGCGGACGTACAGGAGGGCATCGCCGGCCGCTATTACCAGAAGCGGGCCATCGGGAGCATCTTCGCCCATTTCAGCACGTCCCGGCGGAAGGCCCTGCTGGTGATGGCCACGGGAACGGGCAAGACCAGGACCGCTGTTGCCCTGGTGGACGCCATGCAGCGGGCGGGTTGGGTGAAGCGGGCCCTTTTCCTGGCCGACAGGGTTGCCCTGGTGAACCAAGCGGTGGCGGCCTTCAAGAAGCATCTGCCCGAATCGGGACCGGTGAACCTGGTGACGGAACGGGACGGTGACGGGAGGGTGTATGTATGCACCTACCCCACCATGACCGGTCTGATCGACCGGTATGGGAACGGGGAAGGCCGCTTCGGCCCGGGTTTTTTCGACCTGGTGATCATCGACGAGGCCCACCGGTCGGTCTACCGGAAATACGGCGCGGTCTTCCGCTACTTCGATTCCCTGCTGCTGGGTCTCACGGCGACTCCCCGGGAGGACGTGGACAGGAACACCTACGATCTGTTCGAGTTGGAGCAGGGCGTCCCCACCGACGCCTACGAACTGGAGACCGCTGTGGCGGACGGCTTCCTCGTGCCGCCGAGGGCTGAACAGGTGGACCTGAAGTTCCCCCGGGAGGGCATTGACTACAACACCCTGACCGACGATGAGAAGGTCCAGTGGGAGAGCCTCGACTGGGGCGACGAGTCGGAGGAAGGGCACCTTCCCGAGAGGGTCAACGCCGGGGCTGTGAACAACTGGCTGTTCAACGGCGACACGGCGGACAGAGCCCTCCGGTACCTGATGGACCACGGCCACAGGGTGGACGGAGGCGACAGGCTCGCCAAGACCATCATCTTCGCCCGGAACCACGAACACGCCGCATTCCTACAGGAGCGGTTCGACCGGAACTACCCCCGCTACGCCGGACATTTCGCCCGGGTAATCGACAACACGGTAAAGTACGCCCAGAGCCTCATTGACGACTTCTCCGGGAAGGACAGCCCACCCCACATCGCCATCTCCGTGGACATGCTGGACACTGGCATCGACATTCCGGAAGCGGCGAACCTGGTCTTCTTCAAGCCTGTCTACTCCCGGATCAAGTTCTGGCAGATGGTGGGCCGGGGCACCCGGCTCTGCCCTGACCTCTTCGGCCCGGGACTGGACAAGGAGGACTTCCGCATCTTCGATTTCTGCTGCAACTACGATTTCTTCGGGCTGAAACCCGAGGGCATCGAGGGACGGGACGCCCTTCCCCTGGCGGCCCGCCTCTTCTCGGGGAGGGCGCGGCTTCTCGGCCGCCTCCAGGCGGACCCCGGACTGGACCCGGAGGGAATTCTCCGCAAGAGCCTCGGGGATGTCCTTTACGGGGAAGTCCGCTCCATGAACCGGGAGAATTTCATCGTCCGCATGCACCTGGGGGCAGTGGACCGTTTCCGGGAACGGCCGGCGTGGGAGAGCCTCTCCCCTTCCGACCTCGGGACCCTGACCGAGGAGGTGGCTCTTCTCCCCTCGGAAACCGGGGAGGACAGGATCGAGTCCCGACTCTTCGACCTGACGGTCCTCCGGATGGAGCTCGCCCTTGCCGAAGGAGATCCGGCGCTGTTCGAGAAGCACCGAAGGAGGGTGACGGAAATCGCTTCGCTGCTGGAGGAAAAGGCGGCGATTCCCGCGGTGAAGAAGCGGCTGCCCTTCCTCGCCGCCGTCCAGGAGGAGAGCTTCTGGGAGGGCATCGGGCTGGAGCAGGTCGAGGAGGTCCGGCTGCAGCTCCGGGAGCTGGCCCCCTTCCTGGACAGGAAGAAAAAGACCGTGGTCTATTCGGAATTCACCGACGAGATCCGGGGTGTCAGGGAGGTCGGCGACCGTTCTCTGCCGAAGATGACCGGGGAGCAGTACGAGAAGAAGGTGAAGGAATATATCAGGAGCCACCCGGATCTTCTTGTCATTCACCGGCTGCGGAACAATCTGCCCCTGACGGAGACGGACCTCCGGGGACTCGAGGGAGCCCTGAGGGAGATCGGGGAGGAACACGGAGAGCAGCTTCTTCGCGGATTGCTTGCCAGGAAGGGCGCGCCTTCCCTCTCGTGGTTCGTCCGCAGCCTGGTGGGGCTTGACCGCACCGCCGCCCGGGAGGCCTTTTCCCGCTTTCTTTCGGACCGGAGCCTGACGGCGCCCCAGATCCGCTTCGTGGAGACGGTGATAGACCAGCTCACCGCCCGGGGCGTCATGGAACCTTCCGCCCTCTACGAGCCCCCCTTCACCATGCTGGATTCCCGGGGGCCCGACGCCCTCTTCTCCGGCAGGGAGAAGGTCATCCGGGGCATCTTCAGCGCCCTCGACGCCGCCCATCTCGGCCTGACGGGCCTCCGGGACACCTGGCGGGTGGCGGGCGGCGGAACGGAACGGGGTTCCGGAGACACTTTCGCGAGCGGGGAAGGAGCGGAAAAGTGACCGGCAAAGAAGGTTTCCGGTCTGCCCGGCGCTCCTTCAGGGGCTGACAGCAAAGGGAGCCCGGCGGAAGAATCGCCGGGCTCCCTCTTTGTTTTGCAGGGACTGACCGTTAAAAGCCGGGAACCGCCATGGTGTTCAGGGTCCCGATGGTGCCGTCGTGGGCATACTGGTACAGCCCGACGTGCCGCTCCCCATCCTTCGGGATGACCGTGACGAAGGTCATGGTGGGCGTGGCGTTCTTGTCGATCCAGGTGCCGGAGTTCACGTACAGCGCCTTCTTGCCGTCGTGGGTCTCCGAGGGGATCATCCTGGATTCGTGGCTGTGGCCGAAGATCACTATCCGCTTGTCGGACGCGGGGTTCCTGAAGTACTGCACCACCGCCTGCTCGTCCGTTCCCGCTGCGGAGGCCGACTTGACGAGAGCCTCCCGAACGGGAATTTTGACGGCTACTTTGTTGAGCGCCTGCCGTTCATCCCAGGTGTCCTGTATTCCATTGAACAGGTTCACTTCGATACGGCCGCCCGCCTGGGCCTGGCGGGGCATGAGGTCGCTCATGGCGTAGATTTCGGAAAAGCCGTCGATGTTGGTCCTGATGATCTTTTCTTCGAAGTCTTCCTTTATGGGCAGTTCGTTCATCAGCCCCTCCCATATTTTCCAGTAGAGATATTCGAGGTCCTGGCTTTCGCCGAGGGAATTCGGCGTGACCGTCGGCCTGATTTTTGACGGCTCGGGTTTGCCTTCGACCACGGAGAGGGTGGCGATACGGGTGAAGAAATACCCCGGAGGCAGGATGGAGCCGGGGGCTATCTCCCTGTTCGATAGAGGATCGGGAGCACAGAAGAAGTTGTACCGGTGGCCGTGCTCGATGGCAATCTCCGGATGTCCTTCCGGAGAGTAGGTTCCGAGCCCACGGACGTCCCGCGCCTCGGCGATTCCCGGAAAGACGGTCTGCATGCTTTCGGAATCGATCAGCAGGTCGTGATTCCCGGGGACATAGGTCACCTTGACCTTTCCTTCCCGTATGACGGCGTTGAAGGCGTCGACAACTTCCTGATTGTTGGCGGCGACGGCCTGGGCGAATTCTTTCTGGCTCTTTCCGGCGTAGGTGTCCACACCGGCGGGGATGAACCATTCGTCCAGAAAGTCGCCGGCGATGACAAGCTCCCTGACGTTCGGAGAGCGTCCGATCTTCCGGACAAAGTCCGCAAGAGGAGCCCGGTTCTTCTGGATTTCGGCGTACCGGTCGTCCATTCCCAGGTGAATGTCGCTGATGACTACGATGACGGACCGCTCTCCGCCGATCCCCGGAATGCCGCCCTGGTCGAGGGTGAAGGGGTACTTCGAGGGTGCGGCCTGCGGGGCGGAAGCGAAGCCACCGGACGCGGTGCAGAGGAGTGCGGAGAGGATCATGATGCTCAGAATGCTGGCTTTTCTCATTGGATCTCATTCCCTTTCGTGTGGAGTTGTAATGGAGAACATGCTGCGAAAAAAAGGCGTCGAGTGCAGTTTTTTTACTTGAGTTTCCAGGTGAATCCGATGAACAGGCCGTCGTTGTAGGCGTCCATTAGAAAGCCGTCTTTTTCGTAATCAACGTAGAGATAGCGGTACCCCACTTCAAGGGATGTCCGTTCCGAGAGCCGCCATGAAAAGTCCACCATCCCTCCCCAGGTGAAATCCGAGCCCATGCCGAACCCGCCCGCATCGACAATGGCCGTGAAGCTGAGCTTCGGCGAAAGCCGCGTGGAGAAACGGATGCCGACGAGGGGATCCAGCCAGGACTGGGTATCGGTGAAGCGCCGGAGGGGAGCTGACGCCGTTCTGATGGTCAGCTCGTTTTTGAGGTTCCAGTATCTCAGGCCGGCGAACACATGGAGGGAAGACGATTCCCATTCCTTTACTCGCACTCCCCATGCGGCCTGCAGGCGGGTCGTAGTCATCCCCACGTCCGTAAAAACCGTTGGGGATACCTGTTCGGTGTCCGACAGATCGAGATACATGCCGTCGAAAAAGAAGTACTGGTTTCCCTTGTGGCCCTGGAAGGTCAGCATTCCCGAGGTGTCCATGGCGGACAGGATGTCGGAGAAGCTCTGGCTGACCCGGGCCTTGTGCCCCTTCACACCCACCGTTCCGTTGAGGCCGGAGAACCATACGTAGGACGTGGAGGAAAAAGTCCACTCTGCGGGAGTGTCCTTCTCCGCCGCTTCCAGGGAAGGCAGCCCGCACAGAAGAGAGAAAAGGAACGGAAGAAAAAGAAAGATACGGACCGGCTGTTTCATGAACACCACTCCCGCTGGAAAAAATAGGTACCCCCTGGCTAAATCCGCAGCTTTTCCTGGCAGAGGGAGTGTCGCCGGGCATAAGGTGAATTCGACCCGCCAGGGTCGAAGAGAATATCCCCTGGGGGACAGCGCCCGGGCCGAGAAACCGACAAGGATGTCGGTTTCAGGTGCAGTTGTCAAGGATGACAATCTGCACCGGCGGCCCAAGCGAGCACCGGTGATGCTCCCCGCTGCCTGCGGATTTACCCCCTGGCACAAAAAGAACCCGGCCCCCTGGAGAGCCCCCGGCAGCCGGATCATTTTCCAGCATCCTTTATACACCTTTCAGGTCGTTCTGTATACCATTTTTCTTCTATCTCGCGAAAACCGGTCCCGGCAACAGATCCAGTATTCAGGAACGTTGCGGTAGAAAAAAGGGAGTCCGGCATTTTCGGCCGGACTCGGGCGTATATCATTTCAGCAGCGGGCAGCCGCAGCGGAAGCAGACATCGTCGCCGATATCGCATTTTGTGGCGCAGGCGTTGCAGAAGATGATGCTGTCCCGGGACTTGTCGTATTTCTCGTACGTTTTCAGCCCGCCGTGGTGCCGCACCCTGTCCCCCACCTGGTAATAGTTGTAGAGGGTGGCGTCGTCGTCAACGACAATCCGGTGCGTCTTTCCCCCGTCGGACCGGATTTCGACTGTGTATTCCGTGTAGTTCACCCAGTAGAAGTCGTTCTTGTCGCCGCCGGTGTTCTGTTTGCGGCGCTTCTGCTTCACCGTCCTGTCGGTGACCACGCCGTCCCAGGTGGTGCTTCTCTTTCTGCCCAAAATCTGGAAGAAGGCAATGGCGAGAAACATCCCGCCGATCCCGAAGCCGATGTAGAGGGACTCAGGGTTTTCCATGCCCCCCGCGCCGGTCTCACCCGCTATGAAAAAGCCGGCCACGGCAATGACGGCAAGACCCGCCGCAAAGATGGAGGACCACCGGTTGGTGTTCTTCAGATATTTCTGGAACGCCGGGTCGTGGATTTTCTCAGAGTACCCCACCCGTCCGCCCCTTTTCCCCTTTCCGGAACCCGCCTGGGCCTCCTGCTCCGCCCCGCAGGCATGGCAGAATTTCGCCCCGTCCGGGAGATCCGCTCCGCACTTGGAACACTGCATGAATGCCACCCCTTTCGGTCATTATCTTCTTCTCTCCTGAATACACCGGCCTGAGACGCGCCCCTTTATCCTGTCATCCTGAGGAGCGTTCTTGGCGGCACTGTTTCTGTCATCCTGAGGGCGCTTCCTGCCCGATCGCGTCCCCGAAGGGGGAGGATCTCGGTTTTGATCCTTCGACCACCAAGGGCGAGATTCTTCGGGCTTCGCCCTCAGAATGACGGCAAAGACACATCTCCGCGGGATGCTGCGCTCGCGATGCTTCCGATTGTATCATCAACCTTATGAAATACATTTGTTATTGTGAAGTCGCTGAAAATGCTATACTGCGGCCGATGAGCAGACCGGACGGCACGTTTTTCACACTATTTCGGGAGGTTTTTTCATGAAGAGGTACTATGGAAAATTCATTTCGTCAGTGCTGCTGTTCGGTTCCAACGGCATCGTGGCAAGCCATATTGCGCTGGGCAGCCACGAGATAGTCCTGTGGAGGACCCTCATCGGCAGCCTCTTTCTTCTGGCGGTCTTCATCCTGGCCGGGGGACGGTTCGGGGGGCTGCGCAGCAGGAAGCATCTCGCGTTTCTGCTCCTTTCGGGCATGGCCATGGGCGCGAGCTGGATGTTTCTGTATGAGGCCTACCGCCGGATCGGCGTCGGGCCGGCGACACTCGCGTATTACTGCGGCCCTGTGATCGTGATGGTGCTGGCTCCCGTGATATTCCGGGAAAAACCGGCCCTTTCAAGGATATTCGGCTTCGGCGCCGTTCTTCTCGGGATGGTCCTCGTCAACGGGAACGAGGTGGCCCGGAGCGGCATTTCCTGGGGGCTGGCGTGCGGCCTGCTGTCGGCGGTTTTGCTGGCCGTTCTGGTGATCTTCAACAAGATGGCCGCGAGCATCACGGGCTTCGAGAACGCTGTCTGGCAGCTCTCCGCCAGCTTCATCACCGTGGCGGTCTTCACGGCCGTCCGGCAGGGAACGGTGACGGCCATTCCTCCCGGGAGCCTTCTCCCCCTCCTGCTGCTGGGGTTTGTGAATACGGGATTCGGATGCTACCTCTATTTCTCGTCCATGCAGAGCCTTCCCGCCCAGTCCGTGGCGATCTGCGGCTACCTGGAACCCCTCTCGGCCCTTCTCCTCTCGGCGGTCCTGCTGGGCGAACGGCTGACGCCGGTTCAAATGGCGGGAGCAGCCCTGATCCTCGGGGGCGCGGCCTTCGGCGAATTCTTCGGCCGGAAGGAAAGCGCCCCGACAGGGACCAGGACGGACTAACCCAGGATCAAAAGTTCTTTTCGAATTGCTTCCGGGCTCAGGATCCGGACGAGCTCCCCGATTTCCTCCAGGTGGGCCCTCACATCTTCCGCCGGAAGGGACGGCACTCCGTAGACGGTGTAGAGCACCCGGGTCGTCTCCGCCGTGACGGCAGTCCTGTCGTCGGGGCCGTAGAGGATGCTGGAGAGGATCCCCTCCCGGTCCGAGAGGAACATGTCCCCCGGCGGGAGGATCCGTTCACTGCCTCCCATGGCCGTATAGCGTTCCTCCCCCTTCGAGACATCCAGGAAAAGGGGCAGAGAAACCCTGTCCAGATCGTGGCCCGCGGTCAGGAAGCCGTTCTTCAGCTCCGCCATGAACATGGCCGCCACGAGGGGGGACGGCGAGAAGAGGGGCTTTCCCTTCAGCGCCACCGTTTCCACCTGATGCAGCACGGGATATCCCTGGCCGAATCTCTTGTAATACCGGCCGTAGGACCCGAAGGGCTCATCCAGGCCGATCTCTTTCCTGCTCTTTCCTTCGTGGCGCCTGCGGAGGCCGGTTTCAAAGGCGTTTTTTCTCTCTTCGAAGGCGGGACATTCCCGCGAGTTGTCGACCCCCTCCAGTACAAGCACGCCGAAACAGACGCCGGGAAACATTGTCCTCCACTCCTGGGATGCGGTGATCATGATCAGGTCAGCTCCTTTTTCCGTGCGTTTTCGTTTATGATACCTGATGAACGGAATAAAATTCTTGAACGGAATTGCTGCAGCCTTCACGGAGGAACCATGGAAAAGAACGGAGATACCCTGCCCGGACGTTCCGAAAAAAACCGTACCCGTTTCTGGCGCTCGGAGTACCTGCCGGGAGTCCTCTTTCTGGACGGTACATTCCTGGACATGAAATTTACCCGGCACAGCCACGAAACCTACGCTTTCGGCGTCATAGAAAGCGGGGCCCTCGCTTTCCGCTACAGGGGGGAGGATGTGGTCGCCTCCGAGGGGATGCTCGGCATGGTTGTCCCAGGCGAGGTCCACGACGGCCACCCGGCTCTCGGCAGAGGGTGGAGGTACCGCATGGCCTACGCAGACCCCGAATCCGTCCGTACTCTGACCGGCGAACCGGGGGGCAAAGACCGGGGCCTTCCCTTCATCGGCCGGGGCGCCCTTGAATCCCGGGAGCTCGCCGCTCTCTTCCGGCGGCTGATCGGGGGACTCCAGGCCGGAACCATGGACAGGCTGACGGCCTCCTCCCTCTGGACCGCCTTCATATCCGAACTTTTCGGGCGCTTCGGTGAATATCCCGCAGCCGCTCCCAGGACATCCCGGGGTTCCGTCCGGGCGGCATGCGCCTTCCTGAGAGAGAACATGACACGGAACATCTCCCTTGATGAACTGGCGGCCCTCTCCTCTCTCAGCCCCTGGCACTTTCTCCGCACCTTCCGGGATGAGACGGGGCTGCCGCCCCACGCCTACCTGACCCAGCTCCGGGTACGGAAGGCGGAACGGCTCCTCCGGGCCGGACATTCCCCTTCCATGGCCGCCGCGGAAGCGGGGTTCGCGGACCAGAGCCATCTCACCCGCTGGTTCCGGAGGATCGTGGGCGCCACGCCCGCCGCTTTCCTGAAAGAGGTGTCCCCTCCCGGAGCGGAGCCTTCCCGAAGTGAAGGAGACGACGACCATGGACAGTGATTTTTCCCTCCTGATAGGCTTCCAGGACTTTGAGCCGGGGCGGCGCTCCTTCAATGCGCTGGCCCGGAAGACCTTCGGCATCGACTTCGAGGCATGGTACCGATCGGGGTACTGGACGAAGCAGTACATCCCCTATTCCCTGTCCCGGGACGGAGAGGTGGTCTCCAGCGTGTCGGTGAACTTCATGCCCATGACGCTGGAAGGTACAGGCCTCACCATGGTACAGATCGGCACGGTGATGACAGATTCTGCCTTCCGGGGGCAGGGGCTCAGCCGGTTCCTCATGGAGACCGTCCTGGACGAATGGTCTCCGAAAGTCGATGAAATCTATCTCTTCGCCAATGACGAGGTGCTGGACTACTACCCCCGGTTCGGCTTCCGGAAGAGCGGGGAAGTGCAGTGTACCGCCTCCGTCTCGACCACTTTTCCCGCCCGGGCGGAAAAGGTGGACATGGAACAGCCCGAAAACCGGGAAAAGGTGGAGCAGGCCATACGGGGAACCCGGAGCGTGAGCAGGTTCAGCATGAACAACGCCGGCCTCGCCATGTTTTACCTCACAGGGCCGATGAAGGACCGGGTCCGGTACGACCCGGAAACGGGAGCCTATCTCGTCGCGGCAGTGGAAGGCAACCTTCTTCTGCTGGACGACGTTTTTTGCGAAGAAGCGGTTGACCTGGACCATGCCGTGACCGCCTTCGGTCCGGAGGTCCGCAGGGTGGCTTTCGGTTTCTCTCCCTGCATGGACGCGGGCCTCGAGCGGATGGCCTGCGAAGAGGAGGACACTACCCTGTTCGTCCTGAAGAACACCCTGGACTTCCGGGAAAAAGAGCTGAGATTCCCCGCCCTGTCCCGGGCCTGAACGCGGCTCCGGAGGACGGTATCGGCAGGGAACATGCCAGACGCAGGGGGTTGCATCGCCGCCGCTTCCGGAGTATTCTGTACATAATGGGAAAATGACAGTGATCAGGGGTGGGAGAATGCGCACTCTTTCTTGCTGAAAACCGAGGCTGACGAAACGGAACAGGCGACCGGAAGGCCGCTTTTTCCGCCGTGCCCATGCAGGAAAGCTGCGACTCCCGAATGATGTTGTATCGTCATATCACGCCTGCCCGTTTCCGGGCACGGCCGTTCTGTGCTGCGAGCCGCGGGTGCTTCTTTCCTGCGGTTTTTCTTTTTCCCAGGAGGATATGCATGTCTCTGATCAATGTTTCACACCTCACCTTCGGCTACGAAGGCGGACTGGAGAAGATTTTCGAGAACGTGAGCTTCCGGATAGACACGGACTGGAAGCTTGGCTTCACTGGCCGCAACGGCCGGGGAAAGACCACGTTCCTGAACCTGCTGCTCGGCCGTTACGAATACGATGGTTCCATCACGTCGTCCGCGGCCTTCGAATATTTTCCCTACCCCGTTCCGGACGGGGAGACGGACGCTCCGGCGATCATCCGGACCATCGCGCCGGCGGCCGAAGACTGGCAGATCGCCCGGGAGGTCTCCCTGCTCGACGTGACGGGGGACGCCCTCCGCCGTCCCTTCCGCACCCTCTCCAACGGGGAGAGGACGAAGATACTGCTGGCCGCCCTGTTCCTGAAGGAAAACAGCTTCCTGCTCATCGACGAGCCCACCAACCACCTGGACCTGGAGGCCCGGGCCGCCGTGAGCGCCTACCTGATCCGCAAGCGGGGGTTCATCCTGGTGTCCCACGACAGGGCCTTCCTCGACGGGTGCGTGGACCACATCCTGTCCATCAACCGGGCAAACATCGAGGTTCAGAAAGGCAATTTTTCGTCCTGGTGGCGGAACAGACAGCGGGAGGACGAGGCTGAGCGGGCGGAAAACGAGCGGCTGAAAAAGGACATCGTCAGGATGCAGGAGGCCGCCCGGCGGGCCTCGGGCTGGTCGGACGCCGTGGAGAAGACGAAACGGGGCGTCCGGAACTCGGGCCTGCGCCCCGACCGGGGATATATCGGCCACAAGGCCGCCAAGATGGCCCAGCGGTCCACGTCCCTGGAGCGGCGGCGGCAGGAGGCTCTCGAGGAAAAATCGGCCCTGCTGCGGAACGTGGAGGAAGGAGAGAAGCTGAAGCTCTTCCCCCTCACCTTTCACTCTCCCGGGCTGGCAGAGCTGGAGAACGTCTCCGTCCGCTACGGGGACAGGATCGTCTGCGAAGGAGTGAGCTTCACCATCGGCCGGGGGGAGAGGATCGCCCTCAGGGGCCGAAACGGGTGCGGCAAGTCGAGCATTCTGAAGCTGATCCTCGGGGAGAGGCTGGAGTACGGCGGAACGTTTTCCGTGGCATCGGGGCTGAAGATCTCATGGCTCCCCCAGGACACAGAGGAACTCTCCGGCAGCCTGACGGATTATGCTCAGCAGTCCGGAATAGACCGGAGCCTCTTCCTGGCGATCCTGAGAAAGCTGGATTTTTCCAGGACCCAGTTCGAGAAGAACATTGAAGACTACAGCGGGGGACAGAAGAAGAAGGTGCTCCTCGCCCGGAGCCTCTGCGAGCAGGCCCACCTGTACCTGTGGGACGAGCCGCTGAACTATATCGACGTCATTTCGAGGATGCAGATAACGGAACTGCTGCTGGAGCATAGGCCCACCATGGTCTTCGTGGAGCACGACAGGGCCTTCTGCGACGAGGTGGCCACCAGGGTGGTGGACCTGTAAGGCCCGGAGGGGGATTTCGGGTTTGTCATCCTGACGGCGTGTTTTCCGCCGGAAGGATCCCGGTTTTGATTCAGAGTGCAGTCAAAATCGAGATCCTGCCCCTTCGGGGACGCTCCGTGATCGCTGCGCTCGTTCGGGACGACAGGGTGTAGCTTGTCATCCTGAGCGAAGCGAAGGATCTAGCACTTGAGTCTCTTCAGAATCAAAAACGAGATCCTTCGGCCGAGAAACCGGCCTCAGGATGACAAAAAGGGTTGTCATCCCGAGCGGAGCGATCGCGCAGAATCCCCGGAGGGGAGGGATCTAGGGCTTGAGGCAGTACAGAATCAAAATTGGTCCCTCCTTGCTGCGCTCGTTCGGGACGACAGGGTGTAGCTTGTCATCCTGAGCGAACGCGAGGGATCTAGCACTTGAGTCTCTTCAGAATCAAAAACGAGATCCTTCGGCCGAGAAACCGGCCTCGGGATGACAAAAAGGGTTGTCATCCCGAGCGGAGCCGCTCCTCGGAATGACAGCACGACCAGGCATCGGGATGATATAATACAAATGTTCGATAAGAATAACTTTCCCAAATTGAGAATTTCCTCCTTCCGGAGAGGCATTTTCGTGCTCCGGAACGGGGACGGAAAAATCTGCAGGCAGGCCCCCCGGGGTCTGTGCAACCAGGAGGGCTGGAGAATTGAGACTCATAGGAATACTGATCATCGCCACACTGGCAGCGCACTACTCCTACATCTATGTCAGGCTGAGGAGCGCCATAGGACCGGGATGGAAGTGGACGGCCCTGTACCTGGCCCTCACGCTTTTCCTCGTCTTCGGGTCACGGGCGCTCTGGCAGGTGGACCTGGGGGATTACCCCGAATTCCGGAAGGCGCTGTCCTATTCCGTGTACATGGGGCTGGCCTTCTTCTTCATCCTCTTCACGGCCTTCGTCGCTCTCGACCTGGTGCGGCTCCTGGCATGGCTGGCCGACACCCTGTTCTCCACGGACCTGAGAGGACTGATTCCCTCACCGAAGGGCCGGGCATGGGCGGCAGCGGGCTTCGCTCTTCTGGTCTGCGCCTACGGCTGGTTTGAAGCCCTCAACGTCCAGCCGAGGCATGTGACCATCGAAACGGAAAGGCTCCCGGCGGGAACGGACCGGATCCGCATAGCCCAGATAACCGACGTGCACCTGGGGTGGATCATCCAGGAGGAGCGGCTCGCCCGCATCCTCTCCGTGGTCCGGGCGGCGGAGCCGGACCTGGTAGTCAGCACAGGGGATCTCGTGGACGACAACATGGAGTTTCGGGACGAGGAGATCGCCCTCCTCAGGGGATTGACCCCGCCCCTCGGAACCTATGCCGTCACCGGCAACCATGAGTACCACGTGGGCGTCCGGCAAGCCGTGGAATTCAAGGAGCGGGCCGGAATGAGGGTGCTGCGGAACGCACACCATTCCGTCGGCGGGCTGGTCCTCGTGGGCATGGACGACCCTTCGGCACGGTACTACGGCGAGGAGATTCCCCCCGAGGGGGATATTCTTGCTTCCCTGCCCGCAGACCGCTTCGTGGTGCTGCTGAAGCACCAGCCGCGGGTGGAGCCCGAATCGGTGGGGCTCTTTGACCTCCAGCTCTCCGGCCACACCCACGGAGGGCAGATCTGGCCCTTCTACTGGCTCACACGCATGGTGTACGAATACCGTCCCGGCCTGCGGGCCCTGACACCGTCTTCCAGGGGAGGAGAAGCCTACGCGGATGAAAATTCCAGGGAGAGCTCCATATACGTGAGCAACGGTGCGGGAACCTGGGGGCCGCCCCTCCGGTTCTTCGCTCCGCCCGAAGTGACGATTTTCGACATCGTCAGAAAACCGGGGAGCTGAAGGAAAAAGCAGCCCTTTCAGCCTCCGGACAGGTGTCTCGGCCGAAGAGAGGACTCTCTTCCGGAGCCGCTATTTCTCCTCCATGAGCTCGATAATGGCGCCGTCCTTCCGGACGAAGCAGAGCCAGCAGGAGCCTCCGTCCATCTTCGGGACGAGAATTTTGTCGGCCAGGGCGGCGTACTTCTCGATGGAATCGACCTTCGCGGCCACGTGCATGTCGTAGTGCATGGCCTCGGGGAAGACCGTCCCGGGAAGGAACCGGACGTATTCCATGGCGAAGGGTGACTTATCGGGCGGGGTGACGAAGATCTCCGCCCCGGGGACGTAGGTCTCCCCCTCTTTGCTCTGGGTGGTGGGGATGCCGATATGGACGATCTCGAACATGGTATCTCTCCTTTCCGGCTTTGAACAACGGAAGTACATGGGGGAACGGACTATCCGTTCCCCCCCTTTTTTTGCGGTCTTCAGGAACGGTTCTTCATCTCGAGATAGGCCCCGTAGGCCTCCCTGTCAGAGAACCCCTCGTGCACCACTTTTCCCACGGCCATGGCCATGGCTGCGGGGGCTTCGCTCTGGAAGATGTTCCGCCCCATGTCCACCCCCCTGGCCCCCTCCCGGACGGCCCGGTACGCCATGGTCAGGGCCTCGTCCTCGGGAAGCTTTTTGCCCCCGGCGATGACGATGGGAACGGGGCACGCCGCCGCGATCCTCTCGAAATCCTCGCAGTAATAGGTCTTCACCATATGGGCTCCGTGCTCCGCCAGTATCCGGGTCGCCAGCAGGAAGTACCTGGCGTTCCGAACAAGCTGCTTTCCCACGGCCACCACGCCCAGCACCGGGATACCGTACCGTTCACCCATGTCCACCGTTCGGCACAGGAGTTCAAGGGAATCCCGCTCGCCCGGCGCCCCGATGAAGGTCTGGACGGCCAGGGCCGAGGCGTTGATCCGCAGGGCGTCCTCCATGTCCAGTCCGGCCCCTCCGCCGGTGCTCATGTCCTCGTGAAGCACCGAGGCGTCGTGGGTGGCCCGGAGGCAGAGGGCCCTGTCCGTGGCGGGAGGAACGCAGGTTCGCAGGGCTCCCCGGGTCGCCATGAGGACGTCCACGAAGGGAAGCAGGGGCTCGATGACAATGTCCAGCCGCTCCAGTCCGGAGGTGGAGCCCATGATGTACCCGTGGTCGAAGGCCAGCATGACCGTGTTGCCCGAAGAGGGACGGAAGATGCGGGAGAGCCGGTTTTTCATTCCCCAGGAGCAGGAGGAGAGCCCCTTCACGTGGAACCCGCCGAGTCTCGGGGGGACGTCCAGGCGGTAGTCCTTTCCTGAGGCGTTTCCTTCATTGTCAGCCATTTTCCTGTCTCCCCCCGGTGGTTCTTTGCGTGTGCGCCGTCATTTGCTGAAGGCGATGGTCCGGGCCGGTGTGTTCCAGAGGCGCAGGAATTCGTCGTTCCACCTGGCGATATTGAGCTGGAAGCCCGCCTGTTCCTGAACGGTGAGGATCTCCCCCACCATGTTGGCCGCCACTTCAATGCCGAGGTTCTCGAGATAGCGGACGTAGTCCTTGTACAGGATGAACTGCTCCATGAGGGTGGTGGACCCGGAGCCGTTCACCATGACGAAGGCCCTGTCCCCTTTCCGGAGGGGAATGTCTTTCACAAGGGCGTTGGCCATGATGGCGATGGTCTCCCGTGCGGTCTTCATTGGCTGGCGGCCGCCGCCGCCCTCGCCGTGCTGCCCCATGCCGATTTCCATGTCTTCGTCGCCGAGGTCGCCGAAAGACGCGCCGCTGGCGGGGTGGGTGGCGCAGCGGACCGCCACGGCGATGGTGGCCATGCTGTCGGCGTACCGCTGTGCGAGATCGGCAACCTCGTCAAGGGACCTGCCTTCCTTCGCCGCAGCCGCCGCGATATGGTAGAGAGGGACGGCCCCCGCAAGCCCCCGTCGATCGTCGGCGTTGGACCTTGGGGCGTTCGATATGTCCTCCTGGGTGACCACCTTCCGGACGTTCAGTCCCGCCTGCTTGCACATCTTCATGGTCATGTTTCCGGTGAGCATGTCCCCGGCGTGGTTCAGCACCAGGAAGAGCACGCCCTTTCCCCTGTCCGCCAGCCTGATGGCCTCGAAGCAGCTCTGGGGGTTGGGCGCGGCGAAAACGTCTACCGCCACGGCGATATCCAGCATACCGTCGCCCACGAAGCCCGAAAGGGCGGGCTCGTGGCCTGTGCCGCCCAGGGTCACGATGGTCACCCGGTCGGCGTCCTTCAAAGCCCTGGAGACGACGAGGTTCCCGGGGAGCACGTCAACGATGTCCCCGTGGGCGAGGGCAATCCCCTCCAGCATCTCGGCGGTCAGCGTGTTCGGATCGTTGAGAAACTTCTTCATCTTCATGCCGTTCATCCTCCCTGCGTTATTCATCCCGGTCCAGGCCTTCTGAGAGGCCCTGAAAGAAATACTTCATCGACATGGCCCCCGCATCCGGCGTGCCGATGCTCCGCTCCCCGTAGTTCTTCGCCCGGCCGAACCTGGCGGCGAAATTGACGGTATCCCCTGCACCGGCCTCCGCGGCCCGGGCAGCCGCCTTCATCATGTCCGCAAGGCTCCCCGGCGCGGCGACCAGGGCGTCCACGGCGGGCTCCAGGGCGTCCATCATGGTCTTGTCGCCCTTTTTGGCCTTCGAAATTTCAAAAAGCGTCCCATAGCCGCTGCGGAACATGGCCCTGAGCTCTTCTTCGCTCATGTCGGGCCGGTCAGGAGCAGCTTCCGCCAGGCCGTCGAAGAGGGTGGCCCAGAGAGGCACGGCGCTCCCCCCGTTGATGGTCATCACGGCCATGGAAATGGCGTTCATCAGAGCCCGGATAGAGCAGTCCTCCCCGGAATCCTCCACGGCTTTCTGCAGAACCTTCATGATTTTTTCCATGGTGATGCCGTGGTCGGCATCACCGAAGCGAGAATCGATGTCCGTCAGCTCGTCCCTGGCCGCGGTTACGGATGCCGCGCCGCCGAGCAGCATGTTCTTCATCTGCTGCAGGGTTACCGTCACATTTTCGACCTCCCCGTCACGAATTTTTAAACAAATTTCAATCATGACCCTCAGGTTATTTTACATTGGTCAATATTGGCTGTCCATAGAGTTACATAAGTAACTTTTTCGGGAAGAAGCGGGGAAAGAAATACCCCCGGAATGAGAACTTCCGGGGGCGGACTGCAAGTGACTGTTCTGCGTTAATCTACCGGGGCTCAGCCGCCTGGACGGCCTGATCCGCCAGGGTGTCCGGCAGCACAAGGTGGGTTATGATTCCCGTGCTGAGGGCGCCGAGAAGGCTTTCCGGGGTGAGATAGCCGGCGCAGAGGGCCACCACGTTTTTCGCGGCCCGCAGCCGGGGAAGGGAGATCTGCACGGCAATGTCGTTCCGGGGCTCGATGAAGCGCCCGCTCATGTCGTAATAATGGGCGAGGATTCTTCCCACGGACCGTTCCTCGCTGAGGGCCCGGCCGAACCGGGCGGCGGTGGCGAGGTCGGGGGAGGCGTGGAGGTTGGAAATGCCGATCACGGCGGTAGTCAGGGAATTCCACCGGGACTCGATCTCCCGGTAGGCCTCGGTCTGCTCGAACATCCCCTTTTCGTCTTCCGAATCGAAGAGGGCCGGCATGTAGAGATAGGAGGCTTTCATGCCGGACTGGGAGGCGATGAGGCGCACCAGTTCATTGGTGTGGTAGCTGCGGAAGGAGGCCTTTATCCCGCCGATGAGGGGAAAAACCTCTCCCTGCCGGGGAGCGGGTTCCGGCGGTCGGGTCCCGGCGTACTCGGAGAACATGCCCACCATGTAGCCGCAGCCCACCCCGGTGAAGGCCGTGTCCTCCAGCTCGTCGTGCCAGAGGTCGAAGGCTCTCCGGACCACTTCGCCGTTGCCGTCGGCCGGAGAAGATCCCCGGGAGGGAACCACGCAGGCACGCTTCAGGGAAAACCGGGCAGCCAGCCTCTCGGCAAGGATCTGCTGGGCGCTTCCTGCCTCGTTGATGGTGATGGTAACAACGCCGAACTCCCGTGCTTCCGCCAGGAGCCGCGATACCATGGGCCGGGATATCCCCATGACGTTGGCGATCTCGCTCTGGAGCATATTGTCCCTGTAGTACATCTTTGCGGCGGCAGTCAGCCGCTGCAGTTTTTTTTCATCGGGTACCATGGGCCCTCCGGGGTGCGTTTTCGACCATTCTATTGAACCGATTGATATATGTCAAAAAGAGGTGCTTCTTTCTTTCCAGTGAAAATTGAAAACTGCAGACAGCTGTCACTGAGAATAGCAGTTATGCTCGCAGACACTCCCCAGCGCCTTTCACCATCAGACGAAAATGTCTTTTTTCCTTGCCAAATCTGTTTTCAGCGCAATTTTTAAAATTCTCTGCTCCACACTTTATTGACATGAGAAAAAACACTGTTAAAATATGGATGTCCGGACAACAGGACAAGTTGAAAGAACAACCTTTCCGCCCCTGCTCGGAGAGCGCTTTCATCAAAGAACTCTCCCGGTCCTGAAAAATGCCGGACAAATGCAGACGGCGGACAGACTTCACTCATTCTCCCGGAGGAAAAAATGCGCGAACGGATGAAAGCTGAACCCAACGAAGTAGTTTGCAAGTATCTTTTCGGCCCCGCCATTGAAGAAGACAACAGACACTCCTTTGACAACATGTGCCTCATCAACATGGCCCACGCAATGATGCTCCTGAAAACCGGAATCATTGCGGAAGCCGATGCTCATGGGCTCCTTCAGGGGCTGATGGACATGTACGAAAGGGGGCCTGCCGCGCTGACGCTGAATCCGAAGTTCGAAGATTACTACTTCAACGTGGAAAAAAGCCTCATCGCAGACATCGGAATTGAAATCGGCGGCAAACTCCATACCGGACGCAGCCGGAACGACCTTCACTCCACCCTTGCACGGATGAATATCCGTGATGCGGCCATGAATCTCGTTCCTCTGCTTCTTGAGCTCCGCTCCATTCTTCTGAAGCTGAGTGAAGAAAACAAAGATGTGGTCCTTACCGGCTATACACATATGCAGCCCGCCCAGCCCATTTCCCTTGCCCATTACTTCACCGCCGTGGAAGAAGCATTGTCCCGGGACTTCGACCGGCTCGAGGCCGCCCTTGGAAGGCTGAACTTCTCCTCCCTCGGAGGAGGCGCTTTTGCAGGAACCTCGTTCCCTGTTGACAGGGACTATGTCGCCGGAAGCCTGGGATTCAACGGCCCGATCCTGAACAGTCTCGATGCCATAGCCTCCCGGGATTACCTTCTTGAACTCGTTTCAGCTTTCTCTATCCTCGGTTCGACTGTCAACCGGCTGGCTAACGACCTCTATATCTGGGCGACCGACGAATTCAGCTACGTTGAGGTGGACGATTCCGTCGCAGCATGCAGCAGCATAATGCCTCAGAAGAAAAATCCCATCACCCTTGAGCACATCAAAGCAAAGTCATCCCATCTCCTTGGAGCCTATGTTTCAGTCTTTTCCACACTGAAGGGTATTCCCTTCGGGCACTGCCGCGACGTGGGCGGTGAAAGCTACCGCATGTTCTGGAACGCCACCGCTGAACTCGAGGCAATACTTGCGCTGCTCAACGTCACCCTTTCGACAATCAAAATCAAGCCTGAAAATATGGTGAACAGGGCAAGACAGAACTTTTCAGTTGTTACGGACCTTGCCGACGAACTTGTCAGGAAACAGGGAATGCCCTTCCGCATTGCCCATGAAATCGTGGGGAATATCGTCCGGGAGTGCCTCGAAAGAGGAATTCGCTCCGATGATATCACTGCCGGGATCGTAAATGACGCCGCCAGGTCCGTCACAGGAGAATCGATCGGCTGGACCGAAGAATATACGCGGCAGGTTCTTGCTCCCGAGCACTCCGTCAGGGAGAAGAGGAGTTCCGGGTCCCCTTCTCCGGAACAGTGCCAACTGATGATTACAGTGCTAAACGAAAAGCTGGAGAGGGATAAAAAAGTTTTTTCCGGCATCCGGTCTTCGATTGAATCGGCAAAAACGAAACTGAAACAGGAAATCTCTGAAGTTCTTGCCCGGAAATGACCTTTTCATAGGGTGAAAGGAGACGGCATGGCTGCTCTTGAAAAAAGGGGCGTTTCGCTTTACCTCCTGGTAAGCGAGCAAATACTGGACAAAATCCGGAACAAGCAGTGGCCGGAAGGTTTCAAACTGCCGGCGGAACCCGACCTCGCAAAGGAATTCGAGGTCAGCCGGTTCACATTGAGACAGGCGATTTCCGACCTCGTCGACCGGGGATACCTGGTGAGGAAGAGGGGACAGGGAACATTTGTGTCGAAACCGAGTTTCGAAGGGAACTTCGTCAAATCTTTCTTCCCCGGCGATCTCGGTAACCTGCATAAACTGCTCTCCTTTAGAAAAATTTCGGCTCCGTCATTTCTTGAGAAAAAGCTCGCCCTTCCCAAAGGAAGCATGGTGACCGAACTGTACAGGGCACGGTATATCCAGAACGATGAAACTCCGGCAATACTTGAAAAGACATATTTCAGCACCGACCTCCTGCCGGATATCGAGGAACGGATGGATATGTCCGGAAGGCTGTACGGTTACATCATAAACACCTACGGCATTCCTCTGCTGAAATCCAGATCGGTCATCGAGGCAGTTCTGCCGGAAAAGGCCGAGGCGGAGATTCTCCTGTGCTCCCTGAACCATCCATTGCTTATGATGACAAGAATAGGTTTCACGACAGGCGACAAGCCTGTCCTTCTCACAAAGAGCCTGATCAGAACCGACAAGTGCAGATTGTCCATGGAGGACGAAATCTAGTAAAAACAAAGGGAGGTAAGAGAAATGAAGAAATTGTGTACAGCGTGCCTTGTTGCGGTATTGGTGGTTATTTCAATTGCAGCGGCCGCGTTCGCCGCTCCCCAGAGGTTGCTTATGGGGACATCGAGCGCCGGCGCCAGCTACTATATCCTCGGCAGCGGCCTGGCAAAAGTCCTTTCGGACAATATCAAGGATATGGAAGTTTCCGTGGAAGTCACAGGGGGACCGACCACCAACATCCAGCTGATCGAACAGGGCGACATGGAACTTGGGCTCTCGACTGTCTGGCTTGCCGGAGAAGGCTATAACGGCACCGGATGGGCAAAGGGCAAAAAGTACCAGGAATTCCGGACACTCGCTCCCCTTTACAGCAGCGTGCTGTATATCTACACCCTCAAAGGAAGCGGAATAAAGAGCGTGTACGATCTTGAAGGCAAGAACGTCAGCGTCGGCGCTCCGGGAGCCACAAGCGAACTGGCGGGAAGGGCCGTTCTTCAGGTTCTCGGCATCACCCCGAAGAACATCAGCTCCCTTCCCACGTCGGCACAGGTCAACGGAATCAAGGACGGGCTGCTGGACGCAATCTTCGCAGTGAGCGGCATTCCCGTTGCCTGGCTCCTCGACCTTGAGACGACCCACGACGTGGAGCTCATTCCCCTGGCAAAAGAAGATATGGACAGGGTTCTCGCAGCATATCCTTTCTGGTCAAAAGGGACCATTCCCGCAAAATCTTACAAGAACCAGGACAGCGAAGTCCCTGTGGTCGCTTTCTGGAATGCGAGCATCGCATCAAAAAATCTCTCCGATGAAACAGCATACAATATAGTCAAGACCACCTTTGAATGCCTTGATCAGCTTATCGCGATCGACCCGACGGCCCGCCAGGCATCCATGGACGAGCTTGACTCCCTGACGACTCCCCTTCATCCCGGAGCGGTAAAATACTACCTCGAAAAGGGTGTCAACGTCCCAGAGAGACTCATCCTGAAATAACCCTTCCCGCTTTATTGAGCGGCTCAAAGCTTCTCCATCTTTGAGCCGCTCAATTTTTTAAAACAAACGGAAACCGCAGAAAATCTTTTCAAACAGATTAAGGGTGATCACATGTTTTTCAAAAAAAAGAATGCGGAAATCAATGTCGCCGAACTTGAAAATGAAGGCATGCCGAAACGGGAACTGACGGGAAACTGGAACATGTTCGTCTGCATCATGGGCGTGTCCATGTCGCTGTTTCACATTTACTGCCTGGTTCTCTTCCCGATCACCCCATGGATTCTCTATTGCGGCCATGTCGGGTTCGGTTTTATTCTTACTTTTTCTATTTACTGCGCCGGAAAACATTCCAAACGCCATAGCATTTCCCTGTGGGATTTTTTCCTTATGCTTGCAGGAGCACTCTGCGTAACCTACCTGATCGTGGAAATGGATGAACTGGTGTACCGGATAGGCATCGCGCCAACACCCCCCGATCTTGTCGTGAGCATTGTCATGATCGGCCTGGTTCTGGAAATGACCCGCCGTACCTGCGGAAACATACTGCCCTGTATCGCCGTTCTGTTTTTGCTGTATACCCGTTACGGAAGTCATATCCCAGGCCTTCTCGGACACCGAGGATATTCATGGCCCCGCATGCTCAGTTATATGGTTGGGATGGACGCCATGTTCAGTGTTCCCCTGGGGGCATCGGCGACCATGGTTTTTTTGTTCGTGGTTTTCGGCGCTTTCCTGAACGCTTCCGGATCCGGCAAATTCTTTATTGACCTTTCCCTGAGCCTCTCAGGCTCCACCCGGGGAGGTCCCGCGAAAGTGGCCGTTCTGTCGAGCGCCCTCTTCGGCACCGTTTCCGGCAATTCTGTGGCAAATGTGGTCTCCACGGGAGCCTTTACGATACCCATGATGACCTCCGTCGGATATCGTTCCGTTTTTGCCGCCGCAGTCGAAGCCACCGCATCCACGGGCGGACAGCTTATGCCGCCCATCCTCGGTTCTGCTGCCTTCATCATGGCGCAGCTTGTCGGCGTTCCTTACATGGCCATCGTAGTGGCATCAATTATCCCGGCGCTCCTCTATTTCTTTACGGTGTTTCTGATGGTTGACCTGGAGGCAGTGAAATACAAACTCTCCGGCATTCCCAAAAACCAGCTTCCCGTTTTAAGGGAAATACTGAAACAGACCTATCTCCTTCTGCCTCTTTTCGTCCTGATCTACGTGCTCTCGGTTCTTAACGCCAGTCCTATCAGGGCGGCCACGTGGGGAATCATCTCAGCCATTGCCATAACATGGGTCAAATGGAGTGAACGATTGACGCTGAAAGGCATTTTAATCGCCCTGAGCAAAGGCGCCCAGAATTCCTGCAGCATAATCGCATCCTGCGCCACCGCCGGTATCGTCGTCGGGGCCCTCAACATGACGGGAGCAGGTTTGAAGGTGGCAAACGCCATCGTGTCCCTCTCGGGAGGCATGTTGCTTTTAAGCCTCATTCTGACCATGATAACCAGCCTGATCCTCGGCATGGGCCTGCCGACAACCGCTTCCTACCTGATATGTGCGGCAGTGGCCGCTCCCGCCCTCGTACAGCAGGGGATTTCGCCCCTGGGTGCCCATATGTTTGTCTTCTACTTTGCCTGCATATCCGCAATCACGCCCCCGGTCGCCCTGGCCGCCTTCGCTGGTGCCGGCATCGCGAAAGCCAAACCCATGCTGGTTGCCCTGAATGCCTGTAAAATAGGAATTTCGGCCTTTATTATCCCCTACATGTTCATTTATGGCCCGGCGCTTCTCGGGGAAGGCAGCGGCATGACGGTGCTGACTACTGTCGTCAGTGCGATTATAGGTGTATCAATGCTCTGCTTCTCTCTTCAGCGGCATTTCTTCTCCCTCCCTCTGAAAATATGGGAGAGCCTGATCCTCGGAAGCGCTTCCTTGCTGCTGATTTTCCCGGGATATCTAACCGATAGCATCGGTTTCGGGATTTGTGCCGGAATTCTCCTCATTGCCCGCAGAACCAGCCGCGGGAAAAAAGACGCCCCTCCTGCGGCATGATTCTACGGTTCACTAATACTGTTTCGTAGGGTATCATCTGTTTGTTTTGTCTGCCGGATATTGGTGGAAGTCCTTCGAGGAGGAACACATCATTACTCATTCCCGTTCCCTGACGTCGGGGAAGATCGGTTCCCAGCTGCTTTTCCTTGCCATACCCCTGCTGCTGGGGAACATCTTCCAGCAGCTGTACAATTTCGTGGCGGCCATCATCGTGGGCCGGTACGTGGGAGAAGCGGCCTTCGCTGCCATCGGCGTGGGCGGGACGGTGATGAACCTGTTCATCTTCGTTCTCACCGGATGCTGTACCGGCGTGTCCATCATCCTCGCCTCCCTGTTCGGAAAAGGGGACTTTCACACCCTGCGGAAGGAGTGCTTCCTGGCCGTGGTGTTCGGGGCAGGGTTCACCCTTTTCGTCAGTCTCGCCTCCATCGCCCTGCTTCCCTCCCTGCTCGAAGCGATTCATACCCCGGCGGAGATCTTCGAGGGCACCAGGCAGTACCTGAACATCATCCTGGGAGGGCTCCTGGCGACCTTTTTCTACAATCTCTCCGCCGCCTCCCTCCGGGCCGTGGGGAACACCCGGTATGCCCTGGTGTTCCTGGTGACCGCCGTGATGCTCAACGCGGCCCTGACCTTCGTTCTGGTGGCCCGGTTCGGCTGCGGGATAGCAGGTGCCGCGTGGGCGACCGTCTTCTCCCAGGCGTTCTCCGCCCTGCTCTGCATGGCCTACATCTGGAAGAAACTTCCCTTCCTCGTGCCGACGAAGGAGGACATGCGGTACGACGGGGCCCTGCTGAAAAAGACGATCCTCTTCGCCTCCCTTTCGGCCATGCACCAGTCGAGCCTGTACATCGGCAAGCTGCTGGTGCAGGGAGCGGTGAACCTGCTGGGCACTGCAGCCATCGCCGCCTACACGGCCACGGGAAGGATAGAGGGGCTCTCCCTCGCCGTGGGTGAAAGCGGCTCCGATGCCGTCTCCGTTTTCGTGGCCCAGAATACCGGTGCGGGAAATCATGCAAGGGCCCTGAAGGGGTTTCTGGAGGGACTCGCTTCCCTGGCCCTCCTCAGCCTTTTCGTTTCCCTCACGCTGTTTGTTACCGCCCGTCCGGGCGTAATCCTGTTTGTAGGAGCAAACCAGGGAGAGGCGGTCGCCGAGGGAGTGGCCTATATGCAGTCCCTCTGTTTCTTCTACATTTTTTCCTACATCGGAAGCTCCTTCGTGGGCTTTTACAGGGGTACCGGCCGGATCAACATTCCCTTTATCGGCACGACCCTCCAGATTTCCGTGCGTGTGGTCCTTTCGTACTGGCTCGCTCCCCTTCTGGGGCTGAAGGCTGTAGGGCTGGCCACGGGGATCGGCTGGATCTCCATCGTGACCTTCCAGCTCCTGGTTTTTTCCAGCATACGGCGAAGGGAGCGGCGGGAAGAAACGGCCCTATCCGGCCGTTGAAGAAAATGCCCTGAAAGGGGAAAATGGGAGATTAGGAGAATTTACCATTATGGCAGAGGGAGTGTCGCTGGGCATAAGGTGAATTCGCCCCGCCAGGGGCGAAGAGATGACCCCCTGGGGAGCAGCGCCAAGGCCGAGAAACCGACAGGGATGTCGGTTTCAGGCGCAGTTGTCAGGGATGACAATGTGCGCCGACGGCCCAAGCGAGCACCGGTGACGCTCCCCGCTGCCTGTAAAAAGTGAAAATAGAGCTTGTCCCTTTATTTCTAGCAGGAGGTATTCGTCATGGGCTGCATTCTGGATCATATCGCCGTTGCGGCACCCACTCTCGAAGCGGGAGCCGCCTTCGTCACGGAAACTCTGGGAGTTTCCCCCCAGGCCGGGGGAGAGCATCCCCGCATGGGAACCCACAATCTGCTTCTGCGCCTGGGCGACCGGGTGTACCTCGAGGTCATCGCGGCAAACCCCGCGGCCCCGGCTCCGGACCGTCCCCGATGGTTCGCCCTGGATTCCCTTCCCGGGAACGCCGCTCCCTTCCTCGCCGCATGGGTGGCCCGGGCAGAAGACATCAGGACCTGGGCGGGAAAGTCCTCTGAGCCCCTGGGCCCGGTGGAATCCATGTCCCGGGGAACCCTGGAGTGGCTCATCACCATCCCGGAAGACGGCTCCCTGCCGCTGGGAACAGGCCCCGCCCTCATCCAGTGGCAGCCCGGCGTACATCCCGCGTCGAAGCTCCAGGATCACGGGCTTTCCCTCGTGGGGCTGGACATCCATCACCCCGATCCGAAGCGGGTTTCCCGTTTGCTGGAATCCCTGGCTCTGGAAGGCCCCCTGTCGGTGAAACCCCTTCCCGAAGGCTCGTCCCCGTTCCTTGAGGCCCGCATCGGCACTCCCCGGGGCACCCGGGTTCTCCGGGCAGCCGGGTAGGAGGGAGCCCTTCATGGCCGGCATGGAAAAGAAGCTGGAGGAGCTGAAAGCACGGCTCCGTGAAGTGAACGACCTGAACAGCGCCGGGGCTGTGCTGTACTGGGACCAGGCCACATACATGCCTCCCGGCGGGGCGGAGGCCCGGGGACGCCAGATGGCGACACTGGCCCGGATCGCCCAGGAGAAGTTCATCGCCCCGGAGGTGGGCAGGCTGATCGACGATCTGCTCCCCTACGCCGGCAGCCTTCCCCCCGATTCGGACGATGGCTGCCTGATCCGGGCGGCGGACCGGGAATACCGGAAGGCCGTCCGCGTGCCTGCGGATTTCCTGGCGGCCTTTTCGGAGCATTCCGCCCTTTCCTACCAGGTATGGACGGAGGCCCGCCCCGCCGACGATTTCAGGCGGGTCCTTCCCCTGCTGGAGAAGACCCTGGACCTGAGCCGCCGTCTGGCGGACTTTTTCCCGGGGTATGACCACATCGCAGACCCGCTCATCGACTTCTCCGACTACGGCATGAAGGCAGTGAGCGTAAGGAAGATCTTCGGGGAGCTCAGGGAACAGCTCGTGCCGCTGGTGCGGGCCGCCGCGGCCCGGGAAGCGGCCGACGATTCGTGCCTGAAGGGGCATTTCCCCAAAGAACGGCAGCTCGACTTCGGAAAGATGGTCATCGGGACGTTCGGCTACGATTTCGCCAGGGGACGGCAGGATCTGACCCACCATCCCTTCGAGACACGGTTTTCCGTGGGCGACGTGCGCATCACCACCCGGATCGACGAAGGAAACTTCGCCTACGGTTTCTTCTCCACCACCCACGAGTCGGGCCATGCACTGTACGAGCAGGGAGTGGCTCCCGACCTGGAGGGAAGCCTCCTGGCGGAGGGAACCAGCTCGGGGGTGCACGAGTCCCAGTCCCGCACGTGGGAAAACCTGGTCTCCCGGAGCCTGCCCTTCTGGGAACACTTCTATCCGAAGCTGCAGAAAGTCTTTCCGGACCGCCTGGAGACCGTTCCCCTGGAGACCTTCTACCGGGCCGTGAACAGAGTGGAGCCCTCCCTGATCCGCACCGAGGCCGACGAGCTGACCTACAACCTCCATGTCATGATCCGCTTCGAGCTGGAGCTGAGGATGCTGGAGGGAAGCCTGGAGGTGAAGGACCTGCCCGAGGCGTGGAACGCCGCGTACCTGGAGAACCTCGGGATCGCACCGGAGGACGACGCCGACGGCTGCATGCAGGACGTCCACTGGTTCGGCGGACATATCGGCGGGGCCTTCCAGGGATACACCCTGGGAAACATTCTCTCCGCCCAGTTTTTCGCGGAGGCCCGCAAGTCCCTCCCCGAAATCCATGACGACATGCGACGGGGCAGCTTTTCAGCCCTCCACGGATGGCTGTGGGAGAACATCTACCGCCACGGCAGCAAGTTCACAGCCCCCGAGCTGATCGAACGGGTCACGGGCAGGGGGCTGGACATCGGGCCGTACATCCGGTACCTGCGGGAAAAGTACGGGGAGCTCTAGGCCCCGGAATCTGACCCACCCCTGCGATTTCACCCCTCCCCCGGCGGAAGTATTCTCCGCCGGGGGTTTTCTTTTTCCGGAAGAATGCCGGAAATGTCAGAAAGCACTATAAATCCTTCTCATGGGCGGTAAATTCCCCGGCATTCTATAATAATACAATTTTTAATTGGTCTTGTCATATTGACTTTTCGTAGTAATATGTTTTTTTATTCGCTTTTATTTTTGGACAGGAGGTGCGGCCGTGCGGATCGGAGTGCTGGTGAAGCAGGTTCCCGCAACGGAAAACGTCAGGATCGACGAAGAGACGGGAACCATGGTGCGGGAAGGCGTAGAGGCGGAGCTGAACCCTCTCGACCTTCACGCCGTGGAGGAGGCGGTCAGGCTGAAGGACCGTCTCGGAGAAGGAACGGAGATCACGGTGATTTCCATGGGGCCGCCCCAGGCCCAGAAAGCGGTGCGGGCCGCCATCGCCATGGGGTGCGACAGGGGGCTGCTGCTCTCCGACAGACGGTTCGCCGGGTCCGATACCCTGGCCACCGCCCGGACCCTCGCAGCGGGAGTGAAAAAGGCCGGAGGATTCGACATCCTCCTCTCGGGCGAACGGGCCACCGACGGCGAGACGGGCCAGGTGGGCCCCGCCGTGGGACAGGTTCTCGGCATGTCCGTGCTCACCTTCGTGAGCGCCGTGGAATCGGCCGGAAAGGGTTCCCTGGTGGTCCGGCGGGCGGTGGAGGGAGGACACGAGCGTGTCGAGGCCCCTCTTCCCGCCATGCTCTCTGTGGTAAAGGAGATCAACACCCCACGGCTGTGCACCCTGGGAGGAAAGATCCGGGCGAAGAAGACGGAGATTCCCGTCCTCGGGGCGGACGACCTTCCCCTTCCGGCGGAGCATCTCGGCCTTCCGGGATCGCCGACGAAAGTGGTGAAGGTGTCCTATCCCCAGATCACCCGCTCGGGGAAGAAAGTGTCCGCTGCAGACAGCGTGGACGGCGCCGTCGAGGAAATCCTCAGCGTGCTCCGGGGCCGCGGGATCGTGTAGGAGGAAACCGCCATGAACGTAGAATACCGCGGAGTCTGGACCCTCAGCGAAGTGAGGGATGGCCGGATTCATCCCGTTTCATACGAGCTTCTCGCCTGGGGCAGGGACCTTGCCGACACCCTGGGCGTGCCCCTTTCGGCGGTGCTCCTCGGCTCCGGCGTCACGGAACAGGCCCCTGACCTGATCGTCCACGGAGCGGACCAGGTGTACGTGGTGGATGATCCCAGTCTCGGGCATTTCAGGGCGGACAGTTTTTCCAAAACCCTGGCGGAGCTGGTGAACCGCCACAAACCCGAAATCTTCATCGCCTCCGCCACCTCCACCGGCAGGACCGTGATGCCTGTGGTCTACGCGGACCTCGCTACGGGGCTGACTGCGGACTGCACGGAACTGGGCATCGATACGAAGGAACGGCTGCTTCTCCAGACAAGGCCCGCCATCGGGGGGAACGTGATGGCGGACATCAAGACGCCCCTCAGCAGGCCCCAGATGTGCACCGTGAGGCCCCGGTCGAAGAAACCCCTTCCTGCCGACCCGTCGCGGACCGGCAGGATCATCGCCGAGAAGGCCGAACCCGGCGCCCTTTCGTCTGTGATGAAGCTCCTGGAGTTCCTGCCCGAGAAGAACGTGGGCGCGCCCCTGCAGGACGCCGAGGTCATCGTGGCGGGCGGAAAGGGGATGAAGAAGGGAGCCAATTTCGCCCTGCTTGAGGAGCTGGCCGCCCTTCTCGGAGGCTCCGTGGGGGCATCGCGGACGGCCGTGGATCTGAACTGGGCGCCCTATTCCTCCCAGGTGGGGCTGTCGGGCAAGTCGGTGACGCCGAAGCTCTACATCGCCTGCGGCATCTCCGGGGCGGTGCAGCACCTCGCCGGAATGTCCGCGTCCGATACGGTCATCGCCGTCAATTCAGACCCGGAGGCCCCCATCTTCCGGGTGGCGGACCTGGCCATCGTGGGCGACGCCCTTGAAGTGATCCCCGCGCTCATAGGGAGGCTGAAATCATGACGGGCACCTTTTTCGGAAACACCGACGCCCTTCGGGAGCGGTACGGAAAAATCACCCCGGAGATCCTCCGGGAGATACAGGAGGCCGCCGGAGCGAAGAACGTGGTGGCCGGAGATCCCGAGGCCCTGGAGAGCTACGCCTCCGACGAGGCGGGGATCATGTTCACCTCCATGCCGGACGCCGTGGTGAAGGCGGAGAGCGCCGAACAGGTGGCGGCGGTCATGAAGGTGGCGTCGAAGTACAAAATCCCGGTCACTCCAAGGGGCGCCGGAAGCGGCCTCGCCGGTGCGGCGGTTCCCCTCTGCGGAGGCATCGTCCTCTCCCTGGAGAAGATGAACCGCATCCTCGAGATCGACCCGGTGAACCGGGTGGCCGTGGTGGAACCCGGCGTGGTGACCAACGAGCTGTGCAAGGCTGTGGCCGAGCAAGGCTTCCTCTACGCGGGGTACCCCATGAGCACCGAGACGAGCTTCATCGGCGGCAACGTGGCCACCAACGCCGGGGGAGGCAAGGTCATCCGCTACGGCAACACCCGGCGGCACGTGCTCGGCCTGGAGGTGGTCCTCCCCACGGGAACGGTGCTGAACCTCGGCGGCAGGATCCGAAAGGACACCTGGGGCTACAGCCTCATGCAGCTCATGGTCGGTTCCGAGGGCACTCTTGGAATTATTACGAAAGTCATCGTCAACCTCGAGCCGAAACCCGGCAAGACGGTGAACCTCCTGGTGGCCTTCCCGGACCTTGATTCCGCCGTGGACAGCGTGGCGAAGGTTGTCCGCACCGGGATCAGCGTCATCTCCTGCGAACTGATGGACAAGCTGTCGGTGAACATCGCCGCCTCCCACGTGAACACGGTACTCCCCTACCAGGACAGGGCCGACGCCTTCCTCCTCATCCAGATCGAGGGCGATTCGGACGAGCGGCTCGAGGAAGGGTACGAGAAGGTGGGAACCCTCTGCCTCGAAAACGGTGCCCTGGAGGTCTTCGTGGCGGAGAGCCGGACCGAGTCGGGCATGATCTGGAACATCCGGCAGAACCTCGCCGAGGCCATGCGGGCCCACGACCCCTACTGCTCCCTGAGCGGCGACATGGTGGTCCCCCTGTCCACGGTCCCCGAGATGGTGGAGGAGATCCGGAAGGCGGGAAAGGAACGGGGCATCGCTGTGGGCATCCTCGGCCACATCGCCGACGGGAACCTGCACCCCATCATCTTCAAGCCCGCCGGCATGGAACCCATGGAATGGGCGGAGTACGCCGAGGCCTTCTACGATGACCTCACCTCGGTGGCGATCCGCCTCGGCGGTGTGGGCAGCGGAGAGCACGGCATAGGATATGTGAAGATGCCCATCTTCCTCCACTCGAAACCAGCGGAGGAAATCGAGATTATGAGAGGAATCAAGCGGTCCTTCGACCCCGACGGAATCCTGAATCCCGGGAAACTGCTGGGAAGCTGACAGGTTTTCCGGTGCCCGGATCCGGGCACCGGTCAGGGAAGTTCTGAACAGGAGACACGAGAGGAGCAGGGAACAACATGAAATCGAAGAGTGACATGGGAATCCTGGCTGTGGCCTTCGTCTGGTTCACCACCCACTTCGGCGGCGGCTTCGCCAGCGGGAGACAGCTCGTTGACTTTTTCGTATCCTACGGATGGTACGCCCTGATCACCCCCGTCCTGTCCATCGCCATCGTCACGGCGGTGCTCTACTATGCGTGGAGCTTCGCCGCAATCTACAAAACCTTCGACTACAGGGCATGGGGCAACCTCTATTTCAAACCCTTCGAGGCAATCTTCTCCAACGCCTACGAAGTCATGTACATTCTTATCCTTCTCATCGCGTCGGCGGTGGCATTCGCCACCGGAGGCACGGTGATGAAGCAGATCCTCGGGACCCCCTACGTTATGAACACGGTGATCGTGGCGGTCTTCATCTTCTTCCTGACCATCTTCGGCGCGGAGATGGTGCGGAGGGCCGCCTCCACCATGGCGATAATCATCATTGCGGGCATGACCATCATCTACGTGGGCAACCTCGTGACGAACTTCCCCAAGCTGATCGAGGTCATCCGCACCGCCCCGTCGCCGAAGGGCTTTTTTGAGGCTTTCTGGGCATCCCTGAAGTATGCCGGATTCCAGACGTGCGCCATGGGAGCCTACATCGCCGTGGCCGACGCACTGAAGACCAGGGAGGACGCCCGGAAAACCTCGGTCTGGGGCTTTCTCATCAACGCCGGGGTGCTCTGGCTCGCCACGGCCGGCGTGCTTCTCCACTACCCGGCCATTCTCCAGGAAAGCGTTCCCGTGCTCTACGTGGCAGCCCACGGCGGCGGCGGCGCTTTCGGCACGGCCATCGTGTCCCTCCTGATCTTCCTGGCAGTCATCTCCACCGGCGTGAGCCTCATCTTCGGCGGCGCCAGGCGCATCGTGGCCTTCTGGGGAAAAACCAGGGGATCTTCCGTCGCCGGCGACAGGAAGGTGAACATCATCGCGTCCCTGGTCTACGTCCTCATCACCTGGGGGATCGCCCTGTTCGGCCTGATCCCGCTGATCGCCAGGGGATACGGCTACATGGGAACTCTTTCCTTCCCGCTGCTCATTATCCCGGTAATTTTCATCGGCCTGCTCCGGTCAAAGGATTGGGGCAAGGGCGCCTGAGAAATCTTCCGGAGGAAGGGAGGGGAACCTCCCTTCCTCCGGATTCCCGCGCCCGGCCCTTCCATTTCCCCCTGCCTTTCTCCGGCCGGAATCCTTCACCATGATAGAATAGGAGCGTCTCTTTTCCGCTCATTCCTCTGAGGACTGATTCACAGCGAAAAGGGCGAACAAGAACTACCGGTGAAGGGAGAAAGCCAACCGTGAGAAATAAATACCGCCTCCTGAGTCTCCTGATGATTCTCCTGACCTGCGCCATAGCGGGGATCTTCTTCGGCTCCTTCGACAGGCGGATCGAGACCGTCTACGGGGACAACACCAGGGACGCCATCTTCGAGGTCAAGAAAACCTTTCTTCAGCACACCGTGCAGAACCAGATCGCCAGGATCGACGCGTCGGAAAAACGCCATACGAACCTTGCCCTCCGCCGGGTCGGTGAGATGAACGGCATCCTGAACGCGGCACCCTCCGGAAGCAGGGACGAGTTCATCGCCTTCTTCAGAGAGTGCTTCCGGGACGGCACAGCCTGGACGGCCGTCTTGTGGGACCCTGTCGCCGGCAACGTGCTCCATGACCCGAAGGGCCTGTTCCGGAAGGGCTTTCCCGGTACGCCGGACGGCGGGGAATTCGGGGATTTCTCCGCCTGGAAGATAGGGGATTTCAGAGGGCTGCGGGCCTTTTTCGGCGTTCCCGGGACTGCGGTCGAAGAGGCTGTCAAGGGTGAGATCGCCTCGGAGATCCATTTATCCCGTTTTCCCTTCGACTCCTACATCTGGGTCAACGAGGTGGTCAACTACGAGGGCGGAAAAAATTACGCCATCAGGCGAATACACCCGAACCTCAGGGACACGGAAGGTATCTTCCTCTCCACCGAAACCAGGGACGTAAAGGGAAACCGTCCGTACCTGACCGAACTGGAGGGCGTGAAGAAGGACGGAAAACTCTTTTTCACCTATCACTTCAAGAGAAAAAACAGCGATGAAATCTCCGAAAAGCTGACCTACGCGGAGCTGTACGGAAAATACGACTGGATCGTCGCCATGGGGATCCACCTCGACGATATTTTCACCGCCATCCTGAAAGCAAACGAGGAAAGCGGCACCGCATCCGGACGCCTCATCGTTCTCTTTCTCCTTCTTATGGTCGCGCTGCTGGGGGTCAGCGAACTTGTTCTTCTCTTCCTCGAGGGCAAGTTCCATGGAGAATCGAGAAAGGGGCTCGAGGATGAACTGAACAGGGATCCCCTTTCAGGGGCCTTCTCCCGCCGGGCCGGGGAGACGGAAATGGCACGTGCCTTCCACTCCTTCACGAAAGGTGCATTGCCGCCGGCAATCGCCCTCTTTGATATCGACCATTTCAAGGAAGTGAATGACTCCTTCGGTCACGACGCGGGCGACGAGGTCATCAAACTGATTGTCCGGACCGTCCTGGGAAGCGTGAGGACCATGGACAGTCTCTTCCGCTGGGGCGGCGACGAATTTCTTCTTCTCGCGGAAGGACTCAAGGCTGAACACGCCCTCCCGGTAGCGGAGAATATTGTGAAGACTGTTGCGGAACATCCTGCCTCCGTGGACGGACAGTCCATTCCCGTCACGATCTCCGTGGGAATCGCCTTTTTCCGCCCGGGAGACAGAGGGTATGAAGACGCCATGAAGAGAGCGGACAAGGCCCTGTACCGGTCGAAATCGGAGGGACGGAACCGGGCGACCATGGAACCCTAAATCCGCAGCTTCTCCTGGCAGAGGGAGTGTCGCCGGGCATAAGGTAAATTCGCCCCCCAGGGGCGAAGAGATGACCCCCTGGGGGGCAGCGCCAGGGCCGAGAAACCGACAAGGATGTCGGTTTCAGGTGCAGTTGTCAAGGACGACAATCTGCACCGGCGGCCCAAGCGAGCACCGGAGACGCTCCCCGCTGCCTGCGGATTTAGGGGAACAGTGGCATCTTGACCTTTCCTGATTGGTCATGGTAGACTGATCTAACAAAGACTCTATTTCGGAGGTGAATACATCATGGAAAGAAACGGAATAACCACAATGAAGGGAAATCCCATGACCCTGGTGGGTCCCGAATTGAAGGTCGGAGACAAGGCCCCCGACTTTACAGTGCTTGACCAGACCATGGGGAAGAAGACCCTCAAGGATTACGACGGCAAAATAAAGGTCATCTCGGTCACCCCGTCCCTGGACACTCCCGTGTGCGACCTGCAGATCCACTGGTTCAACGAGGACGCTGCCAACCAGCCCGCAGACGTGGCGGTGCTGAACATTTCCATGGACCTGCCCTTCGCCATACGGCGGTTCTGCGCCACCGGAGGCATCGACAGGACGGAAGCCCTTTCCGACCACAGGGACGCTTCCTTCGGGACCAACTGGGGCGTGCTGATGAAGGAGCTCCGCCTCCTGGCCCGGTCCATCTTCGTGGTGGACAAAGAGAACGTGATCCGGTACGTGCAGATCGTCCCGGAGCAGACCACAGAGCCTGATTACGAGGCAGCCCTGACCGCCCTGAAGGCGCTGGTGTAGATTCCTTTTCGTCACTGCGCTGCGGGACCCGGGAAAAACCGGGTCCCGCAGTTTTATCAGTGGTTCCGGAACCCTGTCATCCTTCCGTGCTGAGAAGCTTCCTGGCCACGTCCTCCAGCACCGCCGAGACGGAAGCCACTTCCTCGCTCGAAGCCGCGATCCCCTCAATGAGACGGGCCTGCTCCTGGATGATTTTCAGCAGGACTTCCGTGTTTTCGTTGATCTCGTAGGTGGAGGTGCGGAAGTAGTCGAGGATGTCCCTGATGTGCTTCGCCGATTCCGTGGACCGGACGGCGAGCTTTCTCACCTCGTCGGCCACTACGCCGAAGCCTTTTCCCAGTTCCCCGATCCTCGAAGCCTCGATGGAGGCGTTGAGGCCGAGAAGGTTGGTCTGTTTGGCCACCCCTTCGATGATTCCCACCACCTGCTCGGTTCCGGCCACCCGCTCCACGGCGGTTCCGGTGATGGAAATGAGGGTCTCCCCGGCGGCACGCATCTCCTCCATCTGGCCGTTCATTGTCTGGAGGGCGTCGGCGATCTGGCTGGTGGTGGCCCGAAGGGTTTCGGAGGTCTCCCGGATGGAGTTCTGCCTTTCCACGTTTTCCGCCAGGATGACGCAGCCCACCGCTTCACCCCCGGCATCGAACACCGGCATGGAGTGGGCGATGTAGGGGATGCCGAAGGGGGATTCCTCTTTCCCGAACTCCTTGACTATGGGCCGTTTCTCTTTCATGCACCGGCTCCCGGCCGATCCCTCGGCGAGCCTGTCCCCCGGCTTCCTGTTGATGTTGATCGTCCTGCCGGGTACGTAGGCGATGTAGGTGTCGCCCTCGATGACGGCAAAACTCATGTCGCCGGGGATAAACCTGTGGATGATACGGGCGGCTCCCGCAAGGGCCCTCAGGGCCTCCCGGCCCTCCAGCGTGCGTATTTCCCCGATTTCGTTCATGGTGACCACCTTCCCCGGTTGCCCGTTCGGTTTTCTTTTCCGTTCAATATTACAGGAACCTTTCCTCCGATAAAAGAGGATACAATAAACACCGAAAAAAAAGTGCAAAGGAGTGTTGCCCGTGATAGCAGACCTGTTCGACTGTTTCTTTTTCGACCTCGACGGAGTGCTGTACGTGGGGGGAGAAACCACGCCCGGCGCGGCTGAGAGCCTGGATACGCTGAGAAGTATGGGGAAGGCCATACGGTTTCTGACGAACAACCCCACCACACGGGTTCGCATCGCTGACCGACTGCGGGGGCACGGCATCGCCGCCGAGATGGACGAGATCGTCACCGCCGGTTCGGCCACGGCGAAATACCTCGCCGAACAGGGAATCACACGGGCATGGGTCATCGGCGAGTCCGGCCTCCACAGGGAGGTTGAGATGGCGGGAATTCTGCCTGCAGGTGAAAAGGACTGCGAGGCGCTCGTCCTCGGCTGGGACGAGACCGCCACCCTGGCCATGGTCCGCAGGGCAGCCCTGGCGGTGCGGAACGGGGCGCTCTTCGTGGCCACGAACATCGACCGGACATTTCCCACGGCGGAAGGACCCGTGGCCGGGGTCGGCGCCCTGGTGGAGGCAATCCGAACAGGATCGGGCAGAGACCCGGTGGTGGTGGGCAAACCCTTTCCGCCCATGTTCACCGAAGCCCTCACTTCGGCGGGTTTTCCCAGGGACCGGACAGTGATGGTGGGAGACACGCCCGAGGTGGACATCCTGGGTGCTCACCGGGCCGGCGTCTCCGCTATCCTCATGGGCGGCGCCCCTCTTTCCGGAGAGGGCGATTTCCGGCGTCCCGACGGGCACATTTCCTCCCTTCCGGAACTCTTTTCGCCCGGGAGGACCTGCGGCAGGTGGTCCCTTCCGACAACGGAGTGAGCCTTTCTACCCGCTTTTACCGGGACTCCTCCTCCGGGTGAAGGTTCCTCACCCGGGCAGCAAAACGGTCCATCTCCTCTTCAAGGGCTTTCGCCAGGGGAAGAATTTCTTCCGCCGGATGTTCCTTTTGCAGGAGCTTTTCGATTTTCGCCGAGAGAGAATTGATTGCCTCAAGGCCGAGGGAAAGGGACACCCCCCTGAGTCCATGAGCCCATTGACACGCATCTCCCGCCATTCCCGCTTCCAGGGCGGCCGCTATTCGCCTGCCGTCTTTTTCGTGCTGGTCGGCGAACTGGCGGAGAAGTCCGAGAAAGAAGGGGACATCACCCCGTACCGATCTGAGCCCGGTTCGGACATCAAGTCCGGGAAGGGCTTCAAGCTCCGGCGGAAGAGCCGCGGGTGGAGAAGCCGACGGAACAGCCGGGCATATTTCAGGTTCGGGAACGGTCCTCCCGCCGTGAAGACGGGGAATCCATTCCGCCAGGGTCATCATGAGCCCGTCGGGTTCGAGAGGCTTGGACAGGTGGGCATCCATTCCAGCCCCGAGACATCTTCTGCCGTCTTCCTCGAAAGCATTGGCGGTCATGGCCACGATAGGGACTGTCTTTCCCCCCGGGAGGGCCCTGATGGCGCGGGTGGCCTCCAGGCCGTCCATCACGGGCATCTGCACGTCCATGAAGATCATGTCGAAGACACCAGGCGAGCGGCCGAATATGTCCACGGCCATCCGGCCGTTCTCCGCGATGGTAGTTTCCATTCCTGCGGATTCGAGGAGCGCGCAGATCACTTCCCGGTTGACCTTGTTGTCCTCAGCCAGGAGAACGTGCCCTCTGCGCGGTTCCTTTCTTTCTCCGCCGGTATCCCCGGACCTGATCCCTGTCGGAATTGCCGGCGGCGATTCTGCCAGGAGGTCGCAGAGCCTGGATGGAGTGAGCGGTTTGGCCAGAAAGCGGTGTTGTTCCCTCCGCCGGGCGCCTCCGAAGGGAACCAGAAGGTACAGTTCCGGCAGGTGAAGGCCGCCGGCCGCCCTGAGGACCCCGGAGGTAATGATTCTGTCGGCCCCGGGCATGTCCCGGTCAAGAAAGAGGAGATCCCAGGGAGCGTCACTTTCTTCCGCCCTCCGTATTTCATCCAGGGCGGAAGGAACATCGGAGGCCTCGCCCGCCTGCATTCCCAGCTCTCCAAGCATCCGGGCGAGGATCTCCCGGTCCTCCGGCGACCGGTCCGCCACAAGGGCCCGTCTGCCAATGAAGGATACGAGGCGGTCGCTCTTTTCGGGAAGGGAGGAAGAGACACCGAAGGGGATTTCGAAAATGAAGGCGCTTCCCTTTCCGGGCTCGCTCTCAGCCCGGATGTTTCCTCCCGCCATTTCCACGAGCCGCCTGCTGATGGCGAGCCCCAGTCCCGTGCCTCCGTACTGCCTGGTAGTGGTGGCATCAGCCTGCATGAAATCCGTGAAAAGATCCTCCATCTGCTCCCCTGTCATGCCGATGCCCGTATCGAACACTCCAAAGCGCAGAAGCACCGAATCATCCCGCCACTCCGCCGCCTCTGCCGTTATGGAGACCCCTCCCTTTTCGCAGAACTTGATGCCGTTGTTCACGAGGTTCAGGAGCACCTGGCGGAACCGGCAGTCGTCCCCCAGGAGCACCGGGGGGATGGACCGGAGGTCCGTTCTCAGTTCCAGGCCCTTGCCGGAAGCTTCTTCCGCCACGAGACCGCAGACCTGGTCGATGATCCGGGACGGCTCGAACTCCCGGATTTCCATTTCAAGGCGGTTCGCCTCGATCTTGGAAAGGTCGAGGACATCGTTGATGATCCTGAGAAGCTGATGGGACGCCTCCAGCAGCCTGTCGGCATATTCCTGCCGGGCGTCGTCCGCGGGGGATTTTTTCAGAAGGTGGGCGAATCCGATGACGGCATTCATGGGAGTCCGGATTTCGTGGCTCATGTTGGAGAGGAAAGCGCTCTTCGCCCTGCTCGCCGCCTCAGCCCGCTCCTTCAGCTCGTTCGCCAGGGCGGTCTCGTGGGTGAGCTGCTCCCGCAGAAGCTTGTCCGTGGAGATGTCGATAATGTACATTATGGCGTGGGTCACCCTGCCCTCCCGGTCGAAGACGGGATGACAGTACCACCTGTAGTATCCGCCCTCCCGGGCCCCGGACGTCTCCTCCTGGAAGGGCAGCCCTGTCGCGGCAACCTCCCTGAGAGGGCAGACCCTTTCAGAAGGTGAGCAGGGCCCCTGCGTGCCGAAGAACAGTTCGTGACAGGTTCGTGCCCCTTCGGGGCGGAATGCCGCAGCGGCGTCGTTCTGTATGACAAGGGAATAGTCCGATGCGTCGATGACGCAGAAAGGATAAGAGAAGGACTTGAGTATGGTGGTGAGAAAGCTCCGCTCCACGTCGAGCTTCTTCATGGCATTTTCGAGGTCCGCCGTACGGTAGGCCACAAGGTTTTCCAGGTTCTGGCGGTAGAGTTCGAGGCGCTGCTCGGAATTCACCTGGAGGGTGACGTCCCTCACGGTCCCCAGGCCTGCGGCGGGAACCCCCCGGGAGTCGAATTCCACCTCCGCCCGCTCCTCCAGCCAGCGGGTTTCGTCTCCTCGGAGGATTCTGTGGCGGAGGAAGTAGGGCTCTCCCCGGAGAGCTCTGTTCCAGGCCTCTTCCACCGTTTTCCTGTCGGCGGGAAATATTAGGGAATAAAACATCTCGAGAGTGACGGGGCTTCCCGAAGGAACGCCGAAAATCCTGTATGTTTCTTCGGACCATGCGATCACGTTCCCGGGAATGTCAATCCGCCAGTGGCCTGTCCGGGCCACCTCCTGGGCCTTTTTCAGGAACATTTCGCTCTCCTTCAGTTTTTCGAGAGCATCGAGCCGTTCCCTGTTCAGGAGGACCATCCCCGCCTTGCCGGCGACTTCGGTGAAAAAGAGGGTATCCTCCGCCGTCCACGGGGAATCCCCGTTCCGGCACTCCAGCAGGAGGCATCCGAAATTTCTGTCCCCGAAGACTATGGGAAAGTGAAGGGCGGTACCCTCCAGGCCGGAGGAAACATCCTCCCCGGCCTGGAGGACGGAAAACCTGGTGACTCCGAGGTCCCTGCCCAGAAGCTCCGAAAGATCCGATTCAAAACGGGAAATATCCCCGGCCGTGACGGAGTCCAGGGAGACAATTTCCTTCATGAGACTTTCATACAGGGCGAGCCGTTCCGCACGGGCCGGCGAGCTCCTGTGGGCTGTGCTCCGGGCTGTGTTCTTTCCTCTCCGGTACAGGTACCTCCCCGGAAGAATGCCCTTTCTCATGCTTTCACGCTCCCTGCCGTTCATCCGGCACAGCCCTTCCCGTACGGAAAGGGCTGTGCCGGAACCAGTTTCAGCTCAGCGATGCCAGGACATACCCGACGACGATGGACACTGACCAGAGGATCCCCCCAAAGAGCATGCCCCCGGCTCCCGCCTTTTTCACCACGGAACGGTGGAGACCGAACCCCACCATGTAGAGGGCCGCGGCCATGAACACCTTCCCCGCAGAAGCAAGGCTTTTGAAGAGGACCGGGAAGGGAAGCACCGAGGCGGCGGCCGACGCGAGAAGAAAGAGAACGATGAAGAGGGGTACCGATAGCTTTCCCTTCTCTCCCTGCCGGAGGGAGAGGACAAAGACGATGGGGGTGATCCACAGGGTCCGGGTGAGCTTCATGATGGTGGCCGTGGACAGGGAGGTATCCCCCAGAAAGGCGGCGGCACCCACCACGGAACTGGTGTCGTGGATGCTGAGGGCGCACCAGATGCCGTACTGCTCTGGGGAAAGAGACACCGCACCGGCCAGCAGCGGAAAGGCGAAGAGGGCCACGGTGTTCAGCAGGAAGACCACGCCCATGGCGACCCCGATCTCTTCGTCCCGGGCCTTCATCACCGAGGAGACGGCGGCTATGGCGCTGCCGCCGCAGATGGAGGTACCGAAGGTGATGAGTTTCATGGTATCCCCGTCGAGGCGGAAGAACCGGAGCAGGAAATACCCCAGGGAGATGATCACGCCAAGGCTCACCGCTGTCTGCCAGAACCCCTGTCCTCCCACGGAGATCACCTGCCCGATGTTCAGGCCGAATCCGAAGAGAACCACCGCCGTGTTGAGGGCGAGTTTCCGCATTTTCCCGAGGCCTGACGGAGCCGCCGACGGCACGGTGTTGCTCACCGCCGCGCCGAGAAGCAGGGCAATGCCCACCGCCCAGGTCTTCGTGACGGGAAGGAGGGCCAGCAGCACCACGAGGGCGAGAGAGAGAAGAAACGGGACGTTCGTTCGTTTCAGTTCCACAAAGGATTACCTCCGGCCGTCCTCCGGAAACAGCTCCGGGTCGAAATATTTCTGGTAGTGGAAGAGGGCGGACACTCCTCCGGTGTGAAGGAAGAGGATTTTTTCTCCCTTCCTGCAGAACCCCTGCCGGATGAGGTCGATCATTCCGGCGAAAGCCTTTCCGGTATAGACGGGATCGAGCAGGATGGATTCCATCCGGGCCAGCAGGACCACTGTCTTCGTCATGGCGGAGGTGGGCAGGGAGTAGCCCTCGCCCACATAGCCGTCGAAGCACTGGATGAGGCCGTCGGGCAGGGGCTCTTCGATCCCGAGAAGCCGGGCTGTTTCACGGGCGACCTTTTCGACGAGGGGAACCTGCAGGGAATTCGGGCGGCTGATGTTGATTCCCGTGAGGGGAATCCCCGAGCGGTTGGCCCAGAGTCCCACGGCCAGTCCCGCATGGGTGCCGGAGCTGCCGCTGGTGGTGAAAATCCGGTCGAAGGAGACGCCCTTCCGGAAGGACTGGGAGAGGATCTCCTCGGCGCAGGCCACGTAGCCGAGGGCTCCCACGGCGTTGGATCCGCCGCCCGGAATGATGTAGGGTTTCCTGCCCGATACCCTGAGTTCCGCTGCTGTCTTTTCCATTTCGGCGGTCATATCGGCTCCGCCGGAGACCACCCGAATGGAGTCCACTCCCATGAGCTGGAAGAGGAACATGTTCCCCGAGGCTCTCTCGGAATACGTGCCGGGAACCCGCTCCTCGATGATGAAGTGGCACTCCATCCCCTCCTTGCGGGCTGCGGCGAGGGTGAGGCGGCAATGATTCGACTGGGGGGCGCCGCAGGTGATCACAGCGTCCGCTCCCTTCTCCAGGGCGTCAGCCATGAGAAATTCGAGCTTCCTGGTCTTGTTGCCCCCCGGGAAGAACCCCAGAAAATCATCCCTCTTGATCCATATCTCGGGGCCGTCAAGATAAGCGGACAGTCTGTCGAGCCGTTCCAGGGGCGTTTCTCCTTCGGTGTACCTGCGGCGGGGAAAACGGGCGAGATTCACTTTTTCCAGCTCCTTTGATAAAAAATCGAATCTGTCATAAACAGTATACCTTACGGAGGAACAAAAAGAAAAACGTCCCCCCCGGACAGCCGGGAGGGACGCAGAACGATGTTCGTGCAAGAGGAGCTATGCCGCCCCTTCCTCCAGGGATTCCGCAAGGATGTACATCTCGCCGCTCCCGCTGGAGGTCTGAAGCCGGCCCGCAATACGCACGGGGGAACCTTCGCCCTTTCCGCGGAGCCATTCCTGCAGGGCAGGATCGAAGACCCGGACGGGAAGGAAGCTCGTCCGCTCCACGCCGTCATACCCGACGCTCGGGTGCCTCAGCGAAAATCTCAGGTAGACGCCGTTCCGGTTTCTTCCGGCCATGTCGCCTTTGGGAAGGTGGATCGAGCCGGTGACCGTGACAGAATTCTCGAAGTTCAACAAAAATCCAACTCCTTGCTCGTTATTGATCCCCCGTCATGAAGGGGTGAAGGAACGATACCACTCTTTGGCCTTTTTCGCAAATTTTTCTTTATTCCTGAATCCGCGGGCTATTGAATGAACCCCTTCTCCCGGAGGAAGGCGGCGGCGATGTCTTCGGGATCCTCTCCTTCGTCGAAGGCCAGGTTCATGGCCGCCATGGCCTGCTCGTCGATGGCCCCGCTGATTTTCTCCACCACGGGGACGAGGCCGGGATATTTTTCCGTGAGGGGCACGGGCAGCACGAAGGCGGCGCTGTAGTCGGGGAAGAAACTTTTGTCGTCCCCGAGAAGGGCGAGGTTGAGCTTTTTTATCCGGGAGTCGGTGGAATAGGCCGCGATGACATCCACTTCATCCTGGGCGAGGGCCATGTACATCATGGCGTACTGCATGGGAAGCACGTCCCTGAAGGTGATGCCGTAGCGCTCCGACCAGCCGGGGTATCCGTCCAGGCGGGTGTCGAAGTTCTCATCGCCTCCCAGTTTCCATTTCGGGGCATGCTCCGCCAGGTCGGAGGCCTTTTTCAGGCCGAGCTTTTCGGCCCTCTCCGCCTTCACGGCCATGACATAGGTGTTGTTGAACCCCACCGGGCGGGTCCAGGTCATGTTGAAGTTCTTCTCGAAGCCTTCCTTCACCATTGCGAAGGTTTCGTCCGAAGGCTTCGACTCCCCCTCGTACCGGAGGATTCCCGTGAGCTGGGTACCCGTCCATGACGGATAGAGGTCGATCTCGTCCGCGGCCATGGCCTGGTGGAGCACGGCGGAGCCGGCGAACTCGGTGTTGATAGTGGTTTTGAGGCCCGTGTGCCCGTCGATGAGGAGCTTGGCCATCCAGGCGAGGATGATTGTTTCGTTCACGTTCTGCGAGGCGATGCGGATCGTCCCCCTGTAATCCATGGGGTTGCCTGCCGCAGCGGAGGCTCCGGCGGAACCTGCGAAGAGAACAAGCGCGAGAACAAGTGCTGTCAGTTTTTTCATGGTGTCACTCTCCTTTTTTGGGATTCTTTTCAGTCGGTGCCATCTGCCGCCCCGTGCCTGGCGGCGAGCCGGACCGCCCTGGCGGATGGGTTGAAGTAATCCTGGGCCCTCTTGAGGATCCAGTCGGCGAAGAGGGCGAGCAGGGTGGCCGGGATGGCGCCCGCAAGAATGATTTCGTTCCGTATGGAGGAAAGGCCCGAGAAGATGAGCCGCCCCAGTCCGCCCCCGCCGATAGCGGAGGCAAGGGTGGCCGTGCCGATGGTCCAGACCATGGCCACCCTGATGCCCGCCACGAGAACGGGCCGGGCCAGGGGAAGCTGAACTTTCACCAGGATCTGGAAGTCGGTCATTCCCATGCCCCTGGCTGCCTGCACATAGGATTTCGGGACGCTCCGGATGCCTGTGTACGTGTTCTGGATCACCGGGAGCATGGCGTACAGGAAGAGAGCACAGATGGCATTGTCGTTGCCGATGCCGAAGACGAAGATGAGAAACCCCAGGAGCGCCAGGCTCGGAATGGTCTGGAACACGTTGGCCAGGCCGATGATGTAGGGGGCCGCCTTTTCGTTCCTCGTGAGGAAAATGCCCAGGGGAACGCAGACCATCACGGTAATGCCCACCGCGATGAGGGAGATCATGATGTGCTCCCCCGTGAGGTTCAGGATGCGCATATAGTTTCTTCCCACGTAGGTGATGAAAAGATCCCATAAGGGCCGCTGCTCAATCATGACTGCTTCCCCTCCTCCCTGCCGCTTCTGAGCCGCTCCACCGCCAGCCGTGCCAGGGCTGCCGACGTGATGACGCCCAGAAAGCGCTCGTCCTCCCCTACGACAGGGATGGAGATATCCCTGTCGGCGAGCATTTCCGCCGCGTCCCGGAGGGTGGCGTCGCCCGCGTAGAGCTTTCTTTCCCGGTAGATGCCCTTCATTACCGTCTCTCCGGCTGACGCCGCCCGGCGCACCCGGCCGAGAAGGGCCATGCCGAGCCACTGGCCGCTTTTGGGATCCACCACCTGGATGAACTCCCTGTCGTTCTCCTCCATGCGCTCGAGCACGTCGGCAGCAGACTCCCACGGGGCCGACATTCCCCAGGGCTCCTCCACGATGGATTCCGCCGGGTCGTCGGGCGACATGCGCGAGAGCCTGTCCTCACCGATGAAGCTCCGGACGAAGTCGTTTTTCGGCGAATTCCGGATATCCTCCGCCGTCCCCTCCTGCTCCACCCTCCCCTTCCGCAGGATGACGATCCTGTCGGAGATGCGGATGGCCTCCCCCATGTCGTGGGTGACGAAGACGATGGTTTTCTTCAGGTTCTTCTGGAGGGAAACCAGTTCGTTCTGCAGTACCTCCCTGCTGATGGGGTCGAGGGCGCCGAAAGGTTCATCCATGAGGATGACCTTCGGGTCCGACGCCAGGGCCCGGAGAACGCCGATCCTCTGTTTCTGTCCGCCGCTGAGCTGGTCGGGAAGGCGGAACCGGTATTTCTCCGGCGGAAGCCCCGCCATGGAGAGAAGTTCGTCCACCCTGGCCCGGGTTTTCTTCGCGGACCACCCGAGCAGGGAGGGCACGACGGAGATGTTTTCCGCCACCGTCAGGTGGGGGAACAGGGAAATTTCCTGCACCACGTACCCGATGCGGCGCCGGAGCTCCACGGGGTCGCACCGGAGGATGTCCTCCCCCTCCACGGTGATTGTTCCCGACGTGGGTTCCTCCAGGCGGTTGATCATCTTGAGGGTGGTGGTCTTTCCGCAGCCCGAAGGGCCGATGAGACTCACCAGCCCGCCGCTCCGTATTTCAAGATCCAGGCGGTCCACGGCGTTGGTGCCGTCGGGATAGGTCTTCGTCACTTCTTTGAAGACCACGCCGCCCTGTGTGCCGGGCAGATCTTCGTTCATTCCCGTTCCCCCTTTCTTTCCGCGAGCACCTGTCCGAGGGCTTCCAGGAAGAAGGAATTTTCTTCCGCCGTTCCCACGGTCACCCGGATGGAGCGGGGAAAGCCCCAGCCCCCGCAGGGGCGGACGATGACGCCCTTCTCCAGGAGCATGCGGGACACCTCCGAGGCGTCCAGGGGGAGGGTGAAGAAGATGAAGTTGGTGCTGGACGGGAGGACCCGGAGGCCCATGGCCTCAAGGGCGAGGGACACCCGCTCCCGCTCCGAAACGATGGCGTCCAGAGCTTTCCGGAAGGCTTCGACGTCCTCCCGCAGGGCCGCCGAGGCTCCCGCGATGGCCGTACGGTTGGCGTTGAAGGGCTCGCTCACCGTGTCGATAACCGTAACAAGCTCCGGCCGGGCGAGGGCGTAGCCGATTCGCGCCCCGGCGAGGCCCCACGCCTTGGAGAAGGTCCTCACCGCCACGAGATTCCGCCTTTCTTCGAGGAGAGCCTTCGTGCGGGGAAGGCTTCCTTGAGCCGCAAACTCGCCGTAGGCTTCATCGAGGACAACCCACGTCCCCTCCGGGAGGCAGCGCACGAAGTCCTCCACCTTTTCGGGATGCAGGGCCAGCCCCGTGGGGTTGTTGGGGTTGTTCAGCCAGACGAGCTTCGTTTTGCCCGTTATCGCCTTTCTCATTTCCTCAAGGTCCATGGAAAAATCCTCTCCGAGGGGAATTTCCCGGAGGACGGCCCCCATGACGAGGGATATTTCCCGGTAGAGCCCGTAGGTCCCCTTTGGCAGGACAACCTCGTCGCCCGGGTCGAGGAAGACCTTCCCCATGGTCTGGAGCATGCCCTCCGCCCCGTGGGACAGGGCGACCCATTCGGGTCCCAGGCCGGACTGACGGGCGATGAGCCCCTTCAGCTCGCGGAAGGAAACATCGGGATAGGTGTTCAGCCTGCCGATCTCTTCGGCCATGGCCGCCCTGGCCGCCGGAAAGGGCCCCCAGGGATTCTCGTTGGACCCCAGCTTCACTATTCTCTCGAGGCCGAGCTCCCGCCGGACCTCCTCCACGGTTTTGCCCGGGGCATAGGGGGAGGCCGATAAAACCGCCTTTCTCACTCCGGGGATCATATCCTCGCCCCCTTCCGGACCTTCACTTCGATGATGGACGGCGTGGAGACCTCAAAAGCCGACTCCAGCGCCTGCCCTATACCGGCGCCCCCTTCGGGGGCGAAATAGGGGATCCCGTAGGCTCCCGCCAGGGCCCGGAAATCGGGATTCCAGTGATCCACGGCGATCCTGGGGCCGCCCTTCCTGTCCTGGTTTCGGCGGATTTCGCCGAAACCGCCGTCGTTCCAGAGCACCACGGGAAGGCAGATCTTCTCCTGGACCCCCACCGCAAGCTCGGGAAGGGTGAACTGGAATCCTCCGTCTCCTGTGAGGACCGCAACCCTGCGGTCCGGGAAGGCGCACTTTGTCCCGAGGCCGCCCGGAAGGGCCGCCCCGAGGGTGCCGAACCCGACGGGATGGAGGAACGTCCTGGGCCGGGAGCAGGGATATTCACTGATGGCGCAGTACGCCGCCCCCGTCATGTCCGCCCAGAGGACGCCCTCGGCGCCAAGAGCCCCCGCAAGGGCCGAGACGGTGTCAAGCAGCAGGGGAAGCTCTTCTTCCACGCCGAGAACGGAACCCAGGGCCTCCCGGCATTCACCGAGGACGGCCGTCCTGCCGGGGAAGGACACGCCGCCCCTGTCGTTCACCGCTCCCGCAAGCATGGGGACCACCTCCTCGCACCTGCCCCCGAGGAACAGGCCCTTCCGGGACGAGGCGAAACCTCCGTCCGTGTCCACCGAGATCATCCCGTCCGGGAAGAGAAACTCCTCTTCCCACAGGTCCGTGGGGGAAAGCTCGGTTCCAAGGGCGAGGATACAGTCCGAATTCCGCAGCAGCTCCTTCACCGCGGGAAAATGGAGCCGCACACCGAGGCAGAGGGGGTGGTCGTCCGGGAGGATTCCCTTTCCCGCCGAGGTCAGCGCCACGGGAGCGGAGAGCTTCTCTGCGAGGAGCCTCACCGCTTCTGCCGCTCCCGCGGCGCCTCCGCCGGCGATGATGAAGGGCGACCGGGCTGCTGACAGGCTCCGGGCAGCTTCGCCGGCAAGCCCTTCAGGAAGGGGGTGTCCCTCTCCGCGCACCGGTTCACCGGCGGGCAGGCCGCAGGGTTCGTCGAGATAGTCCAGGGGAATCTCCACGTGCACGGGCCCCGGCCGTCCTTCGACGGAGAGCCTGAGGGCCCGCTCAACGAGAAGAGGAATCTCCTCCGGTGACGACGCCCGGAAGGAACCCTTGGTGACCGAGGAGGACATGACGGTGGAGTCCCGAAGTTCGTGAAGGCAGCCGGAACGGCCTGAAAGAAACCGCGAGGGAATCTGGGTGGTTACAGCGACCATGGGGACCGAATCGTGAAAGGCCTGGCCGAGGGGCGTGAGGATATTGGTGAGTCCGGGTCCGGTGATGGCGAGAACCACTCCCGGTGTTCCCGTGGATTTGCCCCATCCGTAGGCCATGAACCCCGCCCCCTGTTCGTGGCGGGTGGTAATGTGCCTTATGGGGCCGGATGCGAGACCTTCGTAAAGAGAAAGGTTGTGAATGCCCGGTATGCCGAAGAGAACGGAAATGTTCATGCGCTCCAGGACCCGGACGGCTGTTCTTCCGCCGGTATTCCCTGCCATTGAATCGACCTCCTGATGGAAAATGATGGTATTGTACGAAACGGGACGCCCCCCTTCCGGGGGGCATTCCGATGAACACCAAAACGGGAAAATGACAATAGATGATGAATTCCTGGCGACGGAGTTCCTGGCAAAAATCGCAGAAGCGGATCAGGGGATTGGAAAATCCGGTTTGTTCCGGCACCAGGATAAGACGCTGCTATCCATGATGCCGCACACCATCTGCACGCACTGCAATGCGCGTCCCGAAGCAACCATTCGGCCCGGAGGCCGGAACCGGGGAGGACCTAAACCAGTGCTTCGATGGCCGTCACGTTGATGTACATCTCGCCGCTTCCCAGGGATGAGCGCACATCCCCCTGCACTCTCACAGGCACCCCTTCCTTCAGGTCCTTCATTTCTTCCTGGATGCGGGGGTCATAAATCCTGGCGAGAAGAAAGTCCTTTCTGACGCTCCCGTCCGTCCCCGGCGTGTCCTGGCGCACCGAAAAGGGCATGTATTTCTTCGGCTTGCCGGCGCTGGCCTCGACGCGGATCAGATGGAGCGTCCCCGAAACCGTCACGATGTTCTCCGTCAGCATCTGGACATCAACTCCCATTCCCTGAAAGTGTGTGTTGCCTCTGCCTGGAAACCTCGTCATCATCCTGTTCTTTACATAATACGCTCATATTTTACCTTTTTTTCCCCCGTTTGTCTCCCGCCTTTTCCGCGCAAATGTTTCGTGCATCATATCTTCTATCCTTCAATTCTCAGCCGAAGGAGCGTTTCCTCCAGTGGGGCGCCGGTTTTCCTGTCCCATCCCCTGGCGTCGTAATATTCGTCAAGCATGAGATCGTAGTTCCGGACGGCGCTTTCCGGGCTGCCGGCATATTTCCCGAAGGCAGGCAGGGTCCGCGCCCTGTCCGGGAGACGGTCCTGTTCTCTTCCGAAGCCCTCACGGCAGTTGAAGAGGCGCTGCAGGTTCGTCACCCGCTCCGCCGTCTCCAGAAGCTCCTCTCCCGTCACGCTCCAGCCCGTCAGAGCCGAGAGCATGGCCGCATATTCCCTTGGGGTTATGCCCACGTACATGTAAAACTTGCAGGTGCCGAGGATGTCGGGGAGAGCCCCTCCGTCCTGCAGGATCCTGGTCGCCTCGCCCTTTCCTTCCTCGTCCCATCTGTTGAGCCTTCCCGGTTCGGGCAGACCGAAGGGAACCAGCCCGAAGTCGGTGTGGGCACAGTCGTAGGCCACCGTTTCGAGGGGATGGATATGGCACATGCCCCTGTTGCCCGTGCCGTAGCTCACGGCAAGGGTCTTGCCTGCCCGGGGATCGTGGCAGGGCCCCTCCAGACCCTTCACGTGAACGGCGAACCGCTCCGCCCCTCCGCCGATTGTTTCCGCCGCCCTCCTGACGCCGTCGGCGAGAATATCGCCGATGCCTTCCCTGAGGGCGATCATCTCCACGAGCCGGGGAAGAACGGCGCCGTTCCCCCAGGAAAGATCCAGCCCCCCCGCTGCCTCAGGGGAGACCAGTCCCTTCTCCGCGCACTCGAACAGGAAGCCGATGACCGCTCCCGTGGAAATTGTATCGATGCCGAGCTCGTTGCAGAGGTACCCGCAGTGCACGGCACAGTCCACGTCCTCGTTGAGAACATAGGCGGTGAAGGATCCCACGGTCTCGTACTCTCCCCCGTCGTGTTCGGGAGTCTTCCAGGGACCGTTCTCAACGCGGACCTTCCGCCCGCACTTCATGGGGCATCCCTTGTAGCAGCCCGTGGAGGCCACCTGGTTTTTCCCGAAGAAATGGGAGGAGACCGCCTCACCCTTTCCCCAGGAGTTGGACTGCCAGTTTTTCGTGGGAAGGTCGCCGATCCGGTCGGAGTTCTCGTACCCTCCCATGGTGCCGAGTTCCGTGAATCCCGGCGTATTGGGGCTTTCCTTCACGATCCCGTGGGCTGCGCGCACCTCACGCATCCAGGCGGCGGGATCGGCGGGGGTGATTCTTCCAGTTCCCTTCACCGAGACGGCGGCCACGTTCTTCGAACCGAGGACGGCTCCGGCCCCGATGCGCCCGGCGGCCCTGTGGCCCACCATGACGGAGGCGAAGAGCACGCCCTTTTCTCCCGCCGGGCCGATGGTGAGGACGGAATGCCCTTCAAGGGCTTCCCGCTCCTTCACGAGCTTCTCTCTTTCCAGCACCTTCCTGCCGGTGAGAAAGGCTCCGTCCCGGAGCTCCACTCTGTCGTCGGTGATAACGATATGCACGGGACGGTCCGAGGCGCCGGAGAGCACGACGAAGTCGTACCCCGCCCGCTTCAGCTCCGGACCGAAGTCACACCCGACTCTGGCCTCGCCCCATCCCCCGGTGAGGGGAGACTTGCAGCAGACCGACAGGCTTCCGCCGCCCGGAACGGCATTGTCCGTGAGGGGACCGGTGGCGAGGATAAACAGGTTTTCCGGGCCCAGGGGGTCCGCTCCGGGAGGCACTCCGTCGTAGAGGAGACGGGCGGCGTACCCCGTTCCTCCAAGCCAGGGCCGTATGGTTTCAGCGGAAAGTTTCTTCCGGGAAATCCCGCCGGACGTGAGGTCGATCCACAAAATCGTGCCGGCGTAGCCGAACAGTTTCTCCATGAGACCAGCTCCTTTTCCGCTTTTACTATACCAGACGGCGGCACGGATCCCCCCATGAAAAACGCCCCGCCCGGACCCCGGGCGGGGCTTCCTGCCTGATGAGACTGAGGGCTTCGGGACAAAGGATGCTCATTTCCCTTCCGCTTCGGTCCTCGGGCGATGAACGTAGACGCTGCATGGGGCGTTGGCCACCACCTTGGCCGCCACGCTGCCCAGGAAGAACCGCTCCATGGCTCCCAGCCCCCGGTGGCCGATCATGATCATGAACGCCCCGTTCTCCTCGGCGAACTTCACGATCTGGTCGTAGACCTTTCCGGACCTCACCGAAATGGACATCCTGGGAATGGTCTTCCCGAGGGCTTCCATTTCCACCTTGATAAACTCCTCGAACTGCGCCTTTACTTCTTCGTCGGACGGCGGGATGACCACCGTCCCTTCCCCGTAGAACACGGGCTTATGCTCCGAAAGGGCGATGACATGGAGAAAGAGCATGTCGGCATCCGGTTCGCGATTTGCGTAATGGATGGCGTAATCCACTACGCCCCTGCTGGCCTCGCTTCCATCGATCGCCACGACGACTTTCTTCATCTGAATCCCTCCTTCGCCGCCCGGAAAACGGGCGGGCAAATCCCCGGTACCACCAGCCATGGAAGGTTTTCCCGGAACAATTATAGCACAAAATTCGCTATCTAGATTGAATTATTAGTTTATTTAACCCTGCCTCCGAAACCGGAGGGCGGAGCCTCTTTCCCTAAATCCGCAGGCAGCGGGGAGCGTCACCGGTGCTCGCTTGGGCCGTCGGTGCAGATTGTCATCCTTGACAACTGCACCTGAAACCGACATCCATGTCGGTTTCTCGGTCCGGGCGCTGTCCCCCAGGGGATATCTCCGCAAAGTTCGCGGAGCGAGATCTCTTCGACCCTGGCGGGTCGAATTCACCTTATGCCCGGCGACACTCCCTCTGCCAGGAAAAGCTGCGGATTTAGGCTTTCGCAGCTCTCTCCTTTTTCTCCTCTCCATGCTAGAATTACGCTGAATATACCCACTATTGTTCTGGGAGGCTGGTCATTGTGAATCGTTCCGTAGGTTTCCGTACCGCACTGCTCCTTCTTCTTCTCTTTTTCCTGGCAGCGGGTTCCTGGGGCCCGGCGTTCGCCCAGGATGAGGTCACGACCCATATCGAGCTCATCCTGGACGCTTCGGGGAGCATGTGGGCAAAACTCGGCAGCTCCACCCGGATCGAGGTGGCGAAGGATGCCCTCGGCAAAATCATCGACGACCTGTCGGAGCGGAAAGGGATCGCCGTGGGGCTGCGGGTCTACGGCCACAGGACAAACGACTGCAAGGACTCGAAGCTGGAGATCCCCATCGGCCCCCTGGACGGAAAAAAAATGAAGGATTTCATCGGGAAAATCAAGCCCAAGGGGAAAACCCCCATCGCCTATTCCCTCCAGGAGGCGGCGAAGGACTTCCAAAAAGACTTCACCGGCAGCAAGGTGATCATCCTCGTCACCGACGGACTCGAAAGCTGCGGCGGAGACCCCTGCGCGGCGGCGAAGGCCCTGGCGGAGAAGGGTATCGTCTCGAAAATCCACGTGGTGGGATTCGGAATGGACAAAAAATCGGTCTCCCAGCTCGAATGCATCGTGAAACCGTCCGCAGGTCTTCTCCTGGAGGCGAACAGCGCCGCCGAGCTTGCGAAGGCCTTTGATACCATCGTGAAGACAGCGCTGGACACGAACCTGGAGGTCAAGGGGCTCGACGGGAAAGGGAACCCGGTCGCCATGAAGGTCTCCGTTCTGCAGGAAGGGGATGAGATCTTCACTGAAGAGGGCGAAACGGTGAAGAAGAATCTCCCCGAGGGAAGCTACCTCGTGCGGGCAACAGCGGCCGACACGGGGGAAGAAGTCTTCTTCGAGGGAGTGGACCTGGTGGAGGACAAGCTCACTTCCCTGAAAGCGGTGTTTTCAATTGCCCGGATCCGGGCCAGGGCGCTGGACAGCACCGGAAAGCCCGTCCATGCGGAATGGGAGGTCTTCGGGAAGGAGAACCAGGAGGAACCCGTGGTTCGCTTTTCCGGCTCCGACTGGATCACCGAAGTGCTCTCGCCGGGGGAATATACCCTCAGGGCGCGCCACAATGACACAGGGATGACCATGTCGGCAGAGGCCGCTCCCGGAGACGGCGAGACGGCGGTCGTGGAGCTCGTGTTCGCCCAGGGCAAGCTGATTCTCTCGGGCCTCGACTCCAACGGCAAGCCGGTCTACACCGACTCCGCCGTCTACAGGGCTCCCTACGACAAGGACAATCCTGACAGAGTGGGCACCGACGGCGGCAACACCCACGAATACTCCCTGGTGCCCGGCACCTATGACGTTCTCGTCAGGGACCATAACACAAAAGTCGAGCAGTGGATAAAGGATGTGGTCATCGAAGGCGGGAAGACCGTACGGAAGGAAGTCTCCTTCGCCCAGGGCAAGCTGATCCTCTCGGGCCTCGATTCCAACGGCAAGCCGGTCTACACCGACTCCGCCGTCTACAGGGCTCCCTACGACAAGGACAATCCTGACAGAGTGGGCACCGACGGCGGCAACACCCACGAATACTCCCTGGTGCCCGGCACCTATGACGTTCTCGTCAGGGACCACAACACAAAAGTCGAGCAGTGGATAAAGGATGTGGTCATCGAAGGCGGGAAGACCGTACGGAAGGAAGTCTCCTTCGCCCAGGGCAAGCTGATCCTCTCGGGCCTCGATTCCAACAGCAAGCCGGTCTACACAGACTCCTACGTCTACAGGGCTCCCTATGACAGGGACAACCCCGACGAAGCGGGGCGGGACGGCGGCAACAGCCACGAGTACTCCCTGGTACCCGGAACCTACGATGTCCTCGTCAGGGACCATAACACAAAAGTCGAGCAGTGGATCAAGGACGTGGTCATCGAAGGCGGGAAGACAGTCCGGAAGGAAGTCTCCTTCGCCCAGGGCAAGCTGATTCTCTCGGGCCTCGACTCCACCGGCAAGCCACTGTACACCGACTCCTACGTCTACAGGGCCCCCTATGACAGGGACAACCCCGACGAAGCGGGGCGGGACGGCGGCAACACCCACGAGTACTTCCTGGTCCCCGGAACCTACGATGTCCTCGTGGTCGACCATAACACCAGGATCGAACAGTGGGTAAAGGATGTGGTCATCGAGGGCGGAAAGACCGTCCGGAAGGAAGTGTCCTTTTCCCAGGGGACCGCCCGGCTGACGGCGAAGGGTTTTGAAGGAAAACCGGCCTATTTCTATGCCGAAGTCTTCACGTCCCCGGCGGAAGAAGGCGACGAGCCCGTTTTCTCCGACAGCGGGGATGGTGAGATTTCCTTTTCCATTGTCCCGGGAACCTACGACGTGAGGGCCAGGACCGAGGAGCCAAAGGCCGAATTGTGGAAAAAGGGTCTGGAGGTAAAAGCCGGAGCGAAAGCAGCCGCCTCCTTTGCCTTCTCAGCCGCAAGGGTCAGGATCGTGCCTCCCAAAAAGGGCAAGGACAGGATCTATATCTTCGTGGACGCATTCCCCCACCCGGCTGGAGAGAACGACGAGGCGACGGTCTCCGAAGCAGGGGCTGACCAGCATGTCCAGTTTTTCCTCGTTCCCGGCACCTACGATTTCAGGATCCGGGACGAAGAGGACAGGGAGACCTGGATGAGGGGGATCGAACTGGCTGAGAACGACAAATTCTCCAGGGAAGTGAAGTTCGAGGACTGATTTCCGAAGAGAACACGGGGGGCGCCTGTCTGGCGCCCCCCTTTTCTTTGACCGGAAACCTTTCCGTCAGGATTTCCCGTCCTTCCTGGCCAGCCGGGCGAGGAGGTCGCCCCCGGCCTGACACAGCTGCACCAGCAGAATGAGCACTGCCACGGTGGCGAACATGACGTCCAGGCGGAAGCGCTGGTAGCCGTACCTGATGGCCAGATCCCCGAGACCGCCGCCGCCCACGGCCCCGGCCATGGCCGAGAAGCCGATGAGACTCACCACCGAGAGGGTGAGGCCGGAGAGAATGGCCGGGAAAGCCTCGGGAAGGAGCACCTTCCGGATGACCTGCCATGACGTGGCGCCCATGGCCTGGGCCGCCTCCACCACCCCCCGGTCCACTTCCCTCAGGGCTCCCTCCACTACCCGACCGACAAAGGGTGCGACGGCGATGGAGAGAGGAACGATGGCCGCGCCGGTGCCGATGGACGTTCCCGCGATCAGCCGCGTCACCGGGATCAGCAGCACCATGAGAATGATGAAGGGTGTCGACCTGGCGGCGTTGACCACCGCCGACAGCAGGCCGTTCAGCACCCGCCTCTCCAAGAGCCCTCCCCTGGACGTCACGTGAAGGATCACTCCCAGAGGAACTCCGGAAGCAAACGCTATGGCCGACGATGCCCCCACCATGAACAGGGTCTCCCCGAGAGCCTTAAACAGCAACGCTGATACCTGATCCCACATGGCCGATCACCTCCACTTTCAGATCAAGCGCCCGGAGATAGCCCAGCGCGCTGCTTTTGGCCCCTTCGTCCCCTGAAAGCCGGATCACCAGGGTGCCGCAGGGCACGTTCCGTATATGGCCGATCCTGGCTCCGAGGATGTTCACGTCCACGTCGAAGCGGCGGATCATCCCCGAGATTACGGGATCGGCGGCGATATCGCCGAAGAACTGAAGCTGCAGGACAGGGTCTCCCGTCCCCCGGACCCCCGGAGTGAAATCGAGCCCGGCGAAAGTCTCCGGCAATTCCACTCCCACCACGTCACGGAGCATGTCCAGGGTGGGCTCCCCGCGGGGGTCGGTGAAAATATCCAGCACGGTCCCCCGCTCGACGATACGCCCCTTGTCGATCACCGCCACGTCGGTGCAGATCTCCCGGATGACATTCATCTCGTGGGTGATCAGGACGATGGTGAGCCCGAGCCTTGTGTTGATGTCCCTGAGAAGGGACAGGATCGACCGGGTGGTGAGGGGATCCAGGGCGGACGTGGCCTCGTCGGAAAGAAGCACGTCCGGCCTGTTGGCCAGCGCCCTGGCGATTCCCACCCTCTGCTTCTGCCCGCCGGAGAGCTGGGAGGGATACCGCTCCCGCTTGTCGGCAAGGCCCACGAGATCGAGCAGCTCGTCAACCCTCGCCGCAATATCCTCCCTGCGCCATCCCGCCAGTTCGAGGGGAAAGGCCACGTTCCCGAAGACCGTGCGGCCCGACAGGAGGTTGAAGTTCTGAAAGATCATGCCGATCTTTTTCCGGGCCTGCCGGAGCTCCCCTTCGCCGAGGTCAGTGAGTTCCACCCCGCTCACTGACACGGAACCGGAGTCGGGACGCTCAAGGAGGTTCACGCACCGGACGAGGGTGCTCTTTCCGGCGCCGCTCCGGCCGATGATCCCGAAGATGGAGCTGTCGGGGATTTCAAGGTCAATATTACTCAAAGCCTTCAACCGCTTTTCCCCGCTGCCGTAGGTTTTTGTCACGCCCTTCAGGAGAATGCCCATGTCCGGTCCTCCCCTACCAGGCGGGAATGAAGCCGCCCTTGTACCGCTCCAGCATGAACTTCGCGGTCTCCTCCGTCTGGTAGGCCTCCACGAGCTTTTTCACCAGGGGATTGTCCCTGTCCTCTTCCCGGACGGCGATCACGTTGGCGAAGGGGGAGGTTTCGGCATCCTCGAGCAGAATCGCGTCCTTCAGGGGGGACAGGCCTGCCTCCACCGCGTAGTTCACGTTCACGGCGCCGATGTCCACGTCGTCCAGAACCCTGGGAAGCTGGGGAGCCTCGATCTCGATGAACCTGAGATTCTTCGGGTTTTCCACGATGTCAAGCACCGAGGCGGTATATCCCGTTCCTTCCCGAAGCTTTATAAACCCTTTCTGTTCCAGCAGTGCCAGGGCCCTGCCCACGTTTGCGGGATCATTGGGAACGGAGACCTTTGAACCGTCCTTCAGGTCATCGATGTTCCCTATCTTTTTCGAGTAGAACCCCATGGGGCAGACCACGGTCTTGGCCACGGAGACGAGCCTGTATCCCCGGTCCCTGTTCTGGGTGTCGAGAAAGAGCTGGTGCTGGTAGGAGTTCGCGTCGAGATCCCCCTGGTCGAGGGCGGCATTGGGAGTGATGTAGTCGCTGAAGGGAAACACCCTGAGCTCCACGCCTTCGGTCTTCAGCCTCTCCGCCAGGGATTCCAGTATTTCGGCATGGGGCCCCGACGTCGCTCCGACCTTCAGGGGAGCGAGGGCGGCTTCCGACCCCGCGGCTGCGAAAACGGCTATGGCTGCTGCTGCGCAAATTGCTGCTATTCTTTTCATTCTCTTTCCTTCCTTTCGTCCTGAACTGATGCCTTCCGGACTCTTCCGTCCGGCCCGATTGTCCCCGTCCGCTTCTCTCATGTCGCTCATGCCGTCGTCATCGGCCACTGCATCCCCTCCCTTCCAAATAAAAAAACGGGACCCCCTCGAGCTGCGGGGATCCCGTTCCGGCAAAATCAGCGCATGATGTCAGCCGCCGACCCTCCCCGGAGGAGATCCGCCGTTGCCGCACATCATCATGGTGAACAGAGCGCAGAATCCGTTTCTGATGGAACCGGTCATGGGGATCCTCCTTTCCGTCGGGCCGGGCCCGGCAAAAATAAAAATGCCTCTTCCGGAATGAAGGAAGAGGCGTCACTGGTTCATTCAGCCTCGATCATCTTCCAGGAAAACCTGCAGGAATTGGCACCGTTCAGCATTTCGCTGAGGTTGCCGCGGCTTCGCAGGGCCTGTCCCTCCGCCGCTCCGGATGAATCGATTCGGTATTAAGGTATGGCGGAGATTATAGGGTACCTCCGCCGGATCTGTCAACAGGCCGATTTCAAAAAACGGACGTTTTTTGCTTCCGCCCTCGCCGGAGAAGCATCAGCCCGAGGGGGACCAGCAGCAGGACCGCCGAAAGGGACGGAGCGCCGGTGGTGCATCCTCCCGATTCTTCCCCGGCTCCCAGCGCCTTGAGGCAGAAGTTTCCGCCCGGAACAACCCCGGTGAGGTCGGTCCAGGTCTCGCCGTCGGCGCTGTAGAAGCTCTGCCCCGGAGCGGCGGAGGCTCCGTCGGAGTACCCCGCCACCGGAACTTCCACGGGGAGAGGGAACTCATAGGCCGGGGCGGTCACCTTCACTTCCACGGAAAACCGTGTTCCCCGGGGGAGGTAGACCGGAGTTCCAAGGACGACGGTATGGTACCCCGGTTTTTCCAGCACACCCCGCTGCCCCCGGAGGGGCACGGACTCTCTATCCGCAGGAGTGGCTCCGGAGAGGATCGCCACAGTGATTTCATATTCCGTTCCGTAGTCGGGCACGTAAAAGGAAACCGCCTTCAGAGCCTGGTTCTCTTCCGCCGTGAAGATGTTGGCCATCCATGCAGGAGAGCCTGCCGCAGGCGTTTCGAGGGGAGAGACGGACCGGACCCATCCCAGGGGGTCGTACTGATGGATGATTCCGTATTCCCCCGCGGGCGAGGAGAGATAGACAATGCCGCTGTCGAGGCTCGTGTCCTCGTAGGACATGTAGAAATACCCGTCCTCCCCGAAAGAGGTTCCCCAGCTGTTCCGGACAATCCACGCTCCGTCGCCTGACGGCTGGGCCGCAAATCGCTCCTTCGGGAAATAATCATCCCACCCGACGATGTTCACCGCATGGTTCGCACCCCGGGGACCGCTGTAGAAAAAGGCGCCGGTATCTTCGTTCCAGGTGTCTTCGTCGAAGTCGGCCATCATGCCGATGGACACCGCCCCCCGGGTCATAAGGGCGTGCTTGACCTCCTCAGCGGCGAGATGGGGGTAGCCATCCCTCCAGATTTCCACGGCCGGATAGGGCATATAGAGAGCGCCGGTGAGGAGTTTCTGCCGCGGGAGCCGGGGCTTTTCCGCCGGCAGTGGCCCGCCGTAGGGAAGATCCGTCTCGTTCACCGGACCGGTGCCTCTTGAGAGGACGGCCACGGCTTTCCAGTCGTCCCCTCCCTGGTCGAAGAGGGCGACTTCTTCGTCAAGGGTGAACGGAGGAAATCCTTCCGGGTTTTCTCTGTAAGCCCAGTACGCAAGGTGCCATTCGGAGAAATCCCGGGGTTCTCCGGGAAGAAGGGATGATTCCAGGGCCGCCAGGGCGGCGAAGGTCCAGCAGGTGCCGTAGGGATCCTGGTCCCGTACGGGAGACAGCTTTCCCTGTTCTCTGAGGTCGAACCTGGCGGGGAAGGCCGCGTCTTCCCTGAAGGTCCGGGCCGCGAGATGCCGGACAGTCTCTCCCCGGGCCCGGAGGTGGTCCAGATTCAGCGGTGACAGCCGTTTTCCCGCGGGTCGCCTTTCCCCCGCGAAAAAAATGCTCCCCCGGAGCTCTGTTCCCCCCCGGCCGGACAGAACCCGGGCACGGAGAAAAGCCGGGTTGAGGGGCGCCAGGGACGGACCCGCCGCTGGGGACGGCAGAGCGGCAGCGGTGAACAGAAAAAGAGCGGCTGCCGCAAAAACGGCAGTTTTTTTCATGGGGGACACTTCCTTTCGCTGATGTTTTTCCGGGGCTCAGGCCCTCTCTTCGAACTCCTTCTGGTAGACCTTGCCGGACCCCATCATGACGCTGATGAAGTTCAGGGAGGGGATGTTCTCGCAGATGATCTTGATGATAGCGGCGATGATGGTGGAAATAAGGGCGCCCACCACGCCCCAGATGAGACTCCAGAAAAGCAGGGATATGAGCACCACCACCGGGCTGAGATTCAGCCGGTCCCCCATGACTTTGGGGGTGATGAAGTTGCCGATGGTCACCTGGATGGTCAGGAGGACAAGAGAGGTGATGACCGCCGGCATGTAGCTAGGGTAAAACTGCACCAGAGCCACCAGGATCGGAGGGATGGAGGCCACGATGGAACCCACCGTGGGAATGAAGTTCAGGATGAAGGCCAGCACGCCCCAGGTCACGGCAAAGTCCACCTGGAGGTATTCCAGGGCGAACCACACCAGGAAGCCCGTCACGGCGCTGATGAGGGCCAGAGCGCTGAGGTAGCGCCCTATCTGGAAGGAGATGGTGCCGAGGATGCGCTTTACCTTTTCCGCGGTGCCGGGAGAAAAGGCCTTCTGCAGCTTGTAATCGAAATAGGGGGCGCCGAGGAGGAGAAACACAAGGAACACGATCACCATGACGAGCTTGGAGACGATGGTGACAAAGGAGCCGGACAGCTCGATGAGGTATCCCCTGGCCGTGACGCCCCAGTTGATGGACGACCAGAAGTCGGGGGGAAGGTCGAAGTTCACGGTGAGCGACTTTCCTATGTCAAGAAGCCGGGCGTAGTATTTCGGGAAGGCCTCGGTGAAGGTGAGAATGCGGGCGTTGAGAAAGAGAGCTCCGAGGACGCAGACACCGAAGAAGATGGCGAGGACGACGATGACGTTGAGAAAGGTCGGGATTTTCAGCCGCGACAGAAACCGCACGATGGGCCCGAAGATGTATGACAGGAGCCATGCGATAATCAGCGGAATGAACACCGCCTGGGCGAAGTTGAGAACCAGCCCCGTGGCCACGATGGAGATGATGCCTATGAGACCGATGATGACCTGGAAGTTCCCCACAGTATCCACTCCCTTAATAAAAAGCCTTTTTCCGTATCCTATTTTACAGGAGGATAGGCATTTTGGAAGAAGGTTTTTCCCGTTTCTTCGGAAAAATTGCACTTGTACGGGATAAAACAGGGTGACCCGGTCATTCATAAACATGACGGGGAGCGGAAAGGCCTTTCAGGCACTTCCGCTCCCCCCGTTTCGTTTCACGAATGGTTCCTACAGCCTCCGGTCTGCCACAAGGATGGCCCGGGCAAGAATGTCCGCTCCCCGGGAAAGATCTTCCGGCGACGTATACTCCTCTTTCGAGTGGCTGATGCCCTTGACGCTGGGAACGAAGATCATGCCCGCCCGTGTGATCCGGGCCATGGGATTGGCGTCGTGGGAGGCGCCGCTCGGCATGCGTACATGGGAGACCTGCGCCTCCTCACAGGCGGCTTCCACTGCCGCCTGGAGAAGAGGATCGAGATCCACCGCCCCTTTCCACACGACGGGTTCCATGGAGACGGCAACGTTCTTCCTTTTTTTGAGGAAGGAGCGGAATTGTTCCGCGATCTCGTCCATGACCGAATCCTTCAGGGAACGGATTTCGAGAAGAAAATCCGCTCTCCCCGGAACAATGGCCACAGCTCCGGGGTGGAGAGAGAAGACCCCCACGTTGCAGACGAAGTCATCCCTCGTATCCGTCCAGGCGAACCACTCGGAGAGCAGTTCCGCGGCCTCTCTCATGGCGTCCCTGCGCTCTTTCATGGGCGTGGTGCCCGCGTGGTTGGCCTCGCCTTCAAGGCGCACGGCGTACCTGCTGATGCCCACGATGCCCGTGGGAATGCCGATGGAGATGTTCCTCCGCTCGAGGTAGGGCCCCTGCTCGATGTGGAGCTCGAAGTAGCATGCGATCCGGCCGGGACCGGCCTTTGCGGAACGGACCCCTTCCGGCGTCAGCCCCACCCTGGCCAGCTTTTCGGCCGGCATGGGCTCCTCAAGCAGCCCCGCGAAGGCCCTGCTCCCGAAGGTGCCCCCCATCTCGCCGCCCTCTTCGCCGGTGAACCCGGCGACCACAAGGGGGTGCCGCAGGGGGAGGCTCTTTTCCCGGATGGTCCGGGCTGCCTCCAGGGCCGCCATCACGCCCAGGGGGCCGTCATACTTTCCTCCCCCGGGCACGGCATCCAGGTGGGAACCTGCATATATGGCAGGCAGGGAGGGATCGCTCCCATCCAGTGTTCCGAAAATGTTCCCGACCCCGTCAACAGTCACGGCGAGGCCGGCATCCTTCATCCGGTCCTCCACGAACTTCCTGGCTATCCCATAGGAAGGGGAAAAGGCGGGGCGATCCATGCCTTCCCCGTCCACCCAGCCTATCCGGCCGAGGTCTTCCAGATCCGCGAGAAAACGGTCCGGGGAGATGATCATGGGACTAGACCGTGGGGATCCCCAGCTCCCTGAGGATCCTTGCGATTTCTTTCCTCGTCTCCTCTCCGGCGGGAAGGATGGGCAGGCGGGGCAGTCCGCCCTTGAAGCCGACCATGTCCATGGCGGCCTTCATGCCGCCGATGCCGAAGCGGCTGGTGACAGCGGCGTTGAGGGGAAGGAGGGCGAGCTGCATTTTCCGGGCCTTCTCAAGATCGCCCTTCTCGAAGTTCTCCTGGATCTCGGCGCAATAGTCGGGAACTACGTTGGCCACCGCCAGGGTTCCGCCGACGCCGCCAAGCAGGAGGGTGGCGAGAAGATAGCTCCCGGAGCCGGCAAAGACCGAGAAACCTTCGGGAGCCTTCGCGAGCACTTCGGAGATCTGGACGATGTTGCCGCCGCTGTCCTTGATGCCGGTGATGTTCGGGTGGGCGGCGAGCTTCAGGGTCAGGGACGAGGGAACGTTCACCCCGGAGTTGCCGGGCATGTTGTAGATCATCACGGGGATGGGGGAGGCGTCGGCGAGCATGGTATAGAAATTCCCGAGAGCGGCTTCGTTCATGTCCTTCTTGTAGTAGTTGGGGGTCACCACCAGGGCCACGTCGGCACCCACGGCGGCGCATTCCTTTGTGAGCTGGAGGGTTTCCCTGAAGGACTCGCAGCCCGTTCCTGCGATGACCATTTTTTCCGCCGGAAGGTGGTTTCTCGCGGTCTCCACGAGCTTTACCTTTTCCTCGTGGGACAGCAGGGTGAACTCGCCGTTGCTGCCGAGCACCACGAGACCGGACAGTTTCGTGGCGCCGAAAGCCACCGTGTTCTCTGCAAAGGTCGAATAATCCACCTCTCCGGAAGCGTCGAAGGCGGTGGCGATGGGGGCGAAAATTCCATGGACTTTTTTCATTTCGTTTCTCTCCTCGTCAAAAATATATGATATTCCGTATATGATACTTCAAAACCCGGCGAACCGAAAGATATCTCCCGGCACTTTGCTTCCTATCTGAAGAACTGCAGCGGCCAGAGCGACAGCATGGGAATGTAGGTGATCAGAAGGACCGCCGCGAGATTCCAGAGCATGAAGGGCACAGATCCCCGCAGTACTTTCTCGAAGGGGGTTTTGCAGATGTTGGACGCGACAAACAGGTCCACGCCCATGGGCGGTGTCGCCATGCCGAGGGCAAGGTTGGCCACCACGAAGGTTCCGAAATGAATGGGGTCCACGCCGATCTTCAGCGCCAGGGGAAGGAAGATGGGGCAGAAGATGAGGATGTTGGACAGCGTATCGATAAACATGCCGCCCACCAGGAAGACCGCGTTGAACAGGAGGAGGATAAGGAACTTGTTGGTGGTGAGCGAGAAAATGAGGTTCGAAATGAGGTTCGGCACGTCCTTCATGTGGAGAAGCTTCGCGAAGGCGCTCGCCGTGCCCATGAGGAAGATGCATGAGCCCGTGATGATGGCCGCTTCCACCATGGCGGTGCACAGCCCCTTCACCGTCAGCCCCCCCGTGGCGAAGCCGAGGACGATGGCGTAGGCCACGGCCACGATTCCCGCTTCTGTCGGAGTGAAAACCCCGGAGTAAATCCCGCCGAGAATGATGAGGGGCATGAGGAGGGCGGATTTCGCCTGCCAGACTCTCTTCAGGACCCAGCCGGCCCCCCCTCCGCGGGGCATGCCGGCATAGCCTTTTTTCCTGGAGATGAAATAGGCGGGTACCATGAGGAAAAGCCCCACGAGAATTCCCGGGAACAACCCCGCAATGAACAGGTCGGTGATGGAAACGCCGCTGTTCACGCCGTAGACGATCATGGGAACGCTCGGCGGGATGAGGACGCCTATTCCCCCGGCGCAGGCCACCAGGCCTCCGGAAAAACCGACGCCGTATCCCCTGGAGATCATGGCCGGCAGGATGATGGTGCCGATGGCGGCCACGGTGGCAGGTCCCGACCCGGACACGGCGCCGAAGAACATGCAGGCAACGATGGCCGCTATGCCCAGGCCTCCGGGAAAGTCGCCGGCCACGGCTTCGGCCAGGTCAGTGAGCTTTTTGGCGATTCCGCCGTGGGACATGAGGGTCCCGGCAAGAATGAAGAAAGGAAGGGCAAGGAGAGTGAAGGAGTCGGCAGTGACCACCATCCGCTGCCCCACGAAGAACATGACCCGGTCGAGTCCCCCGGGAATCCAGGGAATGAAGGCAAGGCAGCTGAATCCGATGGCGGCCGCTATGGGGATGCTCAGAAGCAGCGCGAGGAACATTCCTCCGAATACGGCGGTCAGCATTCCGGCATCCTCCTCATGACGAGAGCTCCGTCTCTTCCCTGCCGGGGAAGAGAACGGGCAGGATATCCTTCTGTACGATGCGGAAGGCCATCAGCAAAAACAGGACGGGGCCGAGGGCGAAGTAGGTCCACGTGGGCATGTCCATGGCTGCTGTGGTCTGCCCGCTTTCGTACTGCAGGCGGGTAATGTTGTAGGAGTATTTCACGACGAGAAGGGTAAAGCCCAGAAAGGCCGCCGAGGCGAAAAGCGACATCGCCTTTCCGAGCTTCGGGGGCAGGCTCATCGTGAGGATTTCCACTTTAACGTGCTGCCTTCGCTTTGCGCAGAGAGAGAAGCTCACGAGGCTCAGGGCGACGAAGAGAATCCGCATCAGCTCTTCCGACCAGGAGTGGACGAACCTGAGCAGATAGCGGGACACAACCTGCTCCATACCTATGAGCAGTATGGCGGAAAAAAGAACCACCGCGAGGGCTTCCTCGAAATACCGGTCCAAAAGGCTCAGAATTTTCACTGTCGGGCACCTCCGGTACAGATCGGGGGAGAGGGTCCCTCTCCCCCGGAATTAATGGCCTAGCTGTTGGGGGCCTCTTCGGGATAGGCCTCCTGGAACTTCATGATCTTCTCGTAGATGGCCATGTCGATATCCTTCTCGTGATCCTTGAGGACGGACTTGCTTGCCTCGCGGAATCCCTGCCGCTGCTCGGCGGTAAGCTCGATGACTTCCGGAGAGGGCGCGGCCTTGAACTCCTCCATGATTTTCTTGTTGTTCGCGAGAACGTTGTCCTGTTCCCATTTGCAGGTCTCGTCCACGGCCTTCTGAAGCACGGCCTTTTCTTCGTCGGAAAGCTTGTCCCATGACTTTTTCGACATGACGATCAGCATGGGGTCGAGAATGTGGCCGTCGGTGGTGATGTACTTCTGCACCGTGTGGAATCCCTGGGACTTGATGTTCTCGAAGGTGTTCTCACCGGCGTCAATCACGCCCTGCTGGAGGGAGGTGAACACCTCGCCGAAATCCATGGGAATGGGATTTGCCCCCATGGCCTTGAAAATGGCCATGCGGATGGGGGCGGGTTCGGTGCGGATCTTCACGCCCTTCAGGTCCTCGGGGGTCCGGATGGCGATATTGCTGTGGGTGTGGCGCCACCCCATGATGAAATAGCCGAGGGGCTTGATTCCCTTTTCTTCGAGGGGCTTTACCACTTCCATGGCAAGATCGCTGTTCACGAAATCGAGGGCGGCCTTTTCGCTCTTGAAAAGGTAGGGGATGTCATACACCGTTACAGCCTTTGTAAAGGGAGCCAGAAGGCCCGTCGAGATGAGCCAGAAATCGGTGACCCCCTGCTGGATCTGTTCGATGCCTTCCCTGTTGTTTCCCAGGGCGGCCGCCCCCATGACCTGGACCTTCATTTTTCCGCCGGAATGCTTGTCAAGCAGCTCGACAAATTTTTCACCTGCCTGGGCGAAGGTCACCAGGGGCTGCCCCGTGTGGCCCATAACGAATTCCCTCGCAAAGGACGCCGCGGGAAAGGATAGAACAAGCGCAGCCAGAAGAGCGCAGATACCCAACCGTTTCATCGTAGTCATCTTTCGTGTCGCCTCCCTTGTATTTTTGTGCTGTACCATGATCCATACTCCAGGAGAATCCTTTCTCTTTCCTCTGTCCCCCCCTTCCTGTTCAGGCCGTATTTCAGCGTTTGCCGAAGGTGTTGTCGTACCGCCTCTTTTTGCTGGTGGAAACGCCGTACTTCACCAGCCCCGAAGCGATGATGAGGGCGCAGATGACGCCGTCCAGCACCGGAACTCCCAGTTCCTTCTCCATTCTCTTGTCGAGGCCGGCGAAACCGGCACAGCCGAGGACCAGCACTTCCGCCATGTCCTCCTCCACTGCCCGCCGCCCCGCCGCGATGAGCCGCTCCGCCTCGTCCGCCCCCTGCTCGATGCTTGCGGGACGGACGGAAGCCATGTCCCTCGATAGGCCGTACTTGTCGACGAGGGCTTTCTTGTTTGGAACCGTTCGCTCCACGGGGGCAATCACGGAAAAGCTGTGCCCCAGCATGGTGGCCATTTTCATGGAGGCTTCCGCAATGCCCACCACCGGTTTGACGGTGATTTCCTTCATGAGGTCGATGTTCGGGTCGCCGTGGCAGGCGATAATAAACGCGTCGAAGCCGGCTTCGTTCTCCCGCAGAAGCCGGACCATTCCCGGGGCGGCCATGGCGTGATCCTCGTAGGTGGCGATGAAGGGTGAGGTTCCCGGCGTGGGAACCGTGACAACCTCCATATCCTCTCCGGCGAAGGCGGCGGCGTTCCGGTGGATCGCCCCGGTCATCTCCTCGCTGCTGTTGGGGTTGATGATGAGGATCCGGGGCTTCATGCGGTCCTCCCCGAACCCCAGCCGGGCAGCATCACTTTCCCCCAGCCCTCGGCGGAGTCGTCGATCACCCGGTTCTTCATGATGATCCTGCCCCGGACTATGGTGTGCAGGGGCTTCCCGACGAGGCGGAACCCGTTGTACATGGGGGACGTGTCCCTGGAGTGGGTCACGAAATCCTTGTTGTTCACCGTGTATTCGTTTTTCATGTCCGCGATGACGTAGTCCGCGTCACCGCCTACCCGGATGGCTCCCTTGCGGGGCCAGAGGCCGAAGACCCGGGCGGGATTCTCGCAGAGAAGCTCCACCATGCGCCTCATGGAAAGCTTGCCGTCCCGCACGGCGGTGAGCATGAGGGGCAGGGTCATCTCGATGCAGGCAGGGCCGGCGGCGGCGGTGAAAATGTCCTTCATTCCCTTCTCCTTCTCCGAGACGAGGAAGGGGCCATGGTCGCTGCCGATGAAATCCACCGATCCGTCGTTGACATAATCCCAGAGCTTCTCCATGGACTCCCTGCTGCGGAGAGGCGGGTTTCCCTTCGCATAGGGGCCGTACTTGTCTATCATTTCTTCCGTGAGGAAAAGATAGTGGGGGCAGGTCTCCAGGTAGACGTCCATGCCGTCCAGCTTCGCCCGCTTCACGAGCTCCGCCGCCTCGGGGGTGGAGATGTGGGCGAAACTCACCCTGGTACCGGTTTCCTTCGCGAACATAAGGAGCTTGGCCACAGTCTCGATCTCCGTAATGGGAGGGCGGGACTTGTAGTGGTATTCGAAGCCCACCTTCCCCTCGGCGCGGAACTGCCGGATCAGACGCTGGATGATGTCGTTGTTCTCCGCGTGGATCGTCAGAATGAGCCCCGTCTTCGCAACAGCCCGGAAGCCGTCGAGCATCTCCCCGTCGTTTGCCATGGTGAGCCCGCGGAATTCCTCGTCCCGGCCTTCGGGTGCCTCGTGGAGGAACGTCTTGAAGGCCACGATCCCCTCTTTGGCCACCTTCTCCACTTCATCGGGGAACTCGGCGCCGGCGGCGCCGAAAAAGGCATAATCCACCAGTGCCTGGGGAGCGGCCACCCGGACCCTGTTCCTGAGTATTTCAGGAGAATAAGGAGGAGGAGACGAAATAGGGTGTTCCAGGAAGCAGGTCACGCCTCCCGCGGCAGCCGCCTTCGTTTCGGTGACGAAGGTTCCCCGCTCCCGGTGTCCCGGGTCCCGCACATGGACATGGGTATCCACTACCCCCGGCAGCACCGGGTTGCCTTCGGCGTCGAGCACCGTTTCCGCTTCCGGAAGATACCTGTCTTCGCAGATCGCCACCGTCTTGCCGTCCTTTACCGCCACTCCGCCTTCAAAAAACCCTCCATTGACAAAAATCTGACCGTTTCGGATCACCAGATCGGCTTTCACATTACCTACCTCCCTTGAAATGCACCTTCCGAAGAAGAACGATAAAAAAGATCCCGCCCCCGGCCGGAGGCCTGAGGAAGAGTTCCGTCCCTTGAAAAAACAATTCCGCCCCTGACCATGGTCATCCCCACCACGCCGAACAGGCGCCGTCCCTCGTACAGCCTGGCAATGCCCTTCCCCACCGTTTTCATCCTTGAAGCCCTCACGAGAAACGGTTCGTGAAGGTTCACCGCAACGAGGTCGGCGTCTGACCCCACGGAGATGGTTCCCTTTTGCGGGTACAGGCCGAAGATACTGGCGGCGTTTGTGGAGAGAAGATCCACCATGCGCCGGAGGGAGAGCTTTCTTTCCCGAACGGCGGTGACGAAAAGGGGAAGCCGTTCCTCGAATCCCGTGGATCCCGCCGGGGCTGCAAAAATATCCTCCGCTCCCGGCTCCTTTTCGGAGAGGAGAAAGGGACCGTGGTCGCTTCCGATATAATCCACCGTGCCGTTTCTCACGTACTTCCACAGCGCTTCGCTGTCAGCCTTTTTCCTGATGGGAGGATTGAACTTGGCGAAGGGCCCGAGTGGAGCGGCGGACTCCTCGTCGCAGAAGAGGTACTGGGGGCATGTTTCCGCATATACGGGCCTTCCGCCAGCCTTTTCCCTCCGTATGAGCTCCATGGCCTCCGGGGTGGAGACGTGGCAGATGCCGAGCCGGACACCCGTCGACCGGGCAAAGGCGAGGACCTTCGCCACCGCGGAAACTTCAGCAAGAGGGGGCCTCGCCCTTCCGTGGGCGGCCAGATCCCTGCCGCCTCCTGCCCTCACATCCCGGGTGAAACTCCTGATGAGGTCGTCGTTTTCAGCATGGACCGCGCACAGTTTCCCTGTCTTCGCCACCGCTTCGAAGATTTCAAGAAGATTCCCGTCCCCTTCGGCGCAGGTTCCCTCGAATTCCCCTTCCCTTCCCGCATGGGGCCTGAAGAGAAAGGTTTTGAAGGCCGCCACGCCCCGCCCGGCCAGCCCGGCGATATGCTCCGGGCGGTTTCCTGCGGCCCCGTAGAAGCCGAAATCCACCGATGAACGCTCCGAGGCGCAGCGGCTCCTGTTTTCCAGAATATCCACGGTGTACTGGGGAGGGCTCGAAATCGGCATCTCCAGTATGGTGGTAATCCCTCCGGCGGCGGCAGCGGCCGATTCGGTGGCAAAATCTCCCCTCTCCCGCCTGCCGGGGTCCCGGACGTGGACATGGGTGTCCACACCCCCGGGAAACAGGGCGGCACCCTGGAGATCAATCTCGCTTTTTGCGGGCGGAAGAAAGGGAGTTCCGCCCATGGCCGCTATTTTGCCGTCAGAAATGGCCACTCCTCCCTCGACCAGGCCGCCGGGGGTGAAAACCATGCAGTTTCTGAGAACCACGTCAGCCCTGTTCACGGCCTTTCCCCTCTCTTTTGCGCCAGGCTGACTTTTTTCTCCATGGCCGATGCCGTTTCCAGCACCGCATCCACTGCTTTTCTCAGGATTTCTCCCTGGGCACGGTGTTCCGGCATGGTAATGCCCACGCTGCCGTAAGAGTTTTCGGCGGCGAAGAACAGGGGAGCGGCGATACCCGTCACGCCCGGATCGACAGCTCCCGTGGAAACAACGTATCCTGCATCCTTCAGGGAGTGATATCGTTCAAGAATTTTATGGGGGTCTGTTTCCGTCTTTGAGGTAAAGGAGGGAAGATCGGCCCGGAACAGAAACTCTCGGACCTGCTCCTCGGGCATTCCAAGGAGAACGGCAAATCCCGTGGCCCCTGCGTGGAGAGGAAAATGCTGGCCTATTTCCGATGAGATTTTCAGCCGCTGGGAGGACTCTATCTTGTCCACGCATACTGCGGCAACATTGTCCGACATGGAAAGAATGGCCGTTTCCCCCGTTTTTGACGCAAGCTCCTCCAGAAGAGGACGGACGGACTGACAGGAGGACAGCCCCTGGTCGGCAATGCGCCCGAGGGTGAAGACTTTGATGCCGAGGGTGTATTTCTCCGTGCCGGGGAGTTTGCGCAGCCATCCCGCGCTTTCAAGGGTGACGACCAGCCGGTGAACGGTGCTCCGGTGAAGCCCGACCCTCCTGGCGATTTCCGGAATGGAGAGGGATGGATGGGGTTCCGCAAAAGCTTCCAGAATGCGCAGAGAGCGAAGGATGGAATGGTTGAGATATCTTGAAGGATCCATGAGGCCCTCCTTATGTCTCATTATGCAAGACGTTGCTTTATTACATGAAACATTATATGCCTCTTTCTTCGGGGCGTCAACGATTTTCCATTCTATATTCGCTTTTTTTTCAGAAAATAGACTCCCTCCCCTGAAAAAACCCTGCCGTGCCTCTCTCCCCCGGCAGTTCCGCCGCAGGAAGAAGAGGGGAGCAGGAGAAAAAATAGCGGAAGGGGCGTGATATAGGCTACAATAAGACAGCCTCCGGCGGGAGGAAGAAACGCCAGCTTTTCGCGATCCACCGCCGGGAGCGGATTCGCATTCCTTTCGGGGAAAGAGTCACATTCCAGGAGTGGAGGGAAAATATGAGAAATCTTTTTGAAGAACTTCTCGGGATGCTTGAGAAGGGGGCAAGGAAGGAACAGAGGTTCGACGGTGAGGAGTGGGGAACGCCTCCGCCAAGAGAGAGGAAAAAGCTGAACCTGGGCTTTCTCAAGTACGCGGTTCTGCTGATCGTTGCCGCCCTGGTGGCCTACCAGGGATTCTACATCGTTCCCGCAGGGTCCCGGGGCGTGGTCTTCAGGCTGGGAAGGGTCTCCGGCGTGGCGGATCAGGGCATCAACTTCAAGCTGCCCGTCATCGACCTCGTCACCATAGTGAACACGGAGCAGATCCAGCGTTTTGAATACGGCTACAGGACGGTGAACCCCGGCCCGCCGGCGACTTTTGCCGACCGGCCCGACGAGTCCAAGATGCTCACAGGGGACAACAAGATCGTGGAGATCGACTGGGTGCTCCAGTTCCAGGCGGGAGACCCGGTCTCCTTCGTGGTGAACCTCCCCGAGGACAGGGCCCCTCGTGAAAAACTGATCCGGGACGTGGCGGAGTCGACCCTCCGGGAGGTCATCGCCTCCAGGGAACTTGACGACGTGCTCACCACCGAAAAGGAGGCCTCCCAGACAGAGGCGAAGAAACTCATCCAGGAAAAACTGGATCTTCTCAAGACCGGGGTGTTCATCGTGGCGGTCCAGTTCCAGGACGTGAACCCGCCGAAAGCTGTCCAGGCGGCCTTCAGCGAGATCAACACCGCCAGGGCCGAGCGGGAGCGGATGATTCTCGAAGCGGACAAGTACTCCAACGAAATACTGTCCAGGGCGGAGGGAGAGGCCGACAAACTTCTCAACGAGGCCGAGGCCTACAAGTTCCGCCGCATCTCCCTGGCGGAGGGCGAGGCGGCCAGGATCAGCTCCCTTCAGGACGCCTACCGGGAAAACCCGGATCTGGTGCTGAACAATCTCTGGCTGGAGAACATGGAAAAAATCTGGCCGCAAATGAAGGTATTCATTATCGACGCAGGGGAGAATGCCCTCCAGGTGCTGCCCCTGGACCAGTTCTTCAAATCCGCGGGAGCGGCGTCTCCCGACGGGAAACAGTAGGAGGGAACCGGGATGAAAAGAAAACTGTTTTTCCTGGCGCTGTTTGCGGTCTTCCTGGTGCTCTCCGGATGCTTCTACATCCTCCGGGCCGATGAACAGGCCGTTGTCCTGAGGCTGGGAAAGGTGAACGCCACCAGGACCGATCCCGGGATGTACTTCAAGCTTCCCTTTGCCGACCAGCTCACGAGATACTCGAAGAAGCTGATAGAATACGATGCCGATCCCGTGGCGGTGGTCACCAGCGACAAAAAAAACCTGGTGTTCGATACTTTCGCCCTCTTCCGGATCTCCGACCCCGAGACCTTCTTCCGGAGGGTGCGTACGGTAGGTTCAGTCCAGCAGCGGCTGGACGACTCCATCTACTCGGCGGTCCGCATCGTGTCCGGGCGGCTCACCCTTGACGAACTGGTGAAGGACAGGCGGCAGTATGCCATCGAGCAGGCCACCTTCATCGCCCGGGAACAGGCGAAAGAATACGGGGTTGAAATCCTGTCGGTGGCCTTCAAGCGGGTTTTCCTGCCCCAGGACAACGAACAGGCGGTCTACCGCTCCATGCAGGCGGAACGGAACAGGGTGGCGGGGCAGCTTCGGGCGGAAGGCCAGGCGGAGGCCATTACCCGCAGGTCCATCGCCGACAGGAAGGAAGTGGAAATGATCGCCGAGGCGAGACGAAAGGCCGAGGAGATCAAGGGACAGGGCGACCGCACCGCCCAGGACACCCTGTCGAAGGCCATCGCCGAGGCGAAGGATCTCTACCTTTTCATCAAGACCATGGACTTCTACCAGACCGCCCTTCCGGGCACCCCGATCCTGTTCCGCCCGGGCGAGGGCATCCTGAAATATCTCAAGGGCGTGGAAACTCCGCCGGCGAGGAACGAATAGAAAAGCGGCATCAGCCTGATGCCGCCGAAAAAGGAGGAAGAAGAATGAACGAATTCACACCCTGGCACAACGAGGCACTCGGGAAAAAAGTAACGGAAGCCCTGAAGAAAAACGGCTTTGAAGCGGAGTACTGCCCCTCCGCCGCCGAGGCCGCAGAAAAGATCCTGGCGCTTATTCCCGAATCGGCTTCGGTGGGCTTCGGAGGCTCATGGACCGTAAAAGCCCTGAAGATCCAGGAAAAGCTGGCCGGAAGGGGAAACACGATTCTTGACCACGGCGCCCCCGGCCTCAGCAACGAGGAGCGCATGGAGACCAGGAAAAAGCAGCTCACCTGCGACGTGTTCCTCTCCGGAACGAACGCAGTGACTCTCGACGGAAAGCTCGTCAACACCGACGGGAACGGGAACAGGGTGGCGGCCATGATCTTCGGCCCCGGCAAGGTCATCGTCGTTCTCGGGACGAACAAGATCGTGAAAGACCTTGACGCCGCCGAGGAGCGCATCCAGATGGTCGCCGCCCCCGTCAACAACAAGAGAATCGGCCTACCGAACCCCTGCACCCAGACCGGGCTCTGCATGAACTGCCAGACCGAGACGAGGATCTGCAACGTCACCACCATCATCAGCAAGCGCCCGAGATCCACGCCCTTCCACGTGTTCGTCATCGGGGAGGAGCTTGGCTTCTAGACCGGAACCGTCAGCGGTGAATAAGAAACCCCGGACCGGCAGCACCTCCAGTCCGGGGTTTCTTTGGTCTGCCCCGGCATTGTCGGGGAACTACCCCTCTTCCTTTATCATCTCTTCCAGTATGGAGGCGGCATCCGCCACGAGGGCAGGACACCTGGTCCGGAAAAGATTCAGCTCCTTCGCCTTCGCAAGCCCTTCCGGGGTGCTCGTGTCAAGTCCGAGGAGATCGCGGCAGAGAAGAAATCCGTTCCGCTCCCGAAACCGCCTGGTGAACTCCTCCACCTTCCCGTACACCGCCGCTCTCCCTGCCGCCGTGACGCACTCTTCGGACCCGTAGCGAAGCCCCAGGACCATAACGGCACCCGCCACGGCGCCGCAGGTGTCTCCCGTGCGCATTCCGCTTGCGAAACCGGAGCCGATCCGGACCGCCGTTTCCCTCGATATTCCCAGTCCTTTCCCGCAGGCCGCGAGAACGGCCTGCGCTCAGGCAAAGCCGTCAAGCATGAGTTGTGGAGCTTCCTGTACAGAACTCACAAAAACACCTCCCCGGAAAAATGGCCGAAATACGAAAAGAAAGGGGACGGAATCTCCGCCCCCTCTTTTTTCTTCACAGGAACGCTACTCGTTCACGAGCCCTTTCTGGAGAACGCCCAGGGCCTTTCCGAGCTCTATTGCATACCCGCACTTCACGCAGCTCCGCTCCACGGCGGCAATGGCCGAGACGAGGGTGTGCTTGTCGATGTTGCCCATGTGGCCCATGCGGAAGCCCTTGCCGGCGAATCCGCCCAGGCACCCCGCAGTCTGGGCGCCCTCGCCGGCGAGGACGGTGCGGAACTTGGCGTCGTCGATGCCGGAACCTTCAGGGTAGAGGTAGACGGAGAGCGTGGGCGCGCGGAAAGCCTTCTCCGCGGCGACCCTGAAACCGATGGCCTCAAGGGCGGCGTCGAACATGGCGGCCTGTCGGCGGTGGCGGGCATAGCGCTCCTCGAGGCCCTCCTCCTTCATGATGCGCACGGATTCCTTCAGCGCCCAGACAAGGTTGATGGCGGGTGTTCCCCAGTACTTCGAGGGATCGTGCATGACGGGGAGCCACTTGTCGAAATCGATGTAGGACTCGGGAATGGCACCGAGGCTCTTTCTCTTTTCCATGGCCTTCGCGCTGGCCCATACCATGGTCAGGCCAGGCGCCACGCCGAAGGCCTTCTGGGTGCAGGAAAGCACAACGTCGATGCCCATGGTGTCCATGTACTGGTCGGCGCCGCCGGAAGCGGCCACTCCGTCCACGATGTAGATGATCTCAGGGTGCTTCTTCATCACTTCGCCGATAGCCGCGATGGGGGCCTCGACACCGGTGGAGGTCTCCACGTGGGTCACCGTCACCACCTGGTACTGTTTCTCCGCCAGCTTCTTCTCCACCATCTCCGGAGTCACCGATGCGCCCCATTCGGCGGAGATGACATCGGTGTTGAGCCCCTTCCGGGTGCACATGTCGATGAACCTGTCGCCGAAGTAGCCGTTGGAGCAGATGAGGACGTTATCCCCCCGCTTCGTGGTGTTGGCGATGGCCATTTCCATGCCCATGGTGCCGGAGCCGGCCACGACGAACACTTCGCCGTCGCACCGCCACATGGCCTTCAGGTCGGCGATGACCTCGGAAAAATCCTTCACGAAAGCGGCATCGCCGAAGGCCACGGTTTCCCTGGCCATCTGGTCCTGGATGGAACGCACCACGGGTGTGGGTCCGGGTATCATGACGAGCTTGTTGGTCTTGATCATACTGTCTTCCTCCTTCTGGTTTCCCTTTTTCTTTTATCCGGCGGACCGCCCGCCGGAACACGGACATGCTTCAAAGCACGAAATTTCCCTGCCGATGGCCTCCGCCGATCGTACAACGAGAGAACCATATTTCTCCAGGAGATCGGCCGGAAACCGGTACACCGGCGCGGAGACGCTCACGGCGCCCCTAGGCCGTCCCGAGCCGTCATGGATGGCCGCTCCCACGCACCGGAGCCCCTGTTCGTTCTGCTCGTCGTCCACGGCATATCCCCTGGAACGGATGTCGGGGAATTCAGCGGCAACTTCGTCGGGAACAGGCTCAGGAAGTTCTTTCAGATCGTCCGGGGACATCCCGGCGAGAAGGGCCTTTCCGGCGGAGAGGCGGAAAAGGGAGGCCCGGCCGCCGATGCGGGAGTGCATGCGCACCTGGTAGGGGCTTTCGATCTTGTCCAGGTAGTAAAACTCTCCCCTTTCGTAGACGAAGAGGTGGACCGTTTCCTTCGTTTCGTTCCTGAGGGAGAGAAGGTGAGACCGGGCGGCCTCGGCAAAGCCGACCTGGCTGCGGTAGGCATCCGCCAGCAGCAGCGTCACGGGACCGAGTTCGTACTCGCCGCCCCGGTTCAGGACGGCCCGCTCGGATTCGAGGCTGTCGAGAATGCGGTACACGGTTGCCTTGGGCAGACAGACGGCAGATGCGATCTCGGTGATTCCGAGAGGCCGTTTCTCCTGCGCCAGGTGAACCAGTATGGAAAAAGCCCGTGAGATGACCCTGATGTTTCCGTTTTCCATTATCGTTTCGCTCCATGGATTTTTTATCCGCAATGCAAAATGCATTTTAGCCATTCGTCCGCCGAATGTCAAGGACAGCCGCAGCGGCCGAAAAAAGCCTCTGCCGCAGTAGGGAAAAGGAGGAATGAAGGTGAATGGATTACAAGCCCGGGATTTGCGTGAGGGAGAAACCGTCAGACCCTGACGAAATCCACCATGTAATTGTGCCCGTAGATCCTGGCGCACCTGGGGCAGGTGGTAAAGAAGAAAAAATGTTCCTTCGGTGTCTTGTCTATGCTTCGCAGCCAGGCATCTGCCTCCGCCATGAATTTCGGGACGTCGTTGTACGGTCCGTCGAAAACCCTGCAGATGAAGGTTCCGGAGAATGTGACCATATCCTTTTCCAGGTCGGGGTGCACGCCGGTCACTGCAAGATAATAGCGCGACTTCCACGGCGAAGGGTCATGGACCAGCAGAAGGAAATCCTCCATATCCGGCGCTATGGAGCATTCCTGCGCCCTCTGCCACAGGCGGGTCATCGTCCTGTTGACGAGCCGCGGGAAAGGCATGTGGAACAGCACAGGCATCGTCGCCGCCAGAAAAGGCTTCTCATTCCACTCGTTTGTCTTCCCATCCCAGGGTTCCGGGTCAAACCGGGGGCAGCACGGTGTTTCTTGCATTTTCGGAAACCTCCTTGCGTTATTCAGTTTTTTGCAGCACCTCGAATACAAGCCCGATACCCTCATCCTGCCGGAAGGAACTCAGGCGGGGAGAGATCCGGTTGTTTTCAAATCGCCGGAAAGGTCGTTCGATGAGGGGCATGGGACCCACCGGCGACCGGGGCGCAAACATATAGTAAACTGTTTCCCCTTTTTTGCAAGAGTGAAAATCTCCTTTCCATTTCTCTTATCCGCCCGGTGACCGTTGTATTTCGGGCCGGGCGGGCCTGAGCCATGATTCGTCCAATCGGTGCACACTGAGGAAACAGGGAGGAAAGGTACTATTGTTCTATCTGGCAGAACGTTATTTTGTCCTGTCGAACATTGACGAATTCCCTCTTGGTCGGTAATATGGAATCCGAGCCGGGAAACCGCTCTCTTTTTTCTCACCGGAGAAAGGCGTGATGCCCATGCGTATACCCTATGATGAAATGAAGGAGACTTTCGAAAAAATCCTCCTCAAGTACGGCTTCCCCGAAAAGACGGCTGCCCGGGCAGCCGTGATGTTCACCGACAACAGCTGCGACGGCGTCGCCTCCCACGGACTGAACCGTTTTCCCCGGGTTCTTTCCTATATTGCGAAGGGACACATCGACCCCCATGCCGAGCCTGCCCCTGAAGCCTCCTTCGGCGCCCTGGAGCGCTGGAACGGCAACCGGGGGATGGGGTGCACCAACGCAGCGGCGGCCATGGACAGGGCCATGGAGCTCGCCGGGCAGTACGGCCTCGGGTGCGTTGCCCTTGGAAACACGAACCACTGGATGAGAGGCGGATCCTACGGGTACCAGGCGGCGAAGGCGGGCTTCATGGCCTTCTGCTGGACCAATACCACGCCGAACATGCCCCCCTGGGGGGCGAAGGAATGCCGGGTGGGAAACAATCCCCTGGTCATGGCCTTTCCCTGGAAGGACACTCCCGTGGTCATCGACGGCGCCCTAGCCCAGTACTCCTACGGCGCCCTCGACGGGTACAGGATGGCGGGAAAGCAGCTCCCCTTTCCCGGCGGGTACGACCGGGAGGGAAAGCTGACCACCGACCCGGCGGCCGTGCTGGAAACCTGGCGGGTTCTGCCCATCGGCTTCTGGAAGGGCTCGGGCTATTCCCTCGTGCTGGACCTCATCGGGTCGGTGCTGTCGAAGGGGAACTCGGTCCACCAGATCGGGAAACTCGGCGACGAGATCGCCGTGACCCAGGTCTTTCTCGCCTTTGACGTGGAAAATACCTCCGGAAAGGAATATGCCGAAACAGCGGCGGCGGCCATCCTGGAGGATTTCAGGAGTTCCGAGCCGGCGGAGCCGGGAGGAAGCTATTACTATGCGGGCGAAAAAGCGGCCCTCACCCGGAGGGAAAACCTCGGGAAGGGAATTCCCGTAGTGGAGGAAATCTGGAACGATCTGCTGAAGGAACTGAACTGACACCGGAAGCTCTTTGCGGCAATCCCGCAAAAATTCACATACGAAAGGGGTACCAAACATGAAGAAACCTGTTGTACTGCTCCTCGCTGCTGTACTTGCGCTCGTTTTCGTCCTGCCCGTGCAGGCGGCTCCCCTGAAGCTGGTGGCGGCCCATAACCAGACCTCCCAGGAGAATCCCTACCAGTACGGAATGCTGAAGTTCAAGGAAGTGGTCGAGAAACTCTCGAACGGCGAAATCTCCGTGGACGTCCACGCCGGCACCATCGGCACCAACGAAGACGAGCTCGTGGAGAAGCTGAAGCTGGGCGCCGCCGACGTGGTGGTGGCCTCCCCCGGCTTCATGACGAAGATCGGCATTCCCGAGGTGGACCTGTTCTCCCTGCTGTACCTTTTCAACAGCTTCGACCACTGGGAGAAGGCCGTGGACGGCGAAGCCGGACAGACCCTCGCCAAAATCATCAACGAGAAGTCCAAGAACACCTTCCGTATCGCCGCCTACTGGTCAGCCGGCGTCCGGAACTACTACGGCAAGAAGCCAATCAACACCATGGACGACCTGAAGGGCATGAAGATCCGCACCCAGATGTCCGGCGTCGTGGCCGATTTCTGGAAGCAGACCGGCGCCATCCCCACCCAGGTTGCCTGGGGAGAGCTGTACCAGGCCCTGCAGCAGGGCATTGTGGACTGCGCGGAGAACGACTACACCAACTTCAGCCTTCTTGACCACCACAAGACGGCCAACGGCAAGTTCATCACCGAGACGGAGCACGACTTCACCACCCGCTTCGTCCTCATGAACGGCAGGAAGTTCGACGGCCTCACCGACCAGCAGAAGGAATGGATCACCGAGGCCCTGAAGCAGGCCACCGCCGAGGAGCGGCAGATCACCTACGGCATGCTCTCCAAGTCCAAGGAGAAGGTCATCGCCGACGGCGGCACCGTAAACTCCATCGACAAGGCCCCCTTTATCGCCATCGCCGTTCCCATCCAGGACAAGCTCGCCGAGAAACTGGGCATTCAGGATCTCGTGGAGAAGGTCCGCGCCGCCGGCAAATAGGGCGCACCGCTGAACAGAAGTCTCCATATCCGTTCCCCGCGCTCCTTTCAAGGGAGTGCGGGGAATGTTCCTTTTTCGGGAGAGAACTGCGCCCGAAAGGGTTTCAAAGAGGAGGAGAACCGTGAAAAGACTGATCGAAATGCTGGTCCGCGTCCAGGAAACCCTTGGAATGGTCCTGCTCTCCGTTTTCTTTTTGGCCATCCTGGCCCAGATTACCGCCCGCTATCTGGCCATCCCGCTGCTGTGGACTGAAGAGGTGGCCAACTACGCCTTCATCTGGGCCGTTTTTATGGGGGCTTCCGTCATGGTCCACTACAAGGCCCACTTCGCCTTCACCTTTTTCAGTGACAAATTCCGGGGGAAGAAGGGCGCCGTCTACGACGTCTTCATATCCGCCGTTCTGCTCTGCTTCACCGTCCCCATGACCCTCTACGGGAGCACCGTGGTCACCGAGTTCTGGGACTACAACTGGATCACCCTCACCTGGGTGAAAATGGGCTATACCTGGCTCTGCCTGCCCATCACGGGAGGAGCCATGAGCATATACCTGGCGGGACACATCGTGGAAGACGTAAAAACTCTCACCTCCGGGGAGGCCGCATCATGACGCCGCTGCTCATCGTGGGACTTTTTATCCTTCTCATCTTCCTGGGCGTCCCCATCGCCTTCGTCATCGGGATCATCTCCCTGACGGGAATCGCCACCATCCCCTTCATCCCGAACCTCACCGTGTTCATGAAGATGTTCAACGGCCTCAACTCCTTCGTATTGCTGGCCATCCCCCTCTTCATTTTCGCGGCGAACCTCATGAACCACGGGAAGATCACCCAGAAGCTGGTGGACTTCTGCATCGCCCTTGTGGGGAACATCCGGGGCGGCCTGGCCCATGCCAATATTCTGGTCTCCATGATCTTCGCCGGCGTCTCCGGATCGTCCCAGGCAGACACTGCCGGGGTGGGCAAGATGCTCATCCCTGCCATGATCCAAACGGGCTATGACAAGGAGAACGCCGTAGGCGTCACGGCAGCGTCCTCCACCATCGGCGTCATCATCCCGCCGAGCATCCCCATGGTGGTCTACTCTGGCCTGACCAACGCCTCCGTGGCCGCCCTCTTCCTCGGCGGAATGATTCCCGGTATCCTTGTGGGCCTGGCCATGATGCTCATTGTGTACCTCTTGGGCCACAGGCGGAACTTCCCCAAGTACGAAAAAGCGGCTCCCGGCGAAGTGAGAAAACTCTTCAGGGAATCCTTCCCGGCCCTGCTCACCCCAGTAATCATCGTGGGCGGCATCACCACAGGCTGGTACACCCCCACGGAGGCGGCGGCCTTCGCGTCCGTGTACGCCATGATCATCAGCCTCTTTTACTACAGGACGCTGAAGATCCGGGACCTGCCGGGAATCATCAAGGAAACCCTGAAACTGAGTTCCCTGTCGCTCTTCGCGCTGGCCACGGCCAGCGCCCTCGGCGAGCTGCTGGGCTACTACAAGGCCTCGGACCACGTGGCGGGCTTCTTTGCCGCCCACGTAGGAAATCCGGAGATGTTCTTGCTCATCGTCATCGCCTTCTTCCTCTTCGTGGGAACCTTCATGGACGCCATCCCCGCCATGATCCTCTTCATGCCGGTTATTCTGCCCTCCGCGCTCCGCATGGGAATCAGCCCTGTTCACCTCGGCGTGGTGGTGGTCATGACCCTGGCGGTGGGGCTGGTGACGCCTCCCTACGGGCTCTGTCTTCTCATCGCCGGCTCCATAGCCGACTTGTCCATCGAACGGGCGCTGAAGGGTGTGCTGCCCTACATCTCCGCCCTGATGCTCATCCTGCTCGTGGTGGCCATGTTCCCCGACATAGCCTTCTTTGTGCCGAAACTGCTCGGCATCATGTAGCGGGAATGGAAAAGGAACAGGGGAGGATGCCTGCAGGCACCCTCCCCTGTTTTTTGTACCTGTTTTCCGGAAAAGAGCCGCCCGTCAGTCGTACTGCCGTGCCGTCTCCTCGCCCCTCAGGACCCTGAAGGTTCCATCGGCAAGAGCCTTCATTTCGTCCTCTCCGGGGTAAATCTTCACCGGGGCAACAAAAGAGACCCTGCCTGCGATGAGGCCGGTGAACTCCTCGCTGTAGGCAAGACCGCCCGTGAGAATGACCGCGTCCACCTTTCCCTCCAGGACTGCCGCACAGGCTCCGATCTCCTTGGACACCTGGTAGGCCAGGGCCTCGAAGAGCAGCTTCGCCTTTTCGTCCCCCTCGGCCATTCGCCGCCGGACCTCCCGGAAGTCGCTGGTCCCGAGGTGGGCGACAATTCCGCCCCGGCCGGTGACCATCTTCAGCAGGGTCGGCTGGTCGTACCGGCCGCTGAAGGCGAGCCGCACAAGCCCGCCTGCGGGAAGGCTGCCCGCCCGTTCGGGGGAGAAGGGACCATCGCCGTCCAGGGCGTTGTTCACGTCGGTGACCCGCCCGTGGTCGTGGGCCCCCACGGAGATGCCTCCCCCCATGTGGGCAATGATGAAACTGCACTGTTCATAGGACTTCCCCAGGTCCGACGCTGCCCTGCGGGCCACGGACTTCTGGTTCAGGGCGTGGAAGATGGACCGCCGCTCGATTTCCGGCAGGCCCGAGTACCGGGCCAGGGGTCCGAGTTCGTCCACCACCACGGGATCTACGATGAAGGCCTTCCTGCATCCTCCTTCGTGGGCAAGGCGCACCGCCAGGGGAGCACCGAGGTTGCTGGCATGGGCCCCCCACTTGCAGGACCGCACGTCGGCGAGCATTTTGTCGTTCACTTCATAGGTTCCGCTTTCAATGGGCCTCAGCAGCCCGCCTCTCCCCACGACGGCGTCGAGCTCAGTAAGGGCGGTTTCGTGAGCCCCGAGACACTTCCGTATCTCCCCGAGCCGGAATCCCTCCTGGTCGGGAATGGAGGCGAACTTCCCGATGACGTCCGTGTCGTACCGCTGGGTTTCGCTCCACAGCTCTTTGCCGTCCTCGAAGAGGGCGACCTTGGTGCTTGTGGAGCCGGGGTTCAGCGCAAGAACCTTCATGGCCGGCCGTCTTACTTCTGGAAATCGGACAGGGCGACGGCGGCGGCGATGGAGAGAAGCTTCGCCCTGGCGGAGTCGGCCCTGCTGGTGAGCACGATGGGCGCCGACGCGCCGAGGATCAGGCCTGCGGTCTCGTTCTTCGAGAAGTAGACGATGGCCTTGGCGAGCATGTTCCCCGCGTCGATGTTGGGGACGATGAAGACGTCGGCCTTGCCGGCCACGGGAGAGACGATGCCCTTGGTCTTCGCGGACTCTTCGCTCACCGCATTGTCCAGGGCGAAGGGACCGTCCACGACGCAGTTCTTTATCTGGCCCCGGCGGTTCATCTGGGTGAGGGCGGCGGCGTCCAGGGTGGCGGGCATGTCGGGGTTCACCACTTCCACAGCGGCGAGTACGGCCACCTTGGGCTCGGCCACGCCGAAGGCCCTGGCCAGGTTCACCGTATTCTGGGTGATGTCGGCCTTGGCGGCGAGGTCGGGGTACATATTGAAGGCGGCGTCGGACACGAAGAAGATCCGGTCGTACCCTTCAACGCTGTGGAAGTAGCAGTGGGAGATGGTGTTCTTGCCCTTCCGGAGCCCCACTTCCTTGTTGAGCATTGCCCTGAGGAAGTTGTTGGTGTGAATCTGCCCCTTCATGTAGATGTCGGCCTTCTTCGAGGACACCTGGGAGACGGCGGTGATGCCCATGGCGGGCTCGTCCCGCTCGTCGATGACCTCGTAGTTGGCGAGGTTCACGCCGGCCTGGTCGGCGGCGGCCTTGATCTTGTCCGCGTTGCCTACAAGAATGGCCTGGGCGAACCCGGCCTGCCTGGCCTCCTCGATGGCGGAGAGCAGCCCGGCCTCTTCGGCCATGGCCACGGAAATCTTCTTCGGGCCCTTTTCGGCGCCGATCTTCTTTGCGTATTCAAGCAGCTGTGACAGTGAGCGGATCTGTTCCATTACAAAATTCCTCCTCTGAAATTGGTCTGAATGGTTCAGCTCCGGGCAACGACCGCGCCCAGGGCGATTGAAAGCAGCTTGGTCTCCATGCTGTCGAAACGGCTGGTGAGGACGATGGGCTTCCTGGCCCCGAGGATGACCCCGGCGCCCTTGCCTCCCGTCATGTACAGCAGCACCTTGCCCACAAAGTTTCCCGATTCGATGTCCGGGACCAGAAGCATGTCGGCGTTTCCGGCCACCGGAGAGCTGATGCCCTTGATCTTCGCCGATTCTTCGCTCACGGCGTTGTCAAGCGCCAGGGGACCGTCCACGATGCATCCCCGGATCTGCCCCCGCTCGTTCATCTTCGCCAGGGCTGCGGCATCCAGGGTGGCCTGCATGTCGGGGTTAACGGCCTCCACTGCGGCAAGGGCGGCGATCCTCGGCTGGGGAACACCTATTTTGTGATAGCACGCAACCGCGTTTTCTATGATCTTCGCCTTGGCGTTCAGATCGGGGTAGGTGTTCATCCCCCCGTCGGAGATGCCGATGACCCGCCGGTTCATGGCGGGAATCTCGAAGAGGAAAAGATGGGAGAGAAGGGATCCTGTCCGGAGGCCCCATTCCTTGTCGAGGACCGCCTTGAGAAGGGTGGATGTCTTCACGAGCCCCTTCATGAGAAGGTCCGCCTCGCCGGAGGAGACCATCCGGACGCTCAGCTCCACCGCCTTTTCTTCGTTCTTCTCATCCACGATGTCGACCCCGGAGAGATCACACCCGTCATGCTCGGCGAGGGCACGGATCCTGGAGCCGTCGCCGACGAGCACAGTCTTCACCACTCCCTCCCGGCCTGCCCGGGCGACGGCGGCCAGGGCGTCGTCACCGTAGGGGCAGGCGAGGGCGAGGGTCATGGGCCGCCCCTTCCTGCTTTCTTCAAGGAGAAAATCCAGTTTCTGCATGGTCATGCCTTTTCGCCTCCCGAAATAAACCGGCCATAGATTTTGCATTCCTCTTCACCGCGGAGAACCCGGAGGGCCCCTTCCGCGAGGGCGGGCATTTCATCCTCACCGGGGTAGACCAGCACCGGGGCTATCCACTGGACCCTTTTCTGCACGGCGGCAACGAAGTCGCTGTCGAAGGCCACTCCCCCGGTGAAGAGGATGGCGTCAACCCTGCCGGAAAGGACCGCGGCCTGGGCCCCGATCTCCTTCGCAATGCCGTAGGCCATGGCGTCCAGGGCTTCCCTTGCACGCTCGTCGCCTCCGGCGGCCATGGCTTTCACTTCCCTGACATCCGACGTTCCTGTATAGGCCATGAGTCCACCCCTGCCGACCATTTTCCGGAGCATGTCCTTTTCCGTCATGCTTTCGCCGAAGCACATCCGGACAAGATCCCCCGCGGGAAGGCCTCCCGCTCTTTCGGGAGAGAAGGGGCCGAACTCGTTGGCGTTGTTCAGGTCGGTCATCCGCCCCTTTTCGTGGGCGCAGACGGTGATGCCCCCGCCGATGTGGGCCACGACGAAGTTCAGTTCGTCCCATGGCTTCCCGAGGTCCTTCGCGGCCCGGCGCACCGTGGCCTTGATGTTGAGGGCGTGGCCCAGGGAGACCTTCGGCAGTTCCGGCAGGCCGGTGACCTTTGCCACGGGGTTCATTTCGTCCACCGCCACGGGGTCCACAATGAAGGCGGGAATGTTCCGGGGACGGCAGATGGCGTCGGCAAGGATACCCCCGAGGTTGGAGGCGTGCTCCCAGGGCTTGCCCATGCGGAGGCGCTTCAGCAGCGCGTCGTCCACGGTGTAGGTTCCGCCGGGGATGGGCTCCACGAGGCCGCCCCGGCCCGCCACCGCGGACAGTTCGTCAAAGGATGCTTCGTGGGAGGCCAGGGCCTCCTCTATGGTCCCGAGGCGGAAGGAAAACTGGTCGGCCACGGAGGGGAAGGCGGCGAGGGCGTCGGGGTCGTGGCGGACTGTTTCCCTCCATACTTCCGTGCCGTCGGAATACCATGCGATTTTTGTGCTGGTGGAACCGGGATTGATAGCAAGGATCTGAAAGGCCATGGCTCGTTCCTCCCCTTTGTGCAGCGAATCCTGTCTAAAGTTTTCTGATTCCGCATGTCGAAACTGAACATATTATACAGTATATCCTTTTTTCGGGACACTTACGGAAGGAAAAGACGGTAACTTCCCCCGTCGAAGGCATACCCCTCCTCTATGACGGCAATACAGAGGTCCACAGCCTCCGGGTCGAACCAGGCTCCCCGGCGGGACCGAATTTCGTCAAGGGCGGCACCGATTCCCAGTCCGGGCCGGTAGGGCCTGTGGGAGGTCATGGCTTCCACCACGTCGGCCACGGAAAGGAAGCGGGCTTCCCGTCCGATGGCGTCCCCCCGGAGTCCCCTGGGGTACCCCGACCCGTCCAGGCGCTCGTGGTGCTGGACCACGATGTCCGCAAGAGGCCAGGGCAGATCCACGGAGGAGAGGATGTCCCACCCGTAGAGGGCATGATTCCGGATAATGGCAAACTCGATGTCGGTGAGCTTCCCCGGCTTGGACAGGATGGCCGAGGGAATGGTGATCTTCCCCAGATCATGGACAAGCCCCGCGTAGTATACCCTCTCCTGGAAAGCCTCGTCATATCCTCCCTTTTGTGCCATTTCCCTCGCCAGGCCGGCCACGTTGATCTGGTGCCCCACCGTATAGGGATCCTTCATGGCAAGGGCGTGGCCGAGAATCTCCACGATGCCCCTGGAGGCTCCGTCGAGCACCCTGCCCGTTTCTTCCATCAGATTCATCCGCTCTTCCCGGAGGAAAGCGCTTCCGGCAAGGTCGCAGTACATGGCCAGGAGAGCCTCGTCGCCGTGGGACAGGGCCAAGCCTGCGGACCGTAAGACCAGGAATCCTTTCACAGCTCCTCCTGAATAGACGGGCTGGATGTGCAGGGGCGCCCCCCAGACCTGCAGAATTTCTGCGGCAAAGGACGGAAGGGCAGCATCTCCCGGACCGGAACCTTCCAGGATCAGTCTTCCCTTTTCCCAGAGATGCCGGACCAGCTCATTGAGGGAATCCCGGGAAATCCCGGAGGAAAATTCCGGCGGCGACAGGGTTTCCACCATTCCTCCGGCAAGGGAGAATTCCCGGACGGGAAGCCCTTCGCCGTCCATCTCCACAAGGCATCCCTCCGGGAAGCCGAGAAAGGATGCGAGGTCCGCCAGGGAGGGAGGAACCCCTCCCCGGACCCCCTCCTCGAGAAGCCGGGCGGAAACCGAGGATATGAGAGCCTCCCTCTTCAGGTTTATCAGCATCTCGTCCTCGGCCTTTTTCCGCCCGGAAATGTCCCTGTAGATGGCGAAGCCGGTAAAGGTTTCATCCCTCATGGGGAAAACCACTCCTATGATTTCCGCTGGAAACAGGGTGCCGTCCTTTTTTCTCCGGTAGGTTTCACCGGCAACGACCTCCCCGGAAAGCACCCTGGCGGAGATTTTTTCCGCCTCGGCTTTTATCTCGGGGGAATCCGCCACCACGGAGTCCAGGTTTTTTCCGGCAACCTCGTCGGGGGTGTATCCGAACAGCCTGGTGAATCCGCTGTTCACCGCCACGATGTCGTTGGCCCCGTCGAAGACCACGTAGGCTTCGGGAGCGTTGCGGAAGAGCCCTTCCCATTGAGCCATCCTCAGCTCCAGGTCCTTTTCCGCCGCCTTCTTCATCCGTTCGTTGACGAACAGGGCAAGGAGATAGACAAAGGCGGCCGAGAAAACCAGGGCGTTGGCGAGAAGGAGCTTCCAGTGCCTGTAGAGAAACGTCTCGGGCTCCGACAGAATAACCGCCCCTGCGGGGATGTCGAACCGGGAGAGGCCGAACCGGACCATCTCCCCGTGGTTGAACACAGGAGTCAGGTGCCGGTCCGTAACGGGGGGAATCTCCGAAGGAGGGGTTCCCTGCAGGATGCGGACCGCCATTTCCGCGGCCTGGGCCCCGTGCTCTTCAGCGATAAGAACGCTTCCGCCAAGGGCCCCACCCTCCACCATCATGGACCAGAGACCGAAGACCGGGAAGGGACCGGCGCTGTTGACAAGGCCGACACTCCTGGCCGGAGAATAGTACTCTCCTGCGTCATCCTGGAAATACACCAGCAGCAGCACCGCCGTGTCGGGAGGGAGCATGGAGAGTTCATACCGGAGATCCTCTCCGGAGAGACCGAGGAGATCGATCACCTTCAGCCGGTGGAGAAAGGGAGCCAGGGCTTTCCTGGCAAGGCTGACGGCCCCCATGCCGGAGATGGAAAGGTCGCTGACCAGGGCAAGGTTCCGGGTGCCGGGAAAGAGCCGGAAGATCAGCTCCACCGTTCCCGGGATGTCCATCACCTCGAGGACTCCCGTAACATGACTGTCTCCCCCGGCATCGATGAAACCGGGATTGTTCAGTCCGCAGAAGACCAGGGGAACGCCTGGAAAGAGTTCCCTGCCGTGGCGGAGCATAAAGACAAGGGCGTCGTCGTCGGAGCAGAGGAGGATGTCGGGGCGCTTTCCGGAGTATTTGGCACGAAAATACTCCGCGAAGGCCGCCGCCGAACGGACCGACATGATGCGCTTCGTGTCCATGTACTCCACGTCAAGATTGACCCTCAGGCCGCGGGTCTCGAAGGTGGATCGGATTCCCCGGGTAATGCCGTCAGTCCACGGAAAACTGCTGTGGTAGGAATTCAGAAGAAGGGCGGAATATGTCGTCCCGCTTCCGGAGGCGTACCGGGGAAGCAGAAGGAGAAAGAGCGCCAGAACCGCACTTCCCAGGTGGATACACACCGTCCTCTTCATCGCCTCTCCCCTTTCTCCGCCCGCGAAAAAAGCCCGTGCATATTTTCTATAATACCCTTATACTGCAAAGGTTCCAAGACCGATTTTTCGAGGTGATCGTTCATGTCTCTCTGCTATATCAACGGGACCTTCCTGCCGCTGGAGAAGGCATCCCTTCCTGTTTCCGATTACATCATCCTCAGGGGGGTGGGGGTCTTTGAATCCATCTGCACCTTTCACCGGCGGCCCATGATGCTGACCCCCCACCTGGAACGGCTCGTCCGGTCGGCGGAAAGCGCCTCCATAGCCCTCCCTCTTCCGGTGGATGACATCAAGGACCTCATCAGGGAGGGCATTTCCCGGATGAAGGAAGACTGCCTGGTCCGACCCTATATCACCGGCGGGGACATCTTCCACGAGGGGGGCTTTCCGGCGTCGCGGCTCTTCATCCTTTTCGAGAAGGTGAGAAAACCCGCGCCCGAGGTGTACGACAAGGGGGTACTCCTGCTGCCCGTGGACGGCGGGAGACACATTCCGGGGGTCAAGAGCATCGACTACATGTTCTCCTATTCAGGGTACGGCAAGCGTCACGACGCCTACGAGATCCTCTACTGCCCCGACGGGGAGATCACCGAAGCGGCCCACAGCACGTTCTTCCTCTACAAGGGCGGGACGCTGATCACGGCTCCCCTGTCAAGGGTGCTGAAGGGGACCACGAGAGACATCATCCTGCAGCTGGCCAGGGAAAAGAGAATGAAGGTGGAGGAGCGATGCCCCCTGGTCTCGGAGATTCCGGAGGCCGACGAGGCATTCATCACCGGATCGGTGAAGGAAGTGGTGCCCGTGGTGCAGATCGGCGACCAAGTGGTGGGCACCGGTAAGCCGGGCCCGGTCACCAGGATGCTCCATCATACCTTCCTTGAGGAAATCATCCGCTGGCTGGAGTGAGCAGGTGAAGAAACACTGTCACGGCGAGGAGATCCGCGCTTCCGCCGGGACTGAGATTGTTCCGGGTGAAGAGGCCGTTCATTTTCCGGACGGCCTCTTTTCCTTTTTTCGACGACATGCCGCCCAGTTCCATGGCACGGGCCGCCACTTCCCGGACGGTCCGCTCCCCTTCCCTGCCGCCCCGGGAAAGGATATTCGTGTCCTCCACCACGGTCATGAGGGCAAGCAGCTCGTCCACCATGGCGTCGTTCAGGGAAAGGCCTTTTGCCAGGGATGAACGGAGAGCGGGAAGACCGGTTCCAGTGACCGAGGGAAAGCCTTTCTCCGCCTCGCCCCGGATGCCGGTAACCCCTTCGCTCAGGTAGAACCGCTCCCCGGCAGTGAGACGGCGCCCTCCCCCGGTGCCCTTCAGGGAGGCGAAATCCCGCTCCGTGATGCCCCGGACGATGGCGCCTCCCCGGGAAGCGCATGCCTCCGGCGAAAGGGGGATTCCCTCAGAGGCGAGCATGCCCGCCGACGCACAGAGAACACCCAGGGAAAAAATCAGTCCCTTGTGGGTATTGATTCCTCCCGTGGCGGAGAACATCATCCGCTCCGCCCGAAGCCCTTCCTCCCGGAGAGAAGGGAGAAGTCCGGCGGGTTCGTTTCCCCTGAAGCGGGATCCCAGCCGGGCAAACAGCTCCCATTCCGGGGCCAGGGCCGCCGCGGACGCGAGGAAGGTGAAATAGTCCATGTCCCCGTGGGCTCCCCGGGACAGGGGATCCACGAGCCCCGGCTTGGGAGAGGCGGCCGTTTCGAACAGCACCGCCTTCCGGGCCGCTCCGGCTATGGAGGCGACGGGCCCTTCTCCAGGAACGCCGCCGGGTATTGAGAGAATCCGCTCAACAGAGGTCCGGATCTCCTCAGTGCCGTGGGTTCTGCCCGCTACGCATTCCGCAGCCCTGCAGCCGCAGACGAGGCACCGTCTCGGGGGCAGCCCCAGGCTTTCCCTCCCGATTTCCCCGCAGAGAGAGTCCATGACGTCGCCGTCGGCCAGGCAGCCCCTCGGGTGTTCCTCCTCGAACTCCACCGCGGCCCCCTTCACTGCCGAGGCGTCTCCCCGGACCGCGCAGAGCCCCTCGGGTCCGTCGGCCCGCACGGCAAAAGCCGGGGATTCCACGGCAAATCCCAGGCTGCCGAGATGAAACACCAGGTCCATGAAAAGCCCCTTCGCCTGCAGGTCGAACCCGCCCCCCAGCCGCAGGAAGGCAGGCATCCGGAGGGTGAAGGACAGGACGGACCAGCCCGACGGGAGCGATGCCGCCAGGGCCCGCCTCCGGTTCCAGCGATCCTCCCGGGCATCGAGGACGGAACTGTTCATGCCTTTCCGGCAGCCCTCTCGATGGCCGTCTCAAGCCGGGCCCGGAGAGTGCACTCCAGGGCTCCCCTGTCCTGAATTCTCACGGCGGCCCCCGCAAGGCCCGAAGAGGCGATCACTTCCTCCGCCACCGAGCGGATCCGCCCGCCGAACTGCCTGAACACGATGCTGTCCACGGAGAGGGTGTTTTCCTCCCCCTCCGCCGGGGTCACCGTCACCAGCACGTCGCTCGATTCGAGAGACCCGGCCGCCGCGTCCTTCACTGCCTTCATGATCCATTCTCCCTTCGGGGCCAGGAGGCCCGTATTCTGCCTAGTGCCGGGAACCGCTCGTCCGTATCCTCTCCAGGACGGGAGCGGCTTCTTCCGATTTCAGCCATTTCGCCGTCGTTTTCGGGACAAGGGCCGCCGCTTCCGCGAGCCGCCCTTCCCGGATAAGCTCCCTGACCCTGGATGCGCTCACCGGCCGGCCGGCCATTTCGAACCGGGGAATCTCCCGGACTTCCACGGGAGGACACTCCTCTCCCCCGGCCGGAAGAATTCGCTTCATAAGGTCATTATAAACGGACGTCACCGGACAGTAGGGTTCCGTCCCCACGTAGCGGACGGCTACTCCGAGGGCGGGTGCCACATGCAGCCGGAACATCTCCAGGTCAAGGGCGGCGTAGAGCTCGGTGATCTTCCGGGGGTCTCCGCCGGCCGGAACCCTGGTGAAATAGGACGGAAAGGTGGCGGAGGAGATGACATAGGGCCCTCCGGGCAGCACCGTCACGTTCGCCAGGTCCGCGGCTCCTTCCCGGACAAGGTGCAGCCGGACGTCGAAGGGAAAGAGGGACCGGTCTTCCTGGACCACGAGGACGTACAGCCACGGGCTCGCCCCCGCGGCGTGCTCGAGAAGCCGCCTGTGCCCCAGGGTGAAGGGGTTGCAGTTCACCACCACGGCCCCCGCCCCGGCAGGCTTGCCTTCGGCGATCTTCGCCATCCGCGCCTTCCAGCTTTCTATTCCCTCGGTCCCCCATTCCAGCAGGGAAGCTGCCAGGCCGGACCGTTCCGCCACCGCCTCGGCGAGGAGAGAGAAGCCCAGTTCCCGGAAAAGCCGGGCCTCCTGGGGTTTCGAGTAGAGAAAGACCTTCCTCATTCCACGCTCAACGGCCTTTTTGAGCAGGGCCGACGTCACCGCCGCGGCAGCGCCTTCTCCCTCCATTTCCCTGGTAACGGCAATGCCCTGGAGAATGTTCCCCACCAGCGCTCCCGTGGCGACCAGCCGGTCGTCCCGAAAAAAGCCGAGGACCAGGTCCTCGCCTCCCGGCACCGCAAGATCCCGGGAGGCGAGCAGGGCGGCCCGTTCCTCCAGGTCTCTTTTCGTGTCAAGAATTCGTTCCTCAAGCCCGAACAGGACTTCCACCTCCTTTCCGGACAGCCTCCGCAGGCGGCCCGGCAGACATTTACCGGGGAACCGCCTGCCCCCCGTCCTGAAAATATACAAAAAAATGGGAATCAAACCACTTTACACTTTGCCCTTCCGGGGATATTATACGACATGGATGCTGGATGTTGGATCCAACTTTTATCGGAAAAGACAAAAATCTTTTTTCCGGAGGAACGAATATGCCCCTGCTGAAAAACGTTCCGGATCTCCGCACCAAACCCATGAGGGACATCATCTATGAACACCTCCGCAAGGCCATCGTCCGGGGCGAACTCAAGGCCGACTCCACCTTCACCGACGGCGAAATCGCCGAAGAGTTCGGCGTGAGCCGCACACCTGTCAGGGAAGCCGTACAGAAGCTCGAGGCCGACGGCTACATCGAGCGGGTTCCCATGAAGGGAAACAGGGTCTGCGGCATCTCCCCCTACGAACTGGCCCACTCCATGGCCATCCGGAAGGCCCTGGAAACCCTGGCCGTTCGCTACGCCGCCCTCCGGATCACCGCCGATGAACTGCTCCGGCTGGAAGAACTCCTGACCCAGGCTGACAGCGTCTTTACCCAATACATCGGCGACGAGCTTCTCGAGCGTTTTTTCCCCATAGTGAAGAGCTTCAACCATACCGTCTTCGAGGCATGCAGATCCACCAGCCTCTCCGCCCTCATCTGGGCCCAGCGGGAGATTTTCGACCGCTACCGGGTCATGCGGGTCATTCTGCCCAACCGCATCCACAAAAGCCTCTCCCGCCGGAAGGACCTCTACGCCGCCCTGCGGGACGGCGACCCTGACCGGGCCTGTGCCGTCTGGACGGATCACCTGAACGAATCCTTCACCATCTGGAGGGATAAGTCGGGGTACGCAAAGGAACTGGAAGGATTCAGGTTTTTCTAGGGCTTTTCCCGCGCACGGCAGTGCGCGGAGACGCATCATCATATTTTAAAGGGGGAAACAGAGGAATGAAAAAGTTGTTCGCAGTTCTTATGCTCATCGCTGTGTTCGCGACCGCGGGGGCGGCTTCGGCGGAATGGAAGCCCTCCCGTACCATCGAACTCATCGCCCCGGCCAACCCCGGCGGAGGATGGGACATGCTCTGCCGCACTGTCCAGAAGGCGCTTGTTGACGAAAAGCTCGTCGAGAAGAACGTCATCGTGGTCAACAAGCCTGGCGGCGGCGGCGCCACCGGATGGAACTACCTGAAGGGCAAGAAGGGGCAGGGCGAGTACCTCGCCGCCACGTCCACTCTTCTCATGCTCAACAACCTCCTCGGCAAGAGTGAACTGACCCACCACGACTTCACTCCCCTGGCCGCCCTGCAGACCGAATGGATCTCCGTAGCCGTGGAGCAGGATTCTCCATGGAAGACCGTGAAGGACCTCTTCGAGGCCATCAAGGCCAATCCCTCCGCAGTACCCGTGGGCGTTGGTCCCACCCTCGGCAACAATGACCACCTTGTCTTCCTCGAGCTCGCCCAGGCCAACGGCGTGGATCCCGCAAGCATCAAGTTCATCGTCTACCCCGGCGCCGGCGGCGAGATCGTCCCCGCACTCCTCGGCGGCCACGTGAAGGCCACGGTCATCGGCCTCGCCGAGGTTCTCGAGCAGCACAAGGCGGGCAAAATGAGGGTCATCGGCGTCAGCTCCGAGAAAACCCTTGCCGAGATCCTTCCCGGTGTTCCGAGTTTCAAGGAGCAGGGAGTGGACGTGGTATTCCCTCACTGGAGAGGCATCATCGGCGCACCTGACCTCACCGAGGACCAGGTGAAATACTGGGACGGCGTCTTCTCGAAGATGATGGAGACCGAGACCTGGAAAACCCTCGTCAAGAACCTCGGCTGGGACAGCTTCTACCAGAATTCCGCCGAGCACAAGGCCTTCCTCGAGGAGAGCACCAAGGATTTCGACGAACTCCTCACCCAGGTCGGCCTGAAGAAATAGCCGAACCGGACATTCTCGGCGGAAGGGGCGTTTCTCCGGCCTCTTCCGCCCCTTTTCGTTTGAAATCTCTGGAGACGGAGGGAGTTCAATGAACAAAAATTTCACCAGCGGCTTGATTTCCATCATCCTGGGAGCCATATATTTCTACACCGCCATGCAGTTTCCCGAGGTTCAGGCGGGGGACAACACGGGGCCGAAACTCTTCCCCTTGATCATCGGGGCCGTGGCAGTCATCGCCGGCATCCTGCTGTGTATTTCTGACAGGCGTTCCGGTAAGGCGGAGCCCGCGGCATGGAATTTCGTTTCTGACCGTACCGTCTGGATAAAGATTTTCTTCACCATGGTCCTGGGAATAACCTATGGAGTCGTCCTCGACACCTGGGGCTACCTGCTCGCCACAACGGCCTTCATGTTCTTCGCGACCATGATGATCAATCGGGGGCGGTTCATCCAGAACGTCCTCATTGCCGTCCTGTTCCCCACGGTCACCTACGGAGCCTTCGCCATAGCCCTCCAATTGAGCCTGCCCCGGGGGATCATAGAAAACATGCTTCCCTTCTAGGAGGAAGAACATCATGGACGTCATTTTCGAAAATCTTTCCATAGGCTTCGCCACGGCCATAACGGCCACCAACATTCTGTGGGTCTTCATCGGCGGCCTGCTGGGCACCATCATGGGCATGCTGCCCGGCCTCGGGCCCGCCACGGGGGTGGCCATCCTCATTCCCATTACCTACGGGATGAACCCGTCCACAGCCCTCATCACCATGTGCGCCGTCTACTACGGCGCCATGTTCGGCGGCTCCAGGGCATCCATCATGATCAACACTCCCGGCGACGCGTCGGCCATCGTGTCGTGCTTCGACGGCTATCCCATGACCAAGAACGGTGAAGCGGGAGCGGCCCTGGCCATCTCCGCCATCGCGTCCTTCATCGGCGGCACCATCGGCATGGTCTTCCTCGTCTTCCTGACGGGTCCCATCGCCGCTGCGGCGCTGAAGTTCGGCCCTGCGGAAATGTTCTCCCTCATGCTCTTCGCCCTCGTGGCCACCATCACCCTGGCTGAAGGCAGCCTGCTCAAGGGCGTCATCGCCATGTGCATCGGCTTCATGCTTTCCACCATCGGCATCGACCCCCTCACGGGCATCATCCGCTTCACCTTCGGCGTGGAGGAACTGCAGGACGGCATCGATTTCCTCGTCGTGATGATCGGCGTCTACGCCATCTGCGAGGTTTTCAAGAACTACAAAAACCTCGACACCAAATACAGCCTCGACTCCCGCAGCATAGGCAAAGTCTGGGTGAGCTGGGCCCAGTTCAAAAAATGCATTATGCCCATGCTCCGCAGCTCTCCCCTCGGGTTCTTCGTGGGAGTGCTCCCGGGCATGGGAGCCAGCATCGCCACCTTCATGTCCTACGCCATGGAGAAGAACCTGAGCAAAACCCCCGAGAAGTTCGGCAAGGGAGCCATCGAGGGTCTTGCCGCCCCCGAGGCCGCCAATAATTCCTGCGCCGCCGGGGCCATGGTGCCTCTGCTGACCCTCGGCATTCCGGGATCGGGCACCACGGCGGTCATGCTCGGCGCCCTCATGATGCTCGGCGTCAGGCCAGGCCCCATCCTCTTCTCCCAGTTCCCCGAGATCGCCTGGGGCGTCATCGCGTCCATACTGATCGGGAACATCATCCTCGTCATCATCAACCTCCCCCTGGCCATTCCGCTGGTACAGCTCCTCAAGATCCCCCAGAGGATCATGCTTCCCCTGATCCTCGGCATGGGCTTTATGGGGACCTATTTCCTGAACTACAGCTCCTTTGATTTCATTCTTGTCATGGCCTTCGCACTCGGCGGGTACATCTTCTCCAAGCTGGAGATTCCCCTGCCGCCCCTGGTGCTGGCCCTGATCCTCGGAGGCACCACGGAACAGTCCTTCAGAAATTCCATGTCCCTCTCCGACGGTTCGCTGGCCATCTTCTTCCAGAAGCCCATCTCCGTGACCCTCATTGTCCTCGCCGCCGTGTCCCTGGTCTATTCGCTTCTGAAGAGGCGGAAGTATGCATCATGAACCGAATTGACGGCCGGCCCCGGCGGTCACTGCTCTACATCCCGGGGAACAACCCGGGCATGATCCAGAACTGCGCCATCTACGGCTCGGACGGAGTCCTCCTCGACCTGGAGGACTCCATCTCCGTCACGGAGAAGGACGCCGCCCGGAAGCTGGTGAAACATGCCCTGAGAACCCTGAATTTCGGCACCGTGGAACGGGTGGTGCGGATCAACGGCCGGGACACCCCCTTCTTTGAACGGGACCTCGGGGAGATCATCCTGGCCCGGCCGGACGCAGTCCGCATACCCAAGATCGACTCCCCTGACGACGTCAGGGCGGCGGACGACATCATCACCCGCCTTGAAGAAGAAAACGGCATGGAAAGGGGCTCCGTGAGGATCCATGCCATGCTTGAAACCGCCCGGGCCATCGTGAACGCGTCCGCCATCGCGTCGTCGTCCCCCCGCATCCTGGGGCTCACCATCGGCGGCCAGGACCTGGCGGCCGACCTCGGAATCAAAATAACCAGGGAAGGCCTGGAGATGCTCTACGCCCGGAGCGCCGTTGTCCTGGCGGCGAAGGCTGCAGGCCTTCTCGCCTTCGACACTGTCTACACCGACATCGACGACCTGGAGGGACTCCGCGAACAGGCCGCCATGAGCGTCGCCCTCGGCTTTTCCGGCAAGGCCGCCATCCACCCGTCTCAGATCGCCGTCATCCACGAGGCTTTCCGGCCCGACGAAAAGGACGTGCGTAAAGCGGAACGGATCGTCCGGGGGGCCCGGGAGGCGGAGGAACGGGGACTGGGAGTGGTGGCCGTGGACGGCCGCATGGTGGACGCCCCCGTGGTGGCCCAGGCACAAAGGACCCTGGAACTCGCCCGCCTCGCGGGAATGGAGGTGGACGCCGAATGAAAATCGAAACAGTGAAGAACTCCATCGGCAGGGAGGTACCGGTCCTCGTTCCCGGGCTCGGAGAATTCGCCCCCTTCGCGGGCCCCTATGCCCGGCTGGAAGGGGACTATGCATGGACGCCCCGGCTCTTCCCCAGGAAGGTGGCCGCCCCGTCCACGGACAAGGTCGCCGAAAGCCTCGAGGAGGCCATCCGCCGCTCGGGACTGGAGAGTGGCATGACCATCTCCTTCCATCATCACATGCGGAACGGCGACTCCCTGGTCTGCCGGGTCCTGTTTCTTCTTGAAAAGATGGGCATCCGGAACATCACCCTCGCCCCGAGCTCCCTGGGCGACTGCCACGACTGCGTGGCCGAGATGGTCCGGAAGGGCGTGGTCAGCCGGCTGAACACCTCGGGCGTAAGGGGCGAGGTGGGCAGGGCCATCTCCGGCGGAAAATTCGAAGTGCCTGTGATGATCCGGAGCCACGGAGGACGGGCCCGGGCCATCGAGGAGGGCAGCCTGCACATCCACGCGGCCTTTCTCGCCGCCCCGGCCTGCGACAGGCTCGGAAACTTCACCGGCTCCTCGGGAAAGACCGCCTGCGGCTCCATGGGCTACGCCATGGTGGACGCCCGGTACGCCGACCACGTCATCGCCGTCACCGACAATCTCGTGGAGTACCCCCTCGCGCCGAGGATCTCCGTGCCCCAGTACCTGGTGGACCAGGTGGCCGTGGTGGATTCCATCGGCGACCCGTCGAAGATAGCCACCGGCGCCACCCGGGTCACCCGGGACCCGGTGCAGCTCCGCATCGCAGAGCTGGCCTTCGGTCTCATCCGTGCATCGGGTATGCTGAAGAACGGCTGTTCCTTCCAGACGGGAGGCGGCGGGCCGAGCCTTGCCGTGGCACGGTACGTGAGGGAGTACATGAAAGAGCGGTCAATCAGGGGAAGCTACTGCATCGGGGGCATCACGGGCTACATGGCCGACATGCTCCGGGAGGGCCTCTTCACCGCCCTCTTCGACGTGCAGAGTTTCGACGCCGCAGTGACGATATCAATGGCGGACAATCCGTACCACATGGAAGTGGACGTCTCCTGCTACGCCAACCCCTTCAACAAGGGATGCCTGGTGAACGACCTGGACGTGGTGGTGCTGGCGGCCCTGGACGTGGACGCCGACTTCAACGTGGACGTCCTCACGGGGCACGACGGCATACTCCGGGGGGCGTCGGGAGGGCACTCCGACACGGCGGCGGGGGCTAAGCTCTCCGTCATCACCATCCCCTCCATGCGGAACGGCGTACCGTCCATCCGGGAGCGGGTCCAGACTGTGGTCACCCCGGGAGAGACCGTGGACGCCATCGTCACCGAGCGGGGTATCGCAATCAATCCCCGAAGGGAGGACCTCCGGTCCGCCGCCCTGGACGCAGGCCTTCCGGTGAAGGATATCCGGCAGCTCAAGGCGGAGATCGAGAAGATCACGGGAATCCCCGACGAGGTGAAGTTCTCCGGCGAGATCGTGGGGCTCGTGGAATACCGGGACGGCACCATCATCGACACCATCCGGAAGGTTCTGTAAGCCCTCTGAAGCAAACGGGCCCGCCCAAACAGCCGGGGCGGGCCCTGTTTTTTCATTCGTCACGGCACCGCCTTCACCATACCTCCGTCGGCGAGGATGGTCTGCCCGGTAATGTAGGTGTTCGCCTCTGAGCCCAGGAAGACGGCGAGCCTGCCGTACTCCGCCGGGTCGCCGTACCGCCCCAGGGGAATGCGGGAGAGGGCGGTCCTGCTCACGTCCTCCACGGGAAGGCCTTTCCGCTCGGCCAGCGCCCGGTCAAGCTGCCGGATCCGCTCCGTGTCGAACCGGCCCGGCCCGATGGCATTCACCAGGATGCCGTAGGGGGCGAACTCCGCCGACAGGGTCTTGGTCAGACCAACGACTCCGAGACGGAAGGTGTTGGAGAGAATCAGGTTTTCCAGCACTTCCCTGACGGAGGAGGATGTGGAGTTGATGATCCTCCCCCATCCCTTCGCCTTCATCAGGGGCAGCACCTCACGGGTCGCCCGCACGCAACTCAGCAGGGTCAGCTCGAAGGCCTTCACCCACGTCTCGTCGTCAAAGCTCTCGAAGGTGCCCGCAGGAGGCCCGCCGGCATTGTTCACCAGAACATCCACGGAACCGGTCTTCTCCGAGGCGAAAGCCACAAGCCGCTTCAGATCCCCGGGTCGGGTGACGTCGCACGGGAGATAGCGGGGACGCCTGCCGGAGATTTTTTCCAGGTCCGCCGCCGCAGCTGCGAGCTTTTCTTCTCCCCTGCCGGAAATCACCACGAGAGCACCCTCCTTCAGGAATTCTCCCGCCACCGCCTTGCCCAATCCCGACCCCGAGGCCAGGACAAGGACCGTTTTGTCTGTGAGTCCAAAATCCATGATCATCCCTCCTTCGGAATATCACAGCATTGAACCAATTATACCCCACCCCCTTTATTTATGTTAAATGCATTGCATGCCCTGCGGACTATTCCCAAATCACCAGGAATACCGTACAATAGGGCACCACACCGGAAAATCCTTTGAAAAACAGGAGGTATCCCATGAACAAACTTACCCTGCGAGCCCGTCTCTGGATCCTTGCGCTGGTTCCCGTCCTCGGCGTTATCGGGACGTCGGTTTTCTCCATGTACTCGGCAAACTCGGTCTATTCGGACCTCCTTGAACGGATCCACCAGGAAGCCTTCGTGGCCCAGAGCCTGGTCATCAACGGCGACCGGGACCTCTACCAGGCGCTGGTTGCCAAGCAGACCCTGCTCACCAGGGGTCCCGGCCCGGAGTTCGACAAAACCGCCGGCGATTTCAGGGAGAATGTCGCCCAGGTACGGGAGCGGCTGGAAGAAGCGGAGAAGCTCCTGGCCGGAAACCGGAAGGGGTGGGAATCCTTCCGGCAGAAGGACGGCAGGGAATCCGTATTCCAGAAGTTTGCGGCTCTGAAGGCGGAATTCCCCAATTGGGAGGCCGCATCGGAAAAGCAGATCGAGGACGTGAGGACCGGAAAGACCGCACCGGGATCGACGGCGGAAATAGAAGACGCCCTTTTCCAGAAAGTGAGGGGCAACATCAACGACATCGGCGAGATTCTTGACATCGGAGCAGAAAACAGCGCACTGGAAAACCGTTCCCGCATGGACAGGGCAAACATGACCGTTTTCGCCGTGGTCCTGGCCGTTGCCCTCGCAGCCCTGGTCCTCGCCTTCACCACCATCCGGGCGATCCGTCGGGCCGTTGACCGCATCCTCTCCGCATCAGAGGCCGGCAGGGAGGGGAATCTCACGGTCCGGACCACCCTGGACGGAACCGATGAGCTCGCGGCTGTGGGCGGAGCCCTCGACGGAATGCTCGACAGCCTCAGGAACGTGGTCAAAGACATCCAGCAGAAGGCGGCGGCCCTTTCATCCCTCTCGGAAACCACGGCGGCCTCCTGCGAAGAAGTGACCAGCACCACCAACGAGGTGGCGGAGAGCAACACACGCCTCGCGGAAGAGGTAACCAGGGGAAGAACCGGCGCCGGAGAGGCGTCGAAGATGGTCCAGGAGATGAACACCATCATCCTCTCGGCGAAGGAGCTGGCGTCGAGCGCCGACCAGAACTCCCGCCAGATGGCGTCCGCCGCGGCCAGGGGGAAGGAAACGGTGGCCCAGTCCATCGGCCACATGGAGAACATCCGGAACGCCGTCGGCGAGACGGAAAAACTCATCACGGAACTCAACAACTATTCTGCCCGGATCGGCGTGGTGGGCACCACCATCACCTCCCTCGCCGACCAGACCAACCTCCTCGCCCTGAACGCTGCCATCGAGGCGGCACGGGCCGGAGAGGCGGGGCGCGGGTTTGCCGTAGTGGCGGAAGAAGTCCGGAAGCTGGCCGAACAGTCCCAGCAGGGTGCCCGGGAAGTGGCGGAGCTTGTGGGCAAGATCCTGGAAGGGACTGAGTCGGCGGTGAAATCCATGGAGACGAGCAGGAAGGGCGTTGAGGAAGGGGTGTCCATCGCCCACGTGGCCGGAGAAGCCCTGGAGAAGATCATGGAGGCCACAAAAAGCTCCGTGGAGGATATACGGCGCATCATCGCCGCCACGGAGAAGGAGGCGGAACAGTCAGGCCATGTTATCGCCCTCATTGACGACACGACCTCGGTCATGGAGAACGCGGACGAACAGGTCCAGAACGTGGCCGCCTCCATGGAGGAAACCGCGGCGGCCATGGAGAGCGTCGCCACCGGGGCCACCGAGGTAAGCGCCACCGCTGAGGACCTGCGGAAGATCACAGAACGGTTCGTCGTGGACGGCGGCACCCCGCCCCGGGGTCTCGCCCTCAGATAAAGACGAAATCTGAACGGAAAAAGGGGCCTTCCGGCCCCTTTTTCTTTTTTAATGCCGATCTCAGTCCAGCTCGGCTATGACGTCGATCTCCACCAGGATATCGAGGAGATCGCTTCCCACGGTCGTTCTCACGGGGAAGGGTTCCTTGAAGAATTCCCTGTAGACTTCGTTGAATGCCCTGAAATCCTTTGTGACCTCCTGAAGATGGGCGGTCACTTTCACCACGTGGTCCATGGAGGCTCCTGCGGCCTCCAGGATGGCCTGCACGTTCTTCAGGGTCTGCCGTGTCTGTTCGGCAACACCCTCGGGCTTCGTTCCCGTTTCGGCATTGAAGGGCCCCTGCCCCGACACGTATACCCGCTTTCCGCAGATGAGCCCCTGGGAATAGGGTCCCACCGGATTCGGCGCCTTGTCTGTCCGGACAACTTTTTTCATGTGTTATTCCTCCTTTTCGATTATCTCCGTTGTTCCAGTGCACATCAGTCATACAGATGGCATGCGGCGAAGTGGCCCTCTTTTCGCTCCACAAGACCTGGCACTTCCCGGCTGCAGCGGTCCATCACCCTGAAACACCTGGGATGGAACGGGCATCCCTGCGGAGGGTTGAGGGGGCTCGGCACGTCCCCCTTCAATATGATCCTCTCGCTCTTTTTCCCCGGCTCCGGGACAGGCGCGGCGGAAAGCAGGGCCTGGGTATAGGGATGCAGGGGGGAGGAGAAAAGAACATCCGTCCGGGCCGTCTCGACAATGCGCCCTAGGTACATGACGGCCACCCTGTCGCTGATGTGTTTCACCACGCTGAGATCATGGGCTATGAACAGGTAGGTCAGGGACAGTTTTTCCCGCAGTTCCGCCAGGAGGTTGATGACCTGGGCCTGAATCGAGACATCCAGGGCCGACACCGGCTCGTCGGCCACCACCAGGGACGGGTGGAGAACAAGGGCTCTGGCGATGCCGATGCGCTGCCGCTGGCCTCCGCTGAACTCGAAGGCGTATCGGTTCAGAACTGACGAATCCAGCCCCACCTCTTCCAGGATCTGAACGACCCTGTCATCCCGCTCCGCCCGTGAAGAGGCGAGACCATGGGCTGCCAGCGGCTCGCCCACGATGGCGGAGACGGTCATCCGGGGGTCGAGGGACGCGAAGGGGTCCTGGAACACCATCTGGAAATTCCGTCTCGCCCGGCGAAGCTCCTCGCCTCCGAGGGCCAGCAGGTTCTTCTCCCGGAACAGCACCTCCCCGGAGGTTACCGGCAGGAGCCGCAGCACCGCCCGTCCGGTGGTGGACTTGCCGCAGCCCGACTCGCCCACGAGGCCCAGGGTCTCCCCTTTGTCCAGGTGGAAGGAAACTCCGTCCACCGCCTTCACATGGGCCGTAACGCGCTGCAGAAGCCCCGACCGCACGGGAAAATGCTTCTTCAGGTTTCTGACGTCAAGCAGGCGGTCCGTCATTTCGCTCCCCCTCCTTCCATCGGGGCCCGAAGTTCATGCCAGCGCCTGCACCGCACAAAGTGTCCGGGTCCGGCCTCGTGCAGGGGAGGTTCCGCGGCGCCGCAGAGGTCTTCGGCATAGACGCAGCGGTTCCTGAACTTGCACCCGGAGGGCAGCGTTTCAAGGGAAGGGACCATTCCGGGGATTGCCCTCAGGTGTTTCACCCTTCCCTCCATCCTGGGTATGGAATCCAGCAGGCCCCTCGTGTAGGGGTGCAGGGGGGTGCGGAACAGCTCTTCGGTGGAGGCGTGCTCCAGGATTCTGCCGGCGTACATCACGGCCACTCTCTGGGCTGACTCCGCCACTATTCCCAGGTTATGGGTGATGAGGAGCACCGACATGGTGCGCTCTTTTTTCAGGCCTTCCATCAGGTCCAGTATCTGGGCCTGGATGGTCACGTCGAGGGCCGTGGTGGGCTCGTCGGCGATGAGCAGCTCCGGATCCAGGGAAAGGGCCATGGCGATCATCACCCGCTGCCGCATCCCTCCGCTCAGAAGATGAGGGTAGGAGTCCACCCGTTTTTCCGGCCCCGGAATGCCCACTTTCGCCAGCATTTCGACGGCCCTGTCCCGGGCTTCCCTTCGTGACATGGCTCCGTGGGCCAGGATACCCTCCACGATCTGGTCCCCCACCGTATAGACGGGGTTCAGGGACGTCATGGGCTCCTGGAAGATCATGGAGATGTCCTTTCCCCGGATGTTCATCATCTCTTCGTTGCTCAGCTCCGCCAGGTTTCTGCCCTTGAACGTTATGCCGCCGCAGCAGATCTTTCCGTGGGGACGGGGCACAAGGCCCATCACCGCCAGGGACGTCATGGATTTGCCGCTCCCCGACTCCCCCACCAGTCCGAGGGTTTCTCCCCTCGCTATGGAGAGGCTCACTCCGTCCACCGGAAAAATGTGCCCTGAAGCCGAAGGAAAGCTGACCCTGAGATCCCGTATTTCAAGGAGGGGTGTATTTGTTTTCGGCAGCATGGCTCACACCCCCTCGATGTCCCGGCGGAAGTGCGGGTCAAGCCGGTCGCGGAGGACATCTCCCACAAGGTTGAAGGAAAGGACGGTCAGGACGATGCAGGCTCCCGGGAAAATAAGGAGCCACGGCGCCCTCGTGAGGTACATCCTGCCCTCGCTCAGCATGTTGCCCCAGCTCGGGATGGACGGCGGAATGCCGAGACCGAGAAAGTCCAGGGCCGCCATGTCCAGGAGGGAAAAGGCGAAGGTGAACGTGGCCTGGACGATGAGGGGGGACATCATGTTGGGCAGAATATGCTTCAGGATGATCCATTTCTGCTTCACTCCCGAAGAAATAGCGGCTTCGATGTACGGCTCCTCCCGGAGCTTCAGGGTCAGGCCGTAGACGATCCGGGTTGTCCGGGTGAGATAGGTTGCCCCCACGGCAATGATCACATTCCCCATGCCCCGCCCGAGGATGGAGACGAGCACCAGGGCGAGGAGCAGCGGAGGAAAGGCCATGAGGACATCGATAAGGCGCATGAGGTACGGCTCGATCCTTCTGAAGTACCCGGACGACACGCCGATGAGCACGCCGATGGAAAGTGAAAAAAGGATGACCCCCGCGGATCCTGTGAGGCTTGTCCGTGCTCCGAACACCACCCGGCTGAAAATGTCCCTGCCGAAATTGTCGGTCCCGAAATAGTAGGTCCCGTCAGGGGAGCGGAGCTTGTCCACGGGGTTCATCTCCTGGGGATCGAAGGTGGCGATGTAGGGGGAAAAAAGAGCGAAAAGCAAGAGCAGAACTATGAAAAGCAATCCGCCGAGAGCTATTTTTCTCTTAAAGAAAATCGATAAATTTTTCATTGTCTGCACCTAACTGTAGCGAATTCGAGGATCAAGAATCGCGTAACTGAGATCCACGAGCAGGTTTATCAGCATGTAAACTACGGCAATGATCAGAATTACCCCCTGAATAGTGGGATAATCTCTTCTCAGCACCGATTCGACGATGAGCCGCCCGATTCCGGGGAGAGAGAAAACAGTCTCGGTGACGACTGTCTTTGAAACAAGTCCCACAAAGGTGAACCCAAGAGCAGAAACTACCGATATCAAAGAGTTCCGGAAAATATGACGGAGATTTACCGCTCTTTCTGAAAGCCCTTTTGCCCGGGCGGTCTTAACATAGTCGGCATTGGCCACATCCAGCATGCTGGACCTGGTCAGGCGGATAATAAGTGCCGAATTCGGGGCCGCAAGGGTTATGCACGGTAAAATCAGATACCGTAAATTTGTCCAGTCTCCGGAAGCTAAAATTGAGGGGAAGCCCGACGAAGGAAGCCATCGAAGGACCACGGCGAAAAAAATCATGAGATTTAATCCAAGCCAGAAGGTTGGAACTGAGGCAAAAAACATGGCTATTCCGGAGAAAAACTGGTCAAGCCAGCTGTTGTACCGAATTGCCGATAAAACGCCTATGGGAACACCTATACAGATGATGAGAACCATGGAGAGAAGAGCTACAAGCACGCTCGTCTCGGCCCTGTCAAGAATAATTTCAAGAACCGGCTTGTGGAAAAAAATGGACGTTCCGAAATCCCCTTTAAGTACTCCGGCAAGCCACCTGCCATACTGGATATACAGCGGCCGGTTCAGGCCGAGAGACTCTCGCAGGATTTCCACCTGTTCAGGAGTTGCCTGGTCTCCCAGCATGACCCTGGCAGGATCCCCCGGGATAAAGTGGATAAATGAGAAAACAATAACGGACGCCAGCAGCAGTGATGGGATCATGCTTGCCACCCGCCTGACAATATAGGAAAACATGCAGCTCCCCCCTTTCTCAAAGGAGAGGGAGAGAAAGAACTCTCCCTCTCCGAAATTGAGACAACCGTTTACTTCTTAAAACTTACCCCCCAGAAACGGGGCCAGATCAGCGCAGTATCCTTCAGTCCCTCGAGCTTGGGCGAGTACACATCATAAATGTAATTATCCCCCGTTCTCATGATGGGAACCTGCTCATACACGAGATGCTGGATTTTGTCCCAGATTTCTTTCCGCTCTTTCTCATCCAGCGTCATGGCGAATTTCGCGCCAAGTTCTTTGCGCTCGGGGGTGGTCCACCAGCCGGGATAGGCTTCGCTCATGAAGGTATAGAGAATAGGATCGGGAACAAAACCATGGTAGGTGAAAAACATATCCCACTGGGTCGGATCAGCCCTCTTGGAGACCAGGGTGGCCCAGTCGTAGATCTGGAAGTCGATATTGAAACCTGCTTTTTTCAACTGCTCGGTGATGACCAGGGAGCTGTCATAATGAACCTTGTAAGACGTCGTCGCAATATATGTCAGCTTTTCTCCCTTGTAGCCGGCTTCCTTGGCGAGAGCCATGGCTTTTTCAGCATTGCCCTGGCTGTATTTCTCCACCCCTGCGGTCGAATACCAGGGAGTTCCCTTCGGCATGATGGAACCGTCAGCCTTCCAGAGAGCGGAAGGTCCAACAGCCGCCTTCAGGACCGACTCCATGTTGACGGCAGTCATTAACGCCTGGCGCAGCTTGTAATTCTCCTTCAGCAGCCCCTCCCTGGAGTTGAAGAACACCAGCCCCTGGCTGCCGCCCTGCTGCAGCGTGATCACAAGCTCGGGATCGTCTTTCAGCGTTTCATAGAGGTCACCGGCGATTCTTTCGCCGTAATCATAATCCCCTGCTTTTACGCCGTTTACGCGGGTTGCGTCGTCAGGAACGGGAATAAACAATATCTCGTCAAAAAGAGCCTCTTTGCCTCCGGCGTAACCGTCAGAGGGCTCCGTTCTCGAAACAAATCCGTCAAAACGGGCCAGCTTGATGTACCTGCTGGGGTTCCTCTCGACAAATTTATAGGGGCCGGTTCCAAAATACTCAGTTTCGGGAATGGGGGTTTTTTCGGCTTTTTCAGCGACTTCCTTGGGATAGATGGCCGGCCCGCCGTTCATGAAAGCAAGAAGGTTTTTCCAGGGCGCGAACGGCTGCTTGAAATAAAGGGAAACTTCATATTTTCCCGTTATTTCCATTTTCTCGATGTTGTTGAAAAGCACGGGACCCCTCGAACCGAATTTGCTCCAGCGTACAAGGGATGCATAAACATCTTCCGCTGTCAGCTCTTTGCCGTTATGGAACTTGATTCCTTCCCGAAGGCGAAGGACTATGTCCTTTCCTTCGTTTTTCACTTCTTCTTCCTTTACCAGCATCGGCACGGGAGCATATTTCGAATCGAACGTATAGAGCCCTTCGAACATATGCATGGCAATCATTGTCGTCAGGTCGGCAGTAATGACCTGCTGGTCAAGAGAGGGAGCCTCGTCAATCACGGCGACCCGAAGGGTGCCTCCTGTGGCCTGAGCTTCTCCGATTCCTGGAAGCATCATGCAGACGGCCAAAGCAAAAACAAGCAGTATTTTTCGGTTAGATTTCACGGTCAAACACTCCTTTCATATTCATCGGTCTCTCAGAACCTTTCCAGCAAAGGAATCAAAAACAGGTTCTTCAGGAAAAACATCCCCGCCTTCTTTCTTGCACCACCTCCCTTCCCCACTCTAGATCCTTACGCTTTTTCCGAGCACAGGGCCGACAATCCGTCCGTCCCGGACAATAATTCTTCCGTTTTTCACGACAAGGTCGATACCCGACGAGCGCTGCCGCGATTTTCGAAATTCCGCGTTGTCTTTTACCGTCAGGGGGTCAAAAGCAACAAAATCGGCACGAAGACCCTCCCGGACAACTCCCCTGTCGAAAAGGCGGAAGCGTGACGCCGGCAGTCCCGTGCACTTCCTTACTGCCTCTTCCAGAGAGAAGAACTTCTTCTCCCGTGCATAAAAACCAAGGAGCCTCGGATAGCAGCCGAAACAACGAGGATGAGGATTCCCGAAGGCAAGGGGTCCCTCAAAGGACGTAGGAAGGGAATCTGACCCTATCATCGTGAGAGGATGGCGCAGAATATTCTCCATGTCTTCCTCTGAATGAGAAAGAATCACGATCGTCACTCCCGCTTCCTCCGACAGGATAGTATCAAGGTAGGCATCTTCAGGATTCATTCCCCGCTCTTCAGCAATTTCCGCGAAGGTCTTTCCGGTGAGAGACTGATCCTTTTTTGCCGAGCCTATAAGAATCCTGTCCCAGCCAGTGTCTTTCGCATGGTTGTCCCATCCGGGAAGGTCGACCAGGAAATCTGCCTTGATTTTCAGCCTCTCTGAAGCATCCCCAAGGCGTGCAAGAACGGCGGAAACCCCGTCAGCATTTGCCCAGGGAGGCAGAAGAGATGTGCCGTTATTCGAACCGGCGGCATAGGGGTAAGCGTCGCATGCGACATCTATTCCTTTTTCCCTGGCTGACTCCATCATTGCAAGCGTCTTTTCCGACCATCCCCGGAAACGCCGCATGACCTTGTGATGAGAGATCTGCAGGCGGCAGCCGCTCCTTCCGGCTATGTCGATAGCCTCCTCAACCGCATCGAGAAGGGATCCTGCCTCACCACGGATATGAGCGCAATAGATACCGTCGTATTTTGCTATTACCTTACAGAGTTCAACGATTTCCTCCTTTTCGGCATAACAGCCCGGGGGGAAAATCAGTCCTGTCGAAATACCCGCACAACCACTCTCCATGGCTTCCGCCACATGCTCTTTCATCGTTTCCAGTTCTTCCGCAGTACATGGCCGGGCTGCCGCCCCCATGACAGCCATGCGGATTGTCCCATGACCGGCCAGAAAGACGAGATCTGTGATATGCCCCTGAGAATCCAGACGATTCATCATCTCCCCTGTTTTTCGCCAGTTCCATTCCACAGGGACATTTTCCGGCAAATACGGAGAGAGATACTGCTGAAGCTGTTCCATATGGTTCTCTGAAAGAGGAGCTACTGACTGACCGCAATTTCCCGCGATTTCAGTCGTTACTCCCTGCAGAATTTTGGCATCGGGATTGGGAATAAACAGGGCTGTCCGGTCAGAATGGGTATGAGTGTCAATAAAGCCTGGGGCCAGAGCTTTTCCGGATAGATCCACCACAACAGCGGCATTTTCTTCCGGGATTTTTCCAACGGCGGCAATTTTCTCCCCCTTTATGGCAACATCTGCCATAAACCACGGGCTGCCAAGCCCGTCAAATACCTTCGCATTTTTCAGAAGCACATCAAACATCATCAGTCCTCCGCCCACAAAAGAATTTCTACTGCTCTTTCAACAATATTCCCGGAGAAACTCCCCATTTTCCGCCCGTCCCGCTTATTCCGGGGGAATGAAAAACTCACCTTCCCGAATGCCTTCACCAAAGGGGATCTCTCCGTATTCCACGCCGTCCCGGGCGTTGAGGTCCCAGACCACTTCTCCTCCGAGGACCGTCATTTCGCACTCGAACCGGTGGTTTGACCGAAGGCGCCCCCCGACGGAATCCTTGAAGCCGAAGGTCCCCTCCCTAAGATTCCAGAGCGTCACGTCCCCCGGAGCCCCGGGCGAAAGATGCCCCAGCTCCGGATGGCCGATCATGCGGGCCGGGACAGCGGAGGAGCGGGCGATAACCTCGCCGAGGGGCATCCCCATGGCGAGACACTTGGACATGGTGGTGGGCATGTCCATCATGGCGGCGTTCATGCTCTGGACGTGAAGGTCCGAGGAGATGGAATCGGGGTAGAATCCCTGGGCAAAGGCCGGCACGGCGTTCCGGAAGAGGAAGCTCCCCCCGCCGTGGCCCAGGTCGAACAGGACTCCTCTTTCCCGGGCTTCGAAGAGATACGGGAACACCTTCCCATTCCCGTCCACCACGGGGACGGGCCCCCTGTAGCAGTGGGTGCTGATGTCGCCCTTCCTGAGCTTTTCCGACACAAGCCGCCAGTAGGGACGCTCCTTCATAAAATAGCCGAAATCCACCATCACCGGCAGTCCCGACATTTCCCCGGCCTCCACGGCCCGGTCCACGGACTCCCACCCCGGATGCCAGTAATGGGCGCTTTTGATGCCCACGATAACATCCCGGTGCTTCTCCGCCTTTGCCGCCGTCGTCTTCGGATCGAAGTCGGGGGCGTGCTGTTCGATGATGTCGCTCACCATCCCGAAGCTGGCGATATTCAGGAAGGAAAACACCCGGGTCTTCGCCCGGTCGATCACCGATACCCGAAACAGGTCGAAGTTACGCCACCCTGCGCTTCCGGCATCCACCATGGTGGTCACTCCGCTCCGGAAGCTGAACCCGTCGGGAAACACACTGTACTCGCCCGCCCAGGCGTTGGGGTTTCCCGCCGCGGCAAACAGGTGACTGTGGATATCGACAATCCCCGGTGTGACTATCAGCCCCTCTGCATCGATCACCTTCGATGCGCCGCACCACGGAAGGGCCTTTCCTCTCCCGGCGACCCTGCCGCCGGACAGGGCGAGATCGCAGACCTCGTCCACTCCGTTCGCGGGATCAATAACCCTGCCGCCCCTGATGATCACGCTCCCCTCGGGGGGAAGAAAAAAATCCTTTTCGGGAACCTGCTGCTCCGCTCTCATGGCTGTTCATTTTCCTCCTTTGTTCAGGAAAAGGGCCTCTATCTCCTTCATCCGCTCTCCAATGGAATCCAGCTCGGAGTCCCTCAGGGTCATGGGGTTCACGAACACCGACTCCCCGTCGGCGGCCATGGTAAATATGGACGGGTCCCCCTCCCGAAGCAGCCGGAGTATCTCTTCCGAACATCCCGGGACGGCGAAGCGGAAGGCCATCTGGGGAAAGGGCTGGCCCGCCTCGTTCGGATAGAGCCGCTCCACAGTAACCATGGAACTGCCGGCAAAGGCTTTCATCGCCGCCGCGATACGGTCCTCGGCCCACTGGACGCGGGACTCCCCGTCCATGGAGACGTACTGTTCCACGGCTGCCAGAAGACCAACGATCTCCTCTCTGCCTACCTTGAACATCCGCCCCACACCGTAGGTGGGGAAGGCTGTTTTTTCAACCCACGAGAAGAAATCCTTTGTGCCCACCATGAGGCCGCTCGCCTGGGGTCCCCGCAGGTCCTTGCCGCCGCTGAAAATGCAGGCGTCCGCTCCCTGGCCGGTGATCCTCCAGAGGTTTTCCGCCGGGGGCACCTGGGCCGCAGCGTCCACGATCACGGGAATCCCGTGCCGGGAGGCGACCCGGATGGTGGCTTCGAGGGAGAGGGCTCCCTTCGCCACCCACCCTCCCGGGGGCATGAAGAAATAGAACACCGCCGCCGTATTGTCCGTGATGGCGTATTCCAGGTCGTCTTCCGTGGTGGGAAGAATCATGTTGGGGAATCCGATCTCCGTCATGCGGCAGTTCAGAAGGCGGAGGGACCAGTCGTAGGGGTTGCGGTGGGCGCGATGGACGATGATTTCGCTTTTTGATATCTTTTCCGGGGAAAGGGAAGGGAAAGGGCGGCCCCATTTCCGGGCTATGGCCGAAGCTCCCGCGATGTGCAGGGCCGCGGCCGCGCCGTTCGTGACAAAAGCTGCCTCGTTTCTCGTGATGGAGGCAAGTCGTTCATGGACTTTCCGCTGCAGCTCCTTTATCACCACGTGGCTTCTCGCCGCCGACGCCATGGCCGAGAGCGTCTCCTCGCTCATGCGGGAGCCCCCCACCATGGTGTAGGTGCCCGCCGCGTTGATAACCGTACGAACTCCGAGTTCCCTGTAAATGTCACGGGTCACTTCGCATCGCCGCCTTATTTTGAAGGTTGAATTTCTGAATGGATCTCGTCAAGATAGGAGTACAGCGTAAACTTGGAAATATCGAGAAACTGGCAGATCCGGTTTCCCGACTTGGTGATGAGGAATGCGCCCTTCTGGTCGAGGTATTTCACCACCCTGATCCTGTCGTCCCTGGTCATGTAGGAAACCGGCTTGCCCACCTCCTCCATGGCTTTTTGCAGCAGGGCGTCCAGAAGCTGGTTCACGTCGTTGACGAAGAATTCCTCTTCCTTTTCCCCCTCGCCGCTGGAAATGAGGGAACGGATGGTCTTGTCGGCAACCATGAGGTTCGAGACGTCGAAGTTGATGCACAGGCACCCGATGACCTTTCCTTCGTCGTCGCGGACATAAACGGACGATGAACGGAGTACCCTCCCGTCCCGGGTGTTGGTAAAATAACCGTACTTGTCTCCGTTGCGCACGGTACCGCGGAGGACTTCCAGGCCGAGGTTGCTTCCGCAGTCTCCCACGCGCCGGTCTGTGACGTGGCCGTTCTCGATCATGACCACGGTGCTTTCGTAGCTTTCGGTGAGATCATGGAGCACCACTTCGCAGTTCGTTCCGAAGATGGCGGTGAGTCCTTTCATGAGGGACTCGAAAAAAGCGAATTCTTCCTGGACTCGTTTCAAAAGGAACTCCTCCAAAAAAATATTTAGTTTGTCTGAATTTATGTTATTATACTGTCTGAAAAATCTAACGTCAACAAAAAAAGGAAGGGAGAGACTGTCTCATGAACATCAGAAAATATGAAGTCCTGCACCGCATCCACGAACTCGGCGTCGTCGGCATTATCCGGACCCCCGACGTGGCCAACGGTATTTCCTCCGCCGAGGCGATCTTCCAGGGAGGGATCACCGCCCTGGAAGTCTCCACCACATTCCCCGGAGCCCTGGACATCATGAAGAGCGCCGCCGCCTCCCACAAGAGCAGCGGGCTCATCCTAGGCGCCGGAACGGTGGCCGATTCGGAGACGGCAAAACTTTGCATCGACGCCGGGGCCGAGTTCATCGTCTCCCACTGTTTCAGCGAAGAGGTGGCGAAGCTGTGCAACCGCTACGGCGTGGCCTACATGCCCGGCGTGGGCACGGTGACGGAGATTGTCCGGGCCATGGAATGGGGGGCGGAAGTGGTGAAGGCCTTCCCCGGGGAAGTGCTGGGGCCCAAGTTCATCAAGGCGGTCCACGGACCTCTCCCGAATGCGCAGATAATGCCCATCGGAGGCGTCAGCCCGAACAACCTGGAAGACTGGTTCCTCGCGGGGGCTTTTGCCGTCGGCCTGGGAAGCGCCCTCGTCAAACCTGAGGGGCGGGAGGGGGACTACCCCGCCATCCGGCAGACGGCCGAAGAGATCGTCACCCGTATCGCCCGGATCCGCTGCCACGTGTAAACACCATGGCCAGGATCGAACGGCTTGACCTCTACAAAGTCCCGCCCCGGTGGCTCTTTCTGAAGATCACCACCGACGGGGGCGTGGAAGGCTGGGGAGAACCCGTGGTCGAGGGACGGGCGGACACCGTGGCGGCGGCCGTGAAGGAGATGGGCGACTATCTCATCGGCGCGGACCCCACGAAGATCGAGGACCTCTGGCAGACCCTCTACCGGGGCGGCTTCTACCGGGGCGGTCCCATCCTCATGAGCGCCATCTCAGGCATCGAGCAGGCCCTCTGGGACATCACCGGAAAAATGGCCGGCCTGCCCGTCCACAGGATGATGGGCGGCGCCGTGCGGGACAAAATGAGGGTCTACTCCTGGATCGGCGGCGACCGTCCCGACGACGTCGTGACGGAGGCCAAAAAGCGGGTCGATGCGGGGATGACGGCCGTCAAGATGAACGGCACGGAGGAAATGGCCTGGATCGACAGCTTCACAAAGGTGGAGGAAGTGCTTGCCCGGGTGCAGGCCCTGCGGGACGCCTTCGGCCATTCCCTGGACATCGCCGTGGACTTCCACGGAAGGGTTCACACCGCCATGGCCCGGGTACTCATGAAGGAGCTGGAACCCTACCGCCTCATGTTCATCGAGGAGCCTGTGCTGGTGGAGAACCGGGAGGCCTTCAGGGAGCTCCGGCGGCACACCGTCACCCCCATCGCCACGGGAGAGCGGAACTTCGGCCGGTGGGACTTCAAGGACCTCATCACCGGCGGAGGGGTGGACATTCTCCAGCCCGACCTCAGCCATGCGGGAGGCATCTGGGAGGTCCGGAAGATCGCCGCCATGGCTGAAGCCTACGATATCGCCATCGCTCCCCACTGCCCTCTCGGCCCCATAGCCCTGGCGGCGTGCCTGCAGCTCGACTTCTGCACGCCCAACGCCTTCATCCAGGAACAGAGCCTGGGCATTCACTACAACCAGGGAGCGGACCTGCTGGACTACCTGGAGGACCCGTCAGTCTTCCATTACAGGGACGGACATGTTTCCCCGCCTGAAGGGCCGGGACTGGGCATAGCGGTCAGCGGGGCAACGGTGCTGGAAAAGAGCCGGGAGGGACACAACTGGAAAAACCCGGTCTGGCGGAACGCCGACGGATCGGTGGCGGAGTGGTAAAAGAAGCCGGGGGGACCGAAAGGTCCCCCCGGCTCTTTGTAACGGCCGTATGTTCTACAGGAAGGACGGAAGCCAGAGCACGAGGAAGGGCACGTAGGTGACCAGCAGCACCACCGCAAAGAGAACCACGTACATGGGAAGCAGCTCTTTCACCAGCTGTCCCAGGGAAATCTTGGCGATGGAGTTGGTGACGTAGAGCACCGTACCCACGGGGGGAGTGATGAGCCCCACGCAGAGGTTGGTCACCATGATCACGCCGAAGTGGACGGGATCGAGACCATAGGCCCTGGCCACGGGCAGGAGGATGGGAACCAGCAGGAACAGGGACGGCGTGAGGTCGATGAACATGCCCACCAGGAAGAGCAGGACATTCAGGATGAACAGGAAGACAAGCCTGTCGCTGGTCAGGCCCGTGATGAAGGCCGTCAGCAGCTGGGGTACCTGTCCCACGGCCAGGTACCAGGTCAGGGCCATGGCGGTGGCGCAGACGAGCATGACCACCCCGGTGTTCAGGGCAGCGGCGCGGAAGATCTCCGGGTAGGCGTTGAACTTCACCCCGTAGACGAAGTAGGAGACGATACAGGCGTAGACCACGGCCACCGCGCCGGCTTCCGTGGCCGTGAATATCCCCCCGAGAACGCCGCCCAGGATGATGAGAGGCAGAATGAGGGCCCAGATGGTCTTGGCGAAGATCCGGAAGAACTCCCGAATGCTGACCCGCTCGCCGGCGGGATACTGCCTTTTCCGGGAGAGATACCAGCAGACCCCCATCAGGGCGAAACCTATGAGGATGCCGGGGATGGCCCCGCCGAGGAAGAGCTTCGAGATGGAGATCTGGCCGATGGAACCGAGGATGATCATGGGAATGCTTGGGGGGATGATGGGCCCGATGACCGAGGAGGCCGCGGTGATGGCGGCGGAAAAGCCCCTGTCATACCCCGACTTCTCCATCATGGGCATTTCAAGGGATCCGAGGGCGGCGGCGTCGGCGACGGCGGATCCGCTGATGCCGGCGAAGAGCATGCTGCCCACCACGTTCACGTAGGCCAGTCCGCCTCTGACCCTGCCGATGAGGGCATTGGCGAAGAGCAGGATGTCCTTCACCAGCCCGGCCCTGTTCATGAATTCACCGGCAAGCATGAAGAAGGGAATGGCCAGGAGGGTGTACACGTCCACCCCCGAGATCATCCGCCGGGCCAGTACCATGGCGTCAGGAGTGCCCAGGACGAACATGAGCACCATGCTCGTCAGCCCGATGGCAAATCCGATGGGAAGTCCGGCAAGGGATAGGACGAGCAGGGAACCCAGAAAGGTCGAAAGCACAAGCATCAGAGGCTTCCCTCCTTCGCGGGGAACCACGTGTCCTTGAGCTGCTTGACTATCTCCACCAGCATCAGGGCGGACATGATCGGGACGGCGGAATACTGCCAGGCCACGGAGATAAGAAGGATCGACGTCTTCTGGATCCGAATCCGGTAGACGTACTGGGCCCCTCCCACAAGGACAAAGGCCGTGAAGACGAGAATGAGGCCGAGAATGACAGTTCTGTACACCTGGCCGCTCCTGCCGGTGAAGCGGTCCGAAATCATGGTGAACGCGGGGTGCATCATGCGCCTCATTCCGGCGACAAACGCGCTGAAACAGAGCCAGACGAAGGCAAAGCGGCTCACTTCGTCCACCCAGGTAAAGGCGTGATCAAAATAGCGGAAGAAAACGTTGGTGAAAACCGACAGCACCATGACGATCAGGCTGACGATCATGATCACGTCAATGATCCGATAGATACCGTCGTACAGCGACTTCCAGATACGCAACCGGAGGTCCTCCCTTCAAAGAAGAAAGGGGGCGTACAGAACAGACCGTACGCCCCCGCGAGTTCAGGAACCGCTACTTCTTTTCGAACTTTTTGCCGGCTTCCACGATCTCCCTGTAGATGGGCTCGGCATCGGGGGTCTTCTTCAGGAATTCCTCGATGATGGGAACGGCGGCCTGGCGGAAGGGTGCAAGGTCGGGATAGGTGACCTTGAGGCCCTTTTCTTCGGTGAGCCTGATGAGCTCCGCATCGCCCTTCTTGGTGGCCTCGGTGATTTCCTTGATGGACACGGCGACGGCCTTGTTGATGGCCTCTTTCTGGGAGTCGGTGAGGCCGTCCCAGAACTTCTGGTTGACTACGAAATACTGGAATCCGAAGATGTGGTTGGTGATGGCCACGTACTTCTGCACATCATACCAGCCGGAGTAGTAGGAGGTCTCCAGGGGATTGTCCTGTCCCTCGACGACGCCCTGCTGGAGAGCGGTGAACACTTCGCTCATGGGCATGACCACCGTGCTGAAGCCGAAGCCCTGCATGAGCTTGATGATGACTTCGCCCTGCCAGACCCGCATCTTCACGCCCTTGCAGTCGTCCATGGAGTTGATGGGCTTCTTGTTGTTGGAGATGACCCGGAATCCCCTGGGGAAGGCGCCGAGAATCTTCACGCCAAGGGGCTCGAGGTGTTTGTACACCTTCTGGCCGATGGGTCCGTTGAACACCTCGTCGGCGTGCTCGTAGCTGTTCACGAGGTAGGGAAGCTGGAGGAGCTTGAAGATGTCCACGGTGTTCTCCCAGAGATTTCCCGTCATGGCCATCTCGATGGTGCCGAGCTGCACTCCCTCGACGAATTCCTGCTCAGCTCCGAGCTGGCTGTTGGGGTAGACCTGGATCTCGAGCTCGCCGTTGGTCTCCTTTTCGACCATGGGCTTGAAGGTTTCATACAGGACCTTGTTGGCGAAATTCTCCGCGGGGAAATAGTTGGCGATCTTGATGACCTTCGCCGCCGAAGCGGACCCGACGAACGAAACGAGAACAACAAGCGCGAGGAACAGGACACCGGAACGTTTCATCATGCTTTTCTCAACCTCCTTGGAATGTGGCTGCCTTCCGAAGACACCCTTCGGACATTTAACATTCTATATCCATGAAGCGGGGAAGTCAAAAAATGCCCCGTCTGCCCCGTTTTCAGTCGAGATAGGCGATGCGCTTGTTCTTCTCCTCGATGAACCGCTCCCGGAAGAGATGCTCCACGATAAGCTCTATGTCCTCTTTCGTGGCCTGCCCCTGGAAGAGAGTGTCGATGCTGGAGGAAAGGGTCTTACGTGACTTGGGGCGGCGGGTCTTGTCCTGTTTCTTCAGTATTTCCAGTACCTTGGCGTATTTCGGCGCCAGGTCCTTGCTGAGGGTGGGCTTCTCCTTGATGTCCTCCAGGGTGATGATGCGCTTCACCTTCTGGCCGAAGAGGGCCACGTGCTTGATCAGCGGGTCGTATCCCGCGTCCATGGAGACGATGTAATGGCAGGACGACGGATCGGTATGGTTCTTCGCAAGGTAATAGGCGATATGAAAATCCAGGGCGTTCCGCCCCACGCCGCTGATGGTCACCCACTCCACCCGGTCGCCCATGGGCTGGGTCTTCCTGATGGTTTCCGTGGGTATTTTCTTCTGGTTCTCGCCGAGGAAGATGAGAACCTTCGCGTCCTCGATATTCTCCACCTGGACTCCCGGCAGATTCTCGTAGTCGATGTAAATGTACTTCTTCATGGATTCTCTCCCTCTTTCAGAAAGGAAACCACCGCTTCGGCGAATTCCTTCGGTTTTTCCGCATGAATGGAATGGGCTGCTCCCTCAACGGACAGGTACTTCCCCCGGGGAAGCTTTTCTGCCAGTTCCCGCCCGGCGGAAGAGGCAAACAGCAGATCTTCCGCAGCGGAAAGGACCAGCGCCGGGGCACTGACAGAGGCGGCAAGGTTCCGGCCGTCGAAGGCGGCGATGGCGTTCACCTGGTTCCGGAACGAGACTGGAGCCTGGGGGAAGGGATAGGAGAGAGCAAACTCCACGGCACCTTTCACCGTGCCCTCGTCCTCGAAAAAGGCGGGGGAAAAAATCCAGTAGAAGACGGTCCGGAAAAAGCCGGCCGGATCCTCCCCCCTCTCGTACAGGTCGGCCAGATCGGAAAAGAGCAGGGTGTTCCTGAAGGAACTTTTTTCACCCGTGGCAGCGAGGACCAGCTTTTTCACCCTGTCGGGGTACCGGGCGGCAAGGCTGAGGGCGGTGAAGCCTCCCATGGAATGGCCCAACACGTGAACGGGGCCGTACCCGAGATGGTCGATCAGGGCGGCGCAGTCGTCCGCCATGAGATCCACGGAAACCGGCGCGTCCTCCGGAACGGAACGGCCGATTCCCCGGTTGTCCACGAGGATCACCCGAAAATGCTCCGACAGGGCGGGCAGAACCGTCTGCCAGCTCGAAACGTCCGACGCCAGGCCGGCGACAAGCAACAATGGAGGCCCGTCTCCGTGGACCTCGTAGTAGAGTTCAATATCGTTCAGCATCAGCATGGAAGCCAGGATCAGCGTAGCCATTCCACAACCCCTTTCGGCAGGATAGGAACATCTTAACACCGTTGCCTGCCCGAAAAAAGGGCGAATATGCCGCCACGTGTTTCCGGCTAACGCTTCATGGTCCTCCAGCCGAGGGACTGGGCCAGCCGGCTCCCGTTTGCGATGAGGACGCAGCGGTCGATGTCCTTTTGCTTCCAGGCCTCGTTGATGGACTTGCCCAGGCTGTCCAGTGCATCCCGCTGCTCCCGTATTCCCTTATATTCGTTGTAGAGCGCCCTCCGGTTTGCATTCTCCCGGTTGTAAGCCTCCACCTTCGCGTTGAAATCGGCCTGCCTGAACTTGTACGTCTGGACCATGGACGAGCGCACCGCCTTGTTCTGCTCGCTCCGGATCGCGTCCGCCATCCTGGCCAGCTCCGCCCGTTCGGCGTCGAGCCGGGCTTTCCTGCTCTTCTGCTGTTCGTCCAGACCCTTTATCCTGTCCGCCTGCTGCTTCATTGTGCCGCCCAGGCGGTTCCGCTCGTTCGATATGGCCTTTCCCAGGGCCTCCAGCTGTTTTTTGGCCCGTTCGACGTACTCCCTGTCAAGATTTTTGTTGTTGCCCCGCTGGATGATTTTCAGCGAGAACCGGGTCAGCTTGTCCGTCGACGCAAGGATGCTGACTTTGTAGTGATGATAGGCCGCGTTATTGGCAGGTTTTCCGGAGGGTGCGGTGTAGCTCAGCTCGTGGGATGTTCTCTGGTCGCTTCCAGCCACGGAGTTGTATGCCCACTCGTTTCCCGCCGGGGTCATGAAGAGAATGTCCACCGACGTGGGATAGTTCGACCCCACGCTGACCGAAAAGCTGTCGCCGGGGTTGCATTTTATCGTGTAGGTGTAGGGATAGGGTCCCCCGACGGTGCCGGAGGTGGAATAGTCCGCAAATGAGGGCTGAACGGCGGCACAAAAGACACACAGTGCCGAAAGCAGGACAAACAAAGACGTTCTGGGGATGTTCGTTTTTTTCATATCGCTCTCCTTTCCGGGGGGTGAGCACAACCGTCTCTCAAAGATCCAGCCAGGCGTTCCCCATTCCATACCGTATCTTATCGGCATTGTCTATAAAGAGACTCTCCATCACGTCATTCAGATACGTGTAGCTTGTTATGGAACCGCCGTCCGCGGCGACTGTCACGTAGACAAGATCGCCCTTTTCGGGGTAGAAATAGATGGTTCCGCCCGCCGGGGGCTGCTGCCACGAATGGTCCACGGAGTAGCAGGTACCCGAAAACAGTTCCGGCACCCCCTCCGACATCGGGTGCCGCAGTCTGAAAACGACACTTTTCCATGTACTCTGCATGCCGGTCTCCAGCGTCTTTACCTCTTCCACCACCGCCGTCGCCCTGATCTTCGACTGCTCCGACATCCGGGAGTACACTTCCGGCGGCATCACGCTTTCCGCCGGAAAACAGAATGCGGAAAAAAGAAAAACCAACACTGATGCAGCGATTCTGCAACGATTCATCCGCTTCCCTCCTCTCCCGAAGTGTTTTCTTCCTGCCTGTGCCGTCTTCGGGAACAGCATCCTGACACCCTTTTCCGCTGCGGCACCCGCCCCAGTTTCCACCGACGACGGCATGTTCCTGCCCGGCCTGTTTTGAAGTGAACCGGCATGATGACGGCAATTGACGTGACAAATTACAATTAACTCAATGTTATAATATCATCCGGTCCGTTGAAGCTCAAGGGAAGGGGGTTCTCCGGTGAACGGGAAAAAAGGATGGATTCTTCTCTGCATTCTGTGGGCAGGATCGGTGCTTTTCGCCGGTGCTCCGGCCGGAGCGTCGCTTCCTTCGGGGGAGGAACTCCGGGTGCGCCCCGCCCCGGCCTTCGTCTCGGGTACGGGAGTGAACGTAAGGTCCGGCCCGTCCACGGCATTTAAAAGCCTGGGAAAGCTGGACGGCCAGGATTCTGAAGAACTGGCGGCAGTAGACGCGGCCCGGGGAGAGGACGGAAAAACATGGTTCCTGGTCCTTTCCGGAAAAGCCGGGGAAGGATGGATCCGGGGGGATTTCCTCAGGTTCGAGGGGCTCGATGACCCACTGTGGCGCCTCATCACCAGAATCCGCCGGGATCTCGGCGTCACGCCGGCCATGGCCGTTTCGCGCCTGGGAAAGCCGGACACAACAAAAAGCCGATCCTTCCGTCCTGAAGACAGGCCGGAGGATGTCACCGAGACGGAAATGGTCTACCCCGAAGGAACTCTGGTGTTCTGGAGTATGAAGGACGGCGCCTTTCTCGTATCGGCTGATTTTACGGGAAGAATCGGCGGCTTCGGTGAGGTCGCCTTCGGCGCGGACGCTGACGCAGTTGAGAAACTGCTCGGGCCGCCTCACGGGGTGCGGAACCGGGTATGGACCTACCACTCGGGCATGAGCCGGATCCACATCCGCTTCGACATGGACGGCCGTGTCGACCGGCTGATTCTTGAACGGGACCCTTACTAGGAAAACAACATGACGAAGGCCCCGGCATTCTTGCCGGGGCCTTCGTTTTTCACCGGATAAATCCCAGCATTTTCGGCAGGAAAAGAGAAATGGGGGCGACATAGGTTACGAGGAGAAGCACCCCGAGCAGGGCTGCCACAAACCGCATGGATGCCGCGGACACTCTTTCCAGGCTCAGCCCCGTGATGCCGCAGCTCACGAAGAGACAGACCCCCACCGGCGGAGTGGCCATTCCAATGGCAAGGTTCAGGACCATCATGAAGCCGAAATGCAGGGGGTGGATTCCCAGCTTCACCGCTATAGGGGCAAGGATCGGGGCGAGGAGAATGATGGCCGCGCCGGTTTCCATGAACATTCCCACGATGAGGAGCAGGATATTCACGATGAGAAGGAAAACGTAGGGGTTCGACGTGGCCGAAAGAAACATCGACGAAAGCTTCACTGGAATCTGGTTCGCCGCGACAACCCAGGCGAACACGTTGGCCATGGAGATGATCAGCAGGACTGCGCCTGTGGTAATTCCGCTCTGAAAGAGAATGGCCGGCAGATCTCTCCATTCGATTTCCCGGAAGACGAATTTCCCGACGAAAAAGGAATAGATGACCGCCACGGCCGCCGCCTCCGTGGGGGTGAAAACCCCTCCGAGGATTCCGCCGAGGATGATGATTGGGGCCATCAGCGCCCAGATGGAAGACCTGAACTCATGGGCAACCCGTTTGGAAGAAAATCCTTCCGACCTCGGGTAGTTCCGTTTTTTCGAAACGCGGTAGATCACTATCATGAGCGCGATACCCATGAGAATCCCGGGGATGAAGCCCGCCGCAAAAAGCCCTCCCACCGAGACATTCACCGAAACACCGTAGATGACCATGATAATGCTCGGAGGAATGATGGGGCCGATCACCGACGACGTCGCGGTGACCGCGGCGCTGAAGTCGACGTCGTAGCCGCTCTTTTCCATGGAGGGGATCATGATGGAGCCTATGGCCGACGTGTCAGCCACCGCGGAGCCGCTGATGCCGGCAAAAATCATGGACGCCAGGACATTGGCGTGGGCAAGGCCGCCCCGGATATGCCCCACAAGGCTGTCGGCGAAGGCGATGATCCTGGCGGTGGTGCCTCCCCGGTTCATGAGATCCCCCGCGAGAATGAAAAAGGGAACCGCCATGAGAGGGAAAGAATCGATTCCAGCAAACATCCTCTGCGCCACGAGCTGCATCGGCACACCCATGGCGAAAATCACCGCCATGCCGGTCATGCCGAGGACCAGGGCAAGGGGTATGCCGATTATGAAGCAGAGAAGAAATACTCCCGTCATGAGGACCGTCATTGCCCGGCACCTTCCTTTCCCTTCAGCGCCGCTTCAAGCTCCAGGTCCGCCGTGGAGAGGGACCGGGAGGACCGGCTCAGGACGAGAAAAAGCAGGTGCAGGAACATGTACACCGAGCCGACGGGAATGGCCAGGTAGGGTATCCACATGGGAAAGTCCATGGCGGGAGACGTCTGGCTCCAGAGGCTTATCATGAGGTTCACGCCCTGGACGGTAACTGCCGCGAGAAACACCATCACCGCAAGCTCCGCGGCGAAGGTGACTTTCCGCCTCAATCCTTGCGGCAGCCGGTCCATGAACAGGGTCACTCCGATATGCCTTCCCTTCCCCATGGCGTACCCGGCACCGAGAAACGTCACCCAGACCATCATGTACCTCGCGGCTTCCTCAGACCACCGGATGGGGTCGTGGAGCACAAACCTGTAAAAGACCGCCAGAAAGGCTATGATCCCCATGCCCCCCATGAGAGCGGCCACGAGGACAAACGCTGTCCGGTCGAATACTGCGAGAATCCTCTCCAGAAGCTTCACTTCTCCACCTCTCCTTCAGAGCGAAAGGGGGACAGGGCGGCTGCCCGCCCTTCCCCCGGCAATCAGTGTTGTTTTTTCAAAAAGCACGGTTCCTTTTCGGAAATTTACTTCAGCATCTCCGCCATCTTGGCCTCTGCCGCCGCCACCGCTTCCAGGGCTTCCTTCACCCACTGCTCGCCCGCCTGGGACTTCACGTAGTCGAGCACGGGAGGCTGGGAGACGGAGCGGAATTCGTTGAGCTGGGCAGCCGTGGGGACATAGACGGTCATTCCCTTTTCCGTCACGTTGAGAATGCCCGACTGGACCTGCCGCTCGGAAATAGCTCTCTGGGCGATGTTGAAGAGCTGGGCTCCCTCGTACAGGGCCGCCTTCTGGTCCTCGGACAGCTTTTCCCACACCTTGTCGTTGACGAACATAATCAGGGGGTTGTACAGGTGGCCGTCAAGGATGGTGTGCTTCTGCACCTCGTAGTACTTGCCGTTGTTGGTCAGGGTCATGGGAAGCTCGCAGCCGTCCACCACGCCCTGCTGGAGGGCCATGTACAGCTCGCCGAAGGCAACGGGCGTGGGGGAAGCGCCGAGGGCCTCCACCATCTTCATGTGGGCGGGGTTCTCCATGGTCCTGATCTTCAGGCCCTTCATGTCCGCCACGGACTTGATCTGCTTCTCGCTGGTGACGAAGTGCCGGTAGCCGTTTTCGCTGATGGCGAGGGTCCGGATGCCGGTGACCTTCCGCATCTCCTCCATGAGCTTCCTGCCGAAGGGACCGTCAAGAACTTCCCACGCCACGACCTGGTTCGGGAAGAGGTAGGGGATGTCGAACACCATGATGGGCTTGAAGAGGGTGGGAACGGGCCCCGTGGTGATGGTCCCGAGCTCGATGGTCCCCATCTTCAGTCCCTCGAGGATCTCCTTTTCGTTGCCGAGCTGGGAAGCGTGGAACACCTCGATCTTCACCGACCCGCCGGTCTTGTTCTGCACGTGGTTCCGGAACAGCTCCACCGCGATGACTGTCCGGTCCTCGGTGTCCGCCGGTCCGGCGTTGGCCAGCTTCAGGGTAAAATTCTCCGCGGCGGCGGCTCCTGCCAGGGACACTACCAGAACAAGGGCGCACAACACTTTCGTCATTTTTTTCATTCTCTCTCTCCGACCTTTCTTTTAAATCTTGGTAAATTTGCCATAGCATTATAAACTAAAGTTTGAAATCTGCAAGTGGCAATCTGCCCGAATTCGCTGTAGACTAAAAAAAGAAATAGTCAGGTGGTATAGAGAATATTTCTCAGTCTGGGACAGGCTTCGCAGGATATTTCACCGGAGCGGCACAAGAGAGACAGGTTCCATGACGGCACTATTCCCTTGCGGAGGAAACGTCGATACTCAAACTACAGAACCGCGCTTCGCTGCATTTTTGTGTGTTCTGCAGAGGCTCAACGGATCATTCCAGGAGGTTTTTCCTATGAGCGACATGAGAATGGCCAACATTGACAAACTGACCAGGGAAATAGAAAAACTCCTCTCCGGGGAGGACATTTCGGAACATTTGCCTCCGGCTCCCGAGGACCGGGACGCGTCCTGGGAGATACGTGTTTCGGACGACCGTCTTGCGGTCTATCTTGACATGTACCCCTCCACGGGAGACGGGGCCCCTCCCGATGCGGCAAAAATCTGCGGAGAACTGGCAGCCATGGGGGTGCGGAATGTGGACCAGGACAGGGTGATGGCCCTGTCGACCCTGTGCGGGGAAGGCTATCCGGCCTCAGGGGAGGATTCGCTCGTCGCCCGGGGCATTCCCCCGCAGGCCCCCGTTCCGGGAGAAATAGAGTTCCTTGTCCTCATGGAAAGAGCGCAGCGGGCGGAGGATGACGACACCCCCATCGACTGGAAAAACCTCTGGATAACCCCGTCGGTACATGAAGGAGACGTCATCGCCCGCATCCATCCCCCGAAAGAAGGAACCGACGGAATCGACGTCTTCGGCAACCCCATCACTCCTGTCTCCGTTACAGTCAACCGCATCCGCTACGGCAGCGGCGTCGCCGTGACGGAAAGCGGGGACGGCACCGTGGAGATCGTCTCGGCACGGCTCGTGGGACAACCCGTATTCCGGGACAATGTTCTGGACGTCCTTCCCCTGCTGGTGATCAGCGGTGACGTGGACATCACCACCGGCAATATCGACTTCACCGGTTCCGTCCTGGTGACTGGATCGGTCCTGGAGGGCTTTTCCGTCAGGGCGGAGAAGGACGTGACCGTGAACGAGTGGGTCTACAACGCCCGCATTCAGGCGGAAGGCAGCTGCGTCGTCAAGGGCGGCGTTACGGGGGAGCGGGCTTTCATCTCCGCGGGGGAGGACATCCGCCTCGGCGTGATCGAACACGCCGCCGTCAGCGCTTCCCGCAAGGTGGAGATCTTCGGCTACGCTCTTTCCTCCACGCTGGAAGCGGGGGAATCGGTCTACGTCCAGGGGAGAAACCGCAGGGGCATCGTCAGCGGAAGCTGTATCGCCGGCAACACCATCGAAGCCATATCGGCGGGGTCCCCCATGGAGTCGCCCACCGTTCTCGAAGTGGGGCGCGACCCGTTCCGCATCCGGGTAATCCAGGAACTGGAACGGAAACAGCAGGTGTTCCTGGACATGCAGAAAAAGATCGAGAAAGCCATTCTCTCCATCAAGAGGAACGGGCCATCCCTGGACCTCAATACCCTCACCGAGGAAGAGAAAGGCAAACTCGCCCTCCTTGTGCACTACCACGGCAAAATGAAGGCTTCCGCCGCAGAGCTGGGCGCCAGGATCGACAATGAAAAACGGGCCTCCCTGGGCGAACGCCGGGTTTTGCCCCGCATCCGCGTCCGGGACAGAATTTACCCCAACGTCACCCTGAAAATCTGGGGGCAGAACCTGGTGATCAAACAGCAGGAATCCCACGTTTCTTTCACTATGGACAAGGACCGGGGGCATATATCAAGGGGCGTTTTCTGAGAGCGGGATCTCCCGAGGAAGGTATGGAGGTATGGAGCGATGGTAAATTGGAATGAAGATCTCCTCAAGGAAATAGAGGCTATTGCCTCCGCGGCGGAACTGCATGCGGACGGGGACTCTTCCGAGGACGGAAAAAGGGTGCCCGAGGAAGGCCTGGTATTAAATGAGGTTTGCCACTACTCCACGTCGAGCGGTGTGGCGATCTGCCGGATGATGTACGATCCGGAGGGGGGTCCCGAAGACTTCATCCTGGAAAAGGTCAACCCCGTCTTCTGTTCCCTCTTCGGTGTCACCCGGCAGAACGCCGAGGGGAGGACGGGCAGGGACTTTTTCGTCGACGGGAAGGCCCTCCGCGGTCTTGACACTCTGGACCGGGTCCTCAGGGAGGGAGAGACCGCGTCGTACCTTTTCTACCTCGAAAAATTCGGCAGAGTGTTTGACATCCTCGCGTTTTCTCCCGGGGGCGACACGATCTGCATGGTGTGTTCCGATGCCTCCAAGCAGGCATCCGGAGAGCGGGAGCGCCGGGAGAACCAGCGATTTACCGAGAGCATCTTCGAAAGCGTGGATGTCTGGATTACCCTGCTTGACGAAGGGGGAAGGATCGTCTTCTGGAACGCCACGGCGGAGAGACTGTCCGGGATTTCTGCCGACGAAGCCCTCTCGGGGAGGCTTTCTTTCTGGGACAGACTGCTCCCCGACAGCCGGTACCGAAAATTCATCCTCGAAAAAGTGGAAGCCTGCCGGAAGGGCAGCGTTCCAGAGGTCAGGATCGAAACCGGGATCCGGACGGCGAACGGAAATGACCTGTTCCTGGAGTGGACCGTCCGAATCTGGCGCTTTAAGGACACGGGCACGGATGGCCTCCTGCTCCTGGGGCGAGACGTCACGGAGATCCGCCGGCTGGAAGGAGAGCTTCGGGAAAGCGAGCGCCGGTATGCCGCCGCCTTCCGCGAAACCTGGATTCCCATGTTCATCGTCGATCCGGAGACATGGATCGTCACCGACTGCAACGACGCCGCCCTCGCCTTCTACGGCTATTCCAGGGAAGAGATGGTCGGCAAGAAAAACACCCTGTTCAACATGCAGCCCCCCGAGGAGCTGAGCATCAACCTGGAAAAGGCGAAGACGGGGCAGGAAGGCCGGTTCGTCTTTCCTCACCGCCTGAAAAACGGTGAAATCCGCACGGTGGAAGTATTTGCGTCCCCCATCCCATTCCGCGGAACCAACTGCATCTTCGTCATCGTTCACGACATCACCGAAAAACAACGCCTTGAAGAACAGCTCCGCTTGCTCTCTTTCGACAGCTCCCTGGTGGCAAGAACCCTCGCGGACATCCTGGAAAGCGCACCCAATTACCTGTACGTTTTCGACCGGGAGGGGAGACTGCGTTTCGCCGGAGAGCGGGGGTCCGCCCTCTTCCACAAGACGCCGGAGGAGATGACCGGCCTTTCCTGGAGGCAGCTCGGCGTTCCCGAAGACCGGGCAGGCCTGTTCACTGAACACCTGGAACAGGTTTTCTCCACAGGAAAAGGGACTATCGGAAAAATCTCCCTTCCCGCCGCCAACGGCGACATATCGATGGAGTTCGCCCTGAACGCGACCTGCAGGGACGACGGAAGCGTCGACAAGGTATTCTGCCTGATGAGGAACGTTCAGTAAAAAGTGAAAGGCGGTGGGCCATGGAAGAACTGCGCATGGCGAACCTTGAGAAGCTGGTGAGAGAAGTCGACCATTTTCTCTCCGCCGTGAAGGATTCCGGAGTGCTGCCGGTGGAGGACAGGGATGGGTCTTGGAAACTCCGGATCTCGGAAGATCATATGTCGGCATGGCTGGAAACCTACCCTTCCGTCGGGCGGGGAGCTCCCCTGGACACCTGGGAGATCATCGACGCCATCGAGGAAACGGGAATTCTGCACCTGGACCGGGATAAGGTCCGCAGCATCGTGGAACGCTGCAACGGGGGAGGTGAAACAGCGGGAGAGGATGCCCTCGTCGCGTCGGGCTCTCTTCCGGTTCACCCTGTGGAGGGAACTATCGATTTTCTTGTGCCTTTCGAAAAAGTGAGGCTGATCGACGAAAACGACGAGCGCTCCATTGACTGGAAAAAACTCTGGACCATACCCACGGTCCAGGCCGGTACGGTCATCGCCCGGATTCACCCTCCCCGGGAAGGCGCGGCGGGACTTGACATCTACGGCACTTCAGTTCCGCCGCCCCGCCCGGCACCCTTCCGGGTGAGGTACGGCGAAGGGGTCATCGTCTCCGAGGAGAACGGCGTGACGGAAGTCCTCACCGCCCGGGACCTGGGTCAGCCCGTGTACCGCAGCGGCGAGCTCGATGTTCTTCCCGTACTTGTGGTGGAGGGCGATGTCAACATGCTGTCGGGGGACATCGATTTCATTGGCACCGTCATCGTAAGAGGTTCCGTGACCGCAGGCTTTTCGGTGAAAGCGGGCAGGGACGCGGCCGTTTCGGGTTCCGTCTTCAATGCCTTCGTCGAGGCGGCCGGAAACTGCATCGTCGAGGGCGGGATTGTGGGCGAACACTGCGAAATCAGGGCGGGAGAGGATATAAGGGCCGGGTTCGTGGAATACGGCCTTCTGATCGCAGGCGAAAACATCGAAATTTTAGGGTACACACTCTTCGCCGCACTGGAGGCGAGACAGTCCGTCCTGGTGCAGGGGAAGAACAGGAGGGGAATCATCGGCGGCGTCACCACGGCGGGAACCATGATCAAGGCGCTTTCCGCCGGTTCCGCCATGGAGCCGAAAACCCTTCTGGAAGCCGGGAGAGATGCCATCAGGAGCAGGACAATCGGGGAACTGGAGTCGAAACTGAACGAACTTGAAAAAATGATGAAGAAGATAGAAATGGCAATGCTCTCCCTCAGACCTGCAACCGGCGCATTTGATCCCCAAAAACTATCAGAAGAAATAAGGGGGAAGCTCCTCCTTTTGGCGGAGTGCCACAAGAAGGTGGAATCAAAAAAGGCGGAGCTCGCGATGAGAATCCAAGACGAGAGACGGTCGATGCTGGCTGAAAGAAAAGGGTCGCCGGTGATCAAAATACGGGACAGGATTCACGCGAACGTGACGGTAAAGATATGGGAGTCCCAGGTGACCGTATCTTTGACTGAATCCTCCGGGAGCTATTCTTTCGACCGGAAGACCGGTACCGTACAAAAAGGCGGGTTCTGAGGGGAAGGGATTCGCCTGAAAGGGGCTGATATCTTGAGCAACGGGGAAGACAGCCTTCGGGAAACGATGGAGGATCTGAGCGAGATCATCCGGAAGGCGGAAGAGGAGGAAACGCCGGACAAGTATTTTTCGGAAGAAAATGAACAGTCGCTGTGCAAGGCGCTTTTATGGAACATGGAGCAGGCGGTTGCCGTACACCGTCTTCTTTACGACGACACAGGAAAAGCCGCCGATTACCTCTGCGAGAAGGTCAATCCAGCCTTTGAAGCAGTTTCAGGCATTCCACAGGAAGAGTATGTGGGAAAAAAAGGGAGCGACCTGTTCGGGGAGACAATTCCCTATTTCGACATTTTCGTCCGCGTCGCCGAGACTGGGAGAAAGATACAGTTCAAAGCATATTACCCGGAGGTCGGCAGATTTTTCGACGTGTGGGCTTTCTCGCCCGAATGGGGGAGGTTCGCCCTGCTCTTTACGGACGCGACCCGCTCGGTCCTGGCGGAGAGAGAACATCAGCTCGACCATAGCTTCCTGGGCGGAATAATGGATAACGTCAACTTCTGGCTGATGGTCTTCGACGACCGCCGGAACATGCTCTTCTGGAACAGGACGGCCGAGAGGCTGAGCGGGTATTGCTCCGAGGAGGCCCTGTCTCCGGCCTGCCCCATCCTTGAAAAGCTCTTTCCCGAACAGGCCGGCCGGGAATACGTGCTGGAAGAGATGAAGAAGATGGCCTATTCCGCTGAAGACTTTCCGGGGGAACTGAAAACATACGTGACCGTCCGGGACGGACTCCGCACGATCGCGTGGACATGCAGCCTCTGGAAGAGCGAGGAGGAGGGCCAAAGCGGCATTATCGCCGCAGGACGTCCCGTGGCCGGCAACCGGAGTGCATAACGGGAAACACCGGTCAGTATACAGGAAGGCGTCCGTGACGCGTCCCTTCACCCATACGTTTTTTGGTTCAGGATGCATCAGGATTCAAATACTCGTTTGTTGGGAGGAAATATCATGAAATGCCTTGCGCTGCTCGGAAGCCCGAGAAAAGACGGCAACACCGCCGCCCTCCTCACCTCATTTCTGGACGGGGCGGTCTCGAAAGGACATACCGTGCGCACTGTCCGTCTCCAGGAAAAGAAAATCCTGCCCTGTACCGGCTGCAACGGCTGCAAGAAAGACGGGAAAGGAACGGGCAGATGCGTCCTCACCGACGACATGGGCGGCCTGTACCCTGCGGTGCTCGAGGCGGACGTCATCGTCCATGCCTTTCCCGTCTACTGGTGGTCCATGCCCGCCCAGACGAAGCTGTTCCAGGACAGGCTCTACGCTCTCGACTACGGCCTCTTCAGCGGAAAGAAAATGTACCTCCTGACCACCTACGGAGGAGAAGACCCCAACTCAGGCCCCGATATTGTGGAGCGGACCTTCCGGGACGTCTGCGGTTTTCTCGGCATGGAGTTCCGCGGCAGCCTCGGCGCCTGTTCAGGGTCTCTCGCCGTGAAGGAAAACACGCCCATCCTCGAAAAGGCATTCCGGATGGGCGCCGGTATCTGAGGCAGGCCCTACTCCGCCCTCACCACCGCCCCCTTCGCCGCCGAGGACGCCAGCCTGGAGTACAGGGCCAGGTGTCCCCGGGTGACCTTGGGGGCGGGTTTTTCCCACGATGCAAACCTTTCCCTGATCCCCCCGTCTGAAACGTGGAGGTGCAGGGTGCCCTCGATCACGTCGATGGTGATTTTGTCGCCGTCCCGGACGATGGCCAGCGGGCCGCCCTCCGCCGCCTCGGGAGAGATGTGCCCCACGAAGCACCCGTTGTTCGTTCCCGAAAACCGGCCGTCGGTGACCAGGGCGGTGCTCTTGTTCAGCCCCATGCCGTAAAGGTACTTCATGGCCCGGTACATCTCCCGCATGCCCGGGCCGCCCTTGGGCCCCTCGTAGCGGATCACCACCACGTTTCCAGCCTGGATTTTTCCGGCCAGGATGGCGGCGTTCGCGTCGTCCTCGCTGTCGAACACCCGGGCCTCGCCGGTGAACACGTGGAGCGAGGGGTCGATGGCCCCCGGTTTGGTCACTCCCGTGTCCGGGGCGAGGTTCCCCCTGAGGACGGCGATGCCGCCCCGGGGCGAGAAAGGGGCTTCAAGGGTCTTCATCACCTCGTCGTTCTCCGGGAAGGGGAAGACATACCCCGACACGTTCTCCTCCACAGTACGGCCCGTGCAGGTGAGAGCGTCCTTCTGCAGCAGGGACAGCATTCTTTTCAGCATCCTGGGGATGCCCCCGGCCATCCAGAAATCTTCCGTATTCCACTTCGACGCCGGGTTGACCCGCACGATCTGGGGGGTCTCCGGCCCCAGGCGGGAGAAGAGGTCCATGACATCCACGCCGGCCTCCGCCTCGGCGGCGATGGCCGCCAGGTGCATCACAGCGTTGGTGGACCCGCTCATGGCGAGGGTGGCCCGGACGGCGTTCTCGATGGAAAGTCCGTTGAGAATCTTCCGGGCGGTGAGTCCCTCCCGGGCCATGCGGCAGATGACCTCGCCCGTCTCGCAGGCGAGACGAAGCCGCTCCGAGTGGACCGCCGGAATCAGGGCCGCGCCCGGCAGGGTCATGCCGAGGACTTCCGCGAGGCAGCACATGGTGTTCGCCGTGCCGAAGAAGGAGCAGGACCCGCAGGTAGGGGCGCACAGATTCTCCAGGGACCGGAACCTCTTCTCGGATATCTTCCCTGAAGCCAGCATCCCGAGGGCTTCGTGAAGAGACGTCTCGTCGGTCTTCCGGCCGTCGAACTCCACCCCGCCGAGCATGGGCCCGCCGGTGATCATGATGGCCGGGATGTCGAGCCTGGCCGCCGCCATGAGCATGCCGGGAACGATCTTGTCGCAGGAAGCGAGGAGGACCAGTGCGTCCAGGTGGTGAGCCTCCGCCACAAGCTCGATGGAATCGGCGATGACCTCCCTCTGGGGCAGAATGAAGTGCATTCCCCGGTGCCCTTCGCAGACACCGTCGCAGGAAGCGATGACGCCGAATTCCGCCGCCACTCCCCCCGCCCTGTGGATGCCCTTCTTCACCTGCTCGCTGACCATGTTCAGGTTGAAATGGCCCGGAACGAGGGTATTCCAGGAATTGGCGATGCCGATCACCGGCCTGTCGCCGAAATCGCCGTCGCAATACCCCATGGATTTCCACAGCGCCCGCGCCCCGGCGTTCTGGGGACCGGCGAAAACCTCGGAACTTCTCCACCCCTTCGACATGCTTATCCTCCTCAGTGAAAATTCGTCGTTTTCAAAATTCATGGTAGGTGAAGAACCTGCGGCAGTCAACGGGGGAATTCAGGCCCGCCGCCCTCCGCCTGGGTATCATGGATTGCTGTCATCCTGAGGCCGGTTACTGGGCCGATCGCGTCCCCGAAGGGGGAGGATCTCGGTTTTGATTCTGGAGAGAACCAAGCCCGAGATCCTTCGCTCCGCTCAGGATGACACCCCTGTTGTCCCGAACGAGCGAAGCGAGGAGGGACCTGCTTTTGGCTCCATTGCCTCAAAACAAGACCCTTCGCTCCGATCAGGATGACAAGCGCCCCCGGAATTCCCGCCGCGTCGGGGATGAAAAAGCAGGCCCTTCCCGGCTCATTCAATACGCCAGGAACATTTCGCAAATTTTCCTCAAAGGGGCTATAATTTCCGAGGGAAACTTCCTGTCCTTTTCCGGGTACGGCCTTTCTCCCCCGCTGCCGGGGGTATCCTGTCCGAAATTTAAGGAGGATGTCATGAAGAAAGCCTATATTGTGGGAACCTGCGACACGAAGTATGAAGAGCTCGCCTTTGTCCGGGACATCATTGCCGGGAAGGGCGTGGGGACCGTCCTGGTGGACGTGGGAACAAAGCCCCACGGAAACCCCGTGGACGTGACGGCAGCCGAAGTAGCCGCATGCCATCCTTCGAAGCCCGGCTTCCTCTCATCCGCCAGGGAGCGGGGAGAGGCCGTGGGCGCCATGGGCGAGGCCCTGGCGGCCTTCCTTCCCGCAAGGGATGACCTCGGCGGGGTCATCGGCCTCGGCGGCTCGGGCGGAACGTCCATCATCACCTCCGGCATGAGAATGCTGCCCCTCGGAACGCCGAAGATTATGGTCTCCACCATGGCCTCGGGCAACGTGGCCCCCTACGTGGGCCCCAACGACATCGCCATGATGTATTCCGTCACCGACGTGTCGGGGATCAACAGGGTCTCCAGGGTGGTCCTGGCGAACGCCGCCAACGCCCTCGCAGGCATGGTGAGCGGCCCCGTCCCCCACGGCGAGGACCGGCCCCTTCTCGGCATGACCATGTTCGGCGTCACCACCCCCTGCGTGGACATGGTCCGCCACGCCATGGAAAAAGACTTCGACTGCCTCGTCTTCCACGCCACCGGCACCGGCGGCCAGTCCTTCGAAAAACTCGTGGACTCGGGCATGATGAAGTGCGTCCTTGACATCACCACCACGGAAATCTGCGACCACCTCATGGGCGGCGTCCTCTCCGCCGGGGAAGGGCGGCTCGATGCCTTCATCCGGACCGGAATCCCCTACGTGGGCTCCGTGGGGGCCCTGGACATGGTAAACTTCGGGGCCATGGACACCGTGCCCGAGAAATACAGGGACAGAAAGCTCTATGTCCACAACCCCCAGGTGACCCTCATGCGCACCACCCCCGAGGAAAACACCCGCATGGGCGAATGGATCGGCGACAAGCTGAACAGGTTCCCCGGGCCCGTGCGCTTCCTGCTGCCCCTGAAGGGCGTCTCCATGATCGACGCGCCGGGGCAGGCCTTCCACTGGCCTGAGGCGGACGAAGCCCTTTTCTCCGCCCTCGAGCGGACCTTCAGACAGTCGGACCAGCACCGCCTGGTGAAACTGCCCCTGAACGTGAACGATCCCGAGTTCGCCGCGGCCCTCGTGGAGAACTTCCGAGAACTGCATCCATAACCCAAAGGGAAGGGAAGGGATTTCATGAAACGGTTCACCCGTACCGAACTTCTGGCCCGCTTCCACGACATGGCGAAAAAGAAGGAGCCCATCATCGGCGGCGGAGCAGGCACAGGCATATCCGCCAAGTGGGAAGAGGCCGGCGGCATCGACCTCATCGTCATCTACAACTCCGGCCGCTACCGCATGGCGGGACGGGGGTCCCTCGCGGGACTCCTCGCCTACGGCAACGCCAACGACATCGTCAAGGAGATGGCCTACGAAGTCCTCCCCGTAGTGAAGAAAACGCCCGTCCTGGCCGGCATCAACGGCACCGACCCCTTCGTCATCTGGGACAAATACTTCGACGAGCTGATCTCCCTCGGCTTCGCCGGGGTACAGAACTTCCCCACCGTGGGGCTCATCGACGGGGTCTTCCGGGCCAACCTGGAGGAGACCGGCATGGGGTACGCCCTTGAGGTGGAGGCTATCCGGGCCGCCCACGAGCGGGACCTCCTCACCACCCCCTACGTCTTCAGCGAAGAGGACGCCGTGGCCATGACGAAGGCCGGAGCGGACATCCTCGTGTGCCACATGGGGCTCACCACAAAGGGATCCATCGGCGCGAAGACCGCCAAAACCCTCGACGAATGCGCCGTCCTCATCGAAAAATGGGCGAAGGCGGCCAAAAAGGTCCGCAAGGACGTGATCGTCCTCTGCCACGGCGGCCCCATCGCCATGCCGGAAGACGCGTCCTTCATCCTCAAGAAATGCAAGAACGTCCACGGGTTCTACGGCGCCAGCTCCATGGAGCGCCTGCCCACGGAAACGGCCATCAAGGCCCAGACGGAAGAGTTCAAGAAGATCACTTTCTAGGAACCGAAGCGGCACCACAGACAGAAAAGGAGGGAACGCCATGCCCAGAGTGTATTACAGCACCATCATCTCCGCCCCCATCGAGGAAGTATGGGAATACGTGAGGGACTTCAACGCCCTGCCCAAGTGGCACCCGGGGATCAAGGCCAGCGAAATAGAGGGAGGCTGCGGCCCCGACTGCACCGCCTGCGTGGGCAGCGTCCGCCATTTCCAGCTCGCCGATGACTCCTGGATGAGGGAACAGCTTCTCGCCCTCTCCGACGCAGATTATTCCGTCACCTACACCATCCTCGAAACGGGCATGAAGCTGAAGAACTACGTGGCATCCCTGAGCCTCGCACCGGTCACCGCCACCGATGAAACCTTCGCCGAATGGGAGGCCGTCTTCGACGCCACCGATCCCGCAGCGGAGGAAGAGACGGTGGACGCGGTCTACGGGGTCTTCAGTTCAGGCCTTGAAAACCTGGACGAAATGCTCATGGAGGAATTCGACATCGATTCCTGCGGCGAATGCGGCGAAGGGGAATGCGGCGGCTGCGGATGCGGCTGCGGAGAGAAATAGCCTGATGCTGACCGGGCCGGACAGATGCGTCCGGCCCTTTCTTCTTCAAAAGGGGATGGGCTCATGATGAAAAAAACGGCAGTGCTCGTTTTCCTGCTTCTTTTCCTTGCCGGCGCCGGAGAAGGCGCGGGCTGGTACAACATGTACACGGGAGGGGTCTGGAACAACCCCGGATCCTGCCTTATCGACACCATGATCTACAACAAGACGATGGCCAACGCCGCCCTCAAGAACATGCAGAAAAACCAGTCCCAGGCGGCCCGGCCCCAGAAGAAGCCCCAGCAGGTTCCCCAGGCCCGCCCGACCACCTACCGCCCGTCAGGAAAGCCGTCCCCCGTGCCGGCCGCCCTCGCCCGGACCCTCACCGACAGAAAGGCCGACAGGGACACCATGACCGCCTTCTTCAAAGAGGCTCTGGCGAACTACGGGGACTATGCACGGCAGGCAAAGCGCCCCAATGACCTTGGACTCGCCATGGCCTTCTTCTTCGGGGTGTGCATCGGCATCACCACAGACAACCAGGTGGACGATCCGGCCATATTCGCCGCCGCCCGGCAGATGGACGTGGTCCTCGCCGAACAGACGGGCGTCGGCTCCGCCCCCGATGCGAAAAAGGAGGAAATGGCCCACACCCTGGCCTGCCTCGCCACCTTCGCCCTTGCCGGCGTGACCCAGGCGGAGGAGGAAGGCAACCCTGAAGGGGCAGAATCCTTTCGGGAACTGGCACGGCAGTCCATGAGCGAAGTTTTCGGCATCGACGTGGACAAAACAATAATGGACCACTCGGGGCTCCGCCTCAAGGACTGAAGACTCCCTTTTCTTTCGGATCGGGACGGCGGTTCGGCTCACATTCAGCGTCAGGGGGGTAATTTTTGAAAAACACCAGACTGTCTCTCCTCGCGGCATTTCTTTTATTCGCAACATTCGCCGACCGGGCGGCAGCTTGTTCCGTCTCCTTTCTCGAAGCGGGAGGACAGGCTATCGCCGCTCGCAACATGGACTGGCCCGAACCGGACGGCATAGTGGTCAAGAACGTCAGGGGAATGGAAAAGACCGCCCTTCTCCCGCCGGCAGGGGCTGTTCCCTACAGGTGGACATCCCTCTACGGGAGCATCACCTTCGATATGGTGATCAATATTCCGGGGCTGGGAACCCTCAACGCTCCGGGCTGCGGCCTGAACGAAAAAGGGCTTTACGCTGCAGCCCTTTTCGTGGACCCTCCCGAGTACCCCGGCCCCGGGGGGAAACCGGCACTCCGGTGCGGCGAAGTGGTGCGGGTCCTGCTGGACACATGCGCCACCGTCCCGGAAGCCCTGGAAAAGTTCAATGACTTCGGCGTCACGGAGCTGTCGGTCAGCGGGCTGAGCTTCAGGCTGCACTGGTTTCTCGCCGACAGAGACGGCAACTGCGCCATCGTCGAGTTCCCCCCGGAGAATCACGGGGTCATTTCAGTCCACACTCCGCCGCAGTACAGAACCATGACAAACAACTACTACGATCCCAGCTACGCCGCGCTCGCACTGTACGAAGGCTTCGGAGGCGGACTGCCGGTTCCTCCGGACAATGCAGCCCGAACCTCCCTGGTCCGCTTCGTCAGAAACACGTGGTTCTCCCTGGAAGCCATGGCAAGAGGAACTGTGGGAAAAGACGACGGTTTCTTCATCATGGACAAGGTAAAACAGACCGAAGGGACGACCGGATCCCAGTCCCGCACTGACTGGACCATTGTCTACGATCTGAAAAAAATGGACCTGGCCTGGACTGCGATCCGCAACAGCTCCAGGCGCACTATCGATCTCCGCAGGCTGGAATTCGGCTTTTCACCGGAAGTTTTTTCTCTGGACATCCAGTCTCCGGGGGCGGGAGACGTTACCGCCTCCTTCGGTGAAAAAAACCACGGGGGCTGTTCGGCAGGATCTTCCTCCCTCTGGGCATTTCTCCTCGTCATTCCGGTGATGGCGGCAGTCCGGCGGAAAAAATAAACTGCGCGGGGATGCTCCCTCCGCTTCGCTCTGGATGCTGCGCGACCGCGATCGCATTTGTTTGTCATCCCGAACGACCGAAGGGCGGAGGGATCTCGCCTTTGCTGTCGTTCTGAGCGAAGCGAAGAACCTCGCTCTTGCTGTCGTTCAGAACTGAACGGTTGACCGCGATCGCATTTGTTTGTCATCCCGAACGACCGAAGGGCGGAGGGATCTCGCCTTTGGTTTGAGTGCCGTCAAACTCTGAGATCCCTCCCCTCCGGGGACGCGATCGGCCAAAAACCGGCCTCGGGATGGCTCCTGAAAACCCACTGCGAGATCCTTCACTTCGTTCAGGATGACAAACCGGGATCCTTCACCTCCGGGGATACTCCCTCCGCTTCGCTCTGGATGCTGCGCGACCGCGATCGCATTTGTTTGTCATCCCGAACGACCGAAGGGCGGAGGGACCTCGCCTTTGGTTTGAGTGCCGTCAAACTCTGAGATCCCTCCCCTCCGGGGACGCGATCACTTCGTTCAGGATGACAAACCGAGATCCTTCCCCTGCGTTTGCCCCTTCCCTCCTGCATCCAGCCTTCTTTTCCGAAAATTCCGTTGTGAAAAAAAGAATCAAATTGACTCTTTGTACCGGGAGTGTTAACGTTGTCTGACAACAGACATTTAGGATCGAAAGTGCATCCTGTTTCTCCCTGCCCCTGGCTGAAAACGACACGGAGGAGGAGTCTTTTCTTGGACGTCATCCCATTCCAGAGAAAAAACCGGAGCGACGTGATTTTTGAAAAACTCCAGGAACTCATAGGTGACGGGCAATGGAAGCCCGGAGACCGTTTCCCCACGGAAATGGAGCTCACCCGGCTGTTCAACGTGGGGCGGTCCACCGTCCGGGAAGCACTGAACCACCTGAAAACCTCAAACCTCATCCAGGTCGTGCCCGGAAGGGGCACCTTCGTTACAGAACCTCTCGGGGTCGAACATCAGATCCTCTCCCGCCACATTCCCGACAGCGCCACCGCACAGGAACTATTCAACATCATCGAATTCCGCATCTGCATAGAGCCTTCCACCGCCTATCTCGCGGCGGAACGGATCTCCCATCCCCAGAAGAAAAAAATCCTCGGTATCGCCGGGGCGGTGGACAACGAAGACCTTTCTCCGTCCGGGTTTGCCGAAACCGACATCGCATTCCATATCTTTCTTGCGGAAATCACCGGCAACCCCCTTTGTGTGGAGACAATGAACTACCTCCACACCTTCTTCTACAAGCAGCAGATCGTCACGTCCCTCATCGCGGCACGAAAAAAGGCTGCGGCCCAGAGCCACATCGCCATAGCAAAAGCCGTGGCCGCCCATAACCCAAAGCTTGCGGAAAAGGAAATGCGTGCCCATCTGTGCAATACCAGGGAGTATCTTGAAAGCATCGTCCGGGAAACGGCCTTTTCGGGAGCGGCACCCCGGGAAAAAGAAAGCCGTTTATAGATTCAGCTGACAAGGTCCCGCTTTCAATTACACAGGGAAGCGGCATTTTTTCCAACCAGGGGGATTTGAGTATGATTGCACTTTTGAGGAGAACATCAGGAACTTCGAAAAGCAATCCCTTGCCCGCAGAAAGAGTGAACAGCAAATGAAAGCTCTGGTATATCACGGCCCCAGAGAGTTGATCTGGGAGGATGCTCCTGATGTAACACTGGGCCCCAAGGATGTGAAAATCGCCGTAAAAGCAGTTGGGATATGCGGTTCCGATGTTCACGGATATCTGGGCCTTACGGGACGCCGCACACCTCCCATGATTATGGGACATGAATTCTCCGGCGTTGTAGAGTCCATCGGCGAAAAGGTCACTCTGTGGAATGCCGGAGACCGTGTCACTGTTCAACCCGCTCAATTTTGCGGAACCTGTGATTTTTGCAAAGCGGGGCAGACAAATTTATGCGGGAACAAGCGTTTCTACGGCGCCATGGACTGCAACGGTGCCATGGCCGAGTATATCGCAGTCCCTGAACATCTCTTGTATCGCCTTCCCGACAATGTTCCCTTTGACGCGGGTTCCATGATCGAGGCGGCTGCCGTCGCCTACAGGGGGGTCAAAAACGCCGGAGACCTGACCGGCAGGCATGTGCTTGTCATCGGCGCAGGGACCATCGGCCAGCTCGTTGTCTCCATCGCGCGCCTGAGAGGAGCGAAACGCATCTATATATCCGATCTCAGTGACGCACGCCTTGCAACAGCGGTAAAAATGGGTGCGGACGTCACGTTGAATCCTCAGACCATGGACATACGCAAGGTCGTAATGGACGCAACGGAGGGCAAGGGAGTCGATATCGCAATAGAAGCCGTCGGCGTCACCCCGAGCGCAAAACAGAGCATTGAACTCCTGCGGACAGGGGGAACCGCTGTCTGGATCGGCAACTCGGCAAAGTTCGTCGAAGTTCCCATGCAGGAAATAGTCACGAGAGAACTCCGTATTCGCGGAACCTACATCTACTCTCACGATGAGTTCGGGGAAGTCCTTGAAATGGTGAACAGCGGAGGTATTTCTTTCGATCCCATAATCAGTCTTCGCGCAAAAATGTCAGAAGGAGCCCGATGGTTTGCACAACTCGCCGATTCTCCGGGGGAACTGATAAAGATAGTTCTCATCCCGGAATAAAACACGAGGAGGGAAAAAAATGAAGGCTCAAAGCAGGAAGTTGGGGAAAGTCGCGGTGCTGTTGTCGGTTCTGTTTATCGCAACAATGGTTCTTGTCCTTTGCCAGACAGCAAATCAGGCTGCTGCACAGGACGACGTGAAAATCGAGGCCGAGAAGAAGAAGAATGCGCAGTTCGTGCTGAAACTTGCCTACACTGACGCAGCGAACTGGCCGGCAAGCGGAATCAAGCCTCTGGGAGAACATGCTTTCGCCCTCATCTTCAAGAGTATCGTGGAATCGCGGTCCAACGGCGCTATGTATGTCGAACTCTTCCCCGCCACATCCATGGGACAGAGCAAGGAAGTCATCGAGATGGTCCAGACGGGAACGCTCGAAATGGGGATCCAGACCGGCGCATTGGCAGGGGTTTACCCGCCTGTGCAGGTAATCAACCTCCCCTACGCGTTCCAGTCCGACGAGATCGCCTGGTGGATATTCGACAACAGCGAATTCTGGAAAAAAATGACAGCGGAAATCGAAGAAAAAACAGGCATTAAGGTGCTTGCAATGGGACAGAACGGAACCAGGCATTTCACCAACTCCAAGCGCCCGATCCGCGAACCCAAGGATATGGAAGGCCTGAAGTTCCGCGTCATGCCCTCCCCTATCTATGTGAAAACGCTGGAAGCCATGGGAGCAAGCGCAACACCGCTCGCCCACGGCGAAATTTACACATCATGCCAGACCAAGGTCGTTGACGGGCAGGAGAATCCCATCTGGAACATAGCGGCCAACAAATGGTACGAAGTTCAGGACTACATGACCCTCGACGGCCATACGTGGAGCGAGGACATGCTGATCATCAATGCCAATTTCTTCAACAATCTTCCGAAGGCATTTCAGCAGATAATCCGTGCTGCAGCCTACCAGGGGCAGACTGCGGGACGCGCGTCCGAATCACTGGGCTCACTGGTTACCGATTTCGCGATCCTCGAGAAAAACATGGAGATCTACTCTCCGACACCCGAGGAGATGGCAAAGTTCAAGGCTGCTGTCGTTCCCGTAGCCGACTGGCTTAAGCAGGAAATCGGCGCCAAGTACGTGGAAGATTTTTACAAAGCCGTCGAAGAAGCCGAAGCTGCTCTGGGATACAGATAGTTTTTTCCACGGAATCTGCGTGCAGGCTTCCATTCCCGGAAGCCTGCACGTTACTAAACACGGCGGAGGACAAGATGAGTGTACTCGATACATCATTCACACTTTCACGGAAGATCAGCGACATCGTAGAACGGGTGAGCGTATGCCTGACAGTCTTTTACATTGCTGCTGTCTTCTGCGTCGTCTTCCTGGGAGTGATAATGCGGATCATCGGATCCACGTTTTCCTGGAGCGAGGAGATCTCCCGCTGGCTCCTGGTGGGAATCACGTATATCGGAGCCAGCCTTGCACTCAAGCGTCAGCAGCACGTCGGCATCGCGCTGGTGATCCGCGCCCTTCCAAGAGCGTGGTGCAGGATAGCCGTCATTCTTATAGATATCGCTGTCATGGCCTTCATTTACTATGGATTCAGGACGAGCCTCGCAACTGCTCTTCAATCAGCGAAACAGTTCGGCGACATCATAAAATTGCCAATGATGTACGTAAAGCTGAATCTTCCCATCGGGTTTTTGTTCATGTTCGTCCATATGGTCTATTTTCTGATCGGCGCATTCAGGGCCGAGGATCCCCAGGATTTCATCCTGAGCAGCTGACGGCCCGGCCTGAAGCAGGAGAGATGTCATGACTACACTGTTGTTGATTTTCATTGGAAGTTTCGCCATAGGCGTCCCGATCGCCTTCGTTCTGGGACTGACGGCACTGTACTATCTTCTCTTCGTCAGCAGCGTGCCGATCATGATTCTGGGACAGCGCCTCTACGCGGGAGTCGATAACTTTGTTCTGCTGGCGATTCCTTTCTTCGTTTTCGCCGGCGAGCTGATGAACAGGACAAAAATTACGGAAGACCTGGTGAACTTCGCCAAAATGCTGGTCGGCTGGATTCCGGGTGCCCTGGCGCAGGTCAACATCGTTACAAGCGTCTTCTTCGCCGGGCTTACAGGAGCCGCCGTGGCCGATACGGCTGCCATAGGATCCATCCTCATTCCGGCCATGAAAGATGAAGGATACAAGGCTGAATATGCGGCAGCGGTCACTGTAACATCCTCGATAATCGGCCCGATCATTCCTCCGAGCATCAATATGGTGGTCTACAGCACGGTGACGATGGAATCGGTCGGCGCTCTTTTTATGGCCGGATTTGCCCCCGGCATTGCGATCGCACTCGGCCTTATGATAATAGCGCTTTTTTTCGCGTTAAGGGAAAACCACCCGAGGAGGAAAGAGCGGCTTGCAAAAGGAGAAGCCTGGCGTACCACCAGGAAATCCCTTCTTGCTCTGCTGGCACCTGTTATTCTGGTGGGAGGAATCTTCAGCGGTCAGTTCACTCCAACCGAGGCAGCCGCAGTAGCATGCGCTTACGTGCTTTTCGTCGGCGTATTTATTTTCAGGACCCTCGGATGGAAGGAGATCTTCGAAAGCCTCAAAGTTACAGCAGTTACATCCTCCGTCATTTTGTTCATAATCTCCATAGCAACTGTTTTCGCCACAATGCTGACGCTGGAAAGAATCCCCGCCCACATCGCCCATTACATTCTCTCCCTGACAGAAAACAAATATATCTTCCTTCTGTTTATCAACATCTTTTTATTGTTTGTCGGGATGATAATGGAGACCGGTGTAAGCGTCATTCTTCTGGCTCCTATTCTGCTTCCCGTTGCAACGCGCCTGGGAATTCATCCTCTTCACTTTGCGCTGGTCATGCTGGTGAATCTGAATATCGGTCTCAACACGCCGCCGCTGGGAGTCTGCCTTTACGTTGCCGCCCCCATAGCGAAAGTACGGTTTGAGAAAATAGCACGAGCTGCAGTTCCGTTCATCGCAATGCAAATTGTTGTTTTGATGATCATCACATACATCCCGGAGATTATTCTCTTTCTCCCAAGACTCTTTGGTTATATAACATAAGACAATAAACACAAAAGAGTTTCAGCGTGCTGAGCTGTTACCTGAACCGACATCCGGGTCAGTATGGAAGTTTTAAACACGCGTACTGAAATTGCGAGGAAAACATTCCCGGACTGTTCCGTTGCGCTGTTACCCTGATTGCCCCATGACACAAACAACATTTTCACAAGGACAATACTTTCCTGGAGGTGGATCATGAATCCTGAAAGAATCGCAGAACTGAAAGAAAAGGCGCGGGCTGTGCGCCTCGGCATCATAGAGGCCCTCGGTCTCGAGAAGCGGGGACATCTCGGCGGCTCCATGTCCTGTGCCGACATCGTGGCGGCCCTGTATTTCTACAAGATGCGCCACGACCCGAAAGACCGCTTTATGCCCGACCGGGACCGGTTCATCATGAGCAAGGGACATTCCGTGCTCGCCCAGTACGCCGCCCTCGCGGAGGCAGGCTATTTCCCGAAGGAGACCCTGAAGAAAACCAAGACCCTGGGATGCATCCTCCAGGGACACCCCGAGCGGGAGACCCCCGGAGTTGAGGCCAACACGGGTTCCCTCGGCCAGGGACTGTCCATCGGTGTGGGCATGGCTCTCGGAGGGCGCCTTGACGGCCTCGGCTACCACACATGGGTCATCCTCGGCGACGGAGAGCTTGCCGAGGGACAGGTCTGGGAGGCCGTTACGGCAGCTTCGGCCTTCAAACTGGACAATCTCACCGCCATCGTGGACATGAACGGCATCCAGGCCGTTGGCAAGACCTGCGACCGGTACGACCTCGGCGACATCCGCGGGAAATTCTCCGCCTTTGGATGGAAGACCTTCGAAATCGACGGTCACGACATGGCCCAGGTAGTCCGGGCCCTCGACGAGGCTTCCGAAGTCAGGGGCGTCCCCACCGCCATCATCGCCCGGACGGTGAAGGGCAAGGGCGTCTCCTTCGCCGAAAACACCCACGCCTACCATAACAACCTGCTGACGAAGGAACAGCAGGAACAGGCCGTGCGCGAAATACTCGCCATGTGAGGAGGACGGGACCATGTTGATGAATCTTCGGACTGCCTACGGCGAGGAGCTCCTCGCCCTTGCGAAAGAGAATCCCAGGGTCGTGGCCCTGGACGCGGACCTCTGCGGCTCCACCCAGTCGGTGGTGATCGAAAAGAATTACCCCGAGCGGTATTTCGAGATGGGCATCGGGGAACAGAATATGATCTCCGTGGCGGCGGGCCTTTCCCTTACCGGCAAGATCCCCTTCGCCCACTCCTTCGCCGTGTTCGCCTCGGGGCGCCCCTTCGACCAGATCCGCCAGAGCGTCTGCCTCCCCAAGCTCAACGTGAAGATCGTCGGTTCAAGCTGCGGCCTCTCCGACTTCGGCGACGGAGCCACCCACCAGTCCTTCGAGGACCTGGCCACCATGAGGGTTCTTCCCGGAATGACCGTCCTCTGCCCCGCCGACGGAGTGGAGACGAAATGGGCCGTCCGTGAGGCTGCGGCCATCGACGGGCCGGTCTACATCAGGCTGAACCGGAACGACCTTCCTGTTATTTTCGACGAGAATACCCCCTTCGCCACCGGGAAGCCCCTTGTGGTGAAAGAGGGCTCCCAGGTGGCCCTTATGGGCACAGGCACCATGACCGCCATCGCCATGGAAGCCGCGGACCTTCTGGAAAAGAAGGGCATCTCCGTCCGGGTAATCCATCTCGGGACCATCAAGCCTCTCGACGGCGAAGCCCTCGCGAAGTCGGTAAACGGCGTCAAGGGCATTGTCACCTGCGAAGAGCACACCATCTACGGCGGGCTCGGCTCGGCAGTGGCGGAAGCTCTGTGCACCGCTCCCCTGCCCATGCGCATGGTGGGAATCCAGGACCGGTACGGCCAGTCGGCGGTCTGCTACGAGGAACTCCTCGTGCATTACGGCCTTACGAAGGAAAACATCGCAGCGGCCGCAGAAGAACTGCTGTAATAATTCGAGAAAAGATACCCAACGGGAGGGATTGCAATGCAGAAAATCGGATTCGTCGGTCTCGGGATCATGGGAAAGCCCATGGCGAAGAACCTTCTGAAGGCAGGGAAATCACTGGTAGTGTACGATATCGTACCCGCAGCGGTGGAAGAGCTCGTCTCCGAAGGCGCCCAGAAGGGAACGAGCCCGAAGGACGTGGCGGAGCGGAGCGACATGGTCATCACCATGCTGCCGAACTCTCCCCACGTGAAGGAAGCCGTCTGCGGCGAAAAGGGCATCCTCGAAGGGGCCAAAAAAGGACAGATCATTGTTGACATGAGCTCCATCGCCCCCCTGGTGAGCCGGGAACTCGGGGCGCTCCTCGCCGAAAAGGGAGCCGAGATGCTCGACGCCCCCGTCAGCGGGGGCCAGGAAAAGGCCGAGAAGGGAACCCTCGCCATCATGGTGGGCGGAAGCGAAGCATCCTATGAAAAGGTGAAAGACATCCTCGCCTTCATGGGCAAGAGCACCCTCGTGGGCGATCTCGGCGCAGGGCAGACCACCAAGCTGGTGAACCAGAGCATCGTGGCCGTGAACATCGCCGCCGTCGCCGAAGGCATGGCCTTCGCGAAAAAGGCCGGAGTAGACCCCGAAAAGGTGTTCAACGCCATCCGGGGCGGCCTCGCCGGCAGCCAGTGCATGGAAGACAAGGCCCCCCGCATGTTCGAGGGCAGATACAACCCGGGCTTCCGGATCAACCTCCACATCAAGGACCTGAACAACGTCCTCGAGACGAGCCGCTCGCTCCACGTGTCCATGCCTCTGACGGCCCAGCTCATGGAAATGTTCCAGAACCTGGCCGCCGACGGCCACGAGACCCTGGACCACGGCGCCCTGGGCCTGTTCTACGAAAAGCTCAACACCCTGTCGCTGAAGAAATAGGGAAAGCAGTCCGGAAGCCGCTCCCTCCGGGGAGCGGCACACCTGCGGAAAAGGAGGGATGCCTGGGGGGAAAGCCGGGTGATCCAGAAAGGGTAGGCGGAAAGACAGCTTCTGTTCCACAGATACCAATACCTGACAAGAAGGAGTGGTTATTGTGAAGAAGTTCGCTACCATTATCGCCGTTGTCCTCATTGCGGCCCTCGCCCTCGGCGGCACCGCCTTCGCGGCGGACAAGATCTGGCCCAAGGGAACCCCCACGGTCATCGTCGGCTTCGGTGCCGGCGGCGGCACCGACACGTCCGTGCGGCCCATGGTCGCCCTCATGTCCAAGTACCTGAACGAAACCATCAACGTGGCCAACATGCCCGGCGCAGCCAGCGCGGTCGCGGCCGAGCACGTCCTCGGGCTCCCGGGAGACGGCTACACCATGTTCGCCACCGGATCCGGATGCTTCGGCGGCTTCAAGATCAAGGAAACGTCCAATTCCGGCTGGGAAGAGTGGACGTCCTGGCATCCCTTCCAGGGTCCCGCAGCCATCCTCGTGGGCGCCAACAGCGAAATGAAGACCTTTGACGACGTGGCGAAGGCCCTCAAGGAAGGCAAGATCAACATGGGCATCTCCGGCTTCGGCAACGGACCCCACGTCATCATGCAGGCCATCGCGGAAGTCGCGGGCATCAACGAGATCAACTACGTCACCTTCGACGGCGACCGGAACGTGGCCACCGCAGTCCTCGCCGGTGAAGTCGAAGTGGGCATCGTGACCTTCTCCTCCGCCATCGACATGGCCCAGGCAGGAACCATCCGCGCCGTCACCGTCATGATGAAGGAACCCATGAAAATCACCGACACCATCACCATCGATCCCATCGTCAAAGTTCTTCCCGGCAGTGACAAGATCCCCGACCTGAGCGAAACCTGGCCGATCTGCATCCGCCGCGACGCTCCCCAGGAGATCAAGGACAAGATCACCGAGGCCTTCCACTGGGCCCTCAAGCAGCCTGAAATTCTTGAATACACGAAGCAGAAGGGCCTGAACATCGTCGGGCTCACCGGCGACGATGCCGACCGCTTCCTCTCTCTCCAGATCTCCGGTTACTCGTGGGTGCTCTTCAACGCGAAGATGGCGGAGAAATCCCCCGCCGACTTCAACATTCCCAAGCTCGCCGACTGGAACTGGGAGACCGAAAAGAAGAAGCTGAACAAATAACATGACAGGAAGAGTGCACAAGGGCTCCGGGGCGGACTATATCTCCGCCGTATGCCTGATCGTCTTCGGGGCGGCGTTTTCAGCCGCCGCCCTGAAGATGCGGGTATTCAACAACTCCCTTCTCGTCTCCCCCGGGCTTTTTCCTCTCATTCTGGGAGGCGTGTTCATCCTTCTGGGCTTCCTCCTTCTCCGCTCCGCAGCAAAGCGGGGCGGAAAGGACCAGGCCCTCCATGTCCTCGGGAAGGAAAACCTGACCGCTTTTTTCTCCTCTCCGAAGGTACGGAAAGGAACCGTCCTGCTCCTCCTCGTCGTCGCGTATGTCGCGGCGGTGGCATATATCCCGTTCCTCTGGGCAACAGCGGGATATCTCATCGTCACGTTCCTCTACCTCAAGGCCATGAAGCTGCACTGGAGCATTCTCCTGGCCTTTGCGGCGGCCTGGGTGATCACCGCAGCCTTCCGGGATCTCTTCCGGATCCCCATGCCGTAAGAAAGGGAGGAGATCATGGAAATACTGCATCTTCTCGCGGATGAAGCAGCACAGGTCGGGGTCTCCCTTGTGGGAGCCCTCAACCCGACAATTCTCGGACTGATCTTCGGTGGAAGCCTCCTGGGAATGCTCGTGGGAGCGATCCCCGGACTCACGGCCACCATGGCCCTGGCCCTGCTGATCAACCTCTCCTATGGCATGCCCCTGGAGAACGCCGTGGCCTTTCTTCTCGCCGTGTACGTAGGGGCCGTCTCCGGAGGTCTCAACGCGGCCATCATGATCAACATCCCCGGCACCCCATCGGCGGCGGCCACCTGCCTCGACGGCTTCCCCCTGGCGAAGCAGGGCAAGGGCGGCCTTGCCATCGGCACGGGGCTCATCGCCTCCTTCGTGGGTACCCTCTTCAGCATTCTGGTCATGATCTTCCTCTCCCCCCTCATCTACAAGATCGCCCTGAGGTTCGGCCACTGGGAACTCTTCCTGCTGGCCCTCTTCGGCATCATGATCTGCGGTACCCTCTCCGCAGGAAAGGACCCCCTCAAGGGGTGGATCGTGGGCTTCCTCGGCTTCGCAGCCGCCATGGTGGGCATGGAGCAGATCTTCGCCTACCCGAGGCTCACCTTCGGCTTTTTGCAGCTTAAGGGCGGCCTTCCGCTCATTCCTGCGCTCATCGGCGTCTTCGGGGTCTCCGAGTTCCTCGCCGTCCTCCAGGAGGAAGTGGCCTACAAGATCGAAGGAAAAGTCGGCAAGGTCATCCCACCCATGAAAGAATTCGTTCCCCTCATCCCTTCGGCGATCCGCTCGGGAATCATCGGCGTCATCATCGGCGCCATCCCCGGAGCCGGAGAGGACATCGGAAGCTGGCTTTCCTACGACGTGGGCAAACGGCGCTCCAAGAAGGGACATCTCTTCGGCACCGGCAGCTATGAAGGCCTCGTCTGCTCCGAGGTGGCCAACAACGCCGTCATCGGCGGCGCCATGATCCCCCTGCTCACCCTCGCCGTTCCCGGCAGCCCCCCGTCGGCCATGTTCCTGGCCGCCGTCTGGCTTCACGGCGTCCGGCCCGGCCCCATGCTCAACTTCGAAAACCCCGGCTTCCTGCCCCTCGTGGCCGCCATGCTCATCCTCGGATCCATCGCCATGCTCATCTGGGGGCTGTCACTCGCCAAGCCTATGGTGGCGGTGCTCAAGATCAAGCGGGAAATCCTTCTGCCCATCGTCATTCCCCTGACGGTGATCGGCGCCTACGCCGGCGGCGTCAGGCTTTTCGACGTCTACCTCATGCTCGCCTTCGGCGTGCTCGGCTACGTGCTGCGCCAGATGGACTACCCCCTCGCTCCGCTGGTCCTGGGACTCATCCTCGGCCCCCTGGCCGACACAAGCTTCCGGAGGGCCCTGCAGCAGAGCCGCGGCGCCATAATGCCCCTGCTCGAACGGCCCATCGGCCTCATCCTGCTGGCCTGCGTCGCGTGGCTGATCTGGACCGGCATCAGGGGAACCAGGAGATACTATGCAGAAAAGGCGATCGCCGATGCAGCGGAAGACGCCGCTGCGGAAGCCGCCGAACAGAATTGAAGATCCGCTCCGGAGAACACCCCGGTTCATGAGGAGGAGAGAGAAACTATGCGCGCAGTGGTGAAATACAAAAGGGAAGACGGCAACACGGAAGTGCGGGACGTTCCCGTACCGGAGATCGGGCCTTCCGATGTCCTGGTGAAGGTGGCCTATATCGGCATCTGCGGAAGCGACCCCCATATGTTCCACAACCAGGTTTCATACCCCATGGCGGTGCCCATCATCCTCGGGCACGAATTCTCGGGGACCATCGAAAAAGTCGGTTCGGACGTAAAAAACTGGAAGCCCGGCGATCGGGTCACCGCCGAAACCCATGCCCGCTTCTGCGGCAAATGCGTCCTCTGCAAGACCAACAACTACCGCTTCTGCAGGGAACGCAAGGGATACGGCTTCGGTGTCGACGGCGCCTTCGCCGAATTCGTCTCCGTTCCTGAGAGAATCCTCCACGCCGTTCCCGACTCGGTCACCCTCAAGGACGCCTCCTGCACCGAACCCGTCTGCGTGGCCTACAACGTGGTCATCGCCAAGATGGGCGTCAAGGCCGGCGACTCCGTGGCCGTCCTCGGCCCCGGCCCCATCGGCATCCTGTGCATTCACATGGCCAAAATGGCGGGAGCCAGCAACATCATCGTCTTCGGCGCTCCCGGTGACGAAAAGCGCCTCGAAATCGCCCGGGCCTACGGGGCGACAGAGACCTACGTCCTGGGCGGATCGGTGGATCCCAAGACCGTGGCGGCCAAGTTCAACGAAGGCTACGGATTCGACAAGGTGGTCGACGCGGCGGGACCAGCCGCAACCCTGAAAATATCCATGGACGTCGTCATGCCCGGCGGCATCATCAACAAGGTCGCCTGGGGCCCCAAGCCGGTCGACATGAGCCTCGACCCCCTGCTCTCCAAGGGCGTCATCCTCCAGGGCTCCTTCAGCCACACCTGGGACATCTGGGAAAAGGTCCTCGTCATGATGGGCCAGGGACAGATGCCCCTGGACGCCCTCATCACCCACGAGCTGCCCCTCGAGGAATGGCACGAGGGCTTCGAGCTCATCGAAAGCAGGGAAGGCCTCAAGGTCGTCCTGAAACCCTAACATCAAAAAAGCAGCGACACAGCGGGCCGGGGAGACGATCCCCGGCCCGCGCTTTCTATATGACCTGTTTTTCGTCCGCTGTGCAGGATCTCATTCCCCACCGGGTGTTCATTTCAAAATTCCAAAGGGACCCTTCGCCGGAAAGGCGGAAAACTCAGGAATGAAGGAAAGGATTGACGATCCGTACTCCCCTTACTGTCTGCCCGTCGTTCAGATCTTCAGAAAAAACCATGGCGCACCGTGCCTGCTCTGCCGCCGCGATTATCAGGCCGTCCCAGAACGACAGCCGGAAAAGAACGCTGATGTCGATTCCCTGTTCGATGGTGGTCAGGTCAACGGGAACCACTTCCATATTGCCGAGGTTGTGCACGATATTCTTCGCGATCATTGCGTCAACCTTCAGCTTCGTCGTGGAGGCGCTGTAGAACTCCTGCATCACCTGGGTGGAGATGACGGGGATCTGGTCTTCCACCACGCCTCTCACTATGGCCCTGGCCCTGGCCTGTTTCTCGCTGTCATGGCCGTCCAGAGTGTACACCAGAATATTCGTGTCCAGAAATATCTTGGTCCTAGACACGGTGCAGTTCATCCCTTGTCCATGTTTCGCCGCCGGAGGAGGCCCCCGCCCTGTCCATGAGGGAGAAGGTGTCCTCCAGCCATTGGGAGGAGTCCGTCGTGACAGTCTGTTCGACCAGGCGCCGGACGAGGGAGTTGAAGGAGATATTGTGCCGCTTCGCGTACTCTCTTCCGCGTTTGAGAATTTCCTTGTCAATCGAAAGGGTTATGTTCCGCATATTCCCACCTCTTTTTTTACACATAATATGTGCACGCATATCTCTTGTCAAGATTTTGAAAACGAAGCCCCGGGCAACATGCAACGCGGGCCGGGGAGACGATCCCCGGCCCGCTGTGTCTTACGTTTGAGTACCGTTCGCTATTTCCTCGGGCGCCGGCCGTGCCTGCTCCACATCCTGTCGGCCTTCTCGAGCTGTTCGGGGGTCAGCATCCCGCGGAATTCGCCGTAGGTTCCCGCCATGGCGAGGGCGCCTTCGGAGATGATATCCACGGCCTTTTCGGCGGTCTTGCCGATCATCCCGTCATCCATTGTTCCGTCCCGGAGGGCGGCCCGGCCTTCCTTCAGCACGGCCAGCAGCTTGCCCATCCGCTCCTGCATGCCAGGGGCCGAATCTTTAAAGAGTTTTTCGGCCTTCTCCCGCTGTTCTTCCGTCAGGTCCAGGAAATCACGCCTGAAATGGGGATGTTTCCCGGGAAAATCCGCAATCCGCTGCTCCGCCCGTTTCTCCAGGAGGGCAAGGACATTCTCTACCTTGGCGCGCTGTTTTTCGTCCAGCATCCCGTACAGGTCCGCAGCGGCCCGGAGGGCTCCCTCCGCCATCTCCAACAGTCCGGGGCGCGCAGCCGCAAGGGCTTCCCCGGTCTTTTTCCCGTCATAGGGCTCAGTACCGGAAAACAGCAAACGGGCCTCCCCCCGAAGACCGAACAGAACCCTGGCCGCAGTCCATTTCTGCTCCCGCAGCTTCTCCAGAATGCCGTCCGCCTTTGCCCACTGCTCTTCAGTGAAATCCAGCGGGTTGACCGCCCGGAACAGTTCCGTCCTGAAGGACGGCTCTCCGCTCCTCCACCGCCCCGGAGCCCCCCAGGCCAACGCTCCTCCGAGAAGAACCAGGACCGCCGCTGCCAACAGCCCCGTAGTAAAAATCGATCGTTTTTTCATGTGTTCTGCCTCCCTCCGCAAGATGCCGGGGTGTTCCCCGGTGCGGCAGGATCATACACCGGAGAGCATGAAGGTGCCCTTCAGCCAATCCGCAGGAACATCAAGAAAAGTAAACCTCTTCTTCCCCTTCTTTACCAACCTTTACCCCCCGTCCCTCCCCGCTGTCGTATAATGGCTTCAGCGCCGGGAAGGTTATTGTCCCGGCCGATTCATGCACGAGAGGAGGCGATGGCCGTGCATACCCTTCTTCTGCTCGACGACGACAGGGAACTCTGCGACCTGCTGACGGACTACCTGAAGCCCGAGGGATTTGAAATCCTCACCGCCCACGACGGCAACACGGGACTGGCGGCCGCCCTGAACTTCCCGTCCCTGGACCTCATTCTGCTCGACGTGATGCTCCCGGGGAAAAACGGTTTCGACGTCCTCCGGGAACTGCGAGTCCATTCCGGGGTTCCCGTCCTCATGCTCACCGCCAAGGGGGACGAAGTGGACAGGATCGTGGGCCTTGAACTGGGGGCGGACGACTACCTGCCCAAGCCCTTCAATCCCCGGGAGCTCCTGGCCCGCATACGGGCCATCCTCCGCCGGAAAGACTCCCCCGCTGCCCCCAACGCCCAGGAACGGCTTGTCTCCGGGGACATCGAACTGGACCCCGCCCGGCGGACAATCCGCGCGGGAGGAGCGGACATCGACCTCACCACGGTGGAATTCAAGCTCCTGGAGGCCCTTCTCCGCACCCCGGGCAAGGTGGTCTCCCGGGATGCCCTCTCCCGGGCCGCCCTGGACCGTCCCCTCTCCCCCTTCGAGCGGAGCCTGGACGTCCACATGAGCAACCTTCGGAAAAAACTCGGCCCCTGCCCTGACGGATCGCCCCGGATCAGGACCCTCAGGAGCGAAGGATACCTCCTGGCATGCGAAGCTACACACTGAAGCTCTTCTGGTGGTTCTGGCTCACCGCCGCCGTGGCGGTCGTCGCCAGCCACATGATAGGCAAGCTCGCCGAGGAGGAGCAGTTCCGGAACCGGGGGGAGACCATGCGGGAGATCGCCGCCCTCTACGGCGAAAAAGCCGCCTCCACCCTCGCCAGAAACGGCAGGGAGGCAGCCCTGGACTACATGGCCGGGCTGCAGCGCACCATCCGCATCACCGGTTTTCTCTTCGATGAAAACGGAAAGGAAATGCTGGGGCAGCCTGTCCCGGACTACATCCACGCCATCCTCGACGAGGCCCGGAAGAAGAACGGACCGGCGAGCACCTTCGAACGGGGGCGGCCTGTCTTCGCTGTTCCGCTGGAGTCCTTCCCGGGACACTACTTCGCCGGGGCCCTGCCGAACCTCTTCAGGGAAAAGAGTTCCGCCGCCACTCTCTACCGCCTTCTCGCAGCTGTATTTGCCGCCGCCCTTCTCTCGTGGATCTTGGCGGTCAGGCTCACCCGGCCGCTCAAGGGACTGGGAAAAACCATGAGGAAATTCGCCGCCGGATCCCTGGACGCCCGGGAAGAGCGGGCAGCCCGACGGAAGGACGACATCGGCACCCTGGCGCGGGACTTCAACGCCATGGCCGCCAGGATCGAAGAACTGCTGAAGGGACAGCGGAGGCTCCTTGCCGACGTGTCCCACGAACTGCGCTCCCCCCTCACCCGTCTCGGCGTGGCCCTGGAACTCGCGAGAAGGCACATCCCGGAGGAAGCGGCCGGAGAATATGAGAGAATGGAGAACGAGCTGGCGCGGATGAATGCCCTCATCGGCTCCCTGCTTCAGCTCTCGAGGCTCGACGCCCTCGACAGGCCCGAAAACCGGCAGACCATGGACCTCTCGGCCCTCGTGGGGGAGATCGCCGAGGACGGCGATTTCGAGGGGGCCCCCCACGGAAGGGGAGTATCCGCGGACATCCTGACCGGAGTATCCTATTCCGGCGACCCCGCCCTGCTCCGGAGCGCCGTGGAAAACCTGGTCCGCAACGCCCTCCGCTACTCTCCCGAAGGGGGAACGGTGGACGTATCCCTTTCGAGACAGGGCGGCGCCGTCCGCATCCTCGTGGAGGACAGGGGACCGGGAGTGCCCGATGAGGAACTGGAGCACATCTTCACACCCTTCCACAGGGTGGAGCGTGCCCGGGAGCGGACACTCCCCGACGAAGGCTGCGGTCTCGGCCTCGCCATCGCGGGACGGGCTGCGGCCCTCCACGGCGGCACCGTCACCGCCAGGAACAGGCCCGAAGGAGGCCTTGCCGTGGAAATTCTGCTGCCGGAAGACCGGCCGGAAAAAGACTGAGGAGGAGACATCATGCCGGGAAGGACACGGGCGAACATCGCCCCGGGAATGAACGTGAAGGTCGTGAAGAAGGAAGACCAGGGAACGGGGAAACTCACCGAAGGCATCGTGGAGACCCTGCTGACCAAAAGCCCCCACCACCCGCGGGGCATCAAGGTCCGCCTCGTGGGCGGCGAAGTGGGACGGGTGCGGGAAATACCGGAAGAATAACGCTGCCGTCAAAATACAAGCGCAAGGAGTGTGCTGCCATGAGAAGCGCGGAAGAAAAGGCGGAATCCCGGAGGGCCGTCCTCGAACAGCTCGGCCGGATGGGCATTTCCTACGAGATGATCGAACACGAGGCGGCCTATACGGTGGAGGACATGGACCGGATCGGCTTCGGCGAACACGTGACCGTCTGCAAGAACCTTTTCGTCCGGGACCAGAAGAAAAAGCCCTCCCACTGGCTCGTGGTGGTGCACAAGGACAAGCGAGCCGACCTGGACAGCCTGGCGGAGCAGCTCGGCACCAAGCACCTCAGTTTCGCCTCCGCCGACCGGCTGAAACGGTACCTCGGCCTCGCCCAGGGGGAGGTCACGCCCCTCGGCGTCCTCAACGACGCGAATCATGAAGTGACCGTGGTCTTCGATCAGGACCTCAAGGGAAAAGAGCACCTCGGCGTGCACCCCAACGACAACACGGCCACCCTGATCCTCTCTTACGACGACATCCTCACGTTCGTCACCGGACAGGGCAACCCCGTCCGGCACATCACCGTCAGGGGATAGCCCGGCCGGCCGGGGAACTCAGCGCAGCTCCCTGGTGGTGTGGAAGACGATCTCCGGCCACTTCTCCCCCACGTACTTCAGCAGCCACTCCCCTTCGGCGAGGAAGGCCAGGTTGCCCTCCCCGTCGAGGGCGAGCTGGTTCTGGTTGACCTTCTGAAACTCCGCCAGCCGCTTCGGGTCGTCGCAGGTCACCCACCGGGCCAGCCCGAAATTCACCGGCTCGTAATCGGCCTCCACGCCGTATTCGGCCTTCAGGCGGGCGATGGTCACGTCGAACTGCAGCACCCCCACCGCCCCAAGAATGTAGTCGTTCCTCGCCAGGGGCCGGAAAAGCTGCACCGCACCTTCTTCCGTAAGCTGCAGCAGCCCCTTCTGGAGCTGCTTCGCCTTCAGGGGCGACTGCAGCCGCACCCGCCGGAAGTGCTCCGGGGCGAAGCTCGGAATGCCGGTGAACTTCAGGGGCTCCTTCTCGCTGAAGGTATCTCCGATCTTGATGGTGCCGTGGTTGTACAGGCCCACGATGTCCCCCGGCCAGGCTTCTTCGGCCAGGGCCCGCTCCTGGGCCATGAAGATCACGGGATTCGCCGCCGTCACGTCCTTGCCGATTCGGTGGTGCCGCATCTTCATCCCCCGTTCGAACTTCCCCGAGCAGACCCGCAGAAAGGCCAGCCTGTCCCGGTGGGACGGGTCCATGTTGGCCTGGATCTTGAAGACGAACCCCGAAAAGGCTTCCTCCTCCGGGGCCACCGTGCGGCTCACCGCCTCCCGGGCCCGGGGCGCCGGGGCGATCTCCACGAAGGCGTCCAGCAGCTCCCTCACGCCGAAGTTGTTCACCGCGCTGCCGAAAAAGACCGGCGTCTGGTTCGCCCTCAGGTAATGCTCCAGCTCGAAGGGGTTCGCCGCCCCCTCCAGCAGGGCCAGATCGTCCCGAAGCTCTTCCGCCTGCCGGCCGAGCGCCTTGTCCAGGGCGGGATCGTTCACGTCCCGGATGGTCCGCACGTCCTCCACCCGGTCGCTTCCCGGAGTAAAGAGGTTCAGCTCCTTCCGGTAGAGGTTGTAGGTGCCCCGGAAGAGCTTTCCCATGCCGATGGGCCACGACAGGGGGCCGCACTCCACCTGGAGCTTCTCCTCGATGTCGCCCAGGATGTCCAGGGGGGCCATACCCTCCCGGTCCAGCTTGTTGATGAAGGTGATGATGGGGGTGTTCCGCATCCGGCACACCTCCATGAGCTTCCGGGTCTGGGTCTCCACGCCCTTCACGCTGTCGATCACCATAATCACGCTGTCCACGGCGGTCAGCACCCGGTAGGTGTCCTCCGAGAAATCCTCGTGGCCCGGCGTGTCCAGCAGGTTGATCTCGAAACCTCTATACTCGAACTTCATCACCGAGCTGGTGACGGAAATGCCCCGCTCCTGCTCGATGCTCATCCAGTCGCTGGTGGCGTGGCGGCTTGCCTTCCGGGCCTTCACCGCACCGGCAAGGTTGATGGCCCCTCCGAAGAGAAGCAGCTTCTCCGTCAGGGTGGTCTTTCCCGCGTCGGGGTGGCTGATGATGGCGAAGGTACGCCGCCGTTCGATCTCCTTCCGGAGAGATGATTTTTGGTGTGGAACGTCGCTGTGTGCTGCCATGGTTCTCCATTGCTCCTTCTTGCCGAGGAAACGGCACAACAGGACCGGAGGTCGCCCCCGGCCGTTTTGAAGGTATTATTTTACGCTATCGGGACGGAATTTCAAAAGGGGCAGGTTGACATTGATCAGGAGGATCACCGGCAGCCCGCCTGCAACAGCCCACGACCGGTTCTCTGCGGTGTATAATTTCAAAAGCTGTGATCGGCATCTGCTGTTCCTTCATCCGCCGGAGCCCGGAGGCGAACCGGCGGAAATAGACAAAGGATGATGAATGCCATTTCCCCACCAGCGAGGAGAGATACCATGAAAACAGTGATCGTGGCTGCATGTGCACTCCTGGCCTTCGGAGCGTTTTCGTTTTCCCCCCGGCCCGCAGACGCAGCGGAACCTTCCGTTTCCGTCGATTACGAATACGGCGATCTGAAAGAAGTGATCGTCGGCCTGCCCTACGGCATGTCGCCCTCGCTGGAAGCGAAATGGTTTGCCGACGCGCTGAAAGTGCTGCCGGATGATGAAGCGGAATACGCCCGGAAGACTGCGGGGATGCTCTGGACGGAGATGATCAACCCCGACACGGGCAAAAGCGAGACGCAGATGCTTGAAGAGGAAAATCAGGCCTTCATCGCGATCCTGCAGTCCCTGGGCGTCACGGTGTACCGCCCGGCGGAGATCACCGTCGATTTCATCAAAAAACATTACGGCGCGGATGTACTGCTCAACGGCTTCAGCCAGGACTTTCCCCGGGACAACATGGCCGTCATCGGCAGCAACGTCATCGAATTCAATCTGCGGACGCCGATCCGCAAGGTGGACATCTCCGGATTCCGGGATATCCTGACCGAAAAATGCTCCGACCCGGCAGTCAGGTGGTTTTCCATGCCCCACACCGAGCTTCTCGAACCCGCCCGCGCCGATGCGCCCTTGCTGGAGGGCGGCGACGTCATCGTGCTGGGCAGAACCGTTTTGGTCGGCAACACGGAAAACCCCAGCGTGGGATCCAACGAGGCCGGCTACAACTGGCTCAAAAACATCCTGGGCGATGACTATACGGTGAAACGCGTCCGGCTCGTGGAAAGCGTGCTGCACCTGGACTGCGTGCTCTCCGTACCCCGCGACGGGCTCGCCATCATCTGCGAAGAAGCCTTCCTCGACGGTCTGCCCGAAGAGATCAAAGACTGGGACCTGATCAGGGTGAGCCTCGATGATGTCAAGCGGCTGGCCGTCAACGGCCTTCCCGTCAATTCCCAACACTACGTTCTGTCCTACAACCAGCACAACGACAACCGCTACATCCAGACCGAGCTCGAAAAGCGGGGCATCACTGTCCACCGCGTGTTTTTTGGAACCCACAACGGCCAGGGCGGATCGCTGCGCTGCGCGACCCAGCCTCTGAAGCGGGAGGTTAAGGTAATGGGACAGAATGCCAAATAGGGGGAAGATGAATAAACAGAAGCACACAGACCCGCTGATCTGATGCAGTGGAACCATTTTTTCGATGAAAGCGGGCTATGGGCCAGTCTGACCAGGAAGCAGCTTTCTGAAACGTACCCTGCGGTGGAGCGGCGCTGCTGGATGCAACGCCGGAGCTATTTGTACACTGTGCTTCTATGGCCGATCTCCACCACCAGCACCAGGAGCCGCCCATCTTCGATACGGCACAGAACGCGCCAGGCCCCCACGCGATATCGCCAGAGACCGGACAGATCGGCGGTCAGCCCCTTGCCGCGGGAACGGGGGCTTTCCAGTTTCTCCAGCGCGGACAGGTATCGGACAATCCGCAGGGCTTCGGGAGCATCGAGTGCGGCCAGTTGCTTCTCAGCACGGCGGGAGAGTTCAATCCTCCAGCCCAAGACGCCGCCTCACGTCATCGAGAGGGGAAGACGCACCACCGTCGAGAAGGTACTCTTCGTAAGCGGCCGCCGCAAGAGCGGCGTCCTCCATATCGTCGATATATGTCTCGATGGCCTTGCGGGCAAACCATGTCTTGGTCCTGCCCGTCTTTTGCGCCAAGGCATCCAGGCGCGAGGAGAGTTTTTCGTCCAGTCGTATGGCAAGCATGGAAGTTCCTCCTTTCTGCGCTATACAAGTATAGCACAGAAAGCCGTTCCAATGTCGTCTGTCAACCGACTTGCCGCTGTTCCGGGATTTTCAGCCCCTCGCGCCGGAGCATTCCCAGGTATCTTCGGGAAGCCGTGACCTATTGCGGGAAAGTGGGTATCCCTTTACTGCGGGGAAATGGATGTCCCTTGTGTTTGATGCAAAAATAGAAAGGGAAAAAGTTGCAAAGTAAAATTCCCCCAGATGGCAAAATTCAGGCGTCTGTAACAGCGCTGGGCGTCGCCTGTAATGCTTGATCATTCAGTTTAGTTAGACCAAAACCTCTTCGATCTATGCCCCAGAAGTCTAAGAGACAGCCCATTAATGACTTTGCTGATAGAGAGAATTCAGCAGAAAATGGATCCGATTTTGTCATGCTAATTTCATCAAGCTCCTTCGCAACATTAACTAGGCCTCTAGCAACAACGACACTTGAAAAGAATTCGCTTAAAATTTCGGTTGGGAGTTGTTCAAATGCACGTTGGATCTTAGTTTTTATGTTAGATATCTCGCCAGCTCCAACTTCACTAAACTGCTTAAGCATAGATATTGCATTATCGATGCTTTCCGAGATTTCCCTCACTCCACCGCTTCCATAGGTAAATCCCGACTTTAGTGCAAGTCGCTTCTGGGCCGTTTCATCAAATGATAAATCTTTCAACACATAATCAACACCAACTGCAATGTAAGAGATAAGACGCAATAAGAGTCTAAACGCTAATTGGCGATTTGTTGGCCTAGTCAAAACCTGCTGAGCAAAAAAATACCCCTGCTCAAGCCAGAGGTTAATTGAATTGAAAGATATACCTTGTGCAAGTTGTTGCTTAGAGAAGTTAATACGCCCTTTCCAATCACCATCCAGCTTCCCAAAAGTAGACTCCTTTAAATGTAGCTCAAGTTCTTCCTCAGAAAATCTATTCTGATTCAAACTTTCTGCACCTACTAGTTTACGAATGAATTGACCTCCCAAAACTGTTACCCCCATTTTTTTCCCAAAGGAGGCAACTGCTTCACGAGAATCATTAGTTACAACAATAGCACGATCAGCGAATACTGCTTTCTGGAGCCCCCTCAACCAGAATATTCTCTCAATAGCTTGAGGTGTCTTCTTGTTTTTTATATCGACAATGACGATCTCTCTAAATACAGCCGAAGAACGGATGTAAAGCCACAGGTCAATATCTGTTATTGAAAAGCCACCATACTCAAACGGGACACCTCTTACTACGAAGTAACCAGCCTGTCGAAAGTAGGTCGCCAAAACCTCCTCCGCCTTACAACCCTTTTGATGGTTTTTCTCTCCTTGTGAAGTCATCGTTTTTTTCCACCTGTGCGTAATGAAAGCAGGATATCATTAGTTAATTTTGGATGTAACTCAATCTCACGTCTTCGAAGCGCCGTCCGATTTGTTTCAGGTCCTTTGAATCTGTTGATAGCTGCTGTTGGAAGCTCAGAGAGCGAATGCTCACTGGCATCGGCTTTTTTTATAACTTCTAAAGCGAGCATACCGACGTCATTCTTTAAAAGACGCATCATATTACCAGTACGACCATTTTTTGCCCCATTAAACACCTCGACAACGTGTTTCATTTCAAGAATTTTATAATCTTCACCAATTGCATCAACAGGACCAACAGGTTGACCCGATAAAAGAGTGCGCATGAGAGGCTCTATCATCTGAATTTGGCCACGAGCATAGGGGCTACGCGTCATTCCGTAAGTCAATGAACTGACGAATATTTTTGCCAGATCAAACGCATCGTCAACCATTGAATTGCAAAATTTCGTAAATGCAGAAGGGCGCGTAACATAAGCCACCTCTTCAGTCTTATTACTCACGATATTTATGTCATAAATTCCGACAATCGCAAGTTTTTTGAAAAGCTCTTTTCCGAGGCACTCCACTGCTGTTTTGACAGGAACACAAGCATGTGCGTTCAAAAATTCCGCAAACTCCATTTGTTTTTTTGACTCCGGTTCTGACAATGAATTCAGCACTTTGCTTACTTTTGCAACATCATCCCTACGGAAGAGATTCCCATTGAATAAAAGGGTCTTCGTTTGGTCAATGCACTCAGAATCGACAAAGCCAATCTCACAGGCTTGCTTTAGTAGAAAGTCAGTATCATCTTGTGATAAACTGTAAAAGTCAGAAACTTTTTCTTTTGCTTCGAAATCAAAAAGTGGTTGACTTGATGCTTCTTCACATAGAGCTAGAGATGCAACTTCTATGCCACTTGGTTCAAGCGTTTCGAATAAAGCAGCTGTGTGTTCTAGGCAAGAGGAAGTCGTCACTCCTAGCACTTCAATTCCATTCTGCCCCAGCAAAATAAGACCTTGGTCCGAAAGGTGTTGAAGCAAGACAGGAAGCTCGGTAAGGGTATTTATACTCGAAGCTTTTGCCAATGCTTGAATCTTATCATTGGAAAGGGTACCATCTCTATCTTTGGATATTGCTGACAGCAATATACCAGCCTTTCCAGCAAGATAAGACTTTTCAAAACTACTCTGGTCGGTTACTCTTTGCAGCTTTCCTGTTTGATAAATCAACCAAGAACCTGTTGTTTTTTTATCCATAACAGTAGAATATGCCCCCTTATCAGCCAATGGCACCTTTTAAACAACCACCTGTCGCTTTTTCAGGTGAAAAAAAGCTCCCGTGTTTTTCCATCCTTCTGCGGGGAGAACAACACATACTTCCACGTCCTAAGGGTTCTCACTCACCTCACAAGGTAGTTCTCCACAGCTCCAGAAACTTCCTTCCATATTATCCTTTCCTTCCAGGCTTCCTCTATCGTCACTAGAACCGCAGCGATTCTTTCAGGTGACCGTGAAGTGAATGATTGATGTCGAAATTTTTTAAAGAGCTAAAGCAGTAAATCCCTTTGTTTCATTCAATAAATTTGAGACTCTCATTGTTTACATCAAAAAACCAATTTGCATTATATTACAAAAGGAAGCTATGATTTATTCATAATTTTTACATTACTCACTTCTTTCTTCCTAGTGCCCGGGGCTTGTTTTATTTGATTTACTCCACCAAATTGAAAGCATTCATCCGGAATGGCTGGACGCTTGACTATCACTTCCCTCACCATATTCCTAAACTTATCTTTTTCACCATCAGCATCTTTATAATCAATTATCCTTAATCCTTCAGCATAGTTCTCAACATTTTTCATCCATCTTTTAATTAACTCATTAATATGTTTATCTCTAAAGCTATACCCTATAATATATAATTCACTCACTTCTCCAGAATCACACAAATCCTTTAGCGCTCTATAATAAAAATCAAAGGGATACTGAACGATTTTATCCGATTTTCCACCACCAGTAATAATAGCCGGTATCAAAGGAAGCGATTCGTCGTATATTTTTCGATAAATCCCCTCAATACCAATATCTTCACTTCTCAGTTTCACAGCTCTATTTCTTTCGTAATCATAAAACAAGGAAAGAGACCCATGAAGATGATGTAGCTCTATCTTTCTTTCAGGGCAATCAAATATTTGTTTATTTCGAGTGGGATTGAAGTCGAACTTAGGAATTGATGTTCCCTCTAACTTGCCAGAAGGAAAACAAAAATCAGTAAACACTTCAGTCCCAATTTTTTGCAATATTATAGTTTCAACCACTAAATCATAATTTAAAGTAAAAACAAACATTTCATCACATTCTTCGACTTTTCTCAGAAAGAAATCAATAAATTGCTGCAACCTTTCATTGAGTTGAACAATTGTAACATTTCCGCGAATAAGCGTTAGAATTTGACTAATATAATTCTTGTAAATCCGCTGTATTGCTTCTTCATGTTTATCCAATTTAGGATCCGCAAGGGAAAATTTTTCTCTAAATTGCCTACCTATATCAGAATCCATAAATTTTCTGTATCGCACCAAGCTATCCAATGCAGCCTCGATTGCTGTAAAGCTTTCTTCAAAATTATCAAAATTTAAACTCTTTCCAGCGCATCTGGATATTTCTTCCAAAAATACCTTATCGTTTGCATCTAATGAAGAAATAAATCTTTCCGTTATTTCCTTTAACGCAAATTCAGGGGATAGCGCAATAGAAAGGCCATTTCCAATCAAGAATGCAGGTTTATTCATTTTATCCCTTCCAGTCGAAGTAAAATTTGATTCATTCAACCTTGATGAAACATAATTACATTGCTGATAGCTTAAGCGCGCAAACTCAAGTGGCTTGCTACATCATCTCCTTTCCAGCATTTGGGCAAATATCAAAGGGTCAATAACCTTTAAATTTCTGCACTTTCTATATCAATGCGAAAGTGCAGATACTATCTTGGCAAAGACATACGTGGACGTAAATATTTGCTCTCCTTTTAGCGTAAGTTGGACAGCAAGAGACGAATTCTCCGGATTCACATAGGTTGTCATAAGAGAATTAGTTCCTCATTGCAGATCCATAATTTTTGCGACAGGTGCTGGTTAAATGTATGATTTGATACACAACAAACCATCCCAATTACCACTTGATACTAGCCCGGCTCTCTTGTAAAGGCGTAATAATCAAAAAAAGTCCAAAGGATGCTATCTTCCTTTTCTCTATTCTCTAAATCAATTTTTTTGATCATTACTACATCCAAGTTGGTAGTCCATTCGCATTTCAAATTACTGACCACCAAGCACACGGATATGACCGATCGTCCAATTGCTTTGTCTTCAATATTGGTAATCTTAAAAGAATGGAGTTGCGTTCCTTCAAAACTATCTCTGAGTTCTCTAGGGGATTTTGCTTGGATTCCAATTTTAGTTATGAATTTCGCCATTCTCCCGTAATTTTTTTTCTTCCAAGAAGTCAGAAATTCCACCAAAGCTCTTTCTGGCGTGCCCTGCTCATAATCCTCTGGTGCACCTACAGCTGGAATGCCTCCTTCCTGCCAGAGGCTACGGGGCTTAAAAGAATCCATCTCAGCTCTGAGCTGCCTGAGTTGTTTGATTTTAAAAAAGTAGCAGCAAATTTTCTGTAGAATGCTTTTCGACTGTTCTGGTGCTGGCTTCGAAAGTTGGCCACACTGTGCAAGCCGGGCCCATTCACCCACCGAAAAAAGAGCAGCCCACGCTTTTGCTGCAACTATTCTCGTGTTGAAATTTACGTCCATTCCATGCACTATGCCATGACGATAAGGCAGAGTGACGACTTCGGTATTAGTTTTTTTCCGAGGTTTAAGCATTACCTTTTTCAGATTACTCAACCCGGTTGAATGGCCGGCAATCGAATCCCAAGCCTCTAGTATCGTCTTCTCAGCAGAAAAGTTCTGGTTGATCCCAAGAAACCTGGCGCTCGTTTCCTGAACGATACCATCCAGAACAGCAAGGACAATTAACGTACAGGCATGATATTTCCCTTGGCTATAGAGCTCTTCTGCGTCAATGGCGAGTTGCCACCTCGTTGGGAAGGCTTCGACAGATTTCAATTGAGTAATATGAAAACGAATGATTTCGGTAGTCCAAAACTCGACAAGCACTTGTTCAGCTTCGTCAATTTTGCCCTCTTCCGCCATAGCAACGGCCTTCGTTGCCACATTCTCATTCATATCTTCGAACATGATCCATCCCCGCTCTGCAAACTGAGCGTTGAACCGGTCGGGGAGACACATAAGTTCCTCCATGTTATTGCGTATATTAGCCAGTTTATTTGCGTCCAACATGGACAACCTTGCCCGAATCTTTTTTGGCAATATTGGTGATAGAACCTTGATAACCCATCCAGTAGAAATCATTGAGTCGACTTCTTCCAGTAACTTTCGGTGCTTCGGGAGATAGCGGATTCGATTTTTATTCATCGCACAACACCTGATACACAACACATCAAGAATGCTCTTTCAGATATTTCCAAGGAGCCGCAGCAGAAGGAAGCGAGGAACCTAGAGTTGACGATGGCGGCCATTGGGAGCGTGGTAATGCCGGATTTGACTTCGGTAAGCATGGGAACCACTTTCCAAGGATATTCTCATCTTCTATGCCCGGAATGTTCGAGCGCAGGTTGCACAAGGGGAAAGCTGCATTCTGTGTGTTAAGGCCGGGGTATTTGTTTGGAATAGTGGAGGTAGTCTTCATGGGACGCTCCTCTCGAGGCGGATGAACGTATCAAAGACAAAAGACCATTATTAAAAAACTAAAAAAACATTACTCTCACATTTTTTACTACAATACATCTCTTTATGCAAGTTTTTTTACGAATAGAGCAACGATTTTTTTGTTCAATCCTTGCCCCTGTCCGGCTACGAGATTTCTTCTACGGTTCGTCACTCTCGGCGAAGGAGTAGTAGCCTTTTGTGTTGAAGATGATGTGGTCCAGGAAGCTGAGGCCCAAGATTTTTGCTGCTTCTCTGAGCTGGTGTGTGATGTGGCGGTCTTCGGGGCTTGGTCTGAGTTCTCCGTGGGGGTGGTTGTGGGCGACGATGACGGCGGAGGCTCTTTCGGCTATCACGTCGGCGAAGACTTCCCGAGGGTGGACGTGGCTTTTGTTGACCAGGCCAATGCTGACGACCCGGACGTTCATTACCTCGTTCGCGCCGTTGATGGAGACGCTGAGGAAGTGCTCCTGTTTTCTGTCGGCGTAGTGCTGGATCAGGGGAAGCACGTCCGCAGGGAATTTGATTTTCAGGCCTTCGGGCTTGATTCTTCGCCGAACGAATTCGAAGGCCGCTGCGATTGAGGCGGCTTTTGCGCTGCCGATGCCGTCGACGGCAGTAATGTCGTGGGGAGAGAAGAGCAACCCCTTTTCGTCGATGATCTTGATGATTTTCTTCGACAGGGCCAGCACGTCGTCCTTTTGGGTGCCCCTGCCCAGGATGACTGCGAGCAGCTCCTGGTCGGAAAGGCAGTGCGCTCCCTGTTCGAGGAGCTTTTCTCTAGGGCGTTCGGACTGGGGTATGTCCTTTATTTTTTTCATGGTTCGCTCGCCTGCTTTTCTTCGGCCCCGGCGCGCTGGGTCTTCGCGCCGTTTCTTCGTGTTCCCCGCGCGCTCCGGGAGACGGTTTTCAGTTCGGCTTCCATCTTCGTTTTTTCTTCCTTGATGCGCTGCAGCAGTTTTTCCGCCGGTTCGTCGTCGGGATCCTGGGGAACCAGTTCTCCGCGGAAGGCTTTGGCGAGGACGGATTGAGCGAGCGCGTCCACCCGGGCCCGAGCTTTCCGGTAGTACTCCTCCACTTTGTCGGCAAGGGCGAAGAGTTTGTCTACCTGCCTGACGATTTCTTTTTGCTCGTCGAGGGGCGGGAGGGGAAAAGCGATATTTGATAAAACAGATTGGTTTAAGTTTGACATCGTAGAACCAATAGAATCTTCATTTAATGGAGCTTGGCAATAATTTGACACATAAAAAAGACGGAAATAAACGGGACTGATAGCAACCTCTAAAAAAAACGAACCAGTACCACAAAGCCAGTTACTTTGTTCTTTTCTGACAATGCCGCATTTACTCAAATCACCTCGACGCGCCAATACAATGTTATTTTCCTTTAACGAATACCGTAGGAGCTCTTCATATTTACTTTTAGATATTGTTATCTTATCAGAAGCTATTATTTTCTCACCAATAATATTCGTTGGGTTTATTATCGGAATTCCGTTATCAATGTAATCAGACTTATGAAGCATCGTACCAAAAGGCCCTGTCGACATTTTTAAGGTTATTTCAGATAGCCTACACCATTTCCAATTTACCGGAGTTGAAAAAAATATGTCACTTTCATCAACAATTTTAGATTTTGATACCCCGTTTTGTTTGAAAAGAGCTTGTTTTGCTTTGAATATACTCTCCAACAGCTCTTCAGCACTCTCCACCTCCGGGTGCTCTTCGCGCCATTTTTCGGTGAGTTTTCCGGTGACTGCGGCGGTGAGTACAGACTGGCGGAAGCGTTTGAGTATGGCCGGTATTTTCTCAAGTCGTTCTTTCACCGAGTCGATGCGGGGCATGATGGCATCAAGCTTGGCGACAATGCGTTTTTGCTCGTTGAGGGGGACAATTGGAAAAGGCAGACTCCAAAAAACATCAGGGTTAACATGGGGTGTCCCAGTACCTTTTGGCTTAGAATTGATAAATTTATAACAATGCATTAAAAAATGATAAAGAAATCTGGGATTACTGAGTACTGGTTTCAGTACCATTAGCGTTGAACCAGCAGCACCAGCTAATCCAATCCCGGGCAGTCCACAGCGGGCACCATCCCAAACAACCAGTACATCATTTTGATCTATCAACTTGGATGATTGAATATCCGCATATTCATCTATAATACCTTTTTCAAATGCTTTTATATCAACGTATGGCACAAAGCTTTCCTGCATTTCCTTCAACAAAATATTCGGTTTCTTTCCCTTTGAAAAAACTATAACTTGCGACAGCCCGACAGTCAGCCAGTTTTTCGGAAGCGCCCCGCTCATTCCCCGTTCTCCGCTTCTATTTCGTCCAGGATCGATTGCAGTTCATCGATGCAGGCGCCCAGTTCGGTGATGGCGTCGGCGACCAGGAGCTGGGGTTCGGGGAGGGAGTCAGGGTCTTCGAGGTTTTCGTCCTTCAGCCAGGAGATGTCGAGGTTGAAGTTCCTCTCCCTGATCTGGGAGTACGAGAACTTCCGAAAGCGCCCCTCTTCGCCGCCGTCCTTCCGTTCGCTCTGTCCGTCGGGGTCGTCGCCGTAGCATCTCTCGAAATCCTCGAACATGGCGGGGACGAGGGGACGGTCCTTTTTGGTGACGCCGGGGATGTTGGTCCGGCAGTCGTAGATCCAGGTGTGTTCGGTTTTCATGCCCTTCCGGAAGAAGATCACGTTGGCCTTCACTCCCTGGCTGTAGGGGGTGAAGGTGCCGTTGGGGAGGCGCAAGAGTGTGTGCACGTCGCAGTCTTCCATAAGGTACTTGATCACGTCGCCCGCGGCGTCGGCGAAGAGGACGTTGTCGGGCAGCACCATGGCGGCCCGTCCACCCTTTTTGAGTATGGTGACCACGTGCTGGATGAAGTTGAGCTGCTTGTTGCTGGTACTGACGGTGAAGTCGTCCCGCACCGGGGCCTGGTTGGCCCCTTTGGTTCCGAAGGGGGGATTGGTGAGGATGCAGTCGTACCGTTCGCCCCGGTCGGGTTCGTAAATGCTGTCGCCAAGGTAGATGCAAGGCTCCAGCCCGTGGAGGAAGAGGTTCATGAGGGCCAGCCTCCGGGGGCGGGGGACGAGTTCCTGGCCGTAGTAGGTTCCTTTTTTGATGCGCTGGACGTCTTTTCTGTCCAGGGCTCCCCTGGTGACGTTCATGAGCCATTCGTAGGCCACCATGAGGAAGCCGGCCGTTCCGCAGGCGGGGTCGCAGATGGTGAACTCTTTGGATGCCCTGGGGTCGGGGCGCATGACGCTGACGATGGACTGTATCAGCACCCGGGGGGTGAAGTACTGCCCCGCCCCCTTCTTTCCCTCGGCGGCGGATTTTTCAAGCAGGCCTTCGAAGGCGGCGCCCTTGACGTCCACCTCCATGGAGGACCAGTCCTCTTCGTCGATCATGTTGATGATCTTCTTCAGGTTGACCGGATTGGTGAATCTGGGGACGGCCTGGGTGAAGATGTCGCCCAGGAGGCCGGGCTGGCGGCCGAGGGCCCGCAGTATTCGGGCGAAGGCGTCCAGCAGCCCGGTCCCGGACTTTTTGACGAAGGTACTCCATGAGCAGTCGAGGGTGACGGTGCTCCTGTCCTCTTCGTACTGGATGCCGGAGAGGTCGATGTCCTTTTCATGGGCCATCTTGAGGAACATCAGGTAGGTAAGCTGCTCGATATAGTCGCCGTAGTCGATTCCGTCATGGCGAAGGGTGTGGCAGAAGCCCCAGAGTTTATTTACGACGTCGGACATGGCTCATTCCCTTTTCTGTAGTGTATTAGGCGGCAAGCGATTCGTTGATCTCCTTCAGTATCCCGTCGAAGGCTTCTCCGAAGATCCGCTTCGCCCTGGTGAGGCCGCCGTGCCGTTCGAAGACCGGCATGGTTTCGAAGTCCTCCTGCGATATGGCGAGGTTTTCGATGAGGTGCTCCCGGATATAGGCGAGCCAGTTTTTCTGCTCTTCGGTAAAGGTGTGTTTTTCGGACAATCGCACCACCGTTTTTTCCACCCGTTCCCGTGCCGTAAGGATGGGCACGTGGTAGTCCGAAGCGTGCTTGACCATGGAAATGATGTCGGCAAGGGGCTTTTTGTAGACAAGCTCGTGGCCCCGCTGCAGGTCTTTCTCGGAGAAATGGCTTTTTCTGAGCTTGTCGCGCAGGTCGTCCAGCACATCGGCATTCCAGCCCGAAGGGCGGGAGAGCAGTACTTCGATGGCTTCGATCTGCTCGGGGTTCTTTCGGACGAACTCTTCGAAGAGCCGAAGGTAGTCCTGCGGTTTCTGGTAGTCGTCTCCGACCCGGAACATCACTTCGTCGTCCACCGTATCCACGATGTCGTACCCCTTGAAGAAGACCTTTTTCGGGCGGGGGTAGTTTTCGAGCAGGTCCTGGAACTCTTTATTCCGAAGAAGCGCCATGGTCCCGGGAAAGTCGTTCAGGAGATTCTCTTTCAGCCCGTCGGCGTAGGCTTTCATGTCACCGTCGGGCAGGAATCGGGCGAAGGCTTCCCGGGCTTCGGCGCCCATGGTGTTCTGGACGCGCCGCAGCCGTTTGATCAGACGGTTGACATTATACTCCCGGTCTCGGTTGTCGTAGATTCGTTCGATGATTTCGGCAAGGGAGACCGTCTCTTTCTGGAGAGTGACGTCGAAATCGGTGGCATTCCTGAAGTATTCGATGAGGCTTCCGTCGAAGCAGTCGAAGATGGTGAACTTCTCTTTGTTGATCTCCCTGCACAGCCGGGTTCCGCGCCCAAGCATCTGCACCCAGAGGATGCGGGACTTCACCATCCGCATGAAAACGATCATTTCTATGGCGGGGATATCCACGCCGGTGGTCAGCATGTCCACGGTGACGACTATTTTGGGTTCGGGGCGGTTGCGGAACTGGCGAATTTTCTGCAGGGGGCGGTCGACGGTGGGGCTTCCGGTGATCTTCATCACGAAGTCGTCGCCCTTGCCGAACACTTCCTTGCAGGTGCGCACCACTTCGTCGGCGTGGGAGACATGGGGAAGGTCGTTGACGGCGAAGATCAGCATTTTGGGGAACCGTTTGTGCTCTGCCTCGTGCCGGTCGGTGTATTTTTTGATGGCGGTGAGAATTTTCTTCGTACTGTCTGGAGCGGTGATCTTCTGCTCTATTTCCGCGGCGCTGAACTCCCGTTCGTCCTCCAGCGAGTCGAGCTGCTCGGAGCCCGTTTCCACGTCGATCTCGCCGACCATCTCTCCTTCCCTGAGGAAGGCGCCGTTGATATGGATGTCGGACGTGATCTTGACGGCATCGTAGTCCACAAGGTAGCCGTCGAGGACGGCCTGTTCGGTGCTGTAGGAATAGACCTTGTCCTTGAACAGGCCGAGGGTATGGGCCGCCGGTGTGGCGGTGAGGCCGATTTTCACGGCGTCGAAGTAGTCCAGGACATATTTCCAGCAGCCGGTTTCTTTGGCCGAGTATCCCCGGTGGCACTCGTCGGCGATGATCACGTCGAAGGCGTTGATGGGGATATCGAGCCTGTCGGCTTCGGTGTCGTACTCGAAGCCTCCGTCGGCGTCTTTGCCCAGCAGGTTGATGGCCATTCGCTGGATGGTGGAGACGTAGATGAAGGTGTGGGCTTCCCGGGGGTTGGTAAGGTACTCTTCGGGCAGCACCTTGGGGTCGAAGCTGCTGCCGTCTTCCAGCTCTTCGCGCCGGAATCTCTGGCTGTAGACCTCGTAATCCCTGTCCAGTTTGAGCCCCTCCGGCGTTTGAAAGGCGGAGAGGGCGGAAACGGTCTGGGCGGCGAGGGCGCGCCGGTCCACCAGGAAGAGAATCCGCCGGGCGTAGCCGGATTTCAGAAGGCGGTAGATGGAGGAAACGAGGGTGAAGGTTTTGCCGGTTCCTGTGGCCATGGCGATCAGCATGCTCTTTTTGCCGGCGCACAGGGCCTTTTCGATGGCTTCGACGGCGGCTGCCTGGTACGGTCGCAGGCGGGATATTTCGGCGACGGGCCTTTGAGCGAACCATCGTTCGGCGGTTTCCGTGTCTTTGCGGTATTTTTCGAGCAGGGCCCTGGGGGAGTGGAAATCGGCCAGCAGCCGGGATGCGTTTTCTTTTCTGCGCACGTCGAGATGGTAGATGGACTCTCCGTTGGTGGAATAGAGGAAGGGAACCCTGTACCCCCTCCATTCGCCTACCGTGTCCGGTACGCCGCGGGCGTATCGCTTGGCCTGTTCCAGCACGTTTTCGGCGCCGAGGGAGACTTTTTTGGCTTCTATGATGCCGAGCAGCTTTCCGTCCACAAACAGGGCGTAGTCGGCGGGGCCGGTCTCGGTGGGGTATTCTTCCACGGCGTGACGGGTCAGCGATGAACAGTCGCGGACTTCGTCGCTGCGGATGAGAGTCCAGCCGAGGACGGATGATCGAAGCCGCGCATCGATGCGTTCTTTTCGCGTCCTGGCCTCGGATTCAGTCATTGCCACACCCCTTCGTCTTTGTGTGCTGCGGAGGACGCTTTTCGGACAGTCAAGAATGATCTGCTTGAATCATTCATAGCTCCCCAGAATGAACCTGGCCTGTTCTCGCCGGAGCATTTCGTATGGCGTCATGAAACGCAGGCCAAGGCCACTGCAGACATTGGGTATTTTGATGCGTTTAGGAGAGTTGGCGGGCACTTCATGCGTTACCACCGCATACCCGCCTGCCAGCGCATGAGCTATCAGGTAGAAATCGGCCACTTGGAAGAATGTATTGATCGCCGCAGGTTCGTAGTTTTGTTCCATGGTCCATCCGCTCACTTGACCAAACTGCGAGACAACCCGAGTATCGGTTGCAAGGAACATACTGTTAGCGTTATTCCGCATCCAGTCCGTGAGTTCGTCTGCGCCGGCTGCGATCTCATCGGCAACCTTGTCGATACTGAATACCTTCTGGGCGTGATTGCTCTCGATCAGCCATTCCCAGAATGCCGGGCAGAAATCAAGTCCGTAGTGAAGGTTCTTTGCCTGAATGAAAACATTCGCGTCAAGCAGGTAGATCACACCATCACCCCCAGCTCGCGCGCGGCTTCGTAAAAAGTGGACGTCTTGCGCATTCCCAGCATACGGAACGCATCCCGGAACAGGGTTTGTCCTTCCAATGTGCTGGAGAAGACGGCACGGGCGAAGCGTTTACCGGTCCGTGCGCCCAGGGTGCGGTAAAAATCACCGCCGCCGGTGCCACGATCCAGCGCCCGTATTCTTTCCACCTCTTGACGGTAGTTCAGCCAAAGAGTGTCCCGGTCGATGAAACCGGCATCGAATAGACGACGCAGCGCCACGAGGGAACTCACTTTAAACAGGTGGGCCAGGCGCTGTATCTCGTCGGCAACCGGAGCGTCAATGTCGTATGCCTCATTCAGCGCATCCAGCGGCATCAGCAGTTCGGCGGCCACTCTGTTGCACCACCGTTCAAGCCCTTGCTTCGGGACGCTGCCGGCTTCCGGATCGGATACACCGCTTTCTCCCGACCAAATATGGGCCAGTTCGTGGGCGATCGTAAACATTTGAGCAGCCTTGCTGTCGGAGGCGTTAATGAAGATCAGCGGGGCTCTGTCGTCGACCAGAGCGAAACCTCGAAATTCGGTCGCGTCCAGTTTGCGGTGACTATTACTGCCGACGATAGAACTGGCCATCACAAGTATTCCGGCGTCTTCAGCCCTGGAAATGAGTTGACGTAAGGCATCGGTCCACGTCGACAGCCTGCGCCGTTCTGCGACGGAAAGCCCCAGAACCTCCCGCATCGAGTCGGCCACCTGCTCCGGCTGAACATCCTCGGATGCACTGGAGACAAATTCGAGGCGTGCAAAGCCATGTATGCGGGCATACTCGCGATACCAGTCCTGCCGTTGTTGGCAGAGGTACAGGGTATCCAGCAATGCGGTGCTCGGTTCGGCCAGGGCTTCATCACGCCGGGTCCGGAAATCGGGTATCGGGAGTTGCAGTGCTGGCGGTTCTGGCAGAAAAAAATACCCGATCGGGGTATGAGTAAGCCTGGCGAAATCTTCCAGCTGTTTCAGCGTTGGCAGGGCATCTCCAGAGAGCCATAAATCCCACTTTCGAAAAGACCTCTCCAAAGCGGTATCGGACAGATGAGCCCGTTCCGCTGCCCAGCGCAATACTGGAATGGATGCGGGTACGGTGTTCATACGCTCATCTCCTTGACAGAAATTTGGGCGGATAGGGGGGCGATCGAACAATACCGCCATTCATTCGGCGCACGAGGGACTTCAGGACAATTCGATTCCCGTTGTACCACAGCGCATCCTGTTCAGCAAGACTTTTCGATGCTTTGAAAAGGGTGCTCCACCCCCGAATCCGCAGTCTCTTAAGTTCGTCACTCCCGGGGGATCCGCTCGGTTAAGATATCTGCGTCCACCCCCCATCTTGAGGTCACATTTTGTGACCTCAAGATTTCGAGTTCAGTTCGAAAGCCGAAACATAAATTCGGGAGGGAATCTGTCACTGTTCCGATCGTCCGTTTCGGCAGTTTGCTTCTCCAGAAAAAATAGACACCGGGACGCTGCGCTTCCACCCAATCCCTGAGTTCGTTCAAACGGCTGCGAGGGCAGGCGATTGCCTGTCCTGACCAGTTCGCTATCTCGACGTGCCGTATGCCGGAGGGGGCACCGTCAGAAAAAAAATCGTCACCTTGCGGCCAAATGCCATGTTTTTCCTCTTTTTTAAACATATTTGAACAAACCTGATGTGTAGATTATATGATAAAACCACCAAATAAAATACTTTTTTTGAAGTGGGTATGTGTTGAAAGCCCTTGACGATAACAGGATTTGATTTACAATGTAAAACACTTGGAGGTGGTGAAATGGCGACTATTACGCTTCGAATGTCTGAGGAAGACACCAGGCTGATCAGACAGTATGCGGAAATGACTGGAACGACTGTGTCCCAGTTTGTCCGCCAGGCGGCTTTGGACCGGATTGAGGATGAGTATGACCGATCCGCCCTTACGCGGTACCTTGAAGTCGCCGAGAGGGGAGATTTCATTCCCTACGGGGAGGCGCGCAAAGACTGGGAATTAGAATGACAGGCTATCGGGTGGAAATCGACCGGGCTCTTTCGCGGCGGATAAAAAAGCTGGATAGACACGTTCGGGAGTTATTGGACAGCTACATCACCACTCATCTTGAAGGGACGACGGAACCACGAAGGTTCGGCCGCCCTCCTGCGGGGAACGTGCATGGTTTATGGCGCTACAGGATCGGTGACTGGAGGCTGATAGTGCAGATCATTGACGACCGGGTGCTGATCCTGGCTCTCGAATTCGACCGGAGAGATGCTGTGCCTAAATAAGGACGGAAATGCACCTTTGACTAACGGATCAGAGAGGTTTTTTAATTTCCTGCCTGCAAGGAAGATAATCAAAGGAGTGAAATTAAATGAAGAATTCCGTTATCATGAAAACACTCGAAGAGGTCGGGCGACAGCTTCAGCTAAAATATGGAGAAAAAACCATTCCCTGTTCAGATTTAGTCAAGGAAGTCGCAACAAAGTGCGGGTGCTCACCTGGAAGTGTCTTACCTTCTGATTATTACTACAACCTCTGGAATGAAGGCATTCCGCTCGATCATGCACGTTTTTTTCTCCATGAAGGCGAAAAACGCTCGGGCTATTATGCATTCAAAGGCAGAAACTTTACCTATAACGGTCCAATTCATCATTTTCCCAAAGGCCACAAGGGCCCCCCAATTGTAATTAACGGCTTTTTCATCGAGGGTGTATATTTCAACGATCTTGACGTGTATGAACCAACGGCAAAGGAAGGAAACAGAAAACTGATTCATCATCTTTTCTGCGAACGGAATCAACCTCTTGTACGCGCAAAAAAGAACGCTGCCTCTGACTTAAAATGCGAAGTTTGCGGTTTTTCGTTCGAGGAAATTTACGGAGAAAGAGCTAAAGATTATTGTGAAGTCCATCATTTGCTTCCCTTGGCACAATTGAAGGAGCCTATGGAGACTAGTTTGGAAAATCTCGCAATTCTATGCGCCAACTGCCACAGAGTTGTGCATCTCACCAATCCTCCGTGTACTCTTGAAGATCTACGGAAAATCGTTCTCCATAACAAGCAAAAATAGGAGCAGTTCTCTTAAATCAGAGTTCTACGAGAAAGCAAACGATAAAGCAATAAAAGTCTAAAATGCGCCAGCAATCAACAGCTAGGTTTTAATCTTCTTTCAATTAGATCCCACCTATTTAAGAATTCTCCTATTTCCCAACCAGAAAAAGACTTGGCCGGCGGGAGATGGACTGTTCTAACATTGTTATCTCTGTGCACGTGTCCTTTTAACCCCGGAGTACTTAGCCAACGTTGATGGGCATCGGTAACATTCCTCGCCATCTCTGATGACGGTATCACATAATACTCAAATGAAACTTCTATATTTGGTTCCGGTAGACCGCAGAGAACCCAGAAAAAATTCTCGCCAAAATCTCTCTCTGCTTTCTTACCAACGCTACAAGTTCTGCGTCGTGGAACAAATGTTTTCACTTGGATATGAACAAAACGAGTACCCTCAATGTTGCTACAAAGTATGTCGGTATTTGGGGTATTTCCAAGCGTAACGACCGCTGAATACCCGCGGCGACACAGTTCCCCTGCCACGAAGAATTGACTGGCATTTCCACGGCAGACCTTTCCATTTCCCGGCATATTTCTCATTCCCCCCTCTGAAAAAAACCAGAACCCCTCTACCCACTAAACAATCTCGAAGAGAAGTTAATATCTCTCGCTGTTAGAGCAGACTGTTTATACCGTATGGATGACAATATTTTACAGGAAGCCGATATTCCATGGTCAGGATGAGGTTAAGTTCAAAAACAACCACCAATTGACAACCCTTTTAGAAAATTAAGCAAGTAACTTTTGCACGGAATTTCGTTTTCACCAACGGCTCTCACTATTTTGGGGAAATTGGGTGTTTCTCTAAAAAATGCGATACAGGGCTTGTAGTTGTGAATCCACATCCTGAGAAAAACTTCGGCATGGTCGTGGCATTCTTGACCCCGCTCCGGTTTGATTTTCGATAAGAATCCCGAAGGCGGTTCCATGGCCGAGGGATCTCGCTTATAATTTGGGCCGGATTCAACCCCGAGATCCCTCCCCTCCGGGGATGCTCCGCGATCGCGTTCGCTCGGGATGACAAGCAAAGGCAAGGTCGAGATCCCTCCCCTCCGGGGATGCTGCGCGATCGCGTTCGCTGGGGATGACAAGCGAAGGCAAGGTCGAGATCCCTCGGCGATGGTGCCTGCCTCGGGATGACGATCCGAGGCCGGATTCAACCCCGATTCAGGGTTCCTCAAGAGCGAGATTCTTCCCCTCCGGGGATGCTGCGCGATCGCTTCGCTCAGAATGACACCGGATACGAGATCCCTCCCCTCCGGGGATGCTCCCGCCACTTCGTGTCCCTGTTCATTCGCCGGGCCGTGATGGACCGTATCGGGGACGAACACGCCCGGCCTCTCCTTTCACAGTACCTGGAGACGGCCGGGCGGGGTGATTTCATTTCCTGCGAAGAGGCGCGAAAAGAATGGGAGCTCGAATGAGCCTCCGGCAGGCGGCTACTTTAAAAATTCAACTTTCCCGGTGCTGACATCGTACATGGCGCCGACCATTCCGATTTCACCCTTGTCGAGCATCCCGCGCAGCACAACGCTTCTGTCCCGAAGCTTCCCCATGGTCAGCTCCACATTCTTTTCCGCAACGGCCTGGACGAAATCCGTGTTCTTTGAACTCCTGGGCTCATAGTTTCCCTGCACGGAATTGACGGCGGGGTTGATGTTGGCCAGCGTCGCCGTGAGCAGGCCGAGCTGCGCCGAGTCGCAGGCGCCTTTGACTGCGCCGCATTCCGTATGCCCCATAATCACGATCAGTTTGGCACCGGCGACCCTGGCCGCGTATTCAAGGCTGCCGAGGATGTCGTCATTGACGAAATTGCCCGCCACGCGCGCCACGAAGAGGTCGCCGATCCCGCGGTCGAATACGATTTCCGGCGGAACCCGGGAATCAAGGCAGCTCACAATGGCAGCGAAGGGAAACTGGCCCCCGGAAGTCTGTTTGACCTGGGCGAGAAAGTCCCGCTTTTCGGCCTGTCCGCTGACAAAGCGCTGGTTACCCTGCTTGAGCATCTCCAGTGCCTTGCCGGATGTGATGGAGGCCTGGACTTCTTTGGTCAGCGCCGCGCCGCTGTCGGCGTGGGCCGCTCCGGTTATTGCAAAAAGAACCGCCATGGCAAGCCATAGAACTTTTCCTCTGTTTTTCTTCATGTTTTCCTCCTTGTTGGCTGGTCAGCCCGCAGGTGCAGCCCCAATAGGCTGCCTCCTGCCGGAACGGGAAATATTCTCTTTGGACTAAGAGTCCGTCAGCGTCATTTCGGTGATCCAGACCTCGCCCCGGTCTTCGAAAATGATCCTCAGGTCGACAAAATTTTCGGGCGCGGTAAAGGTTCCGGAAAAGAAGGTCCATCCATAGGAACCGGCATCCATGGAGACGGGGCGGATGTTCCACTGGAGATCCACGGCGATGTTGACCGCACCGCGGGACGCAAGGTTCCGTGCCGCCGCCCAGAAGCTGACCGTATATCGTGCCCCCTTCCTGACATTGATCCTCTGGCTGGTCGAACCAAAGACGTGGGGCGACCTTCCGGAGTTGTTGACGAGATACAGGGCGGTGGAAGCCGACGAGTTGGGAGGCCGGTTTTCTCCCAGGTTGACTACTGTGGCCTGAGAATTGGCGTTCCCGGAATTCCACCAGAATCCGAAACGGGAGTACTGGCCGTTGTCCCAGATGGTCCCGCTCAGGAATTGAGTGAAGTGGGGATCTCTGACGTGGTTTCTTCCGCCTCCTCCGCCACTGTTGGTGTTTCTGTCAGGGGGATCGAATATGGCGGAGTCTCCGGCGCCCCATCCGCAATCATAATGGGGACACACTTCCTGGTCGTAATGGGCGTACATGCGGGTGACCGCCCTGGCCACGGAGAAGCTGTAGCTCTCCCATGGAGTGCGGACGCCCAGGTACTGCATGACTGCGGTGAAGCCGCCGGACAGCGCCGGATCCTTGGTGAAGAAGTAGCACCGGCACCACCGCATCCCCATGTCCGTCTCCGTCTCACGGTGTTTCCAGCGGACCTGGTAGGGCCCCTGGGCCGAACCGAACCTGTTGGCATATTCCTGGGAAGCCACGAGCGACCAGAAGGCTTCGCCCCGTCCCATGTTGCGGCTCAAGTCCCTGGTGATGTAAAAGTTGAATTCATCCGGGGAGGGACCCCTTCCCAGAACGCCCATGAAAAGAGAGTTCAGAAAATCGGCATTCTGGTAGGCCCTCCACTGGATGATTTCCGGATCGGCCACGGCTTCGACGGGGAGGGGGGAAAGGAGAAAGGCGGCCATGGCCAACAACGCAAGGAATGGGACAAACCCGGTAAAGCGCAGTTGATTTGTTCTTCCCGTCTTCCGACCGGAAAGGCAGCGCATTTCGTTTCACCCTCCTTTTGATGGCAACTCCACTCTCACAGGGGGCTGAGAACCCCGTCCGCGGGCAATGCTTTATATGCCCAAAAGCGACCGCCGGAGACATTTCCAAATATTCTCGACATATATTGTACTGTGAAGAGACAGATCATTCAATAAAGGGGTTATGGGGAATTGCGGAGGGCTGATGCCGGTTCTGCGGCGGAGAGCGGAAGGAGCAGGATGCTGCCCCGTACTGCCCGGTTACAGGTTTTTCCAGTGCTTGAAGCCTTCCCCCACCACTTCCGCGACGTCGGCCATGATGATGAACGCGTTGGGGTCAAGAGAGACGGTAAAGAGTTTCAGCTCCATGGCCTGGCGGCGGTTCAGCACCACCATGATCATCGGGCGTTCCGCGCCGGTATAGGCTCCCTCGCCCCGGATGATAGTTGCTCCTTTTTCCATCTCCTCCACGATAAAGCGCTTCACGTCCTCCACCCTCGAGGTGATGACGGTCACCTGCTTTCTCCGGTCGAAGGACTTCAGCACGCTGTCGATGCTGACGCTCTCGACGTAGAGCAGCACGCCGCCCATCAGCAGCTGCTCCAGATCCACGGCGAACCAGGAGAGAAACAGGATAGCCGTATTGATGTAGAAGGAAAACATGCCCACATCGACACCCCAGCGTTTTTTCGCGGCCACGACGATAACGTCGGTTCCCCCTGTCGAGCCGCCGACACGGAAGACAAGCCCCATGCCGATGCCGCTGCATACCCCTGCGAGCAGCGCGGCGAGAAATGTGTTGGCCAGCACGGGATAGGAGAAGAGTTCGAAGAAGGCTACCGCCCCCGACGAGAGCAGCGAGACGTAGAGGGTCCACAGGACGAAGCGCGGGGAGAGCACCCTCCACCCCCAGGAAAGGAGCAGCAGGTTTCCGATTGCGATCACCCATGCGGGGGAAATGTCGAAAACGTAGCGGGTAAGCAGGGCTATTCCCGAGAGTCCCGCACCGGCGAAACGGTACGGCACCACGAGGGCCACAATGGAAAAGTTCATCAGGACGGCTCCTAGTGTCGCGTACCAGAACGTCCCCCACTCGGCCCGGATCAGCTCGCCGAACTGCCGGAAAATTTTGCGGAAGTTAAAGCGTTCCATGATCTCTTCCTTTCGTCATGTTGCCCCGGTCAAAAAGAAGCCCGCGAAGGGCTTCAGGTCTTTTCAAGGGGGCCGGAGATCTCACAGCAGAAGCTACATCAGGCCCCGGAGACCGGCGACGAACGCAGGAATGATGAACAGCGCCGCCAGCCCGAACACGAGGAGATTCCCCGTGGCGGGGTTGAAATCGTCGAGTGCCTTCCGAAAAGGGCGTTTCAGCAGCAGTATGCCCAGCGCCAGGTCGAAGCCGGCCATGAAAGCAGCCAGCACAAAACCAAGGGCGAGGTGGCCGGAAAGGGTGGACAGCCCGATGCCGGGAACGAGTATCCAGCACAGGGCGAAAGCGATGGCCGTGCCGGAAAGGATGCTGAGCTTCAGGGCACGGGCCTTTCCGATCCGGGGGACCAGGAAGACGGTCCGGGCGATTCCGTGCAGCGTCTCCGCCCCGGCAAGGGCGAGACATAACACCAGGGTTCGGAGAAGAATGGCTAAGGTCATGATCACTTTTCCTTCTGATGTCTCATACGATTAATCTGCATGGGGCAGACTTTATGCAGAAGAAAACGGAATCTGCTACGGATCGGTTCCGGTTCGAGGCCGCCGCTAAAGGCCCCGTTCTTCCGCCAGGATACGGGTCAGCTCTTCTTCGACCGGGCCTGTGTACATATTTCCGTGGTAGCAGGAAATCCGCTCGAGGTGCAGGTTTTTTATTTTCTCCACGGATTTCAGGGCTCCTTCTGTATCAAGGGTGAACTTCGGATTGGCTTTGGCAAGCTTTCCGTTCTCCATGGCCAGCGCGTCTCCGGCCAGCAGAAGCTTTTCTTCTTCAAGAAGGAGGGAGATGTGCCCCGGGGTATGTCCGGGCGTCCCGATGACCCTCACGCCGTCGCAGACATAGTCCAGGTCGTGAACGACGTCATCTATAGGGCAGTGTTCCACCGTCTCCAGGTAGCGGGCGAACCGCTCTCCGAATTCCTTTTCGTCCCCTGTGAGGCTTTTATTGTACTCCAGCGCCTGGAGCAGCCGCAGAGACGTTTTCTTTCCAGAAATGTAGTCCGCTTCCTTCGCACCCGAGATCACCTTGATCTTCGGGTTTCTCCTCTTGAGTTCCGCCAGTGAGCCGATGTGGTCGTGGTCATGGTGGGAGAGGACTATGACGGTTATGTCCGCCACGGTGGCACCGATCTCCGCCAGGGCCTGCTCTATGTCGTCCGCCTGGCCCGGATAGCCTGCGTCAAAGAGGATGATGCCTTTTTCATCCCTGATGGCGGCAGGATGGATGACTGATTTTGTGAAACCGAGATCTTTCGTGATCGTCAGGACGGTATACGCAGCCATTTCAATTCTCAACTCCGTAATGTTTATTTTTTCGCACGGCCTTGCCTAACGGCTTTTGCCGGAAAAATCAAGGGTGAGGCGCAGCATGTCAAAAAGCTGGATACCATCCTCAAAGATCGGCTCAGGGTAGTTTTGTATGAAAAAGTTCCGGTCAATGGCTGTGACCCGGAATCCCTGTCTCTGGTAGAAAGCGAGCTGGTATCCGAATGTTCCGGTCCCTACCTCCAACCGGCCGGCGCCGGACTTCCGGTAGAAATCGATGACCCACTTCAGAAGCGCCGTGCCGATACCGGATTTCTGACGGTCAGGATGCACCGCGATGCACATAAGCTCATGCCCGCCTGCCTCAAGGGGCTGAACGGCACATGCGCCTGCGACAATTCCGTCGTCTGCCGCGACGAAACACCGTGATCGTGCGAGATACGAGCGGACTTTCTCTTCCGAGGGATCGGCAAGCAACAGCAAATCCAGTGGAGTATCTTCTACCGGAACTTCCCGAATCAGCAGCGACATATCCATATCATCCCGTTATTTAGTTTTTTGAGGTCACAGGCCAAAAAACATGCCATGGCCTAATATTTCATGAGTAATCACCCCAACTTCGCGGAATTATCCAGCTCGTCTGCCAAGTTACAAATTCCGAAGGGTCGAAAAGATCAGCAAGCACCTCCATTGATTTTACTTGCTTAGGCAAAAGACTTAGGACATGATTCTTTTGGTCGCTCTCATAGTCCCATAGGTGAAAACGATCATCTTGATTTTTATTGCGCCTACTAGGACCATAGTCCATAGGGGCACAAACTCGGGTCAAAATAACTTGATCTTCCTTTGAGAAAAAAGAAAGCCTGACTTTGTTCCTCGAGTGAATAGCCTGGATGAACTTCTCTTTCATCATAACTCCCCCTTCACTATTAGGAAATACGATTAATCTCAACAAGGGCAGATCTGAAAAAACTCACTTTGATGGTCTTTTTAAATTTTTAAACTTTTTAATTGATCGACAAATACCGCTTGAAATTGCTGTGCCGCTTCCATGAACCATTTAAAACAGGCTTCCCAATTTCCATTGTCTTCCACGTTGATCGCGTGAACTGCTCTGATACGGCTTGCCTTCTTTCCCTCCAATTCCATCCATTCCAAATCGTAGGGTAACTTCAATTCTATAGCATCCTTTTCAGCAATAAGCGCTCTAAACAGCGGCTTCGAACAGGGGATGTAGAACTCACATCTAATCTGCTCGTTGTCGGCATCAACAACAAGTACGAGGTGGGACTTCGAATTACCAATGCTGATGTCGTACCAATGCTGTGGGAATGCTTTACGTAATCGCAGCGCTGAGTCGTGCGCAGAGGCGTATTCCTTAAACTGAGTCCAAAAATCAAGTTGCAAAAGACGTCGCTCAGAAAGATCTGCATGTGAAGTCGACTGTTTGATGGCCTTGGCCCAGTCGTTCGGTTTGGAAACGATATAGAACTTGGGCGCGTACGGCGAATTTCCGATTTGCCATAGCTCCATACGGATTGCGAAAATGTTGATCTTGTCGTCCGTATGCTCATTTAGCCAGTCAACCGCCTGTTTATGCTCATCACGCACATCCTTCACTATCCATATTACAATTTCTGCATCGAACCCTGATGCGTAGGTAATTAACTTACCGAGATGATCATGATTGGTTATTTCGAGTTGATTTTCGATGACGATCTTGCGTCCGGTGTTGACTTCTTCGGCAAGGATATCAACGCTGAACTTTCCAACACTCGCCTCGGTCTGAACTAAGGAAATGTCAATCCCGATCTCTTCACTAAGAAGTTGTAAATTCTCGTCCTGCGCAAGCCAGATCGTGAAGTCAGCAGCCTCGTGCTTCCATTCTTCACGCAAGTCAATCTTCTTTAGCTTTGATAGGGGCATATCTTTTTTTCTCCTCTAAAAAACCTGGCTCATCAGGACATTTCAGAAACCATCCACGACATGGAACGAACCCGCGTTTGCTGTCGGAAAACCGTTGTTTAATCGCATGAGAATCCAAAGAGGATTCTCTTTGCGGTCACGTGAATACCGGCATTTTAAAAACTCAACTTTCGCAGGACCTTGACAGCCTAAAAACCGTTGAAATGACTGGATAAAAATGACAGGAAGGCCCCTGTTTTGTAAAATTGTAGTCGCGAGATAACAAAACTACAAAAAGGAGGCCTTC